>Ga0185299_10006880_pt1 | contig 11918 bp, 8 predicted proteins | sample PaiPotPPA55metaG_FD_128002 | JGI IMG/M metagenome (GOLD analysis project Ga0185299, IMG submission 128002) | Iron sulfur acid spring bacterial and archeal communities from Banff, Canada, to study Microbial Dark Matter (Phase II) - Paint Pots PPA... ...
CGCAGGTATGGTTCTCGGCAGGATTTCCGCCCATGATCAACATCATGTCGGTGTTCTTGATGTCGATCCAGCCATTGGTCATCGCCCCGCGTCCGAATGTTGGTCCCAAACTTGAGACCGTGGGGCCGTGTCAAACACGGGCTTGGTTTTCTAAATACACCAAGCCCAGACTCCTCATTGCTTTCACTACCAAATAATTAAACTCATTGGTGTCGGTGCATCCGCCGATAAACGAAATCCCCTCGCAGCGGTTCGCGGTCGCTCCCTTCGCGTCCTTCTCCACAAACGTCGCGTCGCGTGTCTTTTTCGTCCACTGCGCAATCTCATCCAAAGCTTTGTCCCAGGAAATGTCCTGCCACTCGGTCGCGCCCGGCCGCCGCACTTGCGGTTTCACCAGTCGGCGCGGATTCAGCATGTCCTGCTCCAGCGAAGATCCCTTCGGGCACAACGTGCCGCGATTCGTCGGATGATCCGGATCGCCTTCTACATGAATTACTTGCGGCGTCACGTTCTTCGCCTTGTCGCCGATGGTGTAAATCAGCACGCCGCAACCCACCGCGCAGTAAGGACACGTCGAGCGAGTCTCCGCGGCGCGTGCAATTTTTAATTCTTTCAGCTGGGCGTAAGCAGGTTTCAGATCAAATCCGAAGATTGTGGCGGCCACCCCGCCGACTGCGGCTACCTTGAAGAAATCTCTGCGGGACGTCTGCATTCGCGTTCCTCCGCATCCCAAGCTCCCTAGTTATTTCACTTCGGCGAATCATTTGTCAAATAGTTTAGGAAATACAAACCGAGAGTGCGATGGGACGGGTCGAAGAAACACCTGACGCTGGCGTGACAGAATATTTACAAAGTGTCGTTCATATTTCACGGCAAAACAATGTTCCGTTAACCTTCCTGGTTCACTGTTCCCCGGGTTTCGTTTCTCTCCCAATCTAAAACTTCAAAGGAGTATGAATGTCCCTTAAACGCGCTATGTCCTGGTCGCTGCACTATCTGCGCGCGAGCTTCGTCGCGCTCATGATCTTCCAATTCGGCGTGGGAGGCTTCCTGGCCGCTCCAGCGTACGCCAACGGTCAGAATGGTAATGATCGTGGCAATGGTAATGGTAACGGCGAAACCGCGAGCCCGATCAAACACGTCATCGTCCTGATCGGGGAGAACCGCACCTTTGATCACCTCTTCGCCACTTATAAATCGCCCAGCGGCGAACCGGTCAAAAACCTGCTATCGGAAGGCATCATCAATGCCGACGGAACACCCGGCAAGCACTTCGGTAGAGCGGCGCAATTTCAAGCCATTGCACCGTTCAAAACCCAGTACTACATTCACCTGAACAACAACGAAAAGGCTCCTTACACAACGCTGCCCGAGCCGAGCCTGAATTTTTCGCCCAGCCCCGTCACCGGCGAGCCGCCTCCGTTTCCAGTCGCGGATCTCCCGTTCTTGGGAGCTGTCGAGCCGTCGCTCGAAACCGCCGATCTAGTTCTGCTAACCACCGGGGCGTCCGGAGCCGAACAAACCGCCGAGTTTTTCAACCCTGTAACTGACCAAATTCTGGATGCCGACACGCGAGTAGCGAATTTCAATGCACTGCCAAACGGGCCCTTCCCGCTAACTGGCAATCCGACAGCCACTGGAAACACGCTGCCCTACGACTCCTACACCGGCGACACTACGCACCGGCTCTTTGAGATGTGGCAACAGTCCGATTGCGACATACGCAACGCGACCTTCGACAATCCGTCGGGCTGCTTGAACGACCTTTATCCTTTTGTTATCTCCAACTATACGAGTGAACCGGATCCCGAGAGCTTTGTCACGCCGGGCCTCGTTGATGACAATGGCGAGGGCAACTCGATGGGGTTCTATAACATGCAGGCCGGAGATGTCCCTGAGTTGAAGAGCCTAGCCGACCAATATTCCATGAGCGACAATTACCACCAGGCGGTTATGGGCGGCACTGGCGCCAACCACATCATGATGGGCTCCGGCGACGCCTTCTTCTGGTCCGATGGAAATGGCAACCCGACTATACCTCCAGCGGGAGTCATCGCTAACCCGAATCCAATCACGGGCTCCAACGACCAGTACATCGTGGATCTATTTTTCAACGGCGACTTCACGAATTGCGCTGACTCCACACAGCCGGGCGTGGACGCGATTCGAGACTACCTGGCTACTCTGTACTACCATCCGCAGCCAAACTGCCAGGCCAACCACTACTACTTGATCAACAATGAAAACCCCGGGTTCTTGCCGGATGGCACGGTGGACACAACGGGTATTGGCAAAGGCGCCTCCATCCCGCCAACGAACGTCCGTACCATCGGCGAAGCGCTCAATGAAAAGGGCATCTCCTGGGCCTATTACGGCGGAGCATACGACGCCGCAGTCGCCCTCGAGCACGATCCCACCAGCACCAATCCGTTGGTTCAGATTGGAAAAGCCTACTGCAACATCTGCAATTTCGAATCGTACACCAACGCGATCATGGGCAACTCGGCGCAACGGGCCGCCCATATCAAAGACACCATCGACTTCTTCAACGCCGTGGACAACAGCACACTTCCCGCGGTGTCGTTCGTGAAGCCCGACGGCCTGCTGGACGGGCATCCGGCTAGCTCGAAGGAAGACCTGTTCGAAGCCATGGTGAGGAAGATCATGGATCACCTTCAGGCGAACCCCGATCTTTTCGCCTCCACGGCGTTCATGATCACCATGGACGAAGGAGGCGGCTACTATGACTCCGGCTACATCCAGCCACTCGACTTCTTCGGCGACGGGCCGCGCATCCCGCTGATCGTGGTCTCTCCGTTCAGCACCGGCGGGCACGTCAGCCACACGTACGCCGATCACGTCTCGGTTCTGAAGTTCATCGAGCGCAACTGGCGTCTAAAGCCTCTCACGAACCGGAGCCGGGATAATTTCCCCAATCCGATCTCGTTCTTTTTCGATCCTTACGTTCCGCTTAACAGCCCGGCGATCGGCGATCTGTTCGACTTGTTTGACTTCGACCATGATCACGGCCACCACTAAAACGTAGGGGCGCGTGAAGGCGGCAGACTAGGCTGCCCGCGTACTCTCGCTGAAAACTGACGATGAATCTGAGGCCGACCTTGGAGTACACGGGTCGGCCTCAGTCGCCAGTACCATTACCCATCCTCGTCCTACGAGACGAAAATAAAGCGGCATCGCAACTCAGTTTAGGGCGGAAAAACCGGCTTACGGTATTGACGGGCGCGCCATTCGACTCTAAACTTTTAATCACACGACAGCTTGCGTGAGCTGTCTTCCCTGCGAGGTTGTCTGAAGACGCAAATCCCTACCCCGGCCATAAGGAGAATTCATGATTCGTAGATTGGGTCTATCTCTGCTTGCAATCGTCGCACTCGTGGTAATTCTGAGTGTAGTTTGCCAGGCGCAGGGTCTAACACCCTTGACGCGACACGTGCGCGAAGCAGCTCTTAATGGCCAAGCGCGGTCGGTCGGGCACCTTCCAGCGACGCAGACTATGCGGCTTGTCCTGGTTCTCCCGCTTCGAAATCAGGCAGAGTTAGACAACCAGTTGCAGGAACTTTACGATCCTTCCAGCCTGTCTTACCGTCACTTCCTTACCGTGGAGGAGTTCACCGACAGGTTTGGACCAACTACGGAAGACTATGACTCCGTGATTCATTTTGCCGAAGCAAATGGCCTCACTGTTGAGGGCACCTCGCGCAACAGAGTAATCCTGAACGTCACGGGTTCAGTCGCGAGCATCGAGCAAGCTTTCCACGTCACCATGGGCGTTTACCGGCATCCCACCGAAAATCGCACCTTCTTCGCTCCCGACCGTGAACCCACGCCCTATCTGTCGTTTCCGTTGTGGCACATCGCGGGCCTCGATAATTATTCTATTCCACATCCAAACTTTGTGCGTCGAGCACAAAGCGAAGCGACAACGAAGCCGAACGCCACTACCGGCTCCGGCCCTTCAGCCTCTTTCTTGGGTAGTGACATGCGCGCGGCGTATTACGGCGGAACTCTTACCGGCAGCGGCCAGACGCTCGGTTTGCTCGAATACGCCGGCACCGATTTGGCTGACCTCACCGCATATTACAAAAATGTCAGTCAAACCAATAAAGTCCCTATCACTCTTTTATCCACCGACAACACTCCTACGTCCTGCATCGCACTTCAAGGCTGTGATGACACCGAGCAAACTCTGGACATGACTCAGGCGCTCGGCATGGCCCCAGGGCTGACCAAGCTGGTGATGTATGTCGGATCTACCGATGCAGCTATTTTCAACGCGATGGCTACCGCCAGCCCGCTCAACGCGCAACTGAGTTCTTCATGGACTTGGTTCCCAGCGGACCCTGCCACGGATAATCCTTTCTTCCAGGAGTTCGCGATGCAAGGTCAGAATTTGTTTCAAGCTTCCGGCGACAACGGCGCGTGGAATTCCAGTTCTGAAATTTTCCCTGCGGATGATGCGATGGTCACCACAGTCGGCGGAACGGACTTAGAAACCAGCAGCGCAGGCGGCCCCTGGAGTTCAGAAACCGCTTGGGTTGATGGTGGCGGCGGTCCTTCGCCTGACAAATATTCGATCCCGAGCTATCAGACGGCTACCGCTGCCGGCTGTTCCGCATGTTCCAAAACCTTGCGCAACGGCCCGGACGTTTCGGCCAACGCGAATTTTACTTTTTATGTCTGCGCCGACCAAACAACCTGCACCGCCAACAACTATGGCGGAACAAGCTTTGCAGCTCCCATGTGGGCCGGCTACATGGCGCTCATAAATCAACAGGCAGTTGCTAACGGCAACAAGCCGCTGGGCTTCATCAATCCCACTCTCTATACCATCGGTCTGAGCTCGAACTACACCACCGATTTCCACGACATCACCAGTGGCAACAACGGTTTCGCTGCAACAACCGGCTACGATCTGGCCACCGGCTTAGGCAGCCCGAACGGAGCTGCTCTGATCAGCGCACTCGCTGGTAGCTCGAGCACTCCTGGCTTCAGTCTCTCAGCCTCACCCGCTTCTGTCTCGGTGGCGCAGGGCAGTGCAGGAACCTCGACGATCACCAGCTCGGTAACCGGCGGATTTAGCGCTGCCATTGCCTTGTCTGCGACTGGCCAGCCGGCCGGCGTGACCGTAGGCTTTAACCCAACCTCGATTACAGGGGCTGGTACTTCCACCATGACGATGACGGTGGCCTCCTCTACAGCCACTGGCGCGTACACCATCACCGTAAAGGGAACTTCCGGCGGCACCACAGAAACAACTACCGTTACTTTGACGGTGACCCCGGTGAGCACCAAGCCCAACTTCACCCTCAGTGCATCGCCCACGGCGATCACCGTTTCACGGAGCGGTTCCGGGTCGGCTACGATCACCACGGCTGTTTCCGGCGGCTTCAATTCGGCGATCAGTTTCTCTGCTACCGGGCAAGGAAGCGCCCAAACCGTGACCTTCACTCCTAGCTCCATTGCGGCCCCGGGCTCGGGTTCATCCACCATGAACGTTACCGTGGGTCCGAAGGCCGCGCTCGGCAACCACACCATCACCATTCGCGGAACCGGCGGAAGCCAGGTGCATACCACCACCGTCGTTCTCACCGTGACGAACTAGCAGCAATCCGTAGGCTGCGCGCGGCCGGCGAAGAGTTTGTCTCTCGCTGGCCGCGTCGCTCTTTCCGCAATAGCTTTCCTGCAGAAATAATGAGTGAACCGAAAGTTGTCCGAACGTAGAACTCGCTAATTGAAGTTGTATCCCAGCTCCCAAAGAAATTGGTGATTGCCCATCGTTACGCCGGCGTTTCCCACTTGATAGGCCGCGTAGAGCGTGAGCTTCGGGCCGAGCTTGATGACCGCGCCCGTGTTGACGTAACCATCCGCCTGATTGCCGGTGTACCACTCAGCAGCGAGGGTCAAGTGACGTCCTAGTTGCTGCTCGAAGGTAAACTGCCCACCGGCGCGATTGGCGGTGGCCACAACATTTTTCGTAAAGTCATACCCGCCAAACGTGACGCGAGTGCCCTCAGTCCACTGTTTCGCGAATGCTGCGTAAAAATAATTCCCTGCGTTGTACGTGCGGTCGCGGACCGGAAAAAACAGGTCGTCGCCGACGTAGAACGACCAGCCTGAGGACTTCCGGCTCCATAGCCGCCACTTTATAGTGGGCGCGATATCGAGTTGGCCGAGCGTAGGCGAACTTAGGCCGTTGAAATTCACTCCCGCTTCCACTCCACCTCCTAATCCAACCACCACGCGCGGCGTGAAAGTGAAAAAAGCGCTCACCGGACGCGCGGTTCCGTCCAGCTCGCCGTACACCTTGCCTCGATCGAGAACGTCCGCGCTGGGGACATCGAAGACGGTTTCCTGGCCGTAAGCACGATTCGCTGCGAGCATGGCAAGAAGTAGGACGGAGAATTGAAGAAGCCTGGTGGGCTTGGGTAAAAGCAACGGCGTCCAGCATACTTCATTCCGTTTCGAAGGTCACTCGCGGGCCGTGCGTTCGTTGGAAGCCCGCGGATAGTAATGGCAAACCCAGTGGGGTTCCAATATGGACCTTGGCATAGCATTTACGGATTTCTATTATGACAGGCGATGAGTGGGCGCTCGAACGCCAAAACGACGTTAAGTAACGAGATTCTCTCGTGGTTGCGACAGCGCGAGGATGAGATGGCGACGCTGCTCGCGGAACTTGTTGCGATCCCTACGGAGAATCCGCCCGGAGCAAATTATCGCGGATGCATCGATCTTCTCGAGAACAGTTTGTTGCGCGCTGGGCTCCATTGTGACCGTGTGGCGACAGGCGATTCGACGACTGATGCAGAGAACGCGGTCGAATGCCTTCTGGCGATTCACGGAAGCGGAGAGCGGGCGCTTTACTTTCACGGGCATTACGATGTAGTTCCGGCACAATCGCGGGAACAATTTCAGCCGTCGCGGAAAGAACACTTCTTGTTTGGACGCGGCAGCTGTGACATGAAGGGCGGAATCGTCGCCATGCTGTACGCGATCCTCGCTCTGAAAGAAGCCGGAGCCAGACTCGATGGAAGAATTGGTTTGGCGTTGGTTCCGAACGAAGAAACTGGCGGAGAAGGCGGCACCGCGTGGTTGGCGCGAAAAGAATTGCTGGGACGCGATGGCGTTGGCATGTTAACGGCGGAGCCTACCAGCGGCGTGGTATGGAATGCGAATCGCGGCGCGATCTCGTTGCGCGTGAGGGTGTTCGGGAAGTCTGCGCACGTCGGCCTGCAACATCAGGGCGAAAATGCATTCGAACGCATGCAGGATGTGGTGGAAAAGCTGCGCGGACTAAAACGAGAAGTGGAGCTGCGCACAACAAAATTCAATATTGGCTCGGAGCAGGCGCGCAATTCAATTTTAATGTTGGGCGGACAGAGCGGCGGCGGGACTAATTTCAACGTGGTGCCGGCAGAATGCTGGTTCACAATCGACCGGCGGATCAATCCCGAAGAAGATTCTGCTGCGGAGAAAGCAAAATTGCTGGACCTGTTGGAGCGCTGCAAGCAGGATGGTATTCCGCTCGAATGGGAAATCTTCCAGGAAGGTGACTCGGCTTCCTGCGACGAAGTTGGAAAGCTCGGCACAGCGCTGTCGCAAAGCGTTTTCGCCGTCACCGGAGAAAAAGCGCGTTTTGAGATGTGTCCTGGACTACTGGAGACGCGTTTGTATGCCGCTCGTGGGGTGCCGGCTTTTGCGTATGGTCCGGGATTGCTCTCTGTGGCGCATGGGCCAAATGAATATATCGACTTGAGGAAAATCATCGACACCGCCGCAATCTATGCGCTAACAGCGATCGAAGTGCTTCAGCCCTAGCAAAGAATCTGGATCTAGTGTTTTGGAGGGACGTAGTCCTGGGGTAGCTTTGCTCCTTCGCCGAAAAAGAACATTTCCATTTGTTCTTCCATCACTTTTTGCGAATTGGGATCCAGCGGATTGAGGCGGAATTCGTTCATCAGCATTTTGGAGTGCTCGACCCAAAGCTTCCAGGCTTCCTTTGAAACGTTGTCGTAAACGCGCTTCCCGATTTCGCCTTTCCAGGGAATGCGGTCCAGGCCCGGCATCTCGCGGCCGAATTTAACGCACTTGACTACGTGCATGCCCTGAGTAGCAGGCTGGGTTGCTGCTCCCGCGCTGTCTGAACGCTTCTCGTCTGCCATGAAGTCCTCCGTATGAAGTCCTACTATTGAAGATACTCGAACCGTGCCTGGAATTCCAGTTGGGCGGCGCGCTCCCCTGGCTCGCTGACTAGATGAAGGGGCAGCACATATCAATAATTATGGTAGGCTCTTTGCGAAAGTTTTTAGCTGGGTAAGACCCCAGACTCGCGCCCGACGGCGAGCTTCGAAACTTCGGAGAGACGAATTATGAGCGCGCAATTATCCGAGACCGCGGAAAAGCCCCAAACCGATGCCTATTACTGTGAAGTTCCGTCACAGCCGTGCGCCATCGTCATGTTTGGCGCTTCCGGCGATTTGGCCCAACGAAAACTTTTGCCTGCGCTGTACGACCTGGCTTTTCACGCTTGCCTGGCGCCGCGATTTCGCTTGGTAGGTTTCGCGCGAACCAAAATGGACGACGCCGAATTTCGCCGTAAGTCAGATGAAGCGTTAACGAAAGCGAAGGCTCCCGGCGCCGGCGATAAGAAGCGGACTGACTTCCTGGACCATCTCCATTACTTCGCCGGTGATTATAACGATCCGGAAGCGTTCCAGCGCCTGCTGAAACGATTGGACGAACTGGACAGCGAAGGCCAACTCGGCGGCAACCGGCTTTTTTATCTCGCTACGCCTCCGGAAATTTATTTGGAGATTATCGAACAACTGGGAAAAGCCGGCCTAAATCGCCCGAAATCCGGTCAATCTTGGACGCGCATCATCATCGAGAAACCCTTTGGGCGCGATCAAGCTTCGGCGCGCGCCCTGAACGAAAAAGTTTTGAGCGTGTTCGACGAATCGCAGGTTTACCGTATCGATCATTATCTTGGAAAAGAAACAGTCCAGAATTTGCTGGTCTTCCGGTTTGGGAATGGAATTTTCGAGCCGCTGTGGAACCGCAACTACATCGACCACGTACAAATTACTGCGTCGGAAGCTTTAGGTGTAGAACGTCGCGCTGCTTTCTACGAAAACACCGGCGCGCTGCGCGACATGATCCAGAGCCACGTCCTGCAGCTTACGTCGCTTGTGGCCATGGAATCGCCGGCGAACTTTGACGCCACCTCCGTGCGAAACGAAAAGATCAAGGTGCTGCAATCTATCAGGGCGTTCACGCCCGATAGCATTTGGAAAAATGTTGTGCGCGGACAATACGGGCCCGGGCAGGTAGATGGGAAGGCCGTCCCCGGCTATCGCCAGGAGCCGGGAGTGAAGCCGGATTCCGCAACCGAAACTTTTGTGGCCATGAAGCTCCTTGTGGATAACTGGCGCTGGAGCGGCGTGCCATTTTATTTGCGCACAGGAAAGCGTCTGAAGAAAGCGATGACTGAGGTAGTGATCGAGTTCAAACCCGCGCCGCACAGAGTGTTTCACGGCGAAAAACCCGAGCTGAATTGCATCGTTCTGAATATTCAGCCGGATGAAGGAATTTCGCTTTCGTTTGGAGCCAAAGCCCCCGGTGGCCAGATGCACATCAGTCCGGTAACCATGGATTTCCAATATCGCACTACCTTCGGCGGAGTGCCGCGCGATGCTTACTCCACTCTGATCAATGATTGCATACGTGGCGACGCCACGCTTTTCGACCGCGCCGACAGCGTGGAGGCGGCTTGGGCCTTGGTTGATCCGATTTCCCAAGCTTGGGAGAGCGCGTCTCCGCCCCCGTTTCCAAACTATCCGTCGGGCAGTGAGGGGCCGCGCGCATCAGACGATTTGACGGGTTCAGACGGGCGGCTATGGCGCTCGTTGTAAGCATGCCTTTCGCTCAACTTTTGAAATTGGTTTGTGCCGGATATTCAAGTTAGATTTTCTTTTTTCGATTGAGCGTGCGGAGGGTCTGATGATTCTCGCGGGCGACTTGGGAGGAACCAAGTCGAATATCGGACTGTTCGAGGTGCAGCGCGAGAAGCTCGTTCGCGTGACCCAAAAACGCTACCCCAGCCAGGAACATTCCGGGCTGGAAGAAATTCTCACTGACTTCCTAAAAGAGACGAAGGAGAAAGTTACCCAGTCCGCGTTTGGAATCGCGGGTCCGGTGGTTAACAATCGCGTGCGCGCCACAAACCTTCCGTGGATCGTGGACGGCGCATCTCTCGCCAAGCACCTCGGACTTAGTTTTGTGCGCTTGCTAAATGACTTGGAAGCCACCGCACACGGCATTGAAGTTCTTGAGCCTCGCGACATTGAAACGATTCACGCCGGAGTGCCTGCCCCGCAAGCCAATCAAGTTGTGATCGCTGCAGGAACCGGTTTAGGCGAGGGTGTTTTGTTTTGGGACGGCAAACGCCATTTGCCCATGGCCACGGAGTCCGGACATGCCGACTACGCTCCGAATACCGCGCAACAAGCCGATTTGTGGAAATTTATCAGGCAGCGCGAAGAATTTGTAAGCGCGGAATGTATTTTGGCAGGGAGTGGATTCTTGCGGGTCCACGAATTCCTGGATCCCTCGGTTCGGCATGCATCTTTTGACGGTCCCGGTGCAGACCCCGCGCCCGATATCACTCGGCGTGGACTGTCCGGTGAGTGCCCCGTGTGTGTGGCCACCTTGGATTTATGGGTTGAGATTTATGGTTCGGAAGCGGGAAACCTGGCTTTGCGCAATGTGGCGCGCGGAGGCATCTACATCGCTGGAGGAATTGCCGTCAAAGTTTTGCCTAAGCTGAAAAACGGCAGCTTCGTGGCCGCCGTGAAACACAAAGAAAAATTAGGAGACTTCCTTTCGCAAATTCCGATTCACGTGATTCTGAACGAAGATTGTCCCTTGCTGGGCGCCGCCAAAGTTGCCTGGAAGAATCCGTAAGACGCGATTCCGCGAACTGCCGGCATCACAAATCTTTTGCCGCTACAAATAAATCAATCCGCACTTGGTCGCCTGGTGCCTTTTACAAAGCAGGACTCGCAAACCCGCGTGCCGTCTTTCAATGTGAAATCGACGCGTCGCGTTGGATCGATATCCGCGCCGCATTTTCCGCAACGATCGTTGGATTGGCTCATAGGGGAACTCGCAGTCATCTATATCTTAGCAGTGTTATCGGGAAGGTCGAACAGCGTCCTTTCCCGCGGTATCGGCAACTGAACGTTCAGCGGCGTCTGGATCGCTTTCTCGGCGCAGAGTTGGCGGAATTGTTCCACAGTAGCCGGGCCGAATCCTGAATAATGATTGTTCGCGTAAGCGTACACCGTCACGCCACGCCTAAGAATCTTGTGGCAGACGTCCACCCAAGTTTGCAGCTGCGCGGTCCGATCCACAATCGTTTTGTTCCAAACTTTTGTAACTGTTTCGATCCCTTTGCGATCTCCTAACCAGCGGATGTAAGTGAAGTCCGCGGTAATCGGGTCAAACTTCTCGAATAATTCTTCCGGGCCCGGCATCCAGGGCCGATCCTGCAGCACCAGCGCAACATTATGTTCGCGCAACAAGTCTGCAAAGCGCGGCTTCAGCCAGCGCTTATTTCTAATTTCCACCGCAAATTTGTATTCACCGCGCGGTAGTTTTCTCAAAAACGCTTTCAGACGCGAAACGAACTGCACCTCGCTCGAAAAAATATCTTCGCCGAAAAACGGAAACTGAAAGACCATCGGCCCGAGCTTTTCGCCCAGAATTTTCATGGTCTCCACGAACTCCTGAAACTCAGCGTCGCAATCCAACAAAACCTTTTCGTGAGTAATGGTCTGCGGGATTTTCACCGAGAAAATAAATCCAGGCGGAGTTCTCAGCGCCCAGTTGCTCACGGC
>Ga0185299_10006883_pt1 | contig 11916 bp, 12 predicted proteins | sample PaiPotPPA55metaG_FD_128002 | JGI IMG/M metagenome (GOLD analysis project Ga0185299, IMG submission 128002) | Iron sulfur acid spring bacterial and archeal communities from Banff, Canada, to study Microbial Dark Matter (Phase II) - Paint Pots PPA... ...
AGGCGGCTTTCGCCGCGCGTTGCGACTTCATCGAGCAGCTGCCGCAAGGCATGCGAACGATCGTCGGCGAACGCGGCATAAGGTTGTCGGGCGGTCAGCGCCAGCGGATCGCCATCGCGCGCGCATTTTTGAAGGATGCCCCGCTGCTTCTGCTCGACGAGGCGACCTCCGCGCTCGACACCGAATCCGAAGAGGCGATCCGCGAAGCACTTAGCCACCTGATGAACCGGCGGACGGTCATCGCCATTGCGCACCGGCTTTCGACGGTTCGCAACTTCGACCGTATCGTCGTCCTGCAAACCGGGCGCGTCGCCCAGGACGGACCGCCGGATGTTCTCATGCGGCGCGACGGACTCTATCGCCAGCTCGTGCAGCGCGAAATGGATCGGCTGACGCAACAGGCGGCGTAACTTCCCACAAACGTATCTTGCCTTCACGCGTCGTCGGCCGCAGCGCGGAGAGCGCGCCTGCTCGCCGAACATAAGGAGGCGCGGGCTCGACATTTACCTTCGTTGACATTAGTCAGAAATCTGACTAAATCTCGCTATGCGTCAACAGGGACATTTGCGGCGCGATAATCTGGGATTTCTGCTGGCGAAGGCCATGCAGCGATGGAATGAGATGTTGCGAGAGGGCTTCAAGCGAGCGGGCTGTGCCCATGTCCGCCCGTCGTTTGGATCGGTTCTGGTCCCGCTATTTGAAGAGGACGGGCTGCGGGTCGGAGATCTGGCCCGCCGGTCGCGACTGACCAAGCAGACCATGACCACGATGGTTCGCGCTGTTGAAGGGGCCGGGCTGGTGCGGCAGCGCGCCGACCCACGGGATCGTCGGGCCACCCGCGTGTGGCTGACCGGCGAAGCCCGCCGCTTTCGGCCCGTCGCCGAGCGCGTCTTGGAAAAGATCGAGGAAATCGCCGCGCAAGGCACTGCTGGCGCCGACTTGCCCGCGGCGCGCCGATGGCTGAGCGCCTTTTCCGAAATCCCCTAAGGCCGCGAGTACCGTAGGAGCAGTTACGCAGGGCCACAACGGAGCAGCACGATGAAAACTAGCACACATACACTCACGCTTAAGGCATCGAAAGAACGGGCGTTCGATTTCCTATCGCGTATCGAGAATCTGCCGAAATGGGCGACACTATTTTGCCGAAAACTGGAATCGGTTGCAGGGGACCGGCACAAAGTCGTTACACCGCAGGGCGAAATTTTTTTTCGCATCGAAGGAGACGCACAGACAGGGGTCATCGATATGTATGGCGGACCGACCGAGACGGTCGAGGCGCACTGGCCCACGCGTGTTATTCCGTTAGGTGAGAATGAGAGCATGTTCATCTTCACCGCCCTGCAGTACCCGGGCGTCTCCGACAACGACTTCGCGGCGCAATGTCAGGGATTGGAAAATGAGTTTCCGCACATTAGGGCGCACGTCGAAGACATCTCACGCATGAACGCGCGCGAAGGCGCTGCGCTATAATCGATTAGCAAAAAAGTCCGTTCATCGCTCACGGCCGCGGCGCGAGGCGCGTGAAATCGCCACATAGCCGCGCCCGATTTGATGCTACCCTCAAGATGCCGTTCCTGAGGTGCACAACGGGCACGCAGCGATGTACGCGGTCACCAACCAGCCTCCGCCGCTCGAACCCTACAATCTTTTGCAGACCGACCGGGCGCTTCGTGAGGCGCTCGTGCGTGAGAAGGCGGGCTGGGCAGCCGAGGAGCTCACCGCGCTCGGCAAAACGCTTGGCGAGCCGGAAACCGTCCAGCTTGGCTTCGCAGCCAATGTAAATCCGCCGGTGCTGCACGCGTTCGATCGTTACGGTCATCGCATCGATGAAGTCGAATTTCATCCGGCATGGCATGCCCTGATGTCACTCGCTGTCGAAGCGGGGCTGCACGCCAGTCCATGGGCGAAGCCGCAAGCGGGAGCGCATGTCGCCCGCGCCGCCGGGACTTACATGTTGGTGCAGATCGAAAGCGGTGTGTACTGCCCGATTGCAATGACCTATGGCGCCGTGCCTGCTCTTCGCCAGGCGCCGGCAGCCGTAGCAGAATGGCTGCCGCGGATCTTCGCCCGGCATTACGATCCGCGCTTCCGTCCGGCGAAGGAGAAAACCGGCGCCCTACTTGGCATGGCCATGACGGAAAATCAGGGCGGGTCGGATCTACGCACCAACACCACGCAGGCGGAATTGCGTACAAACGAAGGGCCGCACCGGCTGTTTCGTTTGAGCGGGCAAAAATGGTTCATGTCGGCGCCGATGTGCGACGCTTTTTTGGTCCTGGCGCAGTCGCCAGGCGGGCTGAGCTGTTTTCTGGTGCCGCGCTGGACGCGCGGCGGCGAACGAAATGCGATCCATATTTTGCGGCTCAAGGACAAGCTCGGCAACCGCTCCAATGCATCGAGCGAGGTGGAGTTCGCCGGCGCCGAGGGTGAGCTGATCGGCGAAGAAGGCCGCGGTATCCCGACCATCATCGAGATGAGCAATTATGCGCGGCTTGATTGCGCGATCGGCTCGGCGGGCCTGATGCGCCAAGCCGTGGCGCAGGCGATCCATCATGCCTCGCATCGAGTCGCCTTCCAGAAGAAGCTCGTCGATCAGGTCTTGATGACCAATGTGCTGGCCGATCTCGCGCTTGAATCGGAGGCCGCCACCGTGCTGACGATGCGCTTGGCGCGTGCTTACGATGAAGACGACGAGCTTGCGCTTGTCTGGCGGCGCGTCATGACGCCGGCGGCCAAGTTCTGGATCTGCAAGCGCGCGCCGCTCTTGGCGGCCGAGGCAATGGAAGTGCTCGGCGGCAACGGCTATGTCGAAGAATGCGTGATGCCGCGCATCTATCGCGAACTGCCGGTGAATTCCATTTGGGAAGGCTCGGGAAACATCATGTGCCTCGACGTGCTGCGCGCGCTCGAACGTGTCCCGCACGCGGGCGAGCTGTTGCTGCGCGAGGTTGGCGAGACCGCACGCGGCGATAAGCGGCTGCAAAGCGTCGCGGGCCGGCTTGAGCGTGAACTGGCCCAAAACGATTGGCACGACGAGTCACGAGCGCGAGCCATCGTTCGCGATCTTGTCCTGGCTATGCAGGGCGCCCTGCTCCTGCAGCATGCGCCAACAGCCGTCGCCGACGCGTTTTGCGCGTCACGGCTCGGCGGCGAGCCCGGCGGCACGTTCGGGTTGTTGCCGTCCGGCGAATTTCACGCCATCGTTGAGCGCGCGTCGCCACTGCCGCAGTAATTGCAAAATAGTGGGCCTCAGGTCGCCTTTTAATGCAATCCGGTGAATAAAGAGGGAGAATTTTTGCCTGTTTTCCACAGTCACCAAACCGTCTTGAAAGCGATAGACTAAGTGTCATAGGGGATCGCTAGCTCCCATTGCGTATCGCAATTCCAAAAGCTAAGAAATTACAAGAGGTAATATAATGGCCGGCAACGGCGGGGACGGCGCGATCCTCCGACTCGATAAGGTCAGCGTGACCTATCGCGGCGGGGTCAAGGCCTTGCGTGCGACGTCCATTGCATTTGGGCGCGGCGAATTCGTGGTCCTGCTCGGTCGCTCGGGGGCTGGTAAGTCGACGCTGCTGCGCGCGATCAATCACCTGGTGCCGCCGACAACTGGACAGGTCGTGTCGCGCGAGTTCGGTGTACTTGGCCGACGGGACTTGCTGCGGCAGCACCGGCGGCGTACTGCAATCATCTTCCAAAATCATCAACTGATCGAGCGATATAGCGCGCTCGACAACGTACTCACCGCACGGCTGGCTTTTCACACGACGCTGCGCAGTTTGTTTACCCTACCGCGCGCCGAGCTCGAACTGGCGCTGTCTTGCCTCGATCGCGTCGGGCTCGCTGACAGGGCACTGAGCCGCGTGGATCAACTCTCCGGTGGGCAGAAGCAGCGTGTCGGCATTGCACGCGCGCTCGCGCAGCAGCCAACGATGATTCTTGCCGACGAGCCGGTGGCGAGCCTCGATCCGGCCACCGCCGAGACGGTGCTGAGCTTGCTTCGCTTAATCTGCAAGCAAGATGGCATCACCGCTATCGTCTCCTTGCATCATCTGGAATTTGCTCGAGCCTTTGCCGACCGCATCGTCGGCATCGCTGATGCGGGCGTGGTCTTCGACGATGTGCCCGCTGAGCTTGACGAGCTGAACCTTGCCCGTATTTACGGTGGGAAAGAAGGACTGCGCGCCAGTAGCGGCGACAGAAAACCTGCCTCACTGCCGCCCTTACTCGAACCGCTAATGGAGCTGTCCTTATGAGGAATGTATTTGGTTTTGTGATTGCCGCTGTAATTGCGCTTGGCCTGGCGCGTCCGACGCTCGCTGCCGACGCCGATCCGGCGTTGCTCAAGGTCGCTTTATTGCCAGACGAGAACGCCTCGGAGCTGATCAAACGCAATCAGCCGCTCAAGGACTATCTGGAAGGTCAATTAGGCAAGCAAATCGAACTCATCGTCACGACCGAGTATTCCTCGATGATCGAGGCCATGCGTTTCGGCCGGATTGATGTGGCCTATTTCGGCCCGCTGTCATACGTCCTCGCCAAAAGCAAGGCCGATATCGAGCCGTTCGCGGCAATGGTGGAGAACGGTAAGCCGACTTATCGTTCCGTCGTGATAGCAAATGTAAATTCAGGCGTGAATGCCATCACCGACATCCGAGGCAAGAAAATGGTTTTTGGCGACCCAGCCTCGACGTCGAGCCATCTTATTCCGAAGGCCATGCTGGAAGATGCAGGCCTCATGCCTGACCGCGACTACCAGCAGAATTTTGTCGGCGCTCATGACGCGGTAGCGGCCAATGTCGCCAATGGCAACGCCGATGCTGGCGGTCTGTCGGAGGTGATCTGGAATAGGCTCGTCGAGCGCAAGCTCATCGATGTGACCAAAGTCAACGTGTTGGGCTACAGCGCGGAATATCCACAATATCCGTGGACCATGCGCTCCGATTTGAATTCGAATCTAAAGGACAAGATCCGGAACGCGTTTCTTACGCTTAAGGATCCTGCGGTATTGAAGACCTTCAAAGCCGAGGGCTTTGCGCCGATCACCGACAGGGACTACGACGTCATTCGAGATCTGGCCAAGGCGCTCCATCTCAAGTTAGCGATCAAGTAACACGCCGGCGAGCATGGGAACGTGAGCACCACAGCAGACACAGCGACCTCGCACCGCAGCTATCAGGACGCCGTGCTCGCGGACTACGGCAGGGCGCGCCGGCGTGTCCTGATTGAGGCCGGCGTTGTCATCGCCGTCGTCATCGCCGCGGCGGCGTATGTCAAGCTGTTGGATTTTGCCACCCTTGCTAGAGGCGTGCCTGCGATCCTCGCGATCATGCGTGAATCGTTTCCGCCGGACTTCAGCAATGCAGCCGGGTGGTGGAAGCCGCTGATCGACACCTTGGCGATGAGCATTGCGGGAACGGCGGTTGCGGTTTTCCTGTCGTTTCCGCTCGGCTTCCTCGCCGCCCGAAATACTTCACCGCATCCGATCGTTTTCTATTGTGCCCGCACCTTGCTCAATGGCTTGCGTTCGGTGCCCGAACTGATTATGGGCATAACCTTTGTCGCGGCAGTCGGATTCGGGGCGCTTCCCGGCGTGCTTGCGCTCGGTTTGCATTCGGTCGGCATGGTGGGGAAATTCTTCGCTGAGGCGATCGAGCACGCCGACGACGCGCCGGTGGAAGCCGCGCGCGCAACCGGCGCCACGTCGCTGCAGGTGCTTTATCACGCCGTCTTGCCGCAGGTGCTGCCGCAATTTGCCGCCGTCGCGATCTATCGCTGGGAATACAATTTCCGCGCTTCCACGGTAATCGGCATGGTCGGCGCCGGGGGCATCGGCTTCGAACTGATAGGCGCGCTGCGCATCCTGCAATACAACCAGGTCAGCGCGATCATGCTCGTGATCCTGGTGATGGTTATCGTTGTCGATTGGTTCAGTGGATATCTCCGGCGCAAATTCAAATAAACGGGGCCCATGACATTACCGACGGCATGCGTGGTTCTCACCCATAGGGTGCACGAGGAGGTCCTCGGCGTTCTGGCGCCGCATTGCGAGGTAATTTCCAATCAGACGCCGGACACGCTGCCGCGCGCGGAAATCGTGCGGCGCGCCGCGGCTGCTGACGCGCTGATGGCATTCATGCCCGACCGGGTGGACGATGCATTTCTCGACGCCTGTCCGGAGCTGAAGATCATCGCCGCGGCGCTCAAGGGGTTCGATAATTTTGATATTGCGGCGTGCACGGCGCGCGGCGTGTGGCTCACCATCGTACCCGACCTGCTCACCGTGCCGACGGCCGAATTGACCATCGGCCTGCTCATCGGGCTCGCACGCAAGATCACGGCCGCCGATAGCTGGGTGCGGTCCGGACAATTCCAGGGCTGGCGCCCAGAGTTCTACGGCCTTGGCGTCGCCGGCTCGACGATAGGCATCCTCGGCATGGGCGCAATCGGCCGAGCGGTGGCCGATCGGCTGCGCGGCTGGGGCGCCAACCTGGTCTATACCGATCGGACTCGTCTTGCCGATAAAGAGGAGGCCAAGCTCGCGATCGGCTGGCGGGCGATGAACGAACTTCTCAGTGAAGCCGACATTGTCGTGCTTGCCCTGCCGCTTACCGCGACGACACTGCATACGATCAATTCGGCGCGGCTGGCGCTGATGAAGCCGGGCAGTTTCTTGATCAATCCGTGCCGTGGTTCCGTGGTCGACGAGGCGGCGGTTCTCGAGGCGCTGCAAGCCGGACGGCTTGCCGGATATGCCGCGGACGTCTTCGAGTTGGAGGACTGGGCCCGCCCTGACCGTCCCATCGAGATCGCAGCGGAGCTGCGAACGCATGCCAATACGCTATTTACGGCTCATATCGGCTCTGCGGTGCAAAAAGTCCGGCTTGCGATCGAGCTGCGGGCGGCAGAAAACATTCGGCAGGTTCTGTGCGGCCAAAGACCGATCGATGCCGTCAATGACATTGCGCCAGCGAGGAAAGTGGCATGCTGAACCTCGCCTGGGCGAAGACCTTTCTCGCGCTCGTCGAGACCAAGAGTTTTCAGGCCGCCGCCGATCAGTTGCAGCTGGCGCAGCCGACAGTGTCGCAACAAATACGCAAGCTCGAAGAGGAGCTCGGCGTGGTTCTGGTGCGTCGCTCGCGCTCGGGCTGCGAACCGACGCCAGCCGCTTTTGCCTTCATGCCCTACGCGACAAGCCTCATCCGCATCAGCGAACGCGCCCTCACCGCCGTGCGGACCGGGCAAGTACGCGTTGGCGCGAGCTCGAATGTCGGCATCTATATCCTGCAGCCCTTTGTGCGGCGATTTCTGCGCGACCATGATCCCGAACTGTTCGACCTCGTGATCGACCGCAATCCGGTAATCGCTCAGAAGCTTGACGATACCGAACTCGATGTCGCGGTCATGGAATGGTGGGACCGCCGCCCCGGTTTTCTGTGGAAGCGATGGCGCAGCGAACCGATCGTTCTGATCGTTCCGCCGGATCACCCGCTTGCTGAAGATCGGCAAGTGAGCAAGCGAAAACTGGCGGAACTTGATCTGCTCGGCGGCGAGCCTGGGACCGGCACCGGCCGCTTGCTCGAGTCCTATTTCGCCGATGGCATATCGCCGCCGCGGATCGCGCTGCAGCTCGGCAGCACCGAAGCCGTCAAGGAAGCGGTGAAGGCCGGTCTGGGCGTGTCGCTGGTGTTGCGATCCGCCGTCGCCGAAGAAGTTCGCAACGGCAGTCTGCGCGCGATCCCGATCCAACGGCCCGCCTTGGAGAAGGATCTATTTGTGATTTGGCGCGATACCGGCGTCAGCCATATTTCGGCGCCCGCATTCGTCACGCATTTGCTTGGCGATGATTGGAAAAAGCCGGAAGTCTCCTGAGGCGAAACGTAGAGCAAGTCTAAGCCTCCGATCCGCCGCCATTAAGGAAGACCCATCAATGCCGCGCGACCGAGCCGGTCGCGTCTTCGCGGCGAAACTCGGCGTCATACTCCATGATATCGCGCATCAAGTGCTCGATCATTTGCTGACGGATCGTGCCGTCCTGTGAACTCGTCAATTCGGCCACCGTCTTGGCGATCGCAGTAAGCACTTCATCGGTGTCGATGGCTTCGGGCTCGCCGCCGGCTGCCGGATATTCGGCGAAAAAGTCGTCGATGAGCTCGACCATCATGCAATGCAGGCACGGCCGCTCTTCTGTTTGGTCTTCGGGCATGGTTTTCCCTTTCGGGACAAATGTAAGTAACATTTTGGACTATTGCCACGGCCCGCTTGGGCCCTCGGGTGAGCGGCGTTAATGCGCCAGCCTCTATCCGCGATCGAACTTGTGAGGCCGAAGGCCCGATATCGCTGCGGGAACGCTGCAGGGGCTTAACAACTGGGAGAGTGAATTAGGAACGCTCGTCGTTACCGGAAAGGTCAATAAAGCGTGCGGGTGTCGAGAAGCCATGCCCGGTCCGGCTGACCATGATGTCAACGAGTATCCGCGCGCGGCGCAAATGTTCGGGATTGGTCGGATCGAGCCGTTCCTCGACGGCAGTCATCAGAAGCCCGCCATCGGGCGTGCGTTCCGTTACGATTTCCCGCGGTAGGTCGAGGCCGCCGGCGAGCGGAGCGGACAAATAGGCAATCCACGCGATGTGAAAGATAGAGTAAGGGAACAGTGGGGCGCCGGAAAACAGCGGCTTCTCGTAATAATCCACTCTGAACGCATAGGCATCCGCCCACGGCGCCTGCCAGATGGCGTTGATCGCAAGCAGCGCCGCCTTGAACAGCGGAAAGGTCACGATCGCACGATCCGGCAAGACATCGTAATCGCCAAATTGCAGGAGCGTGCCGCTGTCAAATTTTCCACCCGCGTCGGCCTTGAAACGCACATGTCTCGGATCGTTGAATTTCCCCGCGCTGGCACGGGCGTGATAGCCATACTCTGGCAGGGGTTCTCGGAAATCACCGAGTACGACATCTTGTTCGACCAGCGTGGCGATGCGTGGCCGCGCTTCGTCAAGCGTCAGCGAAGTTCTCACGCGACGACCGAAGAGTCTCCAGTTTGCAAAAAGGACTGGATCGATAAGGCTCAAGGCGTCGAGCGTTCTAAGGAATTTCTCACCGATCGCGGTTGGAGATTCCACACGTCCTCGCCAGCCGGACCGGATATTATAATCAAACTCAAGGCCACTCATTTTTTACTCCCCGGCCAAGGTTGAACTACGATCTCGATGTTCTTACGGCCGCCACCAGCATCCGCAAAGAGCCTTTTGGCATAAGCCGCCGTTTCGACCTCAGCGAAATACCAGCGAATAGGGCGCCCGTTCGCGGCTGCTACTTTCGTCGTAGTAGACGAGCTCGCCGTTGTTATCTGGATTGGCCAGTTGATAGCCCATCCCGCGCGGCGTCGGGTTCTCGGGATTGACGAATTTCTTCACATAGTCTTCGTAATCGCGGCCGCGCTCGCTGCCGCTTCGATCTTTACCCGGCGCCGGACAAAGCTTCGGCTCGTCGTCATCGACCAGATCGGGTGAGATGGCAGCGGTGTCGAAAGCGATGGTGCCGTCGGGCAGAACGCGGCCGACCACGTGGCCATGCTCGTCACGGAAGACGTCGTCCTCGAGCTGAGCGGTGAACGTGCGCTGTTTGCCGTCGCCGCTGTCATAAGTGAAATGAATCACGGTCTCGTCGCGATTCCAGGCATAGTGCAATCCCGGCAGATCCTGCACATTGCCTTCGACGCGGATCTTATTTGGCGATGGAATAACTAACACGCCAAATACCACCGCCGCCTCCGCCGCCTCGGGGGCCAAAAGCGCCGCAGCAAATCGTCCGAGCTGTTTCGCTGCCTCCGTTGTAAGATCGGCAAGGAACGACGAGACTTTCGTCCACTGACCGCTGGTGCGGCCGCTGCCGGGCGGCACGCGTGGTTGCGCCGGGTCGTAGAGTTTCTCGACTTGGTCGATGAAAATTGGATCCAGGGCTAGAGCTTCAAAGACGGCGCGTGGACTCATGCCCGCCTTCATGAAGCCATCGGCAATGAACAAACGCCGCGCTGCTTCATAAGAATTTTGCGGCTCTGACAGCCGCGCATGCGCCAAGTGGATGTAGGCAAGGCAATCGTCGCCTTGGCTCCATGCCTTCGCAGCGCGCTCGATATTGCCAAGCACCGATGGCACGATCGGTCTGCCATAGGCGGCGGACAACAGCGCCAGCAGGTTTAATTCCTGCCCTTCGAAACTTTTCAGACGGCGCGATCCCTCGGCTGGGATCAGCACCGTACCCGCTCCAAGCACGAGACCTTCGGACGTCAGCGTCGGGACAGCGCTTATGGGAACGGCACGCTCGCGCCAACGCCACGCATTGCGCAATTGTTCGTCGAGCATCGATCCCCTCGTTCGTCACTGAAAACGAGACAATTAAACCGAGGACGATGCCCGAGTCAAGAACAAAATAAGAACATAGTCACCTCAGCGGTGACAGATCTTCAATTGGTCGGTTTCTGCGAAAGCTAGCGGCAAGGCCAGCAGCGTTAGGGCCAGCACCCCAAATTAAAAAGGGCCCTTCCGGGACCCTTTGAAGATGGTTGCGGGGGTAGGATTTGAACCTACGACCTTCAGGTTATGAGCCTGACGAGCTACCGGGCTGCTCCACCCCGCGGCAAATGCCTGATTTTGCAATGGGTCATGTAGCAAGCGCCCCCTGAGAAGGGAAGTGCGGAGGCCACATATTTCGTCCTAATATAGGGGTGAGCCTCAAATTTCGACCCTGCCTTCAGGCTTCGACCTGCGATGCACGCCTTCATAGAACCAGCCACGGACGAGAAGCCGGCATTGCAACCCAATGCGGCAATCGGTCCGGCGCTGCGTGCAATCGCGGCGAACATCCTCGCCAAAGCGCGCGTGGCGTTGACCGATCCGGAACTCACTAATCAGACCGCCGTGCACGATTTCCGCCGCGCCATGAAGCAGTGGCGCGCGCTGATGCGCCTGTTGGAGCCCTTCATCGCGGACGCCGACAGCTGGCGGCGCGAGGCGCGCGACCATGCCCGTTCGCTCGCCCATGCCCGCGACGGCGCCGCCGCGCTTAATGCCTTCGACGGCTTGGCCGAAAAGGCCATCGTCGCTCTGTCGCCGCGCTCGGGCGCCACGGTGCGGGGCCGCATCGAGGCCCTGCGTGGGAATGAAGAACAGGCGGTACTTACGCCAGCGCTGCGCGATACCATTCTGGCCTGGCTCGATGCCGCAGCGGCCGCGGTCGAGCAGTGGCCGCTCGACCCGTTCGACTTCTCGGCAATCGCCTCGCAGCTCGCCGACAGTTATCGCAATGCGCGGCGGCGCATTCCGACCGACTGGACGCTGGCCGACGCGGCCGACCTGCACGCGCTCCGCCAGCGCGTCGTCGAATTGCGCTATCAGATGGAATTGGTCGAGCCGCTATGGCCGCGCTTCGGCCGCATGTGGACCGAGGAAGCCGAACGTCTGCGCGAACGGCTCGGCCGCTGTCAGGATCTTGAAGTGCTCAAGCGGTTCACGGCGCCGCACCAGCCATTGGCGCGTTGGCGTTCGCGGTTGACGCCGGCTTGCGCCGAACGCTCCGCCGCGCTGGCGCAACGCGCCGCGCGCATCACGCACCGCTTGTTCGCTGAGAAGCCGAAGGCGTTCCGGCAGCGGCTCGAGGCGCTGTGGGAACAGGGGCGGTAAAACAGATCGAGCGGATGATTACCGTCAACGCTGTCGTGCACCCACTATCCCACCGGTGCCGCGCGCGTGCTCACGCCGAGATAAATTCCTTGCAACTGCTCGTCACGTTGTAATTGCGCCGCGGGACCTTCCAGCGCCACCCGGCCGGTTTGCAGAACATAAGCGTAATCCGCAATCCCGAGCGCGAGCGGCACCGACTGCTCGGCAAGCAAAAGCGTAAGCCCTTGGCGGTGCA
>Ga0185299_10006885_pt1 | contig 11915 bp, 8 predicted proteins | sample PaiPotPPA55metaG_FD_128002 | JGI IMG/M metagenome (GOLD analysis project Ga0185299, IMG submission 128002) | Iron sulfur acid spring bacterial and archeal communities from Banff, Canada, to study Microbial Dark Matter (Phase II) - Paint Pots PPA... ...
GATGTGGCGTGGCTTCCTGGTCCTGCATGAAATCACCGAGATGTATCGCATCTTCAGGCAGGACGAATAGATCGCTCAGACGAAATGTGGGTAATCCTGAGGGCAAAGCCGGGGGTTTATTGGGTGAGCGCCTCAAAGGCGCCATGGCCCCGTGAGCCGCCCTTGGCGGCTGGCTACAATTTCAACCTCATTTGGTCGTACCGCTCGTCTTCCTGTATTCCGCCGAAATATGCTGTATCGAATGTGGTGGGATACATCAAAGGAAAGAGTGCGATTACGATTGCGCGCCAGTTCGGCGGGCGCGAACGCAACTGTATCAGAGCCTGAGTCACACGAGGTGGGACTGCAAGTACCACGTTGTGTTTATCCCGAAGCGGCGAAAGAAGCAGATCTTCGGGGCGTTGAGGCGGCAACTGGGGGAGATTTTTTCGGGAGTTGGCACAGCATAAGGAGTCGGTCGTGCCGGCGCAGCCTCCCTTGACGCGCCGCCGTTTCCCAGGCTGGGCAAGGGTCGCACGCGCGGCATCCGGGCGCTTGCGACCTTGCGAAGCCGGTTGCCAGCGTGTGGCCATCACCGCGCGTTTAGGTCCTCCTGCATGATCTCGCGCGGCTTCTTCGTGCCGGGCCGGCGGTCCTTTGCGCGTACGGGCATGCCCCGGTTCGTGCGCGACGGGGAGCCCGATGCGCGGCGGCTGTCGCGCTGCGCCTGCAGCGCCTGTGCGACCTGCAGTGTGTGGCCCCAGGCGCTTGTGCTCGATGATGGCTCCCTGGTCGATTTCCGCGAGCTTGTCGTAGCGGCGACAGCGCAGGGCGACGCCGTCGGCCCGGATCTCGATGCGCCCGTCCGGATACTCCCACACCTCGAGGTAACGGCCGATCCACCTGCGGTTCGCCTTGGTGTTGTCGAGAAGATAGATGACACGGTCGTTCTGCAGCGTCAGTGAATCTGAGACCTTGCGCGTCACCCGCCACGTGAGGATCGCGTCGAGATCCTCGTCGTCGCGCAGCGGCCGGTGCGCGTCAAACGTGCTCCTGGGCGGCTTCGCGAAGCGTGCGTTGTAGGCAGCCATAAAGGTGGGTGCGTACGCGTTGGCGGCCTCGATGGTGCTGATGCCGCAGCCGCAGTTCCTTCACCAGGCGGTCCTGCAGCGTGAGGTGGGCGCGCTCGACGCGGCCCTTGGCTGGACTGCTGTTCGCACACCATATCTCGATATTGAGCTCGTACATCGCGCGGCCAAACTGCGTGATACCGCGTGCGCCGGTGCGGCTGTACACCGGCCGGAACACGCTCGCGCGGTCGCTGTAGAACGCGACCGGCTTGCCGTAGCGTTCGAGGTACGCACGCGTCGCCTCGAAGCAACTGAAGGTCGATTCGGTGACCGTGAAGTGCAGCACCATCAGGCGGCTGGTCGCATCGTCGACATACACGAGCAGCGTGCACGCGGGCGCGCGGTCCTCGAACCAGGCGTGCTCGCCGCCGTCGATCTGGACCAGCTCACCGGTACAGGCACGCCGGTCCCGTGGCTGGTAGACCTTCGGTGCCCGCTGGCTGCGCGGAATCCACAGGCCGGCGGCGATCATCAGCGTGCGTACGGTCTCGACGGACATCTCGATGCCGTGCGACTCATGCAGCTTCTCGCAAGCCAGCGTCGGCCCGAAGTCCGTGTAGCGTTCCCGTATCAGTGCCAGCGCATGTTCGGCCTTGCCGGCGGGCAATTGGTGGTTACTCGCCACGTTTGCCTGAAACCAGGCCGGCCGCTCCGGATTCGCGATAGCGCATCACCAACCGTTCGACCTGCCGCACGGTCAGGTCCAGACGTTCTGCGGCATGGCCTGCTCAGGCCCATCTCGACAATGGCCTGGATGACCTTCAACCGATCCAGTTCACGCATCGTCTTGGTGATCATCCCAGTCGCGTTCATCCCGGGCGCTCCGAGAAAAGGGAGCATCCAGCATGCACTGGCGCCAGAAACCCGACATTTCTATTTAGCGGAAACGCGACATTTCAACTTGGGGCCTACACATACCAGTCCGCTCGTAATCTTTATGTCAAGTCTACGTTCGATCGCTTGGCCGGACTAGAAACGCTGTTCCCCGCCCCACCGCTCGAAATCGAACCGCGCACGGCGACCGCAATCTCGATCGATTGGTCAAGCGACTTGAATCAGAACAAAGCCGGCGCTAGCGAATGCGGTTTCGCAAACTCATCGCTCTTGCTCCCGCGTGGCGAGCGAATGTCGAAACCGCGATTTCAGCGACACAGCGGATCTGCACCGCATTGGTCCGTTTTTTGCACCATAATGTGACCGTGGATTGATTTCTCGTGCGCGCCGCGCTCGCCGGAATTTTTTCCAGTCCTCGGTTCGATGCAGGTCCGCGAGGCGCTGGCTCGCAGGCTTGGATGGCACGATTTTCGCTTGTGTATCTGGGCCAGCGACGGCGGGCGGATTAACCTCAGCGGACAACTCCGTGTGCCGTGCCCAGTGCGGACCATACGGTGCCGGTCAAGGCTTTGCAAGGAGAAGATTGATGCGTCACGGAAGATCGCCGAAAAACCCCACACGGGGCTTTATCGTTCCTATCGGCGGGGCCGAGAATCGGGTTCAGAACCCCGTCATACTGCGCCGCTTCGTCAAGCTTTGCGGCGGGCCGAGCGCGCACATTGCGATCATTCCGACGGCTTCGTCGTTGGACAATACGGGCGATCTGTACGTATCGGTGTTCAGTGATCTCAATGCCGGACAGATCAGCATCCTGCCATTCAAAAGCCGGGAGGACTGCGAGTCGCAGCAATACCTGGAGGTGCTCGATCACGTCGACGGCGTCTTCATGACGGGGGGCGATCAGGTGCGCCTCGCCGAGGTGCTGAGCGGCACATCGGCCGCGCAAAAGCTCTGCAGTCGCAATATGCATGGCATGCATATCGCCGGCACCTCCGCCGGGGCTTCGGCGATGTCGAGCGCGATGATCGCCGGCGGCAAGAGCGGCGCCACGCCTCGTGCCGGCATGGTCGACCTCGCAGCGGGCTTGGGGCTTGTCAGCCGCTTTGTGATCGACCAGCATTTCAGCCAGCGTGACCGGCTCGGGCGCCTGCTCACCGCGGTCGCGTCGATCCCCTTCGGAGCCGGCATTGGGCTCGACGAAGATACGGCTGCGTTCATCGGCCCGGACGACACGCTTGAGGTGGTCGGCACCGGCAGCGTCACCATCATCGAAGGGTCGGGCCTACACAACTCCACCGCCGATTCGACCCGCCATGGCGAACCCGTAGGGATGACCGGAGTACGCCTTCATATCCTTACCGACGGCAACCTGTACGACTTGTTAAGCCATACGCTGCTGCGCTCGGCGCTCACTGCGAAGTGTCACGGCACGGCCTGCTTGAACGCCGCCGCGTTGACGTGATCGTTGGAAATATCCGCTGACCGATTCCGCTGATAGCTCGATCGGTTCATCGCAAAACGCCGGCGCCCTTCTGCGCCTGCCCGGAATGTCGCGGCGCTTCCGTCTATAAGATCGTGACGGGGTAAGACTGCCGGTTCTGTGTTACGGGGTGAAAGTTTGGATCGTTCAAGAGCGCTCGCGGCCGGGACAAGAGGTTTTATCGTCGCCGTAGGCGGTGACGGCAATGCGGCCCGCAAGGGCCCCTATCCTGCGCCGCTTCGCTGAGCTTTGCGGTGGCTCCCGCGCGCACATCGCCATTCTCTCGGCAGGCTCTGATGAAGAGGATTTTGGCGAGCGTTATGAACGGGCATTCCGTGATCTCGGCGTCAATCGCGTCAGTGCATTCAACTTCGAGAATCGAGCGGATTGCGAAATGGCAAGGGACGACTCGCTCGGCGGCGTCGACGGGGTTTTCCTCATCGGAAGCGATCCGGCCCGCCTCTCCGAGACGCTCAGCGCCACCCCCGTCGCTCAGCAAATAGGTCGCCGGAACGCAAAGGGTATGCCCGTTGCGGGCGTCTCGGCCGGCGCAGCGTTTCTGCCAAGGCAAATGATCGCAGCCGGCAAAAGCGGCACGACGCCTCGCCCGGATATTGTCGAATTAGCACCGGGCTTATGCCTGATCGACCAGTTGGTTATCGATCAACATTTTCGCCACCAGGACCGGCTCGGGCGCATGCTGATGGCCTTGACCTACAACCCGGATGCCATTGGCATCGGGCTCGATGAAGACACCGCTGCATTCATCGGTCCGGACCAGAAGCTGCAAGTCGTGGGGACAGGAGGCATCACCGTCGTCGATACCTCTCGACTCCAGCACTCCGCGATTCATCCCGATCGCCGCCATGCGCCGGTGAACATGATCGGCCTGCACCTCGACATTCTGGTTGAAGGCGACGCCTACGACATGTCTGCGCATCTGGCCAGCATCGGGCGCTAATGTGACGGATCGAATGACGGCCTGAGCGCTTTGAGGATTCTGATCTGAATCTCCGAAATAAATAATTCCGAATACCGCAAGTCCTGATCGATGTTTTCCCACGAGCCCGGTTTGCATATCTTGCACATCTTGTCCGTCCTGCTGTTTTCTATATAGACCCACGATAGCGCACCAAAGAATCGGTCGTGCTTTTCCGGAACGCCATCCGACGAGCTCTCCATCGGAACCCATCCGACCTCCGGCACATAGAATTCCACCCACGCGTGATCGTTATCGGGTGTGCATACCGAGCCGACCGGCACATACCTCAGCTTGTACTCGGGTACCTTGAAGTCGCCGACGGGTCGGCAAGCGACGCCGCAAAGCCTCAGCAGCCCGATCATCAGCTCCATGTACTTGCCGCATGTTCCCTCGCCGAGCCGCAACGTCTCGACGGGGCTCGTACATCTGCTGTTGTAGCGGTACCCGAGCCGGCTATAGACGTATTCGCGCACGGCTTTGGCAATTCTGATCACATTGCCGCGCTCTTGCGTGGGAATGCATGCAAGCAGGCGCTCCGCAATATCCTTCAATTCCTGCCTGCCCATGTCATAGCGGGACTCTTCTCTCAGAAAGCGCCGCCTGATATCGGCAGGATAGTCGTCCGTACTCGCGCCGTTCAACTTGTACCGGATACCGTAAGTCTCGATGATCGCGTGGTAGCCAAAAATACGACACTCCTTGTCCAGCCTTATCCCGGTCAGGTCAAACTCGACAATCGCGTTACCTTCCTCGTCCTCTGTGACGGCCGCGGGAATATCGCCGATCGTCTCGAGCGATTTGACTTTTTGCCTCGGCGTGTCGACGGGTATCGACAGTCTGATGCACAGCTTGATGCCTTCCAGCTCGTCGAGGATATCCCCAATAGGCTTGAGCATTTCGGCATAGGTGAACTCGATTTCATAGCCTCCCGACAGGCAAAAATTGTTTCCCCGACCGAGATCCGCGAGCTGATAGTCGAGCCGCTCGATGAATCCATCGCGGGCGTCGTTTCTGAGCGTGATATTGGCGCTCCCGTTTGACGTCAGCTCCGAGCCCGCGTCGTCAAACACGTCCCAATTGCACTGGTTGTAATACACATAGACGCACGGCTCTTTCGCATCGGACGTCTTGACAGCGGCTATGCCCACCGCGCCGTCATGCGGTACCGTAACCGATGCGACATGTGTTCCATCAAGATCAACGATATGGACGGCACGGCTGACGCCGCGAAGTATCAGGAGCCGATCGCCGTGCAGCGTCATGTCGTTGATGCCGTTTCCAATGCGAACCGTCCGTATCAACTCGCTGTTCTCGACAACGAGCAGGCTGCCCGTCACGTCGGCGACGTAATATCGGCCGTCCTTCCAGCACAACCCAACGATGCTTTGCGCAGCATCGATCGTGATCGGACCCGTTGCGGCATGTACCGAGCCGTTTTCTATGCTGACTGTGTGGATTAGATTGGAACGGCAATAGTGGATCGTGCCGTCGGGCCGCATGCATAGTGCCGACGCTCTCTCGAACTCATTGAAATGTTTGAAATTGAGCAGGCACTGAAAGAGGCCCGTGCGGACATCGATCCTGCCCAGCCCGCCGAGCTCAGGGTCCACAACAAAGATCGCGTCCTCCTCATTGCTATCGATCGAGCTGATGTTTTTTGCAAAGAGCGGTCTTATCGCGGTGACCATCAGTCCTCCTGTCGGTTCGATGGGCGAAGCACAGCGCCGGTACCCGCGGTGCGTCTGAACCGTTACGGCTCTTTGCGCGCCAATGCTTGTTGAATCAGATCGGCGTAATCGAAAAGATGCCTCAAATTGCTATCCATGGAATTGCGCGAGGATCCGTTTACTGTGTCCAGCCGTATCAGTTCGAGCGCGACTTCGACAGCTATCTTCCGTTTCGATGCGGCGTCGAGCGTGGCTTCGTTATCGTTGTAGAGGAGCAATTTATCGTCCATTTGCATTTGTCCGTTTCAGTTGAACTGCATTGAATGATGATCGCCGTACTCGTTCAGTCCTCGAGTTCTCTTGCGAGCCTCACGCCCCGGGCATCGCGGACAATTTCCATGTTCCGAGTCCACTCCAACCCTCCCAGATCGTCCAGCCGTATCCTGATCGGAATCGGCTTATTGCTGGTTGCCTGCGCGCGCGGCATCTCCGGCTTGAATTGCCCGATCTGTTCCCATGCCCTCGCGTAATCTTCGCTGAGCAACAGAAGCAAATCGCCAGGACACGCCATCTCGAGCGCTAACTGATTGGCCGTTTGCTCCCCCGCGACGACCTTGATTTGCTGCGGCCGGACACCCGCGCTGCGCAGTGCTTCGCGCAACATGTCCGGCACCTCCAGGTGATCGCCCCCGCGCGAGTCGCTGTCCCGATGGCAGATGTATTGGTCGAAGTGCCCGGCCGCAATGCGCCCGATCGCCTGAATGTCCTCGTCGTGGCGATCGCCCGGAACCGTCAGCGAAACGATCTTCCGTTGATCTGCGCCGAGCCGGTCCACCAGGGCGGTTGTCCGGGTGCACCTGATCGGTGACGTCGATGGACGTGCCGCCCGTGGAAAGGTTGGCGGTCGCGCACAAGTAGACGGTCTCACCCCGAGCTGGCACGGTCTCGAAATCACATCCCGCGGCGCCCAGTACGCTGTGCGCCGTGTCATCGAGTTCGATGCGGGTGAGCACGTTTTCATGGCCTACCCCGCGACGCGGATCTCGATTGGCCTCTTCCACCAACTGCTCGACCGTATGCAAACCGTCACCGACTACATGGGCCGGCACGCGCTTGGCCACTGCGACCAATTGATCATTGACCACCAGCATCCGATAGTCGGACCCGGGGATATAGTTTTCGACGAGTACGACATGGCTGTACTTCCGCGCCCTCTTGAATGCGAGTTCCACCTGCTCCGGCGTCGTGAGCTTGATCGATACGCCCCGTCCATGATTGCAGTCGAGGGGTTTGACGACAACCGGATAGCCGAGCTGTTCGGCGCTCACGACCGCATCGCAGGCGCGATAGACCTTGCGCTGGCGTGGCACCGGCAAGCCGGCGTCCCGCAGCGTCCGGTTCGTCTCTTCCTTGTCAGAGGCAATGTCGACTGCGAGCTGACGCGTCTTGCTGGTGAGCGTGGCTTTGATCCGCTTCTGAAAGCGCCCATAGCCAAGTCGTATCGGGCTGTCCGCGTTCATCCGCGTACACGGAATCGCCCTATCCGCCGCGGCTTTCATCAATGCCGCCGTGCTCGGCCCCACCTCGCGACTGCGCGCATCACGGCGAAAATCGTCGAGCTTCTGTTCGAAGTCGAACTGCGTCTCGGTATCCGTCTGCGGTTTCAACTCGGCAGGCAAGAGATGCTCGATCAGCGCTAATGCCAGATCTCCGGCCTGCCGGCCGACGGCTTTATCATGGTATTCGTAAATGACATCGTAGTGGCCATGCGGACCCGCAGCTCGCGTCTTGCCGAAGCTGACGTCCGAACCCGCCATCTTCTGCAGTTCAATGGCTGCATGCTCCATGAGATGGCCGAGCCACGTGCCATCGCCTTCCGTCATGCGCCGCACGAGTCCGCCGGGGGACTGATACGAGCAGCCATGCTGTGCGAGGCCCGGCAGATAGTCGAGCAAACCGTCGATGAAGTGCTGGCCGAGCCGCCCGGTCGGCCATTCCTCCAGCACGCCCAGATCAACGGTATATCGGATGACCGGGAAATGGGCGTGAATGTTGGGGCCTTCATACGCGACGATCGACTTGACTTCCATCGGATGATCTCCTATCGGTGTCGCATCGCGTTACGCAGGAGTGACGAAGAGCGCAGTTGCCAGGAAGACGCATGGGTTCTTCAATCAACTGGGGATACTTAGAGCCATCGACCCGTCCGGCAGGCGGTCTATTAAAAAACGGCAGGCGGTCTATTAAAAAATAGAGACATTTACAGATAAAGCAACCTGCACCATCAATTTTCTGGTCTGTCGCTACAAGCCGCCGCGGCTGGAGTCGGCGGCTTGGATGCGTTTGTGTGGAAGCGCTTATTCCGTTCGACACCGGGCGAGGTTCAGCTGCGTTACACAGGCGAGGGAGCGAAGAATAGTACGAGATAAATGGCCCCATTTTCAACGCTACGTCGCAATGAATCTATCCGTTTGCGCTGCCCCCCTGAAACTGGCTACCAACGAACGCAAGGTGATGGCCATTCGGGCTTTGGCGGGCGCTGAACCGATCAGCGCCCTGGCCGCCCGGCACGGCGTGAGTCGTCCGCTGGTCTACCGACAGATGCACAGGCGTGGATCAAAAATGGCTGTTTTGCCGTTACACAGGCGAGCGGAATCGTCCTGAGTGTGAAGGCAGAATTAATGCAAATGAGAGGTCTGTGACCTCCACGCGTCAGATGCTCTGAGGCTGAAGCGGGCCGAGTCCGAGCAACGTAAGCCAGTGTGGGTCAAAATAACAGTTATTCCCGGTCTTCCCGATTCCCTTTCCCCGGGGGCGCACTCGCAGACTGGCGTGGGCCGGGCATACGCCCGACCCATTCTCTCCAGGTCTTCTCGGAGGCGCCGCTTGCGACCGCGACAGAGTTCCTCAAGAGCGTGCGCTGCGCCTGCCATGCACAAGCGCACCAGGCCCGCTAGTGCTCCCTGCCTCTCGACGCTTCTCGATCCCTGCCTCTTGACGCTTCTCGATCCCTGCCTCTAAGGGCTTCTTGCTCACTGCCTCTCAAGGCTTCTTGAATAAAATCGGCGTAGTCCGAGATGTGTCTCATATTGGAATCCAGGGAATTGCGCGAAGACCCGCTCATTGCTTCATTACGTATCAAGTCCAGGGCGACTTCGACGGCCATCCTCCGCTTCGAGAAGGCATCAAGCGTGGTGTCGTTATCGTTGTAGAGAAGAAATTTCGGTTTCTCGTCCATTTTGACTCTCCAAGGTATTGAACTCCATGAAGGGCCTCATGCCTCACCCGCCCTGGAGCCCTGTCACCAGGTCAGCTTGCGACCGCCTGGCATGTCGTCGTAACTACGGCGAAACTCATTCAGTCTTCCATCTCTCGCGCTAACCGCACGCCGCGCTCGTCACGAATGATCTCCATGCTATTGTCCCACTGGAACCCGCCCAGGTCGTCCAAATGGATCTTAACCGGGATCGGCTTTCTCGCAGTGGCATGCTCTGTTTGCACATTGGGCCTGAAGTGCATGATCTGCTCCCAGGCACGCGTGTAGTCTTCGCTCAATAAGAGGAGCAGGTCGCCAGGCCCGGCCATGTCGAGCGCCGACTGATTCGCTGCCTGCTCATCGGCGATGACCTCGATCTGCTCTGCCCCGACCCCATTCTCGCGCAGTGCTTCTCGCAGCATCTCTGGCACTTCAAGATGATCCCGCCCACGCGAGTCGCTGTCCCGGTGACAGATGTAATGCTCAAAGTGTCCGGCCGCGATACGCCCGATCTCCAGGATGTCCTCGTCACGGCGGTCGCCTGGAACCGTCAGAGAAACGATCTTCGCGCGCTCGGCTCCCAGCCGGTCTACCAGCCCGCACATGGTCTTCACGGCCGCCGGGTTGTGGGCATAGTCCAAAATCACCCTGAACGGATGCTGATCGTAAATGTTCAGGCGACCAGGGGTTTGGAGGAAGGTGTTGTCAAAGGTGCGCAGACCTCGGCGGATGAGCTCGAGGTCGATCCCGAGACCGCAGGCGAGCGCCGCAGCGAACATCGCGTTCTGCACATTGTGCAGAGCGAGCCCCTGCACCGTGGCCGGGATCAGGTGCGTCCACAACAACGGAAAACAGTGGCCGCTGTCCCACAGGCTGATCATGTGGCCGTTTATCTCTTCCTTCAGCACGACCGCCACGCCACCCGCCCGGATATGCTCATTGACCAAGGGGTGAGCAGGGTTCATGGTCACGTAGCCGAGGCGGTTTGCGTGGCTATAATCCGCCATCTTCAGGCACAAGGCGTCGTCGGCGTTGAGGACAGCCATGTCCTTCGCCACTTCGATGACGATGCGCTTGACCGCCGCCATTTGCTCAACGGTCTCGACTCCGCGCAGGCCCAGGTGATCGGCGCTCACGTTGAGACAGCCCGCGACGTTGCACTCGGGATAGCCCAGGCCGCGCCGCAGCAGGCCGCCTCGAGCCGTCTCCAGTACCGCGGCATCGACAGCGGAATCCGCGAGAATCATGCGCGCGGATGTCACCCCGGTCATGTCACCCTTCACAGTCAGCCGTCCGTCGATGTAGACACCATCGGTCGTGCCCAGACCCACCGTGTACCCCGCCAGCTTCATGATATGGGCCAGCATGCGCGAGGTGGTGGTCTTGCCATTGGTGCCGGTAATGCTGGCAATCGGCATGGTCCTGGGAGCACCGGGTGGAAACAGCATGTCGATGATAGGTCCGGCCACGTCCCTGGGTGTGCCTTCGCTGGGCGCCAGATGCATCCGTAGACCCGGGCAGGCGTTCACCTCGCACATGGCGCCGCCGGTCTCGCGATACGACGCGCAGATATCGGTGGTGATGAAATCGACACCGCCCACGTCCAAGCCAATGGCCCTGATAGCCCGGACGGCCATCTCCCGGTTGTCCGGATGCATGCTATCGGTGACGTCGATGGCGGTGCCGCCGGTGGAGAGGTTCGCGGTGGCACACAAGTAGACGGTCTCACCCGGCTCAGGCACCGTCCCGGGGCTATAACCCTTGTCGGCCAGGAGGCGTTCTGCCACGTCATCGAGCGCGACGCGGGTGAGCACGTTTTCATGCCCCACACCCCGGCGTGGATCCTTATTCACCTCTTCCACCAACGCCTCGACGGTGTGAACGCCGTCGCCCACCACATGGGCGGGGATGCGCCTGGCAACCGCCAGCAATTGATGATTGACCACCAGCATGCGGTAATCAGACCCCGGGATATAGCTTTCAACGAGCACTCCCTTGCTATACTCCTGAGCCCCCTCAAAAGCGAGTTTCACCTGCTCTGGCGTTGTAAGCTTGACCGATACGCCCTGCCCGTGGTTGCTGTCCAAGGGCTTGATCACGACCGGATAGCCGATGCGTTTGGCGCTATCGACGGCGTCGCGGGCGTTATAGACCTTCCGTTGCCGCGGCACCGGCAGGCCCGCGTCATGCAAGGTCCGGTTGGTCTCCTCCTTGTCCGAAGCCAGGTCTACGGCGATCTGACGTGTCTCGCTGGTGAGCGTCGCCTTGAGGCGCTTCTGGAAGCGCCCGTAGCCGAGCCGTATCAGGCAGTCGCCATTTAGGCGCGTACATGGGATCGCGCGCTTCCCAGCGGCGCTCACCAATGCGGCAGTGCTAGGTCCCACGTCGCGACTGCGGGCATAACGGATGAAATCATCCAGTTCATGCTCAAAGTCGAAAACTTTTTCGAGGTTCTGCTCTGGCTTTAGTTCGTCAGGAAGAAGATGCTCGATCAGGGCAAGGGAGAGGTTTCCGGCCTGCCGACCGACATCTTCATCATGGTACTCATAGACTATGTCGTAATGCCCCCGCGGCCCGGCGGCGCGCG
>Ga0185299_10006886_pt1 | contig 11914 bp, 13 predicted proteins | sample PaiPotPPA55metaG_FD_128002 | JGI IMG/M metagenome (GOLD analysis project Ga0185299, IMG submission 128002) | Iron sulfur acid spring bacterial and archeal communities from Banff, Canada, to study Microbial Dark Matter (Phase II) - Paint Pots PPA... ...
TGGAAGGTTAACGTGTATAAGCGAGACTTTTTCATTGCTGGCCTGTTGCTGTTCGCGGTGACGCTAACCTATTCCAATCACTTCCACAACGACTTCCACTTCGACGATGACTACCGGATTACTCAGAACGTGTACATCCGCGACCTCCACAATCTCCCCCGATTCTTCACAGACGCCACCACGTCCGCTACCCTGCCTCAGCTATATACTTGGAGGCCGCTGGTAACGGCGTCCTTTGCCTTCGATTACTGGCTCGGGCACGGGTATGACCTGTTCTACTTCCATCTCTCAACCCTCATCTGGTTTCTGGCGCAACTGCTCCTGATGTACTGTCTGTTTGTATCGGTGCTGGATAAGGCCCGGCCCGGCGATAATGTCCGGCCGCCCGGGTTTGCTTTAAATGGATGGATCGCATGGTTCGCGGTGGCGTGGTATGGCCTGCATCCGGTGATGGCGGAGACCGTCAACTACATCAACCAGCGCGCCGACTCAATGTCGACCTGCGGAGTAGTCGCCGCCATGGTTCTGTTTATCCGCTTTCCGGGGCTGCGCCGATACGGAATCTATCTGCTTCCTTTCGTCCTGGCTCTCTTCTGTAAAGAGGCTGCCCTGGTCTTTCCCGTTCTGCCCCTCATCTATATCTTCCTTTTTGAAGAGCGTTTCGACGCGCGTGGCCTGCGTGCGGCGTTGGGGCTGGCTCCTGCCTTCGCCATCAGTGTTGCGTTTGAGTTATTACGAATGCGGGTTGCGCCCGGCAGTTACATTGGTGCGCTGCCCGCTTATGATTACATCATTACCCAGCCCTATGTCGCGTTCCGCTATGTCACTTCGCTTTTCCTGCCCATCCACTTGAGCGCGGATACAGATCTGCGCCCGCTGACAAGCATTCTTACGCTGGAGGGTCTCGGCGGGCTGGCGTTTCTTGCCGCGGTGCTGTACGCGATCTACGCCGCCGCGCGGAGAATCGAGACCCGGCCGATTGCCTTCGGACTGGCGTGGTTCCTAACGGCGCTCATTCCCACGTCGCTGTTCCCGCTTCCCGAAGTAGAGACCGATCACCGCTTATTTTTCCCCTTCATCGGCTTGGTGTTGGCTGTAACTTGGGCCGGCGCGCTGCTTCTGTTGCGGCAGCCGCTCAGGAGGGAGTCGCGGTTGGCCGCCACCTTGGGGCTACTCTGCGTGCTGGCGTTGTCGGCCGCGGGAACCCGCCGGCGCAACGAGGTATGGCGTACCGACGAAAGCCTGTGGCAGGACGTCACCATCAAGAGTCCTTACAATGGCCGTGGCCTCATGAACTATGGTCTGGCGCTGATGAGCAAGGGTGATTTCTTGCAGGCTGAGCAGTACTTTGAGCGCGCGCAGCAATTGCTGCCCGCTTATCCCATCCTGGAAATCAACCTGGGCATCAATCTCGCTTCTCTCGGCCGCGATAGCGAAGCCGAACAGCACTTCCAACGCGCCGTGCAGCTCGCCCCCGAGTTGGATCAAGCGCACTACTATTACGCCCGCTGGCTGCGACAGCAGGGCCGCGGGGATCAGGCCGAACAAGAGTTGAAAGTCGCTCTGGTCGACAATCCGGCTAATCTGGACGCGCGCTATCTGCTGCTGGAGATCTACGCCCAATCCAAGCGCGCCTCGGACCTGCAGGCCCTGGCCGCCGAAACGCGCCGCATCTCGCCGGGCGATCCCACCGTGGAGCGCTATCTGAATCCGCCGCAAGCCATCTCTTCGGGAGGCGCCGTTCCCGTTCAGGCAACCCCCGAGTCGTTGCTGGCGGATTCGCTGCGCTATTACCAGGAGGGGAACTTCCCGGCTTGCATCCAGGCTGCCCGAGACGCGCTGCAATTGCGCCCGGATTATGCCGAGGCCTACAACAACATCGCCGTCGCCGAGCAAGCCTTGGGTCACCTGGATGCCGCCATCCAGGCCGCGCACGCAGCCATACGCATCAATCCGAAGTTCCAGTTGGCCCGGAACAATCTGGCCGCGGCGGAACAGGAGAAGAGGCAAACGAAGGTTTCGCCGAAGTAAGTGTATTGTGCCAGGCCCGAGCCGGAGCGTCAGAGCCTTGGGTATCCAGATGGTGCTCTTGATCACGAACCACCCGGAGGTGAAAGCGCCGCAAAAAAATTTCCACCACAGCAAGAGATATTAGGGTATACTAAGCTTTAATCGATCCGGCGAAGGGTGGACCACATGAACCTGCTATTTAACGAGGCCAAAGCGACTCAAGCCGCCGCCCAACTCTTAAGGCTGCGCGGCGGCAGGATGAGCTACGTGAAGCTCGTCAAGCTTCTTTATCTGGCCGATCGCGAAGCTCTCATTCGGTGGGGACGGCCGATTACCACCGATCATTACCTCTCGATGGATGAAGGACCGGTCCTCGGCCGGATCTACGATCTGATCCGGAATGAGCCGCCGCCGAATTCTGTCAAGATGTGGGGCAAGTTCATTTCGGTTCCGGCGGATTATGAAGTTCACTTGCTGGGCGACCCTGGAACGGGCGAACTCTCCCCCGCTGAACAACAACTGCTTGCAGAGGTGTTCGCGCAGCACGGCCAGAAGAGCCGATGGGCCATCGTGGACTACACCTACGGCCTTCCCGAATGGACGCATCCGGATGGAGGCGCGCGGACCATCGAGTACCGCGATATCCTCAGGGCCGCCCACAAGACCGAGGCAGAAATCTCCGCTACTGAGGAAGCGCTCGAGTCTTTGGCCCTGGAAGAACATATCCTCGTATAGAAACGCAGGCCGCCAAACGCTGCGGGCGTTCTCCGCACGTTGGCGCCTGCCCGCGATTTCCCTGGATTGGAGTAGAGCATGAGAAAAAACAGCCACTTTGATAGTGTCTGCATCAAGTCTACCGGTTCGTATGTTCCGGCTAAGATTCTGAGAAACGAAGATGTGGTCGGAGAGCTACCCACCTCTCCGCAGTGGATCGTGGACACGCTGGGGATTCGGCAGCGGCACATCGCGGAACCGGACGAATACACGTCGGATCTGGCTACCCGCGCCGGTTTGTGCGCGATCTCCTCGGCCGGCCTCGAACCAAACGAAATTGACTTGATTATCGTGGCTACCTCGACGCCCGACCGCATGGCGCCCTCATCGGCATGCATTGCGCAGTCCAAGATGGGCATTCGCAACGGCTGCGCCGCGTTCGATGTGGCGGCGGTGTGTTCCGGATTTCTTTACGGCCTTACGATCGCCGGGCAATTCATCCAGAACGGCACGTATGAGCGTGTGCTGGTGATCGGCGCCGATACCTTCTCCAAAATCACGGACTGGAACCACCGCAACTGCGTCTTCTTTGGCGACGGCGCCGGCGCTGTCGTGCTGGAGAGGAAGGATCGGGAGAACGGCCTCTTTTCGAGCATTCTCTCGGCCGATGGCGACGGCATGAATCACTTCACGGTCTTCCCGGAGGACGCCTACTTCACCATGAATGGAAAGGTAGTCTACGAAACCGCTACCACCATCCTGCCTGAGTGTATCCGGCAGGTTCTCTGCATCAACCGGCTGAAGCTTGAAGACGTATCCATGATTCTGCCGCACCAGGCCTCCGCGCATGTCCTCAAGCGCACCGCCGAGATACTCAACGTGCCCTACTCCAGCATGCAGACGAACCTGGAGTCGTGCGCCAACACCGCGGGGGCCTCCGTCCCGTTGCTCTTAGACCAGGTGAACCGGCGCGGACTCATCCATGAAGGCAACCTTCTCTTGTTCGCGGCCATCGGCGCAGGCTGGACTTGGGGCGCGTGTTTATACCGATGGTAAGGCTCGCGCCAAGCGCCGCGCGGTGTAACGACGGCGCCTTCCTTCGGCGGTCGCCGCTTTCGCTTAGCGTTTCTATAACGCAAACGGCGCATCGTATCGCAACCGTTGACAACTGCACGGGTGCCCCATTGTGGCCGGGCCTGCTCCTGGCACGCGCGGTGGAACGTCAGCGGGAATTCGCGGTACGGTCGGCATGCAACTCGTGGGGATCTGCCAACCCGAAAGACCGCTAAGTACCCAAGAGAAACGCATACATGTCTCTAGCGACCAACAAAAAGTGGTTGCACAATCTCTTCTCGGATGAAGGCCGCTTGAACGGCTTCGATCCCAAGATTTTTGGAAATGACAGTTGGCGTTTGATGCCTTGTCACCGGACGGAATGACGGCTGTCGTAGAACGTTGGAGGTGCAACGGCATGAGCGCGCGGTTACCTGTCGTCTTTCTAGTGGATGTGGACGACACATTGCTTGAGAACGACCGCATTCAAAACGACCTCCGGGAGCATCTCGAACGCGAGTTTGGCGCAGCTTGTCGGGACCGTTATTGGAAGATCCTCGAGGCCCTCTTTGAAGAGCTGGGCTATCGCGATTACCTCGGCGCTTTACAACGTTTTCGGATTGAGCATCCGACCGACATTCGTTTGCTGGGTATGTCCTCCTACCTGGTCGATTATCCCTTCGCCGACCGGCTCTATCCCGGTGCTCTCGATGTGCTGAATCGGCTGCGGAGTTGGGGACAGACCGTGATCCTTTCGGATGGCGATGTGGTTTTTCAACCGCGTAAGGTTGAGCGCTCCGGAATCAGCGAAGCCGTCGGGGGACATGTGCTCATCTACATTCACAAGGAGCTGGCACTGGCCGATGTCGAGCGACGCTACCCGGCGGAGCACTACGTATTGGTGGACGACAAGCTGCGCATCCTCGCCGCGACGAAGAAGGCCTGGGGCGACCGCGTGACGACGGTGTTTCCGCGCCAGGGCAAGTTCGCGAACGACCCGGACGCGCTCGCCGCTTATCCGCCGGCGGACGTGACCGTCGAGCGCATTGGCGACCTCCTTTCCTACGAACCGTCCAACCTGTTTCCATGCGCTGACCAACAGATTGCGCACCCGCCCGGCGCGCCACAGGCCGCGTGGCGATAGCCTCCCGCCCACGCTGTTCTTCGGTGCTGATGCGGAGTCAGAGGGCGACGGGCATGCACACCCTTTTCAATCAGAGCCTTGACGACTTGCGGCGCATGGGCGCCCGCGGCGGCCGCGCTTACGGCCGTAAGAGCGGCTTGCGACCGGGTGCTGGTGCAGCAAATCGCGAGGGCCGATCCGCGATTGGTAGATCACAGTGCCACGGAGAAAGTGCCGTCGACATTGGCTGTCGGAACCGCGATTTGCGTCGGGGGCCATTACCTGCCATTACCTGCCTATTGACAGGACAGCCGCGCGGTTTTACTATACTGGGCGGAGGCTTCGTGATGAAAATGAGGACAACGGTCGTTATGGCGTGCCTATGCCCGCCATGGACCCGGATTACCCGGATGATATTGGCTTTCTTAACCGGAAACTGCTGCCGACTGCAGCGAGCTGCGGTAATCACCCGTTAACCGATGTGAGCGGCCCCACTTCCACGATAGACGGTACGCCTGCCAATTCGTACAAGTACTGTATCCCGCGAAATAGCAACGAGTGCGTCAACGGAAGCGCGCTCGGGCAAATCTATGTAAACTGCCCGGGCCTGATCGTAGGGGGTCTGGGAGAAACCCCGGCGCAACCATATGGGTGCAACGGCAACGGGTTGGTTGGCTCCACGCAGCTTGGGGTGGGCAACGACGTTTGCATACACAACGCTGCCGCGTACATCCAGAACATCTCGCAGTTTTCGACCAACCCTCCCGGTGGGGCGGATTTCACGGGTTTCACGCGCCGTGCGCTGGTGTCGGACGTCGGGCGCATCCGGATGAGCCCCGGCTTTGACAACGCCCGCCTACTGCCCTACAACTCCTGGCTCCTGTTCGGCAACTGGTGGTCCGACCTCCAGACCGCGTCCGCGTGGATGGCGTTCATGCCTCCCGCCACTAGCACCGACGGCGAGAACCGAGCGACCTTTCAGCGGCAGACGCTTTCCGTGCCGGGGATGACGAACTACGCCCACGCCATCATGAAGTTCGGCTACCTAGAGTACGGCGCTCCGGACGCACTGAATTGCACCACGCGCGCGGACGCCTGCGTGGCTAACCAGATGACCGTCCCCACGACCGGACCCCCGTTCGTGTTCGCTTCAGAGGTTACGCCCCCTCATCTACCACCTGGGTCCCGTGCCCGCCGTCGACCGGGTGCATGATCGTGGTCCCGGAGATCGCGCAGCGGATACTCTACTGCATAACGGAGTACTGGGACTCGACGGGCGTCCACGGCACGAAATACAGCAACTACCAGGTGATTCCCGTCATGTGAAGAAGTGGCGCGCCGGTCGCGCGCCGCCAAGGTGCGAAACAATTCGCCGAAGGCCCACAACCATGAGTTCGACAACGCCTACACCCGAATCGGCCGTTTACCGCCGCTATCTCGCCCTCCTGGAGTCCTGCGTTACTGGCTCCATCTACGCCGAGGAGTACACCCGCCTGCAGTTCCGCCGAGGCAGCCTGCAGGCCCTCCTCTTCCGACCGCTCACCGCGCTGCTGCGGGCCAAGGACTACCACGTGTTCAAGCGGCTTCACCCTACCCAGGAGGACCGTGAGAACGGCCTCTATTGGCCCGGCCAAGGTCAGAGCATGATCGGGTTACGCCGGCTGCGCAACGTCCGAGAGTGTCTGGAAGCCGCGCTGAAAGATGACATTCCCGGCGACGTCATCGAGACGGGTGTCTGGCGCGGAGGTTGCTGTATCTACATGGCGGCGATCCTCGCCTGTCACGGCTCCAGGAAAACGCTCTGGGTGGCGGATTCCTTCCAAGGCGTGCCCAAGCCCGACGCAGGCAAGTTCGCGGCGGATGCCGCCGAGGAGAGGGAGGAGGCCTTCTACAAGTTCGATCAGCTAGCGGTTTCCCGGCAAGAGGTGGAAAACAACTTCCGCCTCTACGTCTGCTGGACGGGTACGTGCAATTCCTGGAGGGCTGGTTCCGCGACACGCTTCCAACCGCGCCCATTGAACGGCTTGCGCTGATGCGGCTGGACGGCGATCTATACGAGAGCACCTGGGACGCGCTGGTCAACCTATACCCGAAACTCGCCGCCGGCGGCTACTGTCTGATTGACGATTACGGCGGCATTTCGGCCTGCCGGCAAGCGGTGGAAGACTACCGCAGCCAGAACCGGATCATCGAGCCCGTCGTCCCCGTGGATAGGACTGGCGTTTACTGGCGGAGGGCGAGGTAACCGCCGCGGCGCGCGGGCGCCGTGACGCACGGTGATGAAGTTTGGGCCTCACAGGTACCCTCATGCTCATAGGATTTCGCGTGGTGCGCGATCCACAGCCTTAAACGGGGATCAGCCTATCCCCGCCGCCTCATCCGCTCCATCAGCACCACCACCCCATACCCCATCGCAAACAACGCCGCCGCCCCTCCCAGCAGCCACCAAGTGTGCGCACGCAGGAAGTGACCCGACTCCTGCCCCAGCGTCACTCCCAAATACGCCTCTCCGAAATACCGCACCGCGCGCCCCAACACGATCACCAGCGCAAACACCGCCAGCCGCGTCCGCGATCGAGACTACGGCTGTCGCGCGTTCAGCCGGAGAGGCGGACACCGAACCGCCTGCGCGAAGCACCACCAGAATGTCGCGGAATCCGCGATGCACGAAGCGCAACAAAGCGGTATCATACACCAAATGGATTCCGCTATGAAAACTTGGCCCAGCCTCACTTCCAAGAACACGGTCGGGAACGAGGGTGTCGCGTCCATCGATAGCAACGGGAAGACCACTCTGTCGAGTACCGGGCCACCAGTCCCCGCAACGACCTACCAGACCAGATTTAAATCGGTGATCGGTGGGGAGCTCTATAACATCGACTCTCAGTTCCAAACGGCGTGGCAAAACGCCCCTGGCGACCTATTTCACTTACCTAGGCACGCTAGGGGAAAGCCGGGGGATAAGCTGCCCGGTCACGCAAATAACGCCGACTTGCTCGGGATGAAACAAGAGGTGTACATGAAGCCCGGATTGCTTTTGTTTCTGACCGTGGCGGCGTGTATGGCCGCCGGTCCTACAACCCCGAATTTCCTGGCGCGCCGCGACTATCCGTTCCTCGGGTACTCTTGGCTGGACGTGGCCGATACCAACGGCGACGGCATCCCAGATTTGGTGGTGACCAGTTGTGGCGCGGCTACGGTCAGTTTCGGAAACGGAAATGGCACTTTTCGCTCGGGTCCTAAGACGCTTACCCAAATGAGGGGGGGCTGCATAGGGCTGACCGCTGATCTGCGCGGAAACGGTACTGTCGACCTCGTGTTTGCGGGCGGGATAGTGGGCGCCACCGTGCCCTACGGTATCGGTGTATGCCTAGGTGACGGGAATGGAACCTTCCAACCAGTAACCCTGTACCAAGCCGGCAACGACATCGAAATCGGCTGGCCCGCGGTGGGCGACCTCAATGGCGACGGGATTCTGGACGCTGCTACCATCGGCGAGAGCGGGCTTTGGGTGTTCTTGGGAAAGGGCGATGGCACTCTGGCCCCAGGTGTGCTCACCCCCTTTGCCAATCCCGGCAATGCGTTAATCTCGGCGGGTGACTTCACTGGAGACGGCAAGCTGGACTTGGTCGTGACCACCCATACGGGCTTCGCGGTGTTTCACGGAAACGGAGACGGCACCTTCCAGACCCCCCCGCTCATGGTGACCACGCCCGCTCGCCCCGCCTACATCGCGGTAGGCGACCTGAATCTGGACGGCCTCGATGACCTCGTGGTGAGGGGAAATGCAGATGATGTAGGCATCTACTGGGGAAGTGCAAGCGGCAGTTTCACCGGCCCTTCACCTGAGACTCTTTCCGCACTCAATACCAGTTAGGCGTGGGCGGGCTTTAGAATGAGTTCATAACCGAGGTCGGCGGCACTCGCGGTGAGACGCCGGAGACGCGCCTCGCGATAGCGCTTTTCGTACGCTTGTGCTCCCTCATCGACATAGGGCTGGCCCCAGCGCAGCATCCGGAAAATCAACGTTGCCAGCTTCCGGGCCGTGGCAAAGACGGCTACATCGGCTCCGATCCGCCGCGCGATCTGACGATAGTAAGCTCCCAGTGCTGTCTGGCTATGGCGCATCGATGTCGCTGCCATCCGCAAGGCTTCCGCCACACGGGTGCTGGCGCTACCCCGCTTCCTTTTCTTCTTCACCGGCTTGCCCCCGGTGATCGCCCTCTTGGGCGCTAAGGTCAGATGGGAGACGAACTGGTTCTCGTCGGGGAAGCAACTCAGGTCCGGACCGTATTCGCTGAGAACTGCTTGCACTGCGCCTACCCCAATGGCATCGATACCGGTCAGGTCCACTCCGCTCATTCGGTACAATGCCTGCCGCATAGGTTCTTCCCCGCGTTGCTGGATCAGCTTGGCTTTGTTGCGGTTCCGCAACTTGGGGGCCTCCTGCTGGCGGCAGTCCTCGCGCTCCATCTCTGCCAGTTTCCGGAGGATCTCCTTTTCATAGGCCTGAATCCTCTCCTCGATGGCATCATGCATCTTAAGGGCTTGCGTCAGGCTGAATAGGTGGTCCTCTCGCCAATGCCCGCTCAATTGTTCAGCGATTTGCTCCACGCTTTGCCGACAGCGCGGGTCCCGCAACTTGGCTAATGCGTCGGCATCCCGCTCCCCCGCTACGATCGCCCGGATGATGGACATCCCCGTCTTTCCCTCTATGTCGGCCACCGCCCGGTGTACCCGCACATTCATCTGGTCCAGGCTCTTCTGCATCCGCCGAATCCAATCCGCCCGTTCGGCGACCAGCGTGCCCTTGTCCCGCACCAGAGTGCGCAACATGTTGATCTGCTCTTTGGGCCGGAAGGATCCCCGCAACAAACCGCAACTGTGCAGCCGTTGAATCCACTTACAATCCAGCCGGTCCGTCTTTCTTCGGCCCGGCACACGGGCCAACTCCCGCGCATCCACCAGCACCACCTCCAGTCCGTGCCTCTCCAATACCTCCTGCGGCGGAATCCAGTATACGCCGGTGCTCTCCATGGCCACGGATACCACTTTGCGCTCCTCCAGCCATGCAGCCATTTTCTCTAACTCCGGAGTGGTTGCGCCGAACTCTTTGACCTCTCGGCCCTTGCCGTCCACCGTCGGCGCGCACACCCAGTGGCTTTCGCTCCCCAAATCGATTCCGGCCACGTTGGTCCGCAGCACCGGAAAGCCATCTACCTCGTCGTGCTCGATGCTGTCTTTGCTGGTTTCGTCCATCGTCGTATCCTGCCTTTCCGAACACGAAAGCCCGGGTTAGCCAGATTACGAATTTCACCTAGGGGAGCGCCACATGGGCCTCGCCAATGCTCAATCGCCCTCCCGGAGCCATGTTCCTGTCGGGGCAAAATGCACCAATTTTGAAAAGGGCCTTAACTGCAATCGTGTTCTTTTTGCAGCATACACCACGATCTGGCTCTGCACGAGTCTCACTTTGCTCAATCCGGCATCGCCGGTGGTGAGGTTCCTATGTGAGTTTGCCGGGCGTTGTAGGGGTGACGGTCGCCGATATCAACGGTGACGGCTACCCCGACTTAGTCAGTGGTGCGGTAGATATCGCGTTCGGCAACGGAAAGGGGCAGTTCAGCCCGCCGGTGTATTATCCAGTGGCATCAGGCACTGGAATCACGGTGGCCGCCCCATTACGCGGCAAGGGGCTCGTGGACCTAGTCGCTGGCGGCGACAACGTCATATCCGTGCTACTCAACAACGGCAAAGCCAAATTCCTGGAGGCCGAATCCGTGCCGGTAACCGGCGGCGCAGGATGCGCTGTGGGAGGCGATTTCAATGGCGACGGCAAACCAGACATCGCTGTGATTACTGCCCAAGGAATTTCGATCCTGCTGGGCACGGGCAAAGCCGCCGCGCCGTACACGCCCGGGTCCACCATCGCGCTGAGCGGAGCGGCATGCCCGGTGACGGGCGACCTCAATGGAGACGGAATCCCGGATCTGCTGGTGCCATTGCTCAACACGGTGGTCGCTTACCTCGGCAATGGCGATGGCACCTTTACCCTGAAGAGCACTACCTCGACCCCGCCGGGCGGGTACATGGCCCTCGGCGATTTCAATCATGACGGTAAGCTGGACTTCGCTACCGCAGGTAATCTATTGGCCCTGGGAAATGGGGACGGCACGTTTCAGACGCCGGCGCCCTTCTTTACCACTCCACCGCCCACCGGCTTCACAAACATCGGTGCGACCGACCTGAATAACGACGGCTGGACGGACATCGTTCTTGTAAATCAGTTCAACTACAATCTCTTCGTGCTGGTCAACAACCAGCACGGCGGCTTTACGCAGACCACGATCTCCGCCGGATCGTACTTCGCCGTTACGTTTGCGGACTTGAACGGCGACGGGAATCTGGACATGGTTGCGGCTTCGACGCAGGGAGTAGCGGTATTTCTCGGGAACGGTCAGGGCGGTCTGACGCTGAAGCAAGCCCCCACTGACGCACTGGGCCTGGGAGGTCCAGTGACGGTAGCAGATGTCAACGGCGATGGCATTCCCGACATCGCCTATATGGAAGGGGGGACACTGGCGCTGTTCCTGGGCAAGGGCGACGGCACGTTCACGGCATCCTCGGCCTACTTCGGCGCAGGGGTGGCGCCCGGCGCGCTGTTGGCGCAGAACCTGCACGGACAGCCCGCCAGCGCCGGCAAGCCCGACATTGTGGAGCCGGATTTCAACTTGGGAATAGTCGTTCTGCCCAACCTTACCAAATAGCAATGCCCTGGCTTGTCAACAACGAACGAGTGCCGGAGGGGATCATCCGGGATGCGGAGCAATGGGTGTCCCGCGATCCGCGCTGGCAGACCATCGCCGATCCGGTCGAGCGGGGCAAGCGCGTGCATGAAACGGCCGTAAGGGCGGCCTGCGACCGGGTGCTGGTCCAGCAGATAGCGAAGGCCGATCCCCGCTGATCGGCGACAATTAAATCTCCGGCATGGCGACAACTATTTCTCCGGGTCGA
>Ga0185299_10006888_pt1 | contig 11913 bp, 6 predicted proteins | sample PaiPotPPA55metaG_FD_128002 | JGI IMG/M metagenome (GOLD analysis project Ga0185299, IMG submission 128002) | Iron sulfur acid spring bacterial and archeal communities from Banff, Canada, to study Microbial Dark Matter (Phase II) - Paint Pots PPA... ...
ACCCGGAAGCGACCGAGGGTTACGGAAAAGCGGAAGTCACGGCGGGCGGCGTCGATACCGATGAACTCTCCGCCAAGACCATGGAATCAAAGAAAGTGCCCGGCCTTTTTTTCATCGGAGAAGTGGTCGATGTCACCGGACAGCTCGGCGGCTTCAACTTCCAGTGGGCTTGGGCGTCCGGATTTTGCGCCGGACAGGCGATGTGAAGAACTGGGTAATTTGCAATTTGTAATTTCAAACAATCGCCAGTTGAGCTTCAATTGCCAATTCCAAATTACCAATCACAAACCCTAAATCTCCGCGCCTTCCTGCATGAACGGCATGCGGGAGAGAATTTCCGCGGCCTGCTCCAGTTGCTTCAGGTCTGCGTTGGCGAAGTCCGCGCCCGCAAGCGAAGCATCCAGCCCTTTGCGCGAGACCTGCACCACTCCCATCACGCTTCCTCCGGAGGACACTACGGGAACGGACATGATTTTCTGAATCGGCATTTGCTCCTGGCTTCGATCTTCCTCTGCGGCTCCCAGCTTGACCGCTTCAAACAGGCTGACATGTTTTACCCGCATGAAAGTATTCGAAAGAAGAGGAGTGCGAGTCGCCGCCGTCCGCGCTGCCACCGCCGTTCCGGTCAGCGGCAGCACACCCGCGGATCGCAGTTCGGGCGGAAAGACAAATCGCAGACTACCCTTGTCTAGCCTGAGCAGTGCCACTTCGCTGCGGCGCACCCCCAGGATTTGGGCCAGCTTCAGGCAAACTCTGTCCGAGCTCGGAGATTCCGAGAGCATGCTCTCCAATTCGCTGACGCTGGCCTTCGCAGGCTTGGCGGCGGAACCTTGATCGCCGATCGATGACATCGTTGTGACCTTTAGGCCTTACGCACCTATCGTGCGGGCACCAGGAACTTTTCCACAAGTTACCAGAGTACTTTTGCTTGCCTCCGACAACCCCACCTAGGCGTGCCCAAAAGAGTGTCTTTTTTATACGGAGCAACTATTTTTTTCGTCGTCTTTCCCGCACACTTCCACAGGCGTTCGCGTTATATTTGGATAAACCCTTCGTCGCAGATAGCCGGATAGCGGCTATTGGGGTGCGCGTATGTCGCTGGTTCATTACGTAAGACCGTTCTTGGAATTGGGAATCTGTAAGGAGTACCGTATGGCTCGCAAGACAACCGAAAACGCTACGACCATTCGCGGCAAGAGAACCGGAGTCGCGGTTCCGTCTGACGCTGTGCAGGGTGCGCTCGAAGTTCACAAGGAAGTTCGCAGGGACGGGAAACCGTCCAATGTTGTCCCCATCAATCTTGAAGAAGAGATTCGCCGCCGCGCCTACGAACTTTACCTGGAGCGCAGAGCGACTGCGGGCGGGGAGAACGGCAGTGGCGACGAGAACCAGGATTGGCTGATTGCAGAACGCGAGATCCGTTCGCGCCACAGCAATCAGGATCGCCACACGGCGTAGCTCCCGGCGGGTTCGGCCTGGAATTCTATCGAGAGCTCCCGCCCTGCCTACTGGCTCTGCGCGGGTCGCGAGACGACCGGCGGTCGAGCCTGGGTCGGAGCTTTGGTGCGAAGGCCTGCCAGCCACAGTCGCAGGCGGTCGATGTAGATATAAACCACCGGAGTGGTGAACAGCGTCAGCATCTGGCTCACAATGAGCCCACCCACGATGGTGATGCCGAGCGGACGCCGCAGCTCCGATCCCGTGCCGGTACCTAACCACAGCGGTAATCCGCCGAGAAGCGCCGCCATGGTTGTCATCATGATCGGGCGAAAACGCAACAAGCATGCCTCGTGAATCGCGTCGGTCGGAGACTTTCCGTGTTCGCGCTCGGTGTATAGAGCAAAGTCGATCATCATGATGGCATTCTTCTTGACGATGCCGATCAGCAGGATGATCCCAATCATTCCGATCACGTTGAGTTCGTTCTTCGTAAGCAGCAAAGCGAGCCACGCGCCAACGCCGGCGGAAGGAATCGTGGACAGGATCGTGAACGGGTGCGCGAAGCTCTCGTAAAGAATGCCCAGCACGATGTAAACAGTCAACACCGCACACAGGACAAGGAGCAATTGGTTCGATAACGCGTCCTGGAACGCGGCCGCCGTGCCCTGAAAACTTCCACGGATCGTGGACGGAAAACCGATGCTGCGCTCGGCGTCGTCAATCACTTTGGTCGCATCGCCGAGCGCAACTCCGGGGGCTAGATTGAAAGAGAGCGTCACCGACGGATACTGTCCCTGGTGGTTGACCGCAAGCGACGTGTTCGACGGCCCGAAGTGCGCGAGCGCCGCCAGCGGCACCGCCGTGCCGTTTTTTGCGCGTACATAAATGCTTTGGAGAGCATCCGTGCTGTTGGCAAATTCCGGAGCAACTTCCATGACCACGTGATACTGGTTCAACGCCTTGTACATGATCGAGACCTGGCGCTGGCCAAAGGCATCGTAGAGGGCGGCATCGATATCAGCGGCGGCGACTCCAAGACGTGCGGCCGTGTCGCGGTCAATCACAACGCTTGCCTGCAGTCCTTTATCCTGTTGATCAGTGTTGACGTCACGCAACTGCGGCAGAGAACGAAGCTTCTGAAGCAGTCGCGGCGCCCAGTCATTCATCTCCGCAAGGTCTTCCCCCTGCAACGTGTACTGGAATTGGGCCTGGCCCATGCGCCCGCCGATGGTGAGATCCTGCGCCGACTGCATGTACAGCGTCGCGCCCGGAACCACTGCTAACTTCCCTCGCAGTCGTCCAATTACTTGATCGGCGCTCATCTTGCGTTCGGAAAGGGGCTTCAACATGATGAACATGCGCCCGGTGTTGTAGGTGGTATTACCGCCGGCGAAGCCCACGACCGTGCTCACCGCAGGGTCTTTCATAATGATGTTCACGAACTGGCTCATCTTCCCCTTCATCGCGGTAAAAGAAATGTCCTGTGCAGCCTGTACCGACCCCATGACTCGCCCCGTATCTTGCTGTGGGAAAAAGCCCTTCGGAACCAGGATGTAGAGATACACGCTGAGAAAGGCGGTCGCGATGGTTACCGCCAAGGTCAATGGCTGATGCCGCAAAACCCAATCAAGGCCACGGCGATAACTGGCCAGCAGTTGGTCAAAGGCCCATTCACTGGCGCGGTAGATATGCCCATGCTTTTTCTCACCCTGGGTGCGCAGGAACTTGGCGCACATCATGGGCGTCACGGTCAGTGAAATCAGCAACGACATGAGGATGGCGACGCTAAGCACGACGGCAAATTCCCGGAAGAGCCGTCCGACAATGCCCCCCATCAGCAAGATAGGAATAAACACCGCCACCAGCGAGGTGCTCATGGAGAGCACGGTGAATCCGATTTCCCGCGCTCCGCGAAACGCCGCTTGCACCGGGGTCATGCCCTGCTCGATGAAGCGGGTGACGTTCTCGAGCACCACAATCGCATCGTCCACCACGAAGCCAGTCGAGATCGCCAGCGCCATCAGCGACAAGTTATCCAGGCTGTAACGCGCCAGGTACATCACTCCGAAAGTGCCAATCAGCGACAGCGGCACCGCTACGCTCGGAATCAAGGTGGCGCGCGCCGTACGCAGAAACGCGAAGACCACGAGGATGACGAGGATGACCGAAATGATGAGCGTGACCTCGATGTCGTGTACCGAGGCACGCACCGTAATGGTGCGGTCCATCACCGGACTCACATCGATGGCGGGAGAAATCGAAGCCTTCAACTGGGGCAGCGCCGCATAGACCCGATCGGCAGTCGCGATAATATTCGCTCCCGGCTGGCGCGAAATGATGATCAGCACAGCGGGCTTGCCATTGGCCAGTCCGACGTTGTGAATATCTTCGACACTGTCCTGCACATCGGCGACGTCGGCCAGTCGGACCGGCGCGCCGTTCTTGTAGGCAACGATCAGTTTGCGATACTGATCGGATTGGAAGATCTGGTCGGTGTCGTGAATGCTCCACGCATTCACGGGGTCGCTGAATTCGCCCTTGGGAGTGTTGGCATTCGCCTGGTTGAGGGCGGTGCGGACCGAATCGAGGCCCACGCCCAGCTTGTTCAGCAGCATGGGGTTGACTTCGGCGCGGACGGCCGGTTTTGCGCCTCCACCGACGAAGACCTGTCCCACTCCCTCCACTTGCGCCAGTTTTTGGGCGAGGATCGAGTCCGCGGCATTGTATATCTCGGACAGCGGAACCGTGTCGGAAGTGAGCGCCAAAATCAAGATGGGAGCATCCGCCGGGTTGGACTTGCGATACGTGGGGTTGCCGGGAAGGTATGAAGGCAACTGGCTGCGCGCCGCATTGATGGCCGCTTGCACGTCGCGTGCGGCGCCATCGATGTTTCGGCTCAGGTCGAACTGGAGAACGATGTTGGTGGAACCCAGTTGACTGGTTGAGGTCATCTGGTTCACGCCGGCGATGCGTCCGAACTGGCGCTCCAGCGGAGTCGCCACCGCAGAGGCCATCGTCTCCGGACTTGCTCCGGGCAAACCCGCCGATACCGAAATGACGCGGAACTCCACCTGCGGGAGCGGAGCTACAGGCAGGAAATTGAATGCCAACGCTCCCGAAAGCAGCAGCGCCGCCGCCAGCAGCGAGGTGCCGACGGGGCGCTTGATGAAGGGAGCGGAGATATTCATGTTTTGATATCCAGCCCCTAAAGGGGCATCTGACTTCGCGGACTGACGGCATCACTAAAGCGATGCCCTGATACGAACCTTAAAGCGACGTCCTGATACGAACCTTGAAGCGACGTCCTGATACATACCGTTAGAGCCTTAGTCCCCTGTGGCCTCGGGAGCCGGCTCCTCCATCGGATTGCCGATCTTGTACCCCGCGAATCTTTGCGCCAGCCGGTCAAACCATAAGTACACGACTGGGGTTGTGTAGAGAGTGAGCAGCTGGCTGAGGAGCAATCCGCCGACAATCGTGATGCCGAGCGGATGGCGCAGTTCCGAGCCGGTGCCGCCGCCCAGCGCCAGCGGTAATCCGCCGAGCAATGCGGCCATGGTGGTCATCATGATTGGACGAAAACGAAGCAAGCACGCCTGGTAGATGGCTTCTTCCGGCGGCTTGTGCTCCACGCGTTCGGCTTCGAGCGCGAAGTCGATCATCATAATGGCATTCTTCTTCACGATGCCGATCAGCAAGATGATGCCGATCAGGGCTACGACGCCGAGATCGTTGCGGGTAATCAGCAGCGCGAGAATTGCGCCGACACCGGCCGACGGCAGCGTGGAAAGAATCGTGAGCGGATGAATGTAGCTCTCGTAGAGCACTCCCAGCACAATGTAAACCGTGATGATGGCGGCCAGAATGAGCCAGGGCTCGCTCGAAAGTGAATTGTGAAAGGCAGCCGCGGTTCCCTGGAAACTGGTATTGATGCTGCGCGGCAGGTTGATTTGCTGTTCCGCCTGTTCGATCGCCGTGGTTGCCTCGCCCAGGGAAACGCCAGGCGCTAGGTTGAATGACAGGTTGACCACCGGAAACTGTCCCAGGTGATTGAGCGCGAGCGGGGCATTGCGCATCTCGATGCGAGTGAAGGCGGAAAGCGGAACCTGGGTAGTGTTGGCGGCCGCGCCCGCGGACGGTGTGCTCGAGGCCGATGCGTTTGGCGCCGACGCGGTGGTGCTTGAAGTGCTGGTCGCCGTCGTACCGGCGCTAGATACGCCGCTCGTTGACTTGACGTAGATGTCCTTCAAATCGTCCGGGGTCGTCTTGAATTGCGGCCCCACTTCCAGTACGACGTGATACTGGTTCAACTGCGTAAACATGGTGGAGACCTGCCGCTGCCCAAACGCGTCGTAGAGCGTGTCGTCGATAGCCTGCGGCAGGATGCCCAATCGCGAAGCCGTGTCGCGATCGATGATCAGGTTCGCTTGCAATCCATTGTTCTGCTGATCGCTGGCCACGTCGCGCAACTGCGGCACGGTTTGCAGCTTTTGCAGAAGTTGCTGAGACCAGGTGGCCAATTCGGTGGCGTCGGCGTCTTCCATTGAATACTGGTACTGGGTGCTGCTGACGCGGCTTTCGACGGTCAGGTCCTGCACCGGCTGCATGTAGAGCGTGATGCCTTCCACCTTCGCCAGTTCCGGTTGCAGATCGCGAATGATCTCGGAAGCAGTCTCTTTACGCTGATTGCGCGGTTTCAGATTGATCTGGATGCGGCCGCTGTTCGGCGTGATGTTCGTGCCATCGATGCCGATGAACGAAGCCAGGTTGTCGACGTTCGTATTCTTCAGAATCACCTTTGCCAGCGCCTGCTGCTTCTCCGCCATGGCCGTAAACGACGTATTCTCTGCGGCTTCGGAGACTCCCATGATCACGCCTGTATCCTGCACCGGGAAAAAGCCCTTGGGCACGTAGACATAAAGAAGGAGCGTGGCGATCAGGGTTGATACCGTGACCAGAAGAGTGGTGGTCTGATATTTGAGGACCCACTTCAGGGTCCGGCCGTAAAAGGCGATCACGCGGTTGAAGTAATCTTCGGTGACGCGGTAGAAGCGAGAATCCTTCCCTGGCTGTCTCTGCTTTAGAAGCTTCGCGCACATCATCGGCGTCAGGGTAAGCGAGACCACGGCGGAAACCAGAATCGTCACCGCCAGGGTAACCGCAAACTCGCGAAAGAGCCGGCCGACGATGTCTCCCATGAACAGCAGCGGGATCAGAACCGCGATCAGCGAAACGGTCAGCGATACGATGGTGAATCCAATCTGTCCCGCTCCCTTGAGTGCGGCTTCCAGCGGCGTCTCACCTTCTTCCAGGTAGCGATCGATGTTCTCGATCATCACGATCGCGTCGTCCACCACGAATCCGGTTGAGATCGTGAGCGCCATCAGCGTCAGGTTGTTCAGGCTGTAGCCGAGCAGATACATCACTCCGAAGGTGCCCACCAGGGAGAGTGGCACAGCAACGCTTGGGATAACGGTCGCGGCAAGATTGCGCAGAAAGAGGAAGATGACCATCACCACCAGGGCCACCGTCAGCATCAACTCGAATTGCACATCGTTGACCGATGCGCGAATCGTCTGCGTGCGGTCGATGAGGATTTGAGCTTTGACGGCCGCCGGCATCGAGGCCTGCAGCTGCGGAAGAACTGCCTTGATGCGATCGGCCACGCTGATGATGTTGGCCCCAGGCTGGCGTTGAATATTGAGCAGAACCGCGGGCGTGGTGTTGACCCAGGCCGCCTGCTTCACGTTTTCAGCGCTGTCGATGGCGGTGGCTACGTCCGACAAACGTACCGGTGCGCCGTTCCTGTAGGCGATGACTACGCTGTTATATTGCTGGCTCGAGAGCAGTTGGTCGTTGTCGCCGATAGTGAACGATTGCCGCGGGCCATCAATCACTCCCTTGGCTTGGTCCACATTGGCGGCGGCGAGCGCGGCGCGCACATCTTCAAGACCCAGCTGGTAGGAAGCCAGAGCCGTGGGATTGGCTTGGATGCGAACCGCCGGCTTCTGCCCTCCGCTGATCGAAACCAGGCCGACTCCCGGAAGCTGTGAGATTTTCTGCGCCAGCGCCGTCTCGGCCATGTCTTCGATGCGCGACAAGGGCAGCGAATCTGAGGTCAGCGCCAGCGTGAGGATGGGCGCGTCGGCTGGGTTCACCTTGTTGTAAATCGGAGGGTTGGGAAGATTTTGCGGCAGGTACGTCGTTCCGGCGTTGATCGCGGCTTGCACCTGCTGTTCCTCAACATCGATGTTCTGATCGAGAGCGAACTGCAAAGTGATCAGCGAACTGCCGAACGAACTGGTCGAGGTCATCTGGTTCAGTCCGGGGACTTGTCCGAACTGCCGCTCTAATGGCGCGGTGACCGAAGACGCCATCACATCGGGAGCGGCGCCGGGATAGAAAGTCATCACCTGGATAGTCGGGTAGTCCACCTCGGGTAGAGCGGAGACCGGCAATTGGCGGTAGGCGACGAATCCGACGAGCATCACGGCCGCCATTAATAAAGAGGTGGCGACCGGCCGCAGAATGAAAAGGCGTGAGGGGTTCATGACGTCGGAGCTGTTTTTGCTGGTTGTGTAGTCGATTGCGAAGCGCTGGGGCTTCCGGTACCGCTGCGAGTTTCAACCTTCGCGCCGTTCTGCAACTTGTCCTGCCCGTCGATGACCACGACCTCCCCGACCTGCAGGCCGCTCCCAATCGCGCTCTGATTGGATTGCGTGAGCGCGACGGTCACGGTTCGTGCCTCAACCGTCTTGTCGGCTTTTACCACGTAAACAAAATTTCCTTGCGGCCCTTTCTGGACGGCCACACTGGGCACGATCGTACTGTTCTTACGCACATCGAGCAGCAGGCGGATGTTGACAAACTGATTTGGAAAGAGCACGCCATCCTTGTTGTCGAAAATGGCCTTCAGGCGGTCCGTGCCCGTTGTTTGATCAATCTGGTTGTCGATGGTCAGCAATGTGCCGGTAGCCAGCTTGGTCTGGTCGTCGCGACTGAACGCATCAACCGCCAGAGTTCCCTGTTTCATTCGTTGCACCACCACAGGCAGGCTGTCTTCCGGCAAAGTGAAGATGACCGAGATCGGCTGCAATTGCGTGATGACCAGCATGGGATTCGCATCGGTGGCATGCACGATGTTGCCGACGTCGACCAGCCGCAGGCCGATACGGCCGTTCACCGGCGCCGTGATGTGGCAATAGGCAATCTGAAGTTTCGCATTCTCGATTGTTGCCTGGTCCGCGCGAACCGCGCCTTCAAATTGATCCGCCGTCGACTTTTGCGTATCCACCTGTTGCTGCGACATTGCGCCAGATTCCTGCAGCAGATCTTTGAAGCGCTGATAGTTTAGTTGCGCGTCGCGGAGTGAGGCCTGATCTTTAAACAACTGCGCTTGCGCCTGCGCGAGTTGCACCTCGAAAGGACGGGGATCGATCAGCACCAGCAGGTCGCCCTTGTTGACCTGCTGTCCTTCGCGGAAATTCACCTGGATAAGCTGGCCGTCCACCCGGCTCTTCACGCTTACCGTGTTGTAGGCGGTGACCGAGCCTAAGCCGGTCAGGTACACCGGCATGTCCTGCGAGACGGCGGACGCAACCGCCACCGGTATGGCGCGGGTCGTGGCTGCGAGGGCTTTTTGGCTCTTGGTGGAATTCGCGCTTTGGCAACCGCCAAAGGCAAACAGCAAGAGTAAGATCACGCCGAACTGCATCCACTGCCAATTAACATTTCTATTCATGTTTCTAACCGTTGAAAAACTGCGCGAAACAAGAGCCGCGCAAACGGTAAGTAAGTTCGTTGCCGAATCGATGCGATCATTTGCCGTCCATTTGCCGATCTATTTGCGAATTCTCTGGCGCCAGAGCACAGAAACTAGTAGAAGATCATACTCTTCTAAGAAGATGGTTCCGGGAAAGCGAAAGATGGTAAAGGTTTGTAAATTGTAGATTCTGCGCAAGAAACGAGAGGGAGATCATCAAAACACCGGAGCTGTGCACGAAGTTGCACAGCGAACATCCGCGACGCTGAGCCCCAACTGTCTTCCACCGTGGAGTTACTGCTGCACGGCTTGAACCAGCGCCGGCCTCACCTGTTCGCGCTGAATTGCGGAGGCGTCCCACGCGCCGCCCAGAGCCTTCACCAGGAAAACGGAAGTGGTCATTTGTTGCCCGAGCAACTGCGTTGCCAGGCGTTCGTTACTCAGCAGCGTGGTTTGAGCGGTAATCACATCGAGGTACGTGGTGACGCCGCCGACGTAGCGATTGTTGGCGATGTCGAGCGCGCGGCGAGAATCGGCGACCGCTGTCTGCTGACTTTTCGAAGCCTGGTCAAGGAGCGCCAGGCCGGAAAGCCCGTCCTCCACCTGCTGAAATGCAACCAGCACAGATTCGCGATAATTGGCTACCGATTCGTCATAGGCGGCGCGGCTGACCGCCAGGTTAGCGCGATTGCGGCCGCCATTAAAAATTGGCTGAAGCAGATCGCCACCCAGCGACCAGAAAGCGCTTGGAGCGCTTACCAGTGTAGCAATGTCGCGGCTTTCCCATCCGCCACTCCCACTCAAAGTAATATGCGGATAAAACGCAGCCACCGCTAGACCGACTTGCGCATTTTCGAACGCCATCTGGCGCTCGCTGGTAGCAACATCAGGCCGACGCTCCAGAATCTCCGATGGCACTCCGGTGGGAATCGCCGGAGGGGCGGCGTCGAACGGCGCCTCAGCAACGTTGAAAGCCGAGGCGGACTTCCCCGCCAGCACGGCGATGGCATGTTCGAATTGCGCCCGCTGCTGCAGCACGAGCGAAAGCTGCGTTGCCGTCGAATCCAGCAACGCGGCCTGCTGCGCCACTTCCAGCCCATTCGCGACTCCGCCTTCGTGACGATGGTTGACCAGATCCAATCCTTTTTGCTGGATTTCAACCGACTGCCGCACCACTCCAGCTTCGCGATCAAGTTCGCGCAGGTTGAAATAATCGGCGGCGAGTTCGGCGGTCAACACCAGGCGCACATTTTCCAGGTCAGCCGCGCTCCCTTGCAGCGAAGCGTTGGCCGCTTCAAGATTGCGGCGCACGCGTCCGAATAAATCAAGCTCGTAGCTGACGGAAAACGGGACGGTAAAAACATTCTGAGTAACTGGCGCAGTCGCAGTTGTGCTACCCAAAACCGGACGATTGCCGGAAATGCGCTGGCGCTGCCCGTTGGGATCGGCGCTGAGCACAGGAAAGTACGCCGACGACGCGATTCGCGCCTGCGACCGAGCTTGCGAGAGGCGGTCCTCAGCCGCAGCCAGCGACTGGTTTGCCTGAAGCAGTTCTTGCTCCAGCCGGTCTAGTTCGGCGTCATGAAATATCTGCCACCATGCGCCCTTGGGAATTGCGTCCTTCGGAGCAGCCGTCTGCCACGGCCCCGCGCCTTTCCACGCGTCGGGGACCTGCGCGGCGGGGCGTTTGTATCCCGGCCCCACGGTGCAGCCGAGCGCGCAGACCAAGGCACAGACCAATGCACACAGCACAAGCACCGAATTCCCGTAGAGACGCGGCTTGCTGCGTCTTGCCCTGTCTCTACAGGTTGCAATCAATCCCTTCACGAGCGCGCAGCTCCCTGGTTCGGGTTGGCGACGTGCACTTTCTGTCCTTCCTCGAGTGAGTCGGACGGGTTGATGATGATCCGATCGCTGACCTCGAGACCGCCAAGAATTTCAAGCGTAGCGCCGAAGTCGCGCCCAATGCTGATCGGGTGCAAATGCACCGTATTGTCCATATCGACGACCGCGACCCTCGGCCCCTCGGCGCGGAACAGCATGGCGTTCACCGGGATCGTAATCCTCGGAACAGAAGTCCCAGTCGCAAAATGCACCTGGCCGAAGGAACCGGGCAGCAGCTTGCTATCTTTGTTGGGAACATCCACTTCAGTATTCAGGGTGCGCGTCGCGGGATCGATGGCATCGGCAGTGCGAGCCACGGTTCCCATAAATTTCTGGCCCGGAAATTCCTGGAGCGTGACGTTCGCCTTCATCCCAACTTTCATGTTCGGCGCATACGCCTGCGGAACACTGATGTAAACACGCAGCGGATCGACGCGCGCGATATCGAACAGCTCTTTGCCACTCAGCCCGGCCCCGGAATTAATGAGCACGCCCGGATCGACATTGCGCCGGGTAAGCACGCCGGAAAAAGGAGCGTACACTTTCTTGAAAGATTCGAGTTCTTCCAGGCGGCGAACATTCGCGTCCGCCGCTGCAAGGTTGGCTTGCGCCTGCTGATAGCCGCTCGTTTGCTGGTCAGCTTCCTGCTGCGAAACCGAATCGGTCTTGCGCAGATTCGTCCAGCGCTCAGCAGAGATCCTCGCCAATTCCAGCGCCGACCTGACCTGCTCGCGGCTGGCTCGCGCCTGCGAAAGTTCCTGGTCAATCTCCGGAGTATCGATCGCCGCCAGCAGTTCACCCTTCTGAATCTTGCTACCTATGTCCCT
>Ga0185299_10006889_pt1 | contig 11913 bp, 9 predicted proteins | sample PaiPotPPA55metaG_FD_128002 | JGI IMG/M metagenome (GOLD analysis project Ga0185299, IMG submission 128002) | Iron sulfur acid spring bacterial and archeal communities from Banff, Canada, to study Microbial Dark Matter (Phase II) - Paint Pots PPA... ...
CAAACTGCCATTCAAGCTCGGCTTTGACACGGGTGCTCCCGGATTCGCGGATTAGCCAGTCGACGATCTCACTGTGGCGCGCCTCCATGATCGATGCGGAACGCAGCATGACCGCCGCGCGTTCGGCCGGCAGGCGCGCTGCCCAGGAGACCTGCGCCTTTGCTGCGGCGTGATAGGCCTCGTCGAGATCGCTCTGGTTTGCCATGACCATTTCGGCCAGCGTGGCGCCAGAATACGGATCAGTGTCGACTCGCACACCGCCGTGCCTTCCGGGACGCCACGAGCCGTTGATGTATTGTCCGTCAAACCCTCGGTAAGGCGCCGGCGCGTCAGCTCGCCGCTCAGCGACAGGCTCATCCCGCGTCGGCCGTGTTGTCGAAGCCAGCGAACGACGCTCAGCCATTTTCACATGCGGTTGGTTCTGAACATTCATGGTGGGCTCTCCGTTTCATGCGACCGGAGGCGACCTCAAGCGGTCGCTCGGGTTCGGGTCGCCGGTAGCTTTTCGCAGGCCTGCGCGACGCTCAACACTTCGGCAAACGCGAGGGCGAGAGTCGCTAAGGTTAGCCGTTGGACCTGATCGGCTGGTATGGTGCCGCCCGCTGTATCGCGCAGGTCAATGGTTGCTGTTCCGTCGCTCAGAACCAGCACCTTGAACTCACGCGCGTGCGCTTCACGTGCTGTCGTGTCGCAGCAGAAATTGGTCGCGATTCCCCCGATCAGAACGGTGTCAATCCCGCGCGCACGCAAGATCGTTTCGAGCTCCGTTGCTTGGAAACAGCCAATATGCGGCTTCGCCAAAATGATATCGCCGGCCTGGACGACGACTTTGGGATGAAGTGCGGCCGATGGTGCCCCGTCGTCGATCACGCCCTGTGCCACTGGAGGCACCGTCTTTCCCAGGATGCCCACATCTGAATGGTCTGGGCGCACTGCATGCCGGGTCCAGATGATCGTGCTGCCGGCGATAGTGCGCGGTCAGAAGGTTCAGCTTATCGACGACCTGCAAACCTAGTGGAGCGGCGATCGGCGACTTCTCGACATTGCAATTTTGCAGGTCGATGGCCACGACGGCACTTTTCCTTGGGTCAATCGCAAAAGTGACCATTTTGGATCCTCATTTGCTTGGGGTGCTCACGCTGACCTCAGCGCTTGTAGGGCAGCGAAGGTGATCTGGACGGTGGCGGGGGCGAGCATAGCGTGCTCCTCAGCTGTGGGCGTGCGCAGCGCTCGCGCTGAACCATTTGCGGCGGTAGGCAGCGAGATGGTCCGCAGCCGACGCGATCGGGCTCGTCAGGCCCGCATAGCCGTCCGGGCGCACGAGGACAGCGGCGCCGGCTTTGCCGAAGGTTGTCTCGAATCGCGCCGCGTCCTTCGTGTCCGCTGCAATCTCGACGAACCGGCTCTCGGGCGCGCACGCTTTTAAGCTCGAAGGCAGCGTCGTCCCATCCGGGACCGCGGCCACGAGCGTGAGATGCGAGGCGTCAAGAGCGGACAGTAGGGTAGTCTCCTCCCAGTTCCCATCCGAACGAAGCCGGACAGGCATGTCGGGAACGCGATCGCCAGCCCGGAGAGCGCCGCCATGGCTGTGGTTCTCGGACAGCGAACTGTTGCGGTAGTTAAGCGCGACCTGGCTCATGCCCGCCGTGGCGTTCTCTTGAACCAGCTCCGCGCCTCCGATGAACGGGCCGAGATGATGGATGAGCGTGCGCACGATTGGGTTTTCTGTCCCGATCATATTGTTCAGGGTGTCGGTCCTGAACAAGACGCTGCGCATGACCGAAAGCCGGTCAGCCTCGTAGGTATCGAGGATGGACGGAGGCGCTTGGCCGTTCATGACCATCGCGAGCTTCCAGGAGACGTTGATCATGTCCTGAATGCCCGTGTTCATGCCCTGAGCACCGGCGGGCGAGTGGATGTGGGCGGCGTCGCCGCCCAGCAACAGCCGACCCACTTTCAATCGCGACACCATGCGGCTGTTGATGCGGAACCACGAGCTCCACGTCAGGTCGTGGAACCGCCCCGGGATGTGCGAGCGCTGATCGTAGATTCTCTGCAATTCGTCCAACGAAGGTCCGGCATCCTTCGAAGGTTTGCTGAGCGGATTGGAGGCGATAAGGCGGAAATGCTCGCCGCCCATTGGGAACAGGCCCATGAAGCCGTGATCGGACGAAAAGATGCAGATGTCGCTGTCCGGCAGGTCGCCGGCGACCAGCAGGTCACCGAGCGCATATTGCTCATCGCGCGTGTGGCCCTCAAACGGAAGGTCGAGCGTAGTGCGCACGAGACTATGTGCACCCTCTGCGCTGATCAGCCAGGGCGCTGTGACTCGCTGTAGGCGACCGTCCGCAAGTTTGAGGATCCCCTGGACGGGCGAGGCGTCGTGCGAAAGCGCATCCTGCCCGATGCCGACCAGCTCGGTATTCCACTCGGGCGTAACGCCTTGGCGAGCGACGGCCTCGCGCAGGATGCGCTCGGTCTCCGCTTGCGAGATGAGCAGCAGGAACGGGTAACGGCTCTCGACATGACCGAAGTCGAGATGGAACACGCGCTTGCCGCCACCGTAGATGCTGGCGAATCGCCCTTTGTTGCCAAGCCGGAGCATCTCCTCGGCCAGACCGCGCTGCTCGAAGAGCTCGAGCGTACGCGCTTGGACGCCGATGGCCCGCGATGTCGTGGCCGGCGCTTCACGCTTGTCGATGAGGCGTGCGCTCACTCCCATGCGCGACAATTCCAGCGCAGCCGTGAGGCCGGTCGGCCCAGCGCCAACGATCAAGACAGGATCCGTCATGACATCACTCCTTCTGGCTCGGGTCGCGGACTCACTTAAGCTCTGAAATCTGTTAAGGCCTTAGCCAGCCCTGAAAAGACCTGAAAACTTCTGTGCCGTGAGCTATAATGGCGCATCGATGGATACCGGCTCCAATACGCCGGCGAGCGTAAGCTTCGGTCGTTTCCAGGTTTCGCCGCACCGGCGCGAGCTCCTTGCCGACGGACGACCAGTCGAGATCGGCGGGCGCGCTTTCGACGTGCTCATGGCACTGATCGATGCGCAGGGAGCAGTCGTCAGCAAGAACGCCCTGATGAAGCGCGTATGGCCGGATCGCATCGTCGAGGAGAACAATCTGCAGATTCAGATTTCGGCATTGCGCGCCGCTTTCGGCGCGGACCGCGATCTCATCCGGACGGTCGCCGGGCGCGGTTATCAATTCACCGGCGAGATCACCATTGCATCAGCCGGACCGGATAGACGCCGTGGATCGGCCGCGGTGGACCGCGAGGCGGCTCTGTCGCCGGGCAACGTGCCGGAGCCTATCTCGGAGCTTATTGGCCGCGATGACGAGCTACGCGAGATCCTGAGCTTCATTCAGGGGCATCGCCTTGTCACACTCACCGGGCCCGGTGGGATCGGCAAAACGCGTCTTGCGCTCGCGGCCGCGCGGCGTCTGCTGCCCCAGTTTGCTGATGGCGTCTGGTTCACCGAATTGGCTCCCCTCTCCGAACCAACGCTCGTTCCAGCCGCCGTGGCCGCGGCCATGGGGTTGGAGCTCGCCGTCGGTGAGGCATTAGCGGATCATGTGGCGTCCACGCTCGCCAAGAAAGAGCTCCTGCTTTTCATCGATAATTGCGAACATGTGATTGGAGGCGCAGGCACGATGGCGGAAGCAATATTGCACGCCAGTTCGGCAGCCCATGTCGTCGCAACAAGTCGGGAGCCGCTTATGGCGGAGGGAGAGTGGATCTATCGGGTGCCACCGCTCACCGTTCCTGCACCCGATGTCACGAATGCGGACGACCTGCTGCGACACGGATCGGTCCAGCTCTTCATCAAGAGGGCGCAAGCTGTGGAACCACACCTCGTGCCGGATCGTCATCTCGTGGCGACGGTCGCGGCCATCTGCCGAAGGCTCGACGGCATTCCGCTGGCCATCGAGCTGGCGGCGTCGCGAGCTGGCGCACTCGGGATAGGGCAAATAGCCGAGCGACTCGACGATCGTTTCCGACTGCTGGTCGGCGGTCGGCGCACCGCATTGCCACGCCACCGGACAATGCATGCGACGCTTGAGTGGAGCCACGAGCTGCTGACCGCGTCGGAGCGTGTGCTCCTGCACCGTCTCGCCGCTTTAGCCGGCGTGTTCGATCTCGATGCGGCGGGCGCGGTGGCGGCGAGTCCCGAGTTGTCAACATGCGAAGTCGTCGACGTGCTTTCAAATCTCGTCTCGAAATCTCTCGTTGACCGGAATGCCACGGGCTACCGGTTGCTCGAGACGATACACGCCTTCGCGTTGGAGAAGCTCGTTGAAAGTGGTGAGCTGGAAGCAATCTCGCGCCGCCACGCCGAATATCATCAGAACCTTTTCGAGCGAGCGGAATTCGAGTGGGAAGCGCGAGCCGTGGGCGAATGGCTGGCCGAGTACGGGCCTAAAATCGACGATTTGCGCGCGGCGCTTGACTGGGCCTTTTCGCCGGCCGGCGATCCATCACTGGGCGTAGCATTGACGGTCGCCGCGGTGCCGCTGTGGATGCAGTTGTCGCTGTTGCAGGAGTGCCGCAGTCGCGTCGAACGGGCGCTTTCGGCGTTGGACGCTTGTGCGAGCCGCGATCAGCGGCGGGAGATGAAACTTCGGGTCGCGCTCGCGACATCGACTCTCTATACCAGAGGTCGGGCGCACGAGCTCGGCGCCGTCTGGACGCGCGCGCTCGAAATCGCAGAGGAGCTGGCTGATCGCGACTATCAGTTGCGATCACTCCGCGGCCTGCATGTCTTTTATACCAGCAGCGATTTTCGCAAAACTCTCGAGATCGCGAGAACGTTTTGCTTGGTCGCGGAGCAGCAGCCGGACAAGAACGATCGGCTGTTCGGTGACGGACTGGTGGGTGTGGCAGAGCACTTTCTAGGAGATCAAACCAGCGCACGCGCTCACGTAGAACGCATGCTTGCGAATTGCTCTGCGCCTGACCACCGAACCCATTCCTACGCCGGTCGGTTCCAATACGATCAAAATGTAATGCCCCGTATGATCCTTGCGCGGATTCTTTGGCTACAGGGATTTCCCAATCAGGCCATGCGCACCGCCGAAGACGCTGTTCAGCATGCTCTAGAAGCCAATCATGCGATCTCGACATGCAGCGTTTTGGGCCACGCGGCCTGCCCGATTGCCCTGTGGATGGGCGATCTCTCACTAGCGGACCGTCACGTGAAAATTCTGCTCGACCATGCGAGAAGATATACGCTGCCGCTCTGGCGTGAGTTAGCCCGTATGTTTGAGGCACTGCTTGCGGTTAGTCGCGGTGACGTTGTTGGTGGCTTGCGTCTGTTGCGCGCCGGTTTTGACGAATTGGGCGAGTCGCTGCCGCCTTCAGACTACATTAAGTTCCAGAGCGACATTGCAGAAGCCTTGGGCCGTACTGGCCAAATTGCTGATGGATTGACCGTGGCCGAGCAGGCCATCGAGCGATGCGAGCAGACCAACGAACGCTGGCTGTTCGCTGAGCTGCTTCGCCTCAAAGGTGAGCTGATGTTGCGTAAAGAGTCCGCCGCAGCGAAGGCCGAAGATAGCTTCCGGGAAGCGCTCGATTGGGCGCGCCGGCAGGGCGCCCTCTCATGGGAGCTGCGAGCCGCGACGAGCCTCGCCCGCCTGCTGCGCGATCAGCGCCGTTGCGCTGAAGCGATTGCCGTCCTCAAACCAGTTTACAGCCGGTTCACAGAGGGGTTCGGCACGACCGATCTTGCTAACGCGAAAGCTCTGGTTGATGATCTGCATCGAGTATCTCGCGACGAAAAGAGCGACCGGCCTCGGTGAGGGGTGACAGAAATTCGCCTGGCACCTTGCCGGTCGCCTTGAGGTAGTCGTCAACGGCCTGGCGCGTCTGCTCCGTAAACTCGAAGCGGACTGGACGCCCGGTCTTTCTCTGGCGCACTGTCGCACAGGCGAGCAAATATTCGCTCGGGGCAACGTCTTCGACCTTCATCGCGACGACATCGCAGCCTCGCAGCTTGCTATCAATGGCGAGATTGAACATTGCCAACTCGCGGGCTCGCCTTTCGATTTGAAGCTTCGTCCGAATGGACCAGACGTGCCTTGCCAACAGCGGCGGTTTCGCCCCAATCAGCTTCCCCTTGCTCCGCGGCGTGCGCTTCGGTGGGGGTAGGATCGAGTTCTCACTCTCCATGGTCATCCTCCTTGAGTTAAGTGAGGACGGCATGGTGAGTCGGATGCCTGATCCGCTGAATTACGGTAGCTTTCGGGAGTGGTGCAGACATAGGCTCGGGCTCGGGGCCGATAAGGGCCGGTGCTTATGACCCAAGCCGACATAGGCCGGATCGAAATGCCGCAGCGCAGCGAGCCCCTGACTTGATCCTCGACGATCGGCTATGCTGTCGCGGAATCCTGGCCAAGAGCAGCGAATGCAATTCGGTCAACTGAAACGGCGCGAGTTCATCACGCTACGTAGTTGGTGGTACAGCACTTTTGTCGCCAACCGCTGCACGCGCCCAACAATCTGCGATGCCGGTGGTCGGATTTCTTAGTCCTATTACAACGTTCTCGGAGGGTCTGCGCGCACTTGTTCAGGGCCTGAAGGAGGCAGGCTATATCGAAGGCGATAACGTTGTGCTCGCATTCCGCTTTGCCGAAGGCCAAAATGATCAATTGCCAGCACTGGCGCTGGAATTGGCCCGCAGACAAGTTATAGCGAATGAAAAAGCCCGCCGACCGCGCGGGGTCGGAACTTGAAGAGAGACGTTCCCCGACAGTGGAGCCGGGGTTAAAAGCCGGTCTCAAGCCGCAAGCCACGCACCGTCCCATTTCTGTGATGTTCTCAGCACAGTAGGATCATCAAGCATCAGGGCCAAGAGCATCCCAAACTGGCAATAAGCCGTTGCCTTCACCTGATCATCGGTGGTCGTAGAGGTAATCGGCATGCTCAGTACTGCGCCCCCGTTCAATAGCTGATCCCCTGCTGTATTGCGTAGTAAATAATCTTTAAATGGATAGCAGATCGGGACACTCAAGCCCAAAGTTTGATCCGTCATTGCGCTGGTGAATGAAGCGTGTTTCCAACGAAAGAACGCATCAGGGCTGACGATCACCCCCGTCACGTTCATCCCCATTTTAGTTTTGAGTTTAGCCACTTCAGCCGGAAAGCTCATTTCATCGTTGTCAATGGAGCTGGAACTAGAGCCTGAATCGAAAAATCTAAAATCTCTAGTCGTTCCTGCAACTGTTTGCCACGCCGCGGTCTCGTCTTTGGTCATTCCCGAATTGTAGTTTTGAACGAGCCAGACGTCTCCAGCCTTGCTGCTTCCCACTAGCGCAGTTCGCGCTTTAGCATATAGCGCAGGAATATTCAGAATAATGCCACAGTATTTGCCCGCGACCGAGCTCGGCAGGGGGGTTGAGGGGGATGTAGACGGATCGGACGGGGCCATGCCACTGAGGTAAACGTATGGAATACTGGTGAGCGCGTTTGAAGCTGCGACGCGGGAAATCACGCCACCGACGGCACCGATCACATCTACATTGCCGTAGGCTTTGATTGCAGTCTCTAGGTCATTTGTACCGTGGCTGCCCCCATACTTTGCGTCAACTCCCTTGGGATCCCGAAGGTCTACGTGCTTGAGGGGACCACCCCCAGTCAATTGGTATCCGCCGTAGTTGAGACCTTTTACTAAGCAAAGCCACTCTTCATCAGTGTTTTGGAGCCCGATGGTGCTTACAACACCAACCTTTTTCGGCTGCTGCGCCGAAGCAGTCTTCGACACGGCTATAAAAGTTATCGCGATTGAAGATTTAATTAGATCCCTGCGATTTGGACTCATTGCCAGCTTCTCCGATGCGCGTCGTTTTCTAGGGACAGTCCAATTAAGTTTAATCGAACTGGATGAACACGCCAAAACGGGAAGCTGCGCGGATTCGTGCTATCGGGAAAATAGGTCATCGGCGCCCGCCCCTGCGGTGTGCGGCATTATCGAGGCTCGATCGCAATGTGGCGTGCCTCCGCGGCAGGCTTGCGCCCCCAAGCCGCTTTGAGTCAATGATTATCGATAAAGCAGTCCGACGAACGGCTCAAAGCGTTGTGGCCGCCCATTCCCGCGCGGCACGGCAGTCGCTGGGCAAGCGGGCGAGCCGCAGGGGGCGGATAAGGTTGCCGGATGAGCGAGCCGGGGTATCGTTTTCACCGTGTTGCTGCGACCTCCGAGATTCGGGAGGGCGAGGGGCTGCGTGTCACGCTCGGTGAATGGGAGATCGCTGTCTTCAATATCGAAGGCGAATTCTATGCCATCGACGATGTGTGCACCCACGCGTACGCGTCGTTAAGCGAGGGCTTCGTCGAGGGTGCCATTATTGAATGTCCCCTGCACAGCGGACGTTTCGAGATCAAGACGGGCAGGGCCGTCGCTGCACCCTGCACGATTGATCTGCGCACGTATGTCGTTCGGCGAGAGGACGACTCGATCTTCGTCGGAATCCCGGTCGCAGAGTAGCAGCGGACGGGCGGAATATTTGGATGAGCGCGCCTTTGCCCAGCGCTCCAGATTTACTCCCGCGGAAACGGCGCTACCGGGTGTCGTACCAGCGCATCACCAGCTTTTCGCAAGCCACAACACAGCCATAGAGCGCGAGACCGACAACGCAGAGGACCGCGATGCAGGCGAGCGCGAGGTCCGTCTGCTGGCGCGACGAAGCAAAAAGAATGAGATAGCCGAGACCTTGCTGCGAGGCGATGAACTCGCCAACCACGATGCCGATGATCGCGAGCGTCACCGCAACCTTCATGCCGCTGAAAATGAACGGGGGTGAAGTCGGAAACCGCACTCGTATGAGAATCTGCCATTGCGACATCCGCAAGGAACGGCAAAGCCGCAACATGGTCGTCTCCACCGACTGCAGTCCGGCGGCCGTGGCAACGAGGATGGGGAAGAAGGAGATAAAGATCGAGAAAGTGACCCGCGACGAAGTGCCGATCCCCAGCCACACGATGAACAACGGCGCTAAAGCTATTTTCGGAATCAGCTGGAAGAACACGATGTTGGGATAGAGCGCCTGGTAGGCGAGCTTCGAGTAGACCATCAGTCCCGCGAGCGCGATGCCGAGCGGGATGGAGATGGCAAAGGCCAGCAGCATCTCGTACGTGGTCGGGATGGTATGCTTCAGGACGAGCCAGAAATTATCGACCAGCTGCTCCAGCACCATGGTCGGCGGCGGCAGGATGGTGGGCGAGATATGTCCGTAAACCGCAATCGCCTGCCACGCGATGAGAAAGGCGAAGGCGGTCGCCACCGGCAGGACCAGCGCCCCTTGGGAGAGCGCCAATAGCGACCACAGGCCGCTCAGCTCGACGCTGCGGACGGAAGGTATGGCGGGTGCGCGTTCCTCGACCATCGTCAGTGCCTCGTCGCGGCTTCGCTCCCGCGCGCGATCTCGATCTCTCTGCGCAATGCCGCGCATAATTCATTGAACTGCGCCGTTTCGCCGATGGCAAAATCGCGCGGGCGGGGAAACGGCACCTTTATCTCAGCGATGATCTGCGAGGGGCTGCGTCCCATGACGAGCACGCGATCGGCGAGCAGCACTGCCTCGCGGATGCTGTGGGTCACGAAGAGCACCGTTTTGCGATAGCGTTCCCACAGCTCGAGCAGCACGATGTTCATGTCGTCCCGGGTGATCGCGTCCAGGGCGCTGAACGGCTCGTCCATCAGCAGAACGCTGGGATCGGCGATGAGCGCGCGGCAGAGCGATACCCGCTGGCGCATCCCGCCGGAGAGCTCCCGCGGGCGCTTGTGGATTGCGTCATCGAGGTGCACGAGCCGCAGGAGCTCCATCGCACGGCCAACATAGGCCGAGCGACTCCTGCCCATCATCTCGATCGGAAACAGAACATTCTGCAGGGTCGTCTTCCAGGGCAGCAACGTCGGATCCTGGAACACGATCCCGATTTCTGCGCGCGGCTCAATCATGGGCGTGCCGCCGGCGAGGATCGTTCCCTCCGTCACCGCTTCGAGGCCGGCAATCATCATCAACAGCGTGCTCTTCCCGCACCCGCTCGGGCCGAGAAGGCAGACGAATTCACCTTTCTCCACCGAGAGCGTTGCGGCGGTCACAGCCTCGAACGCAGTCGCTCCTTTGCCGAAAACCTTGCGGACCCGGTGGCAGCTGATCTCCGCCTGCATGCGCCGTGTGCTACGCTTTGCCGAGAAGCTTCATGTACTTCTGCGTGCTCGATCGTACCTCGGCCCATTCCGCAGGCGTCAATGTCACTTTCCCGAGCGCATTGTTGCTGCAGAATGTTTCCGCCTTCGCCGGCGCACGGTCGTTGGGTCCCGCCGCATACTGCTTCACCACCTTCGCCTGCTCATCGATCTTGCCCAGGTCGGTATAGCCCAGCCCATGCTCCATCGATTCGGGCGCGGCCATGATGGCGCGCGTCATGCCTAGACCAAGCTCGACATAGAGTCTCCCATTCTTACCGAGCGCAAGCTCCTCGTGCTCCTTGAGATGGCGCTCCATCGCTTCCTGCGGGTTGAGAAGCATGAACTTCATCCCTTCCAGGATGCCCATCTGCACGTTGTCGACAAGCTCCTTGTTCTTCACGAGGAAGCTGCTGCTGGTGATCGTGTTGACCCAGTAGAACTGGAGCCCTGCTTGCGAGAAAGGCATCATTTTGATCGGAACGTCTTCCGAGACGAAATTGGGGATCGAGCTCAATCCGGTCACTATGATGGCGTCGACGACGCCGGACATCGCGGACTGCTCGAGGATCTTGCTGTCGAGCTGGACGACGGTGACCTTGCTGAAGTCCACGCCCACGAGGCGGCAGTACGCCGGCAGGAACGGCGTGTCGCCGCCTGCCGCCGAAACGCCGATCTTCCTGCCCTCGAGATCCTTCGGTGTCTTCACCGGTCCGTTTTCGAGAGCGACGACTCCCAAGGTGGCGTCATAACCCTGGGTGCCGAGAAGCCGCAGATCGAGACCCTTCATGATGGAGAGCAGGTTTGCGCCGGTCTGGGCGCCGCCCATCTCGAACTGCCCGGTGGACACCGCCTGAATGGCGGCCATTGAGCCGTAGCCGCGCGCGATATCGAGGTCGATGCCGCGCTGCTTGAAATATCCGAGCTGCCGGGCGCAATACAGAAAGGCATATTGCCCGGTCGGCAGCCACGAAAGGGTGTAGCGAACCTTCACTGCCTGGGCGATCGCTGGGCTCGCCAGGCCCGTCCCTGCAAGGACAGCAGCCGTGCCGCTCGCAGTGTGCATGAACTTGCGACGTGTCAGTGGTGTCGATGAGAGCATGGTTGTTCCCTCCGGTTCCAGCTATATTCCAAGAAGAATCTGGACACTTGCAAGCGCGTTGTCCGCGACATTATGAGCTTCCTGCCGGTTTTTTAGGCGTGAGACAGCGGCCGTCGATTTTCGAAGAGGCTTCCTCGGTGCCGAAATCCCTCACCTATGGCATACCAACGGATCGATGTGGTCTCCAGCTGCGACTGGGCATCGAAAGGGGTTTCTTTCGCGACGAAGGGATCGATCTCGACCTGCGCGTCGTTTTCGGCGGCCCGGAGATCGCTGCCGAGCTTGACGCCGGAAGACTGCTTATCGGTGAGCTCGGCACGCCCCCAGGGCTGACAGCCATGGCAAATGGCGCTCGCTTCAAGATCGTCGGCAGCGGTGTGCGCCGCGGCGCAGTGCTTTATTTCGTCGCGCGCAAGCAGTTTTCCACGTTTGCGGACCTCAAGCGGGCGCGGCTCGGGGTCCTGAGCCAAGGGAGCTGCAGCGATTGGTACATGCGCGAGCTGTTGCGCCATCAGGGCCTTGATCCCGGCGCCGACGTCACGATCATAGGTCTGGGGCAGCGCTATCCGCAGGTTCTCACCTTGTTGGCCGAGGACGATCTCGACGGTGCCATGATCTC
>Ga0185299_10006891_pt1 | contig 11910 bp, 13 predicted proteins | sample PaiPotPPA55metaG_FD_128002 | JGI IMG/M metagenome (GOLD analysis project Ga0185299, IMG submission 128002) | Iron sulfur acid spring bacterial and archeal communities from Banff, Canada, to study Microbial Dark Matter (Phase II) - Paint Pots PPA... ...
CATCGCCGCTGCTCGAGACGACAATCGACGGCGCGCGCGGGGTTATCTTCAACATCACGGGCGGCCCCGACATGGCGATGTACGAAGTCAACGAGGCGGCCGAAATGATCAGCCGCGCGGTCGACAGCGAGGCGCAGATTATCTTCGGTGCGAGCATCGATCCGACAATGTCGGGCAAAGTACGGGTGACCGTGCTCGCCGCCGGCTTCGGTACCTCGCGCGGCCACTCGCGCTCGGGAAGCTCGTTCAATTTCGCGGACACGAAGATCGACGCGGTCGCACCGCTGAACATGGACGACATCGAGGTACCGGCGTTCTTGCGGTATCGCGGATAAACGCTCTCGAAGGTGAAAGATAAAAGCGCCCGGTTCGCCGGACGCTTTTATTAATGGAGGTGCTTTGTGGACGGAACGATTTCGCGGAAAAACGTGCTTTCGGCGCTCGCGGGGTTCGGGCTAGCCGCCGCGGCGGTTCGACCGGCTGACGCAAGCAGTCGCGGCGTTACAGGCGCGTGGAAGCTGGAGAGCTTCGATATGCTTCTGCGCGGGGGGAAGAAGCAGCCGCGCTACGGTTCCGATCCCGTCGGTTATCTGATTTACACACCCAGCGGCCGCGTGTCGGCGACGCTGCAAGCGGCACACCGCGCGTCTTTGAACGTTCCAGGCGCCACGCCGGGCAGTGAAACGCACTGCGAGGAATCGGTCACGAGTTTTTTAGCATACGCTGGAACGTATTCGATTCGGGGCAACCGCGTTTTCCACAAACTGGAGACGTGCGTCTTCACGAGCCTGGTGGGAACCACACTGGAGCGCGAATTCGATCTGGCCGGAGACACTTTGACGATCAAGACCGTTCCACCGTTCATATGGGGCAATCAGAGCATACTCGTGTGGCGCCGCGCGTGATTCGGACCTTCTGCGTTGCGCTTGCGCTGGCGCTGATCGTGTGCGACCAGGCCGGTGCTGAACCGATTAACACCAGGCAGCGCCCTGCAGGACAGTATGTCGACGACGTGCGCGCGCATGTCAAGCACGTCGTCATCATCATTCAAGAAAATCGCTCGTTCGACAATTTTTTCAAAGGTTTTCCCGGCGCGGATACGGTGGACACCGGGATGAGCGAGCATGGACCAGTACCGCTGCACCCGGTCGATCTGGGTCTTCCGGTGGATGTCGATCACCAGCGCAGAGCCTTCATTCAAGAATATGACGGTGGCAGAATGGACGGCTGGGAGCGCGTGAACACGCTGCCAAAACAAGATCCGGACTTCCCGTATGCTTACGTGCCGCGCGTGCAGATCGAACCCTATTGGGATATGGCACAGCAATACACGCTCGGCGATCGGATGTTTCAATCGAACGCCGGACCGTCATTTCCGGCTCATCTGTATTTGATTGCCGGACAGTCCGACTTTACGGCCTCCAACCCGAATCATCTGGAAACGACGCGCTTTGCGTGGGGATGCGATTCGCCGCTCGACGCGCGCGTCTCGGTGATCAACCCGCAAGGTGAGGAAGTGGATGGCCCGTATCCGTGCTTGAATTTTCCGACGCTTGCGGATGTCGCACTTCCGGAGGGCATCACGTGGCGCTACTATGCTCCAGGCTTGGAAGACCTCGGCAATATCTGGTCGGCGTTCGACGCTATTCGACACATACGGTACTCGCCGTATTGGGGGAATGTCATTTCGCCCGAGACGCAAGTGCTCCGAGATGCACGGCGAGGGGACTTACCCAACGTTACGTGGATTGCGCCGTCCGCTGAAAACTCCGATCACCCCTTTCCTAAAGAGAACCTTCCGCAAGCTATCGCAGTGCAGGGCGCATATGGTCCGGAATGGGTTGCGTCCATCGTCAACTCAATCGGTCACAGCCCTCTTTGGGATTCGACCGCGATCTTCGTGGTTTGGGACGATTGGGGCGGCTGGTACGATCACGTGCCGCCGCCGCAGCTCGATCGCATGGGGCTGGGTCCGCGCGTGCCGTTCATCGTGATTTCGCCGTGGGCGAGGCGGCACTACGTCTCACACGTGCAGCACGAATTCGGCAGCCTGCTGAAATTCACCGAACTCGCGTTCTCGCTGCCATCGCTGCACACTACCGACGAGCGATCGGACGCGCTGCGCGACTGCTTCGATTTCACGCAAGGACCTTCGCCGTTCAGCGAGATTCCCGTCATGCGTCAAGCGGCGTTCTTCGAGGACCAAACCGGCGATGAGATCCCCGATACGGATTACTAGTTTTTAACTATCGTGACCGGCACGAATGTTTGCGAGCGGTACCGCTTGCAGCGTACCGCCGCGGCTTCCGATGATGAGCGTTTGGCCGGCGACGATCGGCGATGCCACGTTGAACGGCGTGCGCATATTTTTCACGCCAATTACATGACCGTTCGAAGCGCTCAGTGCCCATAGATATCCGCCGAGATCGCCGAAATACACGATGCCCGATACATCCACAGCTGCGCCCTTGACCGGTCCGTGCGTTGGCGCGCGCCATCTGACTTGGCCCGATGCGGGATCGAGTGCACGAAACACATTGGCAAGCGAGCTGCCGACGAACAGCGATCCTTGCGCGAGCAGTGGAATTGCCGCTTCATTTCGCTTGGGCAGCTGCCCCGCATCGAGCGCCACATCCCAGAGTTTTTTGCCGTTTCGAAGATCCACGGCGAACGAGCGAAATTGCGCCGTGCGTTCAGTTTGAACCGGGGTCGCGAAGCTCGGCGGCAGAACGTAGTTGCAATACGCGCGCGTGCGATCGGCGACGACCGGGCAATCGCCCATTCCCGATGCGACCGATGAGAAAAGCACCTTCCAAACGATCGAGCCGTCCTTGGCATGCATCGCCCACACTGCGTTTGGATCGACACCCGAGGTGAGAAACTCATCGCCTCCAATCGGCACGATCGCAGACATCGATGCAATCGACTGCACATTGCGTACGTATATGACCCTTCCGGATGCCGGATCCAATGCGAGGACCGAACCGGATCCGTTGTGGTGAACGAGCACGCCGGCGACGATCGCCGGCGTAGGCATTCCCGTTCCGCGGAGCGGCGTGAGCCAAACTCGTGTGCCGCTATTACGATCGAACGCGATGAGCGCGCTCGGCGGAGCGCCGACGTGAATCGGACGTGAAGGAGAAGCATTAGCGGGGCTGCCTTCGTTGCCTTCACCGACAATCACCAGGTTGCCGTACACGATCGGTGCCGACATCAATGGATTCGAAACTTTATACGTCCAAATAATGCGGCCGCTCGCCGGATCGAGCGCGTAGAGCATGCCGCTGTTATTGCCGATGTACAGGGTTCCGTTTACCAGCGCGGGGCTCGACGAGAATCCGCCTCCCGTGCTCAAGTGCCACGAAGCCGAAAGAGTGCCCGATAATGCAGCATTGTTATCGTTATGCAAACGAAACTGCGTCCAAGCAGACGGACTTGCAAGCGATGCGGTCGCGGCAAGCACGAGGGCCGCGAGCGTAACAAAGGAACGCACGGACGAATGATACCCCGGCAGCCGCTTGACGCTACAGTGGCAAGTGGCAGCTTGCTATCGGACCAGGCCGCTGTTCATGGTCAATGCAACGAGCGCGCACATCCACGCGCACCCGAAGAGCAGGCCGCCTACGACGTCGGACAGATAGTGCGCGCCGAGCGCCAAGCGCGACCATACGATTCCCACAGCCCAGAGCGCAAACAACGCGACCAGAACATATTTCAATGCTGGCGGCAGCGCGCTCGCGGCGATCACCAGCGCCCAGCCGACGAACGAGACGATTGCCGTCGTGGCATGGCCGCTGGGATACGAATGACCGGCATCGAGTCCGACCAACCAGTAATCGGGCCGCGTGCGCCCGTAGAGCAGCTTCAATGACTCGACGATGAGCTGCGAGATGATTTGTGAGGCGGCAAGAAACACGGGTACCCATATCGGCAGCCGTGCCAGCGCGAAGACTGCAATCGCAACGACATATCCCACGAAAAGCGCTCTCGAGCGTCCCGACTTTGTGAACACCAGCGCAAGCGAGGTCGCCTGCGAGCGAAAGTACACGGCGCGCGCGTCGAACGATCCGAGCGGTCTGCGCGAGACGATCAACCCCAGGATGAGAAAGAGCGCGAAGAACGAGAGCGCCGCGACGATCAAGTCATCGCGTAAGCTCACACTTTGTCCTCAAAATCGGCGGGAACGAGCACCCGCAGCGCTTTACGGGCTATCCGGAACTTTGCGGGCGTTTTCCCAAGTGGATGACCGTCAATGTTCAGTGGTTGTTTCGGCTTGGTTTTTATCGAAATCTTCGGCGCGGAGAAGTAGTGCGCGTTTTCCAGTTTTGTCTGCTCGCCGCTAACCAGCGCTGCATTGGTGGCCATGGCGTCAGCGGGCGTTCCGCCCTCGGCTGCAAAAAACGCGAGCTCTCCGCTACGGATATCGGCGTGCGGCGTGAGCGGCTGCCAGCCGAAGTAACGGCCGCTGGCAACAATTGCCTGGTACGTGACGATCTTGAGGTCGTTCCCCGGCCACTTTACGAGCATCTCGAAGGGTTTGCGACGGAAGATCGGCGCTATAACCGAGATTCCATAAGCAATCGGCCCGACGATCCGCTTGAGCGGCTTGTCCGTACGTTTTGCGGCCTCGGCGATAAGACCTATGGTCGCGAAGTTCGCAAAGTACGTATCGTTGACGATGCCGAGATCGACTCGAAGTTCCTTGCCGTTTGCGATCGTTTCGATCGTCTCGTCGATATCCGCCTTGATGCCCAAACTGAGCGCAAAGCTGTTTCCAGTGCCCGCGGGAACCACGGCGAGGACCGAGTCCTATGCGCCATTTCGGCCACGGCCGCGGTTTGCGAACCGTCTCCGCCGATGACGACGATCAATGTTTTCCCGGACTTGACTGCTTGGCGTACGCGCTTTTGGAGCTGCCTGCGGCTTTGGACCATGTGCGCCTCGACAATGGCGAGGCCACGTTTGGGCAATTCTTCCTGCAGGCGCCGGTAGTAGGCGAGCCCGTTGCGGGAGCTCAGGCGGCAGATAATGGTCGCTTCACGCATATAGGTGCTTTATCCATATATCCGGGCCGGCAAAAGTCAGATTGCTCCGTTGTGCCCGCGTTCGCAAAAAATGAGACATTAATCGCACTTATGTCCAAATTGTGTCCAAACTATTGACATGGTGTGATAAATCTTTACTACAGGCTTAGGACTGTTGCCCTAATTGCATTTGCTGTTAGCCGTAAGGGAGTGGGTGTGACCGCGACGGAGAGAGCAACGCTCGAAGATGTTGATGTTGCGAGCATTGAGTTAGAACCCGATGCGCTTCGGCGTGTCCCGCGTGCGTTAGCGCTGCGCTACGACATTCTCCCTCTCTCGACCGAGGGGAATCAATTAACAATAGCCCTTCCGGATGCGAGCGACCGCGACGCGATCGACCGCGTGAGGCTTGTCACGGGGATGCACGTTCGCGCCGTTTCTGCGGCGCGTGAGATTATCTGTGCGCGCCTTTCGGAAGTCTACCCTGAACAAACAGTCCACTCGAGCGCGACCGCCCAGCCGCACCGCGGCGATGAAGCTCCGGCGATTCGGACGTTAGATGACATTCACACCGGCGCAATAGACAGCGGCGCGTCCGATATTCACCTCGAGCCGCTCCGGAGTGGCGGGCGCGTGCGGCAACGCGTGGACGGTATATTGTGGGAAAGCCGCACATTGCCCGCAGATCTCTACGCGCAAGTGATCTCGCGTGTAAAATTGCTAGCCGGAATGGACATCGCCGATCGTAGGCAGCCGCAAGACGGCCGCTATGCGATCGACCGGCGAGGCAACACGGTCGATGCGCGTGTGAGCTCGATGCCGACGATTCTTGGCGAGAAGCTCGTGGTACGTTTACTGGATCACCAGGCACGCGTGCCCGGCCTGGAGCATTTGGGCATGCCCGAGCGTTATTTGCAGCACTTCCGCCGAATCGTCCGCGCACCGCACGGATTCGTCGTGGTTTGCGGCCCAACCGGCAGTGGCAAAACCACGACCCTTTACGCGGCGATGGCCGAGCGCAACGTCGATTCACAAAATCTCTGCAGTGTTGAAGATCCCGTTGAGATTCGCATTCCGGGCATAGCGCAGGTACAGATCAACCCTAGAGCCGGCGTGACGTTTGCGTCTGCGCTGCGCGCATTTCTGCGTCAAGATCCGAACGTCATTATGGTTGGCGAGATGCGCGATGAGGAAACGGCCGCAGTCGCAGCGTCTGCGGCGCTCAGCGGGCAACTCGTCGTGACGACTTTACACGCTAACGACGCACCGAAAACGATCGACCGACTCGTGGAATTAGGCGTGTCGCGACACACCATCGCTGCGGGCCTAACAGTCGTTCTAGCCCAGAGGCTCGTGCGCAAGTTATGTCTGGAATGCCGTACGCCATTTGAAGTGACGGGCTCCCTTGCGCGAGAGTTCACTCTCCGAGAGGGGTTGGTTGCGCACCGGCCGGCCGGTTGCAGTCACTGCCAAGGAAGCGGTTATAACGGCCGAACTGCGATTTTCGAATGTCTTTTCATCGACGACGCGGTGCGCGCGCTGGTAGCAACCGGTGCATCGAGCGTTGAGATTTCCGATATGGCCCGTGAACGCGGATACGCGCCTATGATCGGGGACGGTCTGCGCCGTGCACTTCTCGGGGACACGAGTCTGGATGAACTGCGTCGCGTGCTCCTCGTGGAGAATGTCACATGACCGCCGTTCTCGCGCCGATCCGTCTCGCGGACGTGTTGCACGTCGCTCGGCTTCGCAACGCATCAGATGTGCACTTATGCGCGGATTCCGCGCCGGTGATGCGCGTTGACGGCGCGCTGGAATTGCAGCCTACCCTCATGCCTGGCGTGGAAGAGATCGAGGCCATCGCTAACGCAATGCTCTCCAAAACTGCCCGTGCGCAGATGGATGCATCGGGCGATGCAAGTGTGACCTATCGCGATAATGAGGTGGGCAGCATTCGCGTGCATGCGTACCGTACTTCGAGGGGAATCTCGCTCGCAATGCGGCTGCTTTCGGCGTCGGTGCCGACACTCGAAGCACTGCACCTGCCGGCCGTCGTCATGACGTTTGCGGATCGTCCGGCGGGACTGGTCCTGTTTACGGGGCCGACTGGAAGCGGAAAGTCGACCGCCCTAGCGGCCATGATCGATTACATCAATCGCACTCAGGCCAAACATATAATCACGATAGAGGACCCTATTGAGTACGAGCATCGCTCGAACCGGTCTATTATCAGCCAGCGGCATGTCGGCATCGACGTTCCCTCGTTTGAGGATGCCATTTATGGAGCACTTCGGTGCGATCCGAACGTAATTCTTATAGGGGAAATGCGAGACCCGTCGACGATGCACGCGGCGCTTACTGCGGCCGAGACGGGTCATTTAGTTCTGGCCACACTTCACACGGGCGACGCACCGCAAACGGTGGACAGAATCATCGGCGCGTTCTCCGGAGAGACCCAGGAACAGATTCGCGTTCAGCTCGCACAATCACTGATCGCCGTGGTTTGCATGCGCCTCGTTCCGCGTGCTAGCGGACAGGGCCGACGCTCGGCCATCGAGCTGCTTTTAACAAACGACGCGGTTCGCAACCTCATTCGGGACGGGAAAACGCACCAACTACGCAACATCATTTCGACCTCTCGCCAGACGGGTATGCAAACGCTCGAGGCGCATCTTTCGGATCTGATCGCGCGCCGCGAGATCACGTTTGAAGCAGCTAAAGCAGCGACTGCACGTGCGGCGGAGGTACGCTCCTCGACTGGGACGTTAGCATAAGTGACATCGTTGTATTACTACACCGCCCGCAACGCGGACGGACTGTTGGTGCGTGGCTCCGTTGAAGCCGCGACGGAGGGAGCGGCGCTTGCGAGTTTGCGAACGCGTGCGCTTTTTATAACATCGCTCGAGAACGGAAGTACGGCGCGTGGGACCCTAGTCGCCACTCTCCAGATCGGACCTGTGCCGCAAAGGCACCTGGTGACATTTTTTCGATCCTTCGCCACGCTCGTGCATGCGGGCGTTCCGATGCGCCGCTCGCTCGAGGTATCGCTGGAACAGTGTAGCGACGGCCGGCTTCGCGAAGCAGTCGCGTCGGTCGTCAACGACATTGAAAACGGTTTGGCGCTCAGTGAGGCGATGAGCCGTCATCCAAAAGAGTTCACGCGTCTATTCGTTACGATGATCAAGGCGGGCGAGCTCGGCGGCGTAGTCGATGACGTTCTCGAGCGTTTGGCATCAGCTTTGGAGCGCGATTCTGCAGTTCGAAAGCGAGTGGTCTCCGCGCTTGCTTATCCGGCAATCGTATCTATGTCGGCGCTCGCGCTGATCGTGTTTCTCATAACATCGATTGTGCCAACGTTCCGTTCCATGTACGATCAGATGCACGTTCCGGTCCCTGGCATAACGCGCACGCTCATCACCGTGGGCACTTTGTCGCGCAACCCGCTGTTCTCGATCGGCTTCGCGCTGGCAATAGCGTTATTCGCCGGAATAGTAGTGCGAGCGCGCAGTACCGAAGGCGGAGCAGCTGCGTTGGATGGCCTCTTGATTCGAATACCGGTCGCCGGCGCGATTGCACGAAAGGCCACTGTCGGCCGTCTTGCCCGGATGTTGGGGACGCTGCTCCGATCCGGTGTCGGCCTCATCGCCGCACTCGAGGTTGTGACGGATGTGGTTACGAGCGCACCATATCGTGAGAGCGTCGTATCGCTGCGTCAAGCCCTTGGGGCAGGCTCGAGCGTTTCGGAGCCACTGGCCGGCACCGGTCTCTACGAGCCCATGTTTATTCAGATGGTCCGCGTCGGCGAAGAGACCGGCGCGCTGGACGCAATGTTGCTTCGCATTGCGGATTACTACGATCTCGACGTCGAAACGGCGCTGAACGCTCTGGGATCGATGCTCGAACCGGCGATGATTTTACTGCTCGGAGGAGCCGTCGGTTTTCTCGTTGCGGCCATTTTCATCCCGCTTTATACACTTATCGGAAGTATCAAATGATTAGCATGGATGCTGCACTGGAGTTTTGGCTAAACGACCGGTCTAAAGAAAACCGGGATCGCGTAGTCGCGCAATTCGGGTATTTACGCGTTCGTGCCGCCCGCAAATTCCATCGCCCCGGCCTCGATCGCGCGGATCTGGAGCAGATTGCAGCGATTGGCCTCATTAAAGCGTGCGACCGTTACGATGAGCGGCTCCAGACGCCGTTCGAAGCTTTTGCGTGGCTGTTCATTGTCGGGGAGTTAATGCATTACGTACGCGACCACGAACGGTTGGTACGGCCGCCCCGGCGCCTGCGGGAGCTCGAGCGGCGCGCGCAAGAAGTGACCGATGCTCTCGTGTTCGAGCTCGGCCGTGAACCGTCGGCTCAAGAGATCGCGCAGCGCATGGGCGCGACGGAGCGACAGCTCCAAGAAGTCGCTCTGTATCGCGAGCAGGCGATTCCGCAATCTATCGACGCGCTCGACCCGGATCGGCTGCGCCCATGCAGTTATACGCTGGAAGATCGCGAGAATCGCATGTTGATGGAAGCTGCGCTCGAACGGTTGACGAAAACAGAGCGCACTATCATTCTGGCGCTGTACGCTAACGGATATAGTCAGCTGGAATTGGCCCAGCGCATGGGTTATTCGCGCCGCCACATTTCGCGTCTGCATCGAACGGCACTTAAGAAGATGCAGCCGGTTTGGGTCTCAAAGCGCACTTAACCGGGCACTTGATCTCTTGCTGGACATCACGCAGGAGAAGCAGATGAAGCGACAACTGGGATTTACACTTTTGGAAATGATGGTCGTGGTTGCGATCATTGCGATACTCGCGGGCATCCTGATTCCGAATTTTACGCGCGCGCGGGCTCAGGCAGCGACGTCAGCCTGCATGTCCAACGAAAAAACGATTGCGACGGCGCTCGAGCTGTACTACACCGATAATCAGAAGTATCCGAATGCCGCCACTGCCACGGCCATCGATCAATCGTACATCACCGCGAATTTGAGCGGCTATATGAACCAGGTTCCTGTCGATCCGGCGGCCGGTAGCGGGAGCTCTTATACGCTGCAAACGAGCACAAGCAGCGGCGTATCTACCTACACGATCTTGTGCCCGGGCGCGCACGATCCGGCGACCCTTCAGAACTTGACCGGCGGATCTTCGACCACGAACACCAAGATCAAGTACGATAACCAAAACGGCTTTTCGACCGGTTCGTAGCCGATGTTTGATCCAATTTCACAAGCGCTTCGTGCGGTCAGCGCCGGCAGCGGCTATGCTTTCCCTCTTGTGTTCCTCGCAGGCGCAGTATCCAGTATCGGTCCGTGCGTAGCACCGCGCTTTATTGCGGTTGCCGGACTGGCGTCGCACCAGGAACGCGATCGCGCCGCGATTTCGGTCTGCTCGTTCGTGGCCGGGCTTATGGCAGCTTACGGCGCATTCGGTGCAGCCGCATCACTTCTGGGACGCGTGGCACACATCTCCACCGAGGTGTACGTGGTCGTGGCAATGACCCTTGCGACCGGGGGCATTGTCTCACTTTGGAGCGATCAGAGACACACGCATTGCACAGCTCGTTTTCCGGCGCGCGGTTGGGGAGCGGCGTTTTTCCTCGGAGCATCTTTCGCGCTCGTGCTATCACCGTGCTGCACACCGTTGGTGCTCGGCATCCTCGCCTATACCTCGGCTGCGGGCGATCCTCTCTACGGAAGTGCGTTGCTCGCGTGTTTTGCGCTTGGCCACGCGCTTCCGGTCTTCGCTGTCGCAGCTGGGGCTCGCGGGGTAGGCGTCATCCTCGAACGCCTGGTAGTCCGGCAAGCCGCGAGCGTTCTGAGCGCGGCAATGATGCTCGCCCTCGCTGCCTATTATGGGGTACTGGCGTGAACGCATTTACTCGCCCGCGCCGCTTCCGCATGGCCATCACCGGAATCGTGCTTGCAGCGTTCCTCTTTCGGTCGCAAGTCGCGCAGGCTCTCGTCGTTAGAGGTGACGACTTTATGTATCGCGGCGAAAGTGCAACCGCACTCGCTCACTACTCGCGAGCGCTCCGGCTCGATCCCAATTCAAGCATTGCAGCCGACCGCTACGTATTTGTACAGATGGAACGCCATACGGGCACGGCACTCCGCTCCTGCATTTCAACTGCGAACGCGTATCTTTTGAAGAATCCGAACGACGCGACGGTGCTGGGCGATCGTGCCATGTGTTATTTGCTGCAGCGGCGATATGCACGAGCGCTTCGCGACTTTAGAGCGGCTGTCAGGCTGTCTCCGGGCACGCGCCAATACGTGATTGCAACCCATGTACTGCGGCGCCTTGCAAAGGGATCGAATGATTAGTTCTATGCTATTCGCTGTCGTGGCCTTGAGCGTGAACTGCATGACTGCGGCTATTGCTTGCGCCGTCGCATCGAAATACTCGCTCGAAATGCGCCTTATAAGGCCGCTGTGTGTCACTGCGTTCGGCGGCGAGCTCCTGTGTCAGACCGTTATCGCAAACCGGCGGAGCGACAATATCTCCGCGATGATCGAGATCCTCGCCATTGCGGCCGTGACGGTTTCCGCGCTCACCGACGCTCAAACAGGATATGTTTTCGACGCGATCAGCTTGACGTCGCTCGCGGGCATCCTTGCGTTCTCGGCTGCGAATCATACTTTCGCGCCGGCTCTGATCGGCGCGGGCGCTGCGGGAGGCGCACTAACGTTGCTACACGCAGTGACGTTGGGGCGCGGGCTCGGCCTTGGCGATGCGAAACTCGCTTGTTGTATGGGCCCCGCTCTCGGCCCTTCGGACGGCCTGGCCTCGCTTGGAATCGCGTTCGTCCTGGGCGGCGCGTACGCCGGTTTCTTGCTCGTATCGCGGCGTGGACGGCGAAGCGATGCCGTACCCTTTGCGCCATATCT
>Ga0185299_10006892_pt1 | contig 11908 bp, 10 predicted proteins | sample PaiPotPPA55metaG_FD_128002 | JGI IMG/M metagenome (GOLD analysis project Ga0185299, IMG submission 128002) | Iron sulfur acid spring bacterial and archeal communities from Banff, Canada, to study Microbial Dark Matter (Phase II) - Paint Pots PPA... ...
ATGGGCTCAGCACGTGAAGTCCTCCGTGCGGATGGACCAGAGCGAGATCTACCCGAGCGTTCAGCGCGTGTGGGACGCCGGTGGGTCCCCGTGGGCGCGCGCATAATTCGCGGCTGAAGTGGTGTGATGAAACGCTGGAACGCGGCGCGGGTAAGGATGGGCCACCGGCGTAGCGGATAGCGAGCGGCTGCTCTACGGCGGCGAAGAGCCGCCTGATCGATCGCTTCTATACGAAGCCGGGTAAAGAGTTGGGCGTCGTCCCATATATCGGCGAAGGCGTGATTCCGATGCTCAGGGCATTGGGATCACGCCAAGTCCGCTTTCTGGCGACGATGGGCGGATCGCGCTCACGCGGCGCCCCGGTGCGTCACCTCCGTTGCGCCGCGCGTGCGATCAGTCTTCGGGTGGTTTGAGTTCCGGGGGCGCGGCGCGCTCGCGCTCGCTTTAACTGTTGGCTGCGGCCTCCAGGATGAGATCGGCGCGGAAGGACCGGCCGGGGTTTACTGGCCGACCGTTGCCTGTTGCGCCACGACGGGCGTGCGGCCGGCGGCGCGCCGCCGCCGTGGGGCGAATGTGGCCGTCCACAGGATCGTTCCGGCCGTCAGCAGGACGATCGGGCCGACGAGGCCCGCGCCGGTGTGCAGGACGTCGACGATCCTGGCGATGATCGTCGGGAACACGAAGCCGCCGATGCCGCTGCCGGTGAAGTAGAAGCCGGCGGCGACGCCGGACATCTCCGGGCGGATGCCCTCGCCGCGCTCCAGCGCGTTCACGCCGAAGTTGTAGCAGGCGGCCTGGCAGAACCCGCAGAAGGCGAGTAGGACGAGCACCGCCCAGAGCGGAACACCGCCGACGAACCACGCGATCGTCATGGCGATCCAGGCCAGGAGCCAACCGACGGCGGTCGTCAGGCCGAACTCCCGGATGGTCCTCGACCCGCGCGCCAGATAGCCGAGGATCAGCACGCCGAGGAAGGACGCGCCGGAGAATATCGAGGCGTAGTTGCCGGCCACCACTGACGTGAGGTGGAACGTGGAGGTCAAGAAGCTGTTGAGGAAGCTTCCGGTGAACACGACGGCCCCGGACAGGGTCATGGCGAGGAAGAACAGGACCCAGGAGTTCTTGATCCGGACGACGTCTCGCAGGGCGATCCGCAGGGGTGCGGTCTCAACGGTGGGGGGACCTGCGGGCTGCTTCGGCGCCTCGGGAACGATGACCCACCACAGGATGAGGACGGCGACCAGTGCGATCGACATGATGCCGAACTCCGACTTGACGCCGAGGTCCGCCCGCATGCGTGCGCCCAGCAACTGCCCGGCGGCCTGCCCGACGGGGATCGCGGAGTAGCCGATCGCGAGCGGGAGGTTCATCCGGTGTCGTCCGAACCACTGGCTTGCGAGGGAGGCCGGGGCGACGATGAGTGGCATTCCAAGTCCTGCGGCGATCGTGAGGAGCAGGGTAGCGGAGAAGTTCCCCGTCGTGAACGGCCGTAGGCCGAACCCGAGGGTGATGAACACGAGGCACAGGGCGGTGGCCTTGCGCGGGCCGAAGCGGTCGTAGCCGTATCCCGCCACCAGGGCGGTGAAGACGCTGACGACGCTGACGGCGGACAGCAGGTACTCGGCGCTGCCGAAGGAAACGTGCTCCACCTTGCCCCAGTAGGACACCAGGAGCGGGGCCTGCAGGAACCAGGCCGTCCAGAAGAGGAACGTGGCGAGCCAGACCAGGCCGATGACCACGTACCGGAACGGATCCAGGGGATAGTTCCCGGGGCTGGCAGGCTCTTGGCGCCCGGCGCTACGAGTGTTCACGACAGTCTCTCCTTGATTTCAGGCATCACGAAATGGCGGGGGATCGCCCGCGGCATACGCCCGCGTCCACGCGGGTTACGGATTGAAGAGCGCCTCTGGTCTGAGCCTGGGCCGCGGGATGCCTGGTCGGGTACGGGTCGGATGAGAGGGCTGACCCGTCGTTCAGGCAGGCTGAAGCCGCGCAGGGGTATGGAAACACCCGGGCATCAAAGGGCGACTCGGAAATTCGCAGAGTGGCGAGAATTACGTACGAGAGGCGCTGGGGATCACGGCCGCGCTCCGGGCGCCGTGATCATCGCGTGAAGCCCCGCTCCGTCGTCTGCATCGTCTGGGTCTGGCGTCATTGCCTCTCCCTGGTAGGACGGCCGTCGTTCGCATAGCGAACGTTAGGTCGAATTTCGAACAGTGGTGCCGTGGGTCAGGAGTAAAGCCCTGCAGATCGGGGCTGTCAACCCCTCAGGCCCGGTGGTTGCCCGGGCCTGAGGGGTTGACGGATGGGGATCCTGAGGGGTCGGCAGGCGGAGGTCGGCCCAGATCACTGGGTGCGGCCGAGCTTGACGGCGCAGTCGAGCAGGACGGGCAGGAAGTCCTGGCGCAGCCGGATCAGGTCCATCCGGGCGCCGGCGCCGTTGACGCTGAGCGCCGCCACCGTGCGGCCGCGGCTGTCGACCACCGGCACGGCGAGAGTGCGGATGCCCGGCTCGGTCTCCCCATCGACGATGGCGTAGCCGTCCTTCCGGACTTCGGCGACGGCGGCGATGATCTCCGTCGGGTCGGTCAGGGTGAACGGGGTGAGCTGCTGCGGCGGGAGCCGGTCGAGCACGGCGGCGATCTCGGCGTCGGTGAGCTGCGCCATCAGCACGCGGCCCGTCGCGGTGCAGTAGCCGGGCAGCCGCGCGCCGATGCGCACGCCGCCGGCGAGAATCCAGCCGGACTCCGCGCGGTCGACGAACACCGACCAGCCGTCGTCCCAGACGGTCAGGGACACCGATTCGTTCAGCGTGTTGCGCGCCTCCACCAGGTAGGGGTGAGCGATGACCGGGAGCTGGGTCATTCCCAGGTACGCGCCACCGAGACGCAGCATCCGCAGGGTCGGCGCGAAGTGCTTTCCGTCGTGCGTCAGGTAGCCGAGTTCGGTCAGGGTGAGCAGGCACCGGCGGGCAGCGGCCCGGGTGATGCCGGTCAGTCGGGCGGCGTCGGCGACCGTGAGCGGAGACGATGCAGTCTCGAAGGCCTCGATGATGGCAAGGCCCTTCGCCAGTCCCGCCATGCCCTCCGGCGGGCGGGCCGGTTTTTCGTCCTGCGGCCCGTCGGACTTCGTTGTTCGAGGTTCAGCCATGCGTTCGGTATACGAACGATCTTCCTGGATGTCAAGAGGCGGGCAACGAAGGCAGGAACGTCCCGGACCGCTACAGGCCAGCCCCGAAAGGGGCATGCGGGCGCAAATGTCGCGTCCGACGGTCACCGACGCAGTGGCCGGTTGCGACTGCTTGGACATCGCCCCTTGACGTTGCCCCCTCTTCTGCGGTCCGATGTACGCATACAGAATCACGTACGGCATGCGTACAACATCGCTCTGCGGATGGTGCAAGCCCCGTCCGCGCAGCTGAGGAGGATCCGCCTGTGACCGCGATGACGAACGAGACGACCAGCCACGAGGCCACCGGGGAGGAGGAGGTCAAGGATCCCGTCTACACGGGCCCCGGCACGGTCGCGGGTCGGCTGATGCGCAGCTACTGGCAGCCGGTCAAGCGGTCGCAGGACGTACCGGACGGAACCGCGCATCCGTTGACGGTCATGGGCGAGCAGTTCACGCTCTACCGCGGCCGGGACGGCCGGGCCGCCGTGCTGGCGCCGCGGTGCGCCCACCGGCTCACCGCCCTGTCTGTCGGAACGGTCGAAGACGGCGGTCTTCGGTGTATGTTTCACGGCTGGAAGTTCGGGTCCGACGGCCGCTGCCTCGAGGCCCCCGGCGAGTCGGAAGCGCTGGTCAGCAAGGCGTCGGTGCGCTCGTATCCGACCCGTGAGGCGTACGGGCTGATCTTCGTCTTCCTGGGGGAGGGCGCCGAGCCGCCGTTCCCGGATCTCGGGGCGTTCTCCCGGGAGCACGGGCACGACTTCGAAACGGCTGCCCTCCTCGAGGCCGTCGAGTACCAGCGGCGGTGCAACTTCTTCTCCAATGTGGAGAACGGCGTGGACCATGCGCATGTGCCGTTCACGCATCGGCTCTCGGCCGACCCGAACCGGACCAAGGACGGCTTCTCGCCGGCGGCGGCGCATCAGACGCCCATCACCGTGCGCCGGGGCAGGTCCCTGATCCACACGCGGGAGATCGACGAGGACAGCCCTTACCGGGCCACCTTCCTCATGCCCAACGCGCTCCATCTCGTGGTGGCCGGCCGCAACGGCCTGATGGAGCAGTTCGCCTGGCGGGTTCCGATCGACGACGAGGTCCACGTGAGCTTCGGGGTTATCGGCAACTTCCTCACTCCGGAAGGCGTCGCTGCGCTCAAGCGCAGGCGGGAGGAAGACGCCGCACGTAAAGGGGCGTTCATTCCGGCGGCCGAGGCGGCCGAGCTCATCATCGCCGGCAAGGCGGCGATCACCGACTTTCTAGACCACCCGGACCTGGTCAACCTCGAGGACCACGTCGCGCAGGTCGGCATGGGGCGCCTGGCCGACCGGAACAACGAACGGCTCGGCGAGTCCGACAAGGGAGTGGTGCAGGTCCGGCGTCTGTGGCGTCGGCACCTCGACGCGTTCGACCGTGGCGAGCTGCTCGACACGACCTGGGGCTAGCCGATCGTCGGACGTTGTTTAGCCCATTGCCCGCGAGGAACCACGGGAATGTGTCCGGCCGCCCTCCTGCGCGGCGGGCCGGTCGGCGTTCGATGAATGCAAGTTGAGAGTTGGTAGGACAGTGCAAACAACGACGATCCCGGATCTCGTGGCTGCGAACCGGATTCTGGCGCACCATCGCATTCTGGACGCATACGGGCACGTGAGCGCCCGGAACCCGGATGACCCGGACACCTTCTACCTGTCGCGGTCATTGAGCGCCCGGCAAGTCGGCGCAGACGACATCATGCGTTTCGATCTCAAGGGCGATGCGGTTGACGACGACGGCCGGCCGCCTTACCTCGAGCGCTTCATCCACGCCGCGATCTACGCCGCTCGCCCCGATGTGCATTGCGTCCTGCACGCGCACACCGAGGAGATCCTCCCGTTCACGATCACCAGCGAACCCTTCCAGGCGGTGGTGCGGGGAGCGAGCGCCATCGGCACGCACGTGCCGAGGTGGGATATCCGGACCCGGTTCGGCGACGGGACGAACCTGCTGGTGTCCACGATCGAGCAGGGCAACGACCTGGCTGAGATCCTCGGCGACCACTCGATGGTCCTCATGCGCGGACACGGGTTCGCTTCCTGCGGGCCGTCGATCCTGAAAACGGTCAGCACGGCGGTGAGCCTTCCCCGTAACGCACGCGTACTGCTCGCGGCGCGACAGATGACGGGCCCCGTCGTCGCGTTGTCCGAGTCGGAGATGGCTGCCGTCAGCGGCGCCGCCGGCCGTGATCTCGGGCCTGACAGTCCTGCGGCCCGGCGCGGCTGGAACCTGTGGCTCGCCGAGGTGGGCCTTGAGGCGGCCGAGTGAGCGGCGGATCCGCTGCCAGACAGGCTGGGCCGTCGCCGATCCAACCGAACCTACGTGGGCTGATACGGCAGACGTACGCCCGACCGACAAAGGAGTGAGCATGAGACCGACCGAACCGCGCACCCGCGGGTGCCTCATTCCGGGACTGTGCGCATGCCGCGGCAGTGCCACCCGGGAAGAGGCGGGCGGATGACGGCCGCGGACAATGCGCGCCGCCAGGTGGTCCTCGCTTCCCGGGCGCTGGCCGCGGCGGGGCAGGGCGACATGGTGTGGGGGCACATCGCGGTGCGCGATCCGGAAGGGCGGGGCATCTGGATCAAGGCCCCGGGCTGGGGGCTCGAGGAGGTGCGGGAAGACCGCGTGCAACTCGTCTCGTTCGAGGGAGATGTCCTGGTCGGAACGGGGACACCGCACAAGGAGTGCCCGATCCACCTCGAACTACTGCGTGCCCGAACTGAGGTGGCGTGCTCGGTGCACACACACGCTCGAAGCGCTGTGGCCTTCGCGTCCCTGGGCATCCCGCTGCTCGCCGTCTCCCATCAGGGTGCCCTGTTCGGCGGTGCCGACGTGCCTCGATTCCGTGGCACCGGCAGTCTCATCGTCAGCCCCGAGCTGGGGCGGCAGCTTGCCGCCGCGGTCGGTGACGCGCCTGCTGCCCTCATGCCCAAGCACGGCCTGGTGGCTGCGGGCGGCACGGTGGGGTCCGCCGTCATGCACGCCGTGCTTCTGGAGCAGGCCTGCCGCATCCAGCTCGATGCGATGGCGGCCGGTCATGTGACGGTGCATTCCGACCCGGCCGAGTCGCTCGCCAAGCGCGCCCTGTGCTGGCCCGAGAGCCAGCTCGAGGCTGGCTGGCGCTACTGGCTGCGCAAATCCGCCGAACTCCCCGAACCGCCCGACTGGAATGACGAGGACTACCTCCCATGAGCAGCACCGACGAATGGCTCACTCTGTCCACCGCCGACGGCCCCATGCGGGTGTACGTGGCGCGGCCCGAAGGCCGCGCCACCGACCGTGCGGTCCTCGTCCTGCAGGAGGCGTTCGGCGTCAACGAACACATCCAGGACGTTGCTCGCCGTTTCGCGGTACGCGGTTTCCTCGCGCTCGCCCCGGATCTGTTCCACCGCAACGGCGTCGGCACTCTCGCCTACGACCAGCACGCCGAGGCCATGCCGTTGATCGGTGCCATCGGCCCCGACGCCATCGTGACGGACATTGCCGCGGTGCTCTCGCACCTCGCGGCCAGTGAGAACATCCCCAATGCCCGGACGGCCGTGGTCGGATTCTGCTTCGGTGGTAGGGCCACCTTCACCACTGCGACCGCGATCGACGACCTCGCCGCCACCGTCGTGTTCTACGGGCCCGGTATCGCTGCGGGGCCGCATGCCGTCCTCGACCGGGCCAAGTCCGTGGACGGACCCATGCTGCTGCACGTCGGCAGCGAGGACCCCACCATTCCCGGTGAGCAGATCATCGCCATCGGGGCGGCGCTGACGGCGGCCGGTGCCGACTTCGAGCAGTGCGTCTACCCCAAGGCGGGCCACGCCTTCGCCTGCGACGCCCGCCCCAAGATGTACAACGCGGACGCCGCGACCGTGGCCTGGGAACGCACCTGGGCCTTCCTCGATCGTCATCTGCCGGTGTCCTGAAGGCTGGTCCACTGCCCTGCCCATGGTCGCTCTCGGCTCGGTGCGCTTCGCACCGAGCCGAGAGCTGCTTGCCGGCGATGCCGCGCCGGGTTCAGGTCAGGCGAGAGATCCGGTCGGCGTGCTCCTGAAGGGCGGGGAGGAATGCATCAAGCGCCTTCTCGGCGCTCACCTGTGGCTTTGTGCCACTCACCGAGAGCACGGCGATGGTCTTGCCGTTCGAGTCGTACACGGGAGCCGCGATCACGAGGTAGCCGGGCTCGAGTTCGCTGTCGACCAGTGCATAGCCGTTCGCCCGCACCTCGTCCACGGCCCGGAGAATGTCGGCCGGGTCGGTGAGGGTGAGATGTGTGTGGGGCTGCGGCGGCCGCCCAGAGAGGGTGGCTGCCACCTCCTCCGGTGACATGGCCGCCAAGAACACGCGTCCAGATGCCGTGCAATAGGCGGGCAGGCGCCTGCCGAGCCTGCCGAGCAGACCGCCGACGGCCAGGACACGGTCGGCGTCGGCTCGGGCGACGACGACCGTGTCGCCCTCGTCCCACACCGTCAGGGCGACCGATTGGCGCAGCAGGTCGCGCAGCGTCTCGAGGTGCGGCTGGGCGATCGAGCTCAGCGAATCGGACCCGATGTAGGCGGAACCGAGTCGCAGGACCCTCCTCGTCGGCGTGAACCGCTTGCCGTCGAAGCGAAGGTAGCCCAGTTCGGTGAGGGTGAGCAGGCACCGCCTCGCGGTAGGGCGGCTCAGGTCGGTCAGTCTGGCGGTCTCGGCGATGGTCAGCGGCGACCTGGCGGTGGTGAACGCTTCCAGGACCGCGATGCCCTTGGCGAGTCCGGCTAAGCTGTCGCCGCCGCTTCTCTCGCGGGCTTCCTTGACCTCCGCCTTCGCGTCAGCGTCAGACGTGCTCATCCCACTCCCAGCGTACGCATACAGCATCTCTGTACGATATGCGTACAGCTTACGGATGGCGGGGGGCGGGCGCAATGTCATCGCCCGCCCCCGGGGGCTCGCCGAGTCTCAGAGGTCGAGGACGAGGTTGGCGGCGCGGGACCGGCTGACGCAGATCATCATCGTGTCGTTCGCTTCACGCTCTTCTGGCGAGAGGATGTCGTCGGCGTGGTCGGGAATGCCGCCGAGGACCCGGGTCTCGCACGATCCGCAGTATCCCTCCTCGCATGAGAACGGCGCATCCGGCACGACGTCGCGAACGACCTCCAGGATGCTTCGGTCAGGCGGTACGACGAGTTCGACGCTGGAGCGGCTGAGTGTGACGGTGAAGGCGCTCCGGTCTTGCGCGCCGACGGCTTGATCGCGGGTTGTTATAGAGCTGGCGGCGAATCGTTCCATGTGCAGTGGCCGAGGTGGAACGGCGGACGCACAGGCTTCAGCCACGGCGTTCACGAGACCATCGGGACCGCAGCAGTAGACGGCTGTCTCCGGGTCGATGGCAGCGATGGCGACTTCGACGTCGAGACGATCCACCTCGTCTCTGGGACGGACGCGGACGCAGTGGCCACCCACAGCGCGCAACTCGCGAGTGAAGGCCATGCCGCTGCGCGTGCGCCCGAGATATTCGAGGCTCCAGGGCGCTGATCCGCCAGCTAGTTCTCGAACCATCGGCACCATCGGCGTGATCCCGATACCGCCGGCGATCAGCAGATAGCTCGGGCTGTCGCCAAGTTCGAAGTGGTTCCGCACGGCTCGGACGGTGATCGTGCGCCCCACCAGCGGCAGTCTGTGCAGCTCGGCGGATCCGCCCCTGCCTGCTTCCTCGAGGAGGACGGCGAAGGTGTAGCCGGTTCGGTCCGCGGGATTCCCGCACAGCGAGTACTGACGCGTAAGTCCGCTCGGCAACTGCAGATCCAGGTGCGCTCCGGGCGACCAGGCCGGAAGGTCGCGGCCGTCCGGATGCTCGAGCCGGACGGAGATGACACGGTCCGCTTCGTACGACACCTGCGTGACACGCAGCGGCCCCAGGTCGGAGTGCGTTTTGCCGGGCGGGTGCGGGGAGGTTGCGACAGACACTGAATCTCACCTGGGTTCTTCACAGAGCGGTTTTGTTGTACGCATAGCGTACGTTATCCTGTATGCGTACATTCGATCGCAGGAGCGAGGCGGCGTCAAGGGTGGCGTATGGATGCGATGTCGCCCGGCCTGCCGTCGTCCGGCGCCGCGACCTTCTTCGCCCGGCCTCTTGACGCCGCCCCCGGTTCTGCGATCGTATGTACGCATACAGGATTGCGTACGCCATGCGTACAGAAGACGCCGCGTGAAGGGGCCCCGCGAGAGGGCGGCCGCGTGCGCACCTCATCCACTGGAGAGAAAACCATGACTGAGCACGCCGACGGCCCGCTCGAGCCGGACACCCCCGCGCCGGACACCCCTACGCGATCGACGTTGGTGATCACCGCGCACGCGGGAGATTTCGTGTGGCGGGCCGGCGGCGCTATCGCCCTGGCTGCCGCCCGTGGGGAGCGGGTCAGTATCGCGTGCCTGACCTTCGGCGAGCGCGGCGAGTCCGCGAAGGCGTGGCGTGAGGGGAGGAAACTCGACGAGATCAAGGCGATACGCCGCGACGAGGCAGAGCGGGCGGCCGCCGAACTCGGCGCCGTCATCCGCTTCTTCGACGCGGGCGACTACCCACTCGTGGCCACCCCCGAGCTCACCGACCGACTGGTCGCCGTCTACCGCGAGACCCAGCCGGACGTGGTCCTCACGCATCCGGCCGACGACCCGTACAACGGCGACCACCCGGCCGCGAACCGCATGGCCCTGGAGGCCCGCGTCCTCGCCCAAGCCATCGGCTACCCGGCCGCGGGCGAGATCATCGGTGCCCCGCCCGTCTTCTACTGCGAACCGCACCAACCCGAGATGAGCGGCTTCAAGCCCGAGGTCCTGCTCGACATCACCGAGGTCTGGGATACCAAGCGTCGAGCCATGGAATGCCTGGGCGCGCAACAGCATCTGTGGGAGTACTACTCCGATCTCGCCGTACGCCGCGGAGTCCAGCTCAAACGCAACGCGGGCCCGAACCTGGGCCTGGCGCACAAGACCATGGCCGAGGCGTACATGCGGCCCTACCCGCAGATCGCGAAGGAGCTCGCCTGATGCCCGCGGTGATCGTCACCAATCCGCCCAAGGCCGAGCCCGAGCACGTCGAGAGGCTGGCGGGTTACGGCGTCGCCACCGTCCACGAGGCGTTGAGTCGCACCGGCCTGCTCGGCAGTCATCTGCGCCCGAACCAGCAGGGCACACGTGTCGCGGGCACCGCCGTCACCGTCCTGTCCTGGCCCGGGGACAACCTCATGATCCACGCGGCGGTCGAGCAATGCGCCGAGGGCGACATCCTCGTCGTCACGACCACGTCGCCGTCGACGGACGGCATGTTCGGCGAGCTGTTCGCTACCGCTCTCAAGCACCGCGGCGTACGAGGCGTCGTCACGAACGCAGGCATCCGCGACACCGCCGAACTGCGCGAGATGGGCTTTCCCGCCTGGTCCGCCAGCGTGTCGGCGCAGGGCACCGTGAAGGCGACCGGCGGCAGCGTCAACGTGCCGATCGTCATAGCTGGCCAGGTGATCCGCCCCGGCGACGTGATCCTCGCCGACGACGACGGAGTAGTGCTCGTACCGCGAGAGCGTGCCGCGGAGGCGGCCGAGAAATCCCGGGTTCGCGAAGACAAGGAGGCTGCCACTCGCGCCGCCTTCCTCGAGGGCCAGCTCGGTCTGGACCGGTACGAGCTGCGGGACACGCTGACCGAGCTCGGCGTCCGGTACCAGACTTTCGAGCAGTACACGGAGGCGGGTTCATGACCACCCCGTGCAGGTCCGCTGCGTGCTGATGCTCTTTGCCAGGCCGTCCGTCCCCTCATCCGCACGAACTTCAGGAGGTCAACGATGACTCCGCCTCTCGGCGACATCGCGCACATCGGACATGCCCAACTGTTCACCCCGGACCTCGACGCCTCTGTCGCATTCTTCACCGACTACCTGGGCTTGACCGTCAACGGCCGGGACGTCGGCACCGTCTATCTGCGCACATACGACGACTACGAGCACCACAGTCTGGTCCTCACCGCACGCGACCAGCCAGGGCTCGGCCGGCTGGCCCTGCGCACCTCGAGCGAGGAGGCGCTCCAGCGTCGGGTGAAGGCGATCGAGGACGCGGGCGGCACCGGCCATTGGGTCGAGGACGAACCCGGTATGGGCAAGCTCTACGTCACCACTGATCCGGACGGCCATGAGCACGCCCTGTACTGGGAGAGCGAACACTACCGGGCGCCCGACGAGCTCAAGCCCGCCCTCAAGAACCAGCCGCAGGCCAAGCCCAACAGGGGAGTGGGGGTGCGCCGCCTGGACCACATCAACTTCCTCGCGGCCGACGTCCTCGCCAATGCCGAATTCCAGGGACAGCTCCTCGGCGCTCGCCCCACCGAACAGATCCGCCTCGACACGGGCCGCATCGCGGCGAGCTGGTTGACGTACACGAACAAGTCGTACGACGTCGTCTACACGGAGGACTGGACCGGCAGCCAGGGCCGACTGCACCACATAGCCTTCGCCACCGACACCCGCGAGGACATCCTGCGCGCCGCCGACCTCGCCATAGACACAGGCGTGTTCATCGAAACCGGTCCGCACAAGCACGCCATCCAGCAGACGTTCTTCCTCTACGTCTACGAACCCGGCGGCAACCGCATCGAGCTGTGCAACCCGCTCACCCGCCTCGTCCTGGCCCCCGACTGGCCGCTCATCACCTGGACCGAGGCGGAACGCGCGAAGGGCCAGGCGTGGGGCCT
>Ga0185299_10006893_pt1 | contig 11900 bp, 7 predicted proteins | sample PaiPotPPA55metaG_FD_128002 | JGI IMG/M metagenome (GOLD analysis project Ga0185299, IMG submission 128002) | Iron sulfur acid spring bacterial and archeal communities from Banff, Canada, to study Microbial Dark Matter (Phase II) - Paint Pots PPA... ...
CCCCTCCGGGGTTCGGCTGCGCTCGGCTCGCTACGCTCGCCTTCGCTCCGCCTCAACCCAGAGGGGTGCGGGCGGAGGGAAGAAAGACAATTTACAGAAAGAGTTTTACACCCCCGCCCCGGCGATGTTGTCGGCCACATTTACGCTTGGATTTCTTTGGAAACGGTCAATCAGGGAAATCATTTTGGGTGCGAGGTCCGCACTCTCTGCCAATTCCTCCTGTGTGAGGCCCTTCGCCTTTCGATGCTGCCGCACGACTTTACCGAAAAAGCGGGCAAAATCATTTGAAAGCAGCCGCGATTTTGGCACCCGCAAAAGGCCAAATTACAGGAACAGTTGTTGCAATTTGGAGCTCGACCGCAACAGCGTGACAGCGCATAATACGGGCCGGTTCTAAGGTGAATTAGGCAATTGGCAAACACACGCAACAATTGTTATGAAACAGTCCGTGGCGAGAACGATGTGCCTGATGTTACTGGGCCTAATGGCAGGATGCGGTGACTCGCAATCAGAAAAGGCCAAAGCAGAAAGTGACGCGGAACTGCAACGCCTCAAAGGGGAAAATGAGCAGCTTAGGCTCAGAAATGAGAAGCTCGCGGTGGAACAAACGCAAGAGGTGGTAAGAATTACACTTACAGGTGACAGCAACGGATATGATTGGCAAAAGGCCGACTATGATAATAAGATAAACGTTTGCAGGGTGTACGCCGCGAAATTAAATAGCGAGTTGTCGGCGAAGAATAGCTCAACCATCGCGTCGATTATGAAAGGTAGGGTTACGCCTGAATTCCTTTGTAAGATAATCGACGCCTTATACGCCAGCAACGAATCGGTTGTACTTAAGAAGAGAATCGCCGATGTTGAATCAGAAGCTCTCTCTGTCATGGAAAAAACGGCAGCGTCCGAGATACGCGAACAACACACCGACCTTACCACATCAAAGGCCGCAGAGCCGCCAACAGATGACGGCGTGTCGTTTCACTTCAAATCAGGGGCGACGTTCGTGGGAAATATAATAAGCCTCCCGGATGGCGATACAATTCTGGTAAAATATAAGGAGGATGGAAAGTCCTATACTTTGCATATATCTGACCTGACGGAGCAATCCCAAAATCAGGTGCGCTGGACTGCCCTTTTTTTAGGGAGGTACGAAATAACCGCAAAGGATATAGAGGTGTTTCCTGAGAAATTGGAGGGCCACGGAACGTACTTGCGTCTTCAATTTATGGAATTAAGAGGGGGAGATTCGTATAGCCTCACTTTTGTTGCCACCGACAAGAACGGGGACTACTATGATTATTTCAAGGTCGTAAAAGACAAGAGCGACATTGTAAATGCGCTCGCAAAAATGTCGAGAGGGACACAGTTTTTGGCCTGTGGTCATTATGAAGCGAGACGCTTTCTGCTCGGCATGTGGACCGGAGAGACAGGCTACTATATCGACACTCTGGTTTTCAGAAATTCAGATGGGTCGCTTAAGGCATATTAAACTCAATCCATTCTTTTCAATGGGCAACCTCGAGAATCCACTTAGCGGGGGGTCAACCCAATCGCTCGCCGCAACCGGCTGGGAATCTCGAAAGCGAAGGAATCGGATCTGGTTTGGTCTAAATGAAATTCGCCAGCACCCGGTCCAAGGAGCTCCGACGCGATTCCAAATCAGGCACGGGCACGAACTGCCGCGGGGGAAATTCATCATACGTTCGCCCGTCCAGTTCGCGACCGTTTGCCGATTTGCGGACGCCGCCCCATTGTTTAAAAAAGAATGCAACTTTCGCCTTGCGACATTGTGCGCGAATGTTCCGCACCCATTGTGCGTCCATCGGCCGTGCACCTATTCCGCTTTCACCGCCGACGATGACCCAATTAATACCCTTGAGGTCGGTCGGGCCGAGATCTTCCAGAAGAGGCTCGATGGAGAGAAAACGAACCTGCGCGGGGGAGTTGCGGAGCAGATCCAACCGCGGGAGGCCGTGTTTGCGGTTCTCCACGCTGACTCCCCACCAGATATGCGGCTGCTCGGCTGCAAATCGGAGTTTGCCTTTGAGCAAGCTTTGCATTCGCTCAGCGCGTTTGGTCAGCACTTGATACGTGTGCCAATTCGCAGCCGCCATAACCCGCGCGACGGAAACAATATAGTCGTCCGGGATTTTCTCGTGGAAAAGGTCGCTCATTGAATTCACGAATATCATCTGCGAAGCGGCCCAGCGGATGGGGTCGCCGAGTTTTTCGGGCACCAGGCGCAGATCGAATCCGAATTCGAACGGATGGCCGGGCACGTCGCGAAAACGCTCTGCAAAGGTTTCAGCGTAGCAATGCAAGCATCCAGGGCTTACTTTCGTACAGCCACGAACTGGATTCCAGGTCGCATCTGTCCATTCGATCTTTGAATTGGCACTCATGGACCAACTATACGCTACATCACACAATAGAGACAGAAGAAAGCCTTCAGAACAATTCCCGCTGACCTTTCTCATCGGTCTTCGAAATCTTCAGCCAAAAGCCTTCGCCCAACGGATGACGGGTAAACAAAGTAAAGCGGTAAAGCGGATTCTTCTCTGGAACCGAAATATGGCGTGTGCCAATGAAACCATTTTCTTTTTGAAATTTCTCGCAGAAGCGTTCTACCGCCAAGCGCCCAAGTTCCCCGGGATCTTTGTCCTCCCATTGACGCCAGCTTTGGTCCCCGAGGAAATTGTCCAGTGCCGTTTGAGTGTTCTTCGCTTTGAGGTATTGAGGAGCGTTCCGAACAATGCCGGGGCGGTATTGAATTGTGACCAGCAAATCTATTCTGGGATTGTTCACCAGCCTGTTCATCGCGGCCATGGGCAATTGTGAAATTCCGGTTGGATCGACGAACGCCACCACAAGCGTTGAGGCATCAAACTTCAATCGCCCGCTTTCTACTACGTGTGTCCAGTTTTCGGAAATTATTTCGATCTTTTTCGCTTTAGGATGTTTGGCAACGCGCTGCTGCAAGGCATTCGTCAATGCTGCTTCTTCTTCGATGAAAATGTATTGCGAGAAATCATAGTCGAGGGCAACCAAAGGCGAGCCGGGAAATTCTTCGTTCGTGTCTTCTATCGCGCAGCGACCTGGCCCGGCCATCACATCCAGGTAAACCAACTTGAACTTATCCCGCATGGAGACGGTGGTAATTCCACAATAATTCCTGAGGAAATGATGCTTGCGCTTCGCCCAGAGGCCACTCTTGCGGACAGGCAAACCGTCCTCTGCAGAAACGATGTTCTTGAAGCTCGGGTCTTCCAATTGATTGTTGGATACGTTGACTCCAAGCCCTTGTCGAGAACATTTGGCGAATCCCGCACGCGTAGCCTTTGCTTGTGACGAAGCAAAGCACTGCCGCCAGCCAAATTTTCCGACCTGTTTTCCTCCGCCGTTAGTGAAGGTAGCCGGCCCGCTCTGCCACCGTTCCGCGTCTGGCGTTGGCAGTTGTCAACTTCCCGAGCGAAAAAAGCGCAAAAATCGACGAAAAAAGCGCCTCAAAAGCCCAATGAAATGGCCCATTTCGAAAATAGTTTATGACATAGTGGACATAGTGGACATAGTGGACTTACAAATCTCGGAGGTGTGCTATAGTCCCGGCGTGAAGAGAAATGGAGCGCGGCTGTGTCTGAAAGACCCCCGAAAGCTTTCGGGGCAGCACGCTGCGCATCGCAAGGCATTTTCAGGTTTGCGGCATTCGCGGTGCTTGAGCGCGCTGCTTTCGGGTGCTTCGGACACAGGGCTAAAGTCCCGGAATGCCAGGGTCCATGCAATCGGATGTAAAGCTACGTAAAGTTATGTAAAGCCATGTAAACCAAAAAATTCTGTTCCAAAACCATGAGCGGTTCCGCCGCCGCCGCCGGGCGTTTGGAACAGAGCGGAGCGCGGCTGTGTCCGAAAGACCAGCCGCAGCACCTTGCGCACTGCAAACTATTCCCGGGCCTGCGGCATTCGGTGCTGCATTTTAGACGCGCCAGCCAGTGGCGCGGTTGTTCTTTGAGCTTCGACATACGATTGAGACATAATGGCACAATTTACCACCGGTGATACGTGGCCCTGCCTGGGCTTGAAATCCAGTTCCAAGAGGGCGAATCAAACCGAATCAAACCGAATCAAACCAAGAAAATATTCCAAACTGGGTTCACCCGGCAAAATTTGCCGACAAATGGAGGGCCTAGCCGGGCAAGGAGATTAAGATTAAGACTATGATTACGATTAAGAAGTGGAATAAAGAGCGGAGTCTTTCCGACGGAAAAGTGGGACAAAATGGCACAATCTTTCCTTGCTTTTGAACGCCGGTTGCCGGTAATATGCCACTGTCCGCAGTATCGAATGACGACGCCAAAATTATTGATCGTCGATGACGAGAAGCCGCAGCGCGAGGGTTTGCGAGCGGCGCTCGAGGACCGTTTCGACGTCTATTTGGCCGAGGATGTGCCGAGCGCGATGAGCTTGCTCGAAAGCGAGCATTTCGACGTGTTGCTCACCGATTTCCGGCTGCCCAACGAGGACGGCATGAAACTCATCGCCCGCGCCAAATCTCTTTCCAAGCCGCCCGTCTGCATCCTGATGACCGCTTACGGCTCGGAGGAACTGGCGGTGGACGCCATGAAACGAGGGGCGGACGATTATATTGCCAAAGGCCGGCTGCAAATCGACGAGCTGGAAATGCGCATCGCGCGATCTTTGCGGCAGCAAAACCTGGAAACCGAGAATGTGTCGTTGCGCCGCCAGCTCGACACGAAGTTCGGCCTGGAGAACATCGTGGGCGAATCGCCGGCGATGCGCGCGGTCTTCGAAGTGGTGCAGCAGGTGGCGCCGACGCGGGCGAGCGTGCTGTTGCAGGGCGAGAGCGGCACGGGGAAGGAACGCATCGCCAAGGCCATTCATCAACTCAGCCCGCGCGCCCAGCAGCCGCTGGTGACGGTGCATTGCGCCGCGCTGTCGCCCACGCTGCTCGAAAGCGAATTGTTCGGGCACGAAAAGGGCGCGTTCACCGGCGCGCACGAGCGGCGCATTGGCCGCTTCGAACAAGCGCAGGGCGGCACGCTGTTCCTCGACGAAATCGGCGAGATCGACGCCTCGATCCAGATCAAGCTCTTGCGTTTTCTGGGGGAGCGCAGCTTCGAGCGCGTCGGGTCGAACAAAACGCTGACCGCCGACGTGCGCGTGATCGCCGCGACGAACAAAAACCTCGCCGAACTGGTCAAGGTAGGCGCGTTTCGCCAGGACCTGTTTTTCCGGCTGCGTTCGGTCGAGATCTGGTTGCCGCCCTTGCGGGAACGGCGCGAGGACATTCCGCTGCTGGCCCAAAGCTTTTTGCGCGAGTTCGCCCGGGAAAACGAAAAGGCGGTGAACCAGATTGGCCCGGACGCCCTCGAGATTTTGCGGCGTTACGGGTGGCCGGGCAACGTGCGCGAGTTGCGCACCGCCATGGAGCACGCGGTCGTTTTGTGCCGGGGCGACAAGATCGTTCCGCGCGATCTGCCGCCGTGGGTGCGCGAAGTTGCCGCGGACGACGGCAATGCCAAACCGGCGCGCCCGGCCCGAGAGAACGGCATGTCCGTCAAAGAGGCCGAGAAAGAATTAATCATCCGCGCCTTGAAGGAAACCGATGGCCACCGCACACTGGCGGCCAAGAAACTGGGAATGAGCAGGCGCACGATGCATCGCAAGCTGCACGAACATCATCTCGAAGGATTTTGATTCATGGAAGTATCACAAGAATTAATTCACAAACTCGAAGTGGGCGGGGGCATGCGCCACATGCGCATCGGGCTGGCGGTGCTGGCCGTGCTCGTTCTCATCGTCGGCTATAATTGGCGGGACTTCCGGAACCTGGGCACTCAGGAAGCGATGGACTCGGCGCAGGTCGGGCGCAACATCGCCCAAGGCAAAGGCTTTTCCACGCTCTTCATCCGGCCCTTCAGCCTGTTCCTGGTCAAACGGCATTATCTCGAAACCCACGGCCTGCCGGGACTCGGCCAGACGGCCGACGCCACGCAAATCAAGGGCAGCCATCCCGACCTGGCCAATCCGCCAGTCTATCCGTTTGTGTTGGCCGGGTTGATGAAAGTCCTGCCGTTTCACTATGTCATTCCGAAGCGGTCTCAAGGCTTCTGGGGTAATGACGGCGGCTTTTGGCGCTATCAACCCGATTTTCTTATCGCGGTCTTCAACCAGCTATTGTTCTTCGTCATTATTGGACTGGTGTTTCGCCTGGCGCTGCGTTTATTCGATTCCACCGTCGCCTGGCTCTCGGCCATCGTGCTGCTGGGCACGGAGATGTTTTGGCGGTTCAGCGTGTCCGGTCTTTCGACGATGGTGCTGGCATTGATTTTCATCGGCCTGGTTTGGTGCCTGGTGTTGTTCGAGGAAGAAGCGCGCGAGCCGGGGCGCGGAGCTGGAAGACTTCTTATTTTCGCGCTCCTCCTCGGCGTGCTCGCGGGTGTGGGCGCAATGACCCGCTACTCCTTCGGCTGGCTCATTCTGCCGGTGCTGGCTTTTCTGCTTTTGTTCGGCGGAGAACGCCGTGTGATCGTGGCCGTGCTGGCCCTGGTGGCCTTCGCGGTCATCATGGCCCCGTGGGTGGTTCGCAATTACAAGGTCAGCGGGACGCCCTTCGGCACCGCGGGCTATGCGATCTATGAAAGCAGCGGCCTCTTTTCCGAATTTCATTTGCAACGCTCGCTCGAGCCGGACCTGAACCAGCCGGCTCTCCACGTCCTGTCGTCGAAGCTGATGGCCAACCTCCGTCCGATCTTCCAAAATGATCTGCCCAGGCTCGGCGGCAGTTGGCTCAGCGGTTTCTTCCTCGTGGGTCTTCTCGTCAGCTTCCGCAGCGAGGCCATCACACGGCTGCGTTATTTCATGCTGATGTGCCTTTTCGTGCTCGTGGTGGTCCAAGCGCTGGGACGCACGCAGCTTGCGGAGGATTCGCCCGACATTAATTCGGAGAACTTGCTCGTGCTGCTGGTGCCCTTGATTCTGATTTACGGCGTCAGCCTGTTCCTGATGCTGCTCGAACAGCTTCGCTTGCCGCTGCGCGAATTGCGTTACGTGGTCACCGGCCTCTTCTGCATATTCGCGTGCCTGCCGATGATTTTTGCGTTCCTGCCTCCGAAGAGCATTCCGGTGGCCTTCCCGCCTTACTTTCCTCCCGCGATCCAAACGTTCGGAGGCTGGCTCAAGGAAACGGAACTGTCCATGAGCGATGTGCCCTGGGCCATGGCCTGGTACGGGCAGCGCCAATGCGTGTGGCTCACGCTCCGATGCACTTCGGACCCCAAGGACCCGGACACGCACGAGGATTTTTTTGCGATCAACGATTATCTGAAGCCCATCTCCGAACTCTACCTCACCCCGCTGGGCATGGACCGGCGGTTCCTGACCCAGTGGGTCAAATCGCCCGATCAAAGCTGGGGTACTTTGATACTCAACATTCAAATGGCCAGAAAAGTGCCGGATTACTTCCCGCTGCACGAATCCGAAAAGGGCTGGCTGCCGGACCAACTCGTCCTGACGGATTGGAAACGCTGGACGAAGTCCACGGCCGCAGAGTAGGAGACTGTTCGAAAAATGGGTGGCGCGGGCGACCCGCCGACCGGAACTGGGGAGAGCAGCACGTGAAAGGCCCGTTTCTATGGGCTCGAAACGTTGGCTCCATTCCGTCCGGAGTTAGAACAACACAAGGACTGCCCGCTGAGCGGGCTGAGTCGCCGGACAGGCCAGGCCGGTGGCCCGTTTACATCGTCAATACTATAATACTAGGCACCGACCCGTTCGACCCGTTTACGGTGAGCAGGCACACGACTCAGTGCCTACCCCCACCATATTGCTCTCGGCGTGGCCCTGAATGACCGACGATCACCCGAGTCACAGCGGTCGAGGTGTTGTCTGAGTCATCAGCACATTGAACAGTGATCGTGTAGATGCGTTCGGTTCTGGGACCGGAGGTTTCGGCCCGCAGGTTCAAAGTCAGATCGCCCGTGATTTGCCAATCGTGGGAGGCGTCGTCGCGGTCGCGATCACGGTAGCGTTCGTTGCTAGTCACGGAAATGATTTTGCAGGTGGCGACACGGCAATTGTCGGTGGCCGAAACGTGCAGTGTGACAGGCTGCATCTTGCCGTTTGGGGGCCAGAGCACGTCGGGGTTGGCGGCGATGCTGTGAATGACTGGCGGCTCGCAGTCGCTAACGATGACTTGGAAGCTGCATGTGTTGGTGAGAGGCTGTGAAGCCGGGTCCACAGCGATGCAGCTAACGATATTCGTGCCCACGGGAAAAAATGAGCCGGAGGGCGGGTTGTACGTAAGGACATATCCCTCGCAGTTCGTCGTCACCAGAGGGCCAAAGTCAACCACCGCCCCACATTGGCCTGAGTCGTTGCAGACGATTACGTTGGTGGGACAAGTAAGTTGGCATTCGTGGCCGGGCATGATGATGCGGAAGATATTGCCCCCGCCATTCGCACCTCCGTACTCGGTCGTGCCGTAGAGATTGCCATCGTTGCCTTGAACAAGGCCAGCATAAGGATAAGCGCCAGAAGCGGTCTCCCCGAACCAAAACAATGCGCTGAGTGTACCATTGGAAGCCACGCTGTAAACGGTACCAAAATTGAAGTTTGATCCACCAGCATAGGAAGAACCATAAAAACTCCCATCTTGGGCTTGTACTAGACCTCCTACTGGATCGGAGCCGTCCCACCCGTTGAATCGAGCGAATGTCGTTAGAGTACCGTCAAGCGTCAGCTTGAATATTGTCCCGTATGTATAGCCCCCCGCCGCACCGTAGAAATTCCCGTCGCTGGCTTGCAGGAGCTTGCCGACGGGCCACACTGCGTTGCCTGGGCCTTGGCAGAGGGAGCCTATGGTCGTGAATGTGCCGTTGGTGGTCAGCCGGTAAACGCTACCATCGCCGCATGAGCCTCCAGCCGCCGTCACACCGTAGAAATTGCCATCACTGGCCAAGAGCAGGCCCCCTGTGGGTTCGTCCACGTCGTACCAGGTATCCAGCCAGAGCTGGGCGTTGGTCGCTGCCCGAAAAATGGTCCCGCTGCCGTCAGTTGTAACCCCATAGAGATAGCCGTCGGGTCCCTGTGCCAGATCGCCGATGGGATAGGCTCCATACCAAAAAGCGTTCCCGAACCAGCCCAGAACCGAGAGGAGTCCCTGCGGTGTTAGCTTAAAGACATTGCCATATCCGTCACCGCCATACATCGTGGTACCGTAAAAGTTCCCATCGGCACTTTCCAGCAACCCGCCGACCGGGTAGTCGCCGTTGGTGCCGTTGAAGGAGAAGACAACCGAGAATTGTCCGCCGGGGGTGATTTTGAAGACTGTGCCCGCGCCACTCGAGCCGCCGCCGGAAGCAGTTCCATAGAAATTACCGTCCTTGGCCTGGATCAGCACCCCCTCAGGCCCCACGCCATCGGTGCCTCCTGTGAAAGAATACAACTCTTGGAACACTTGAGCCGTCCCGCTGCTCACTACCAGACCTAAAGCAACTAGGATGCTGGGAATACGAGCTTTCATAAGCCTAAAGAGTTCATTCCCGAATGATGTTGCTGATCCTGACCTCATCGAGGTCTCCGTTGAAATCCCCCAAGTGCAACAGCCACTTCTCCGTTGAGTTATTAAAGGGAGCCGGAGGATAGTTCGTCGTCTCAGGGCGGCCATCCAAATACACAATCGTCTGGTTTTGTCCGCTGTCAGCCGGTCCGACCGTGACGCGGATTTGATGCCAGGTATTTGGCGTAATGAGTTGCTGCCAAAGGTTAGTGCCGAAGACCACCGAGGCTTGCGGGCCGTAAATCTGGGGTATTTCGCCGGTGCTCGAATCTTCATAAATGCTCCATTCGCGGTAATAGCTATTAGTGGGATTCTGATATAAGTGGAGGAGGTACGTTGCGCCTGAACCAGTGTAGGCGCGCGGATAGATTCGCAGATCGATGGTCATGCTCGCCGAGGAATTTGAAAAGACCGCCGTCGGTGAAATGTTGGTGACTTCCAGGTAATTGCCCGCGCTCTCGAAGCGAGCCACGTAGCCCGTAGGACTTGCCATCCAGTTGGCATTCGGAACCAGGCTTACGGTGCCGCCTGCACTGAGATCGTAATGGTTGGATGTGGCGTCTGCCCAAGGGTTGTTGGTATTATCAAAATGATAGAGCGCGATGGTGTTGGTTTCCGTCGCGCTCGGGTTCGGGAAACTCGTTCCGCCATTAACCGGGTCCCACACCGAAAAGTTTGTGCTGGCAAAAATCCGTCGGCCATCCGGCAGGAGGGCCTCCGCTTGCAAGGTCCGGCCATCGCCCACACTTTCCGGGATAAAGGTAAAATTGGTTCCAAAGGCCGGGTCCTGGCCAAGGAAGTTCCAGGCTGCGCTGCCGGGGTCCCAAACGATTTGGGCGCCGGTCAAGTCTTGCGTCGTGCTCAATTGCGCGACGCATTTCGTGCTGAAGGCAGGGAAGCCGTTCGGGAAAACGATGATCGCCGAAGCGCGTCTCCAAGACTGGGTTACCAACGCTTGCGAATTCACCAGGTAAGCCGCCGAGACCAAGGCGCGGGCGGTGTTCAAATGAACAAATTCGGTGTTCAGGTTGTCCGCCTCTGTCCAGCGGTCGTACAGCGCATATGTGTTCGTGCCCGTCCCGTTATCTGGAAAAGAGACGGGGTCCAGATAGCCGTAATACCAATCCGTATCCCGGACTGGGACATCGAAAAAGCTGGCGATGTTGCCAAGCGGGATGCCGCTCGGCGGCAGCACCGCTTGCGGGTTGTTTCGGGCGTACTGGTCCACGATCTCCCGCTGGCGATACGATCCCACGCCCGTAAGGCGGCTGACGTTGATGGGGTTGCGTCCGGCCTCGTAGTTGAAGTTCTCGATGATGGCGTTGGTATTGGCCAGATGGGTGTTCGTATCGGAGCCGACCCGGTCGGCCACGGCCAAATCGAAGGTGTGGTCCCCGGCGAAATACCAGCCCACGTTGTATTCATCGATGTCATGTCCCTTTGATTGAGGATCAAGACTGGTGCCGTAAGCGTTTTGCGTGGACCATAGCCGGAGGTCCGCAGCTCGATTCGTCAGTTCGTTTACGCACTGGGCGAGATAGTTTGTATCGAGGTCCGTCGCGAGTCTTCGCCCAGAGAGCGCGGCGAAGGCGTAATCACGCAAGGCGCAGCCGTAGCCCGCGTAACAACGAAGATAGCCGTAGCGCCTCGTCTCATTGCAAAAGCCGATGATGGCATAGATCGTGTCAAAGGTGCTCGGGATGCCGGGCTGCGGGTCACTATATTGATTATTCAGGAAAATCTTGAAGGCGTTCACCCTGTCCACCGCATTGGTCAGGGCGGTGTCGGACTCGTCCACCACTTTCGTGCCGGTCGAGTCGAAGATTCTGAATTGGAGCGGCCCGCTGATATTGGTGGAACCGACGATGTTCGTATAGTTAGTCCCGCCAATGTTCGTGATAACAATGTTGGTGCTTGGAGTGTATTTAATCGCCACGAGCAGGTCGCCGGTGCCGGGCAGCGAATTGGTATCTTTAATCCACTGGAAGGTGAACCCATTGTGGGCGTTGGTATTCGCCGGGTTTGGATACCAATCGAAAAGGTTCGATTTGTAGCTGGCACCACCCGTGGCAGAGAACAAAGAAGCGGCTGCCCAAGTCAGTTCGTCATCATGCGTGTAATCGTCTCCGTAAGTTGTGATCTTCTGGTAACAGCCATACTTCCCGTACTTGGCGATGGCATTGGTCAGAAAGTTCCAGCCTTTGATTGCCGCCTGCATGTACAGGTTTGTGGATTGCGCGAAATAGCTTCCGAATACCCGCGAAGAACCAATCTCCGCAAGCGCGGCCACAGCCGAAGCTGTCGCGCTGGTGGTCTTGGGCCAGAC
>Ga0185299_10006895_pt1 | contig 11897 bp, 9 predicted proteins | sample PaiPotPPA55metaG_FD_128002 | JGI IMG/M metagenome (GOLD analysis project Ga0185299, IMG submission 128002) | Iron sulfur acid spring bacterial and archeal communities from Banff, Canada, to study Microbial Dark Matter (Phase II) - Paint Pots PPA... ...
GACCAGCACGCTCTCGAGCGCGGGGACCAGGGAACCTTGTTTCATTGCGGACCTCATGCTGGTTGACTCATTATTTCAGTAGCGGATTTTCGGATCGAGCCACGCATACGCGAGATCGACCAGCAAGTTAAGCAGCACCGCGACCACCGTCACCAGCACGACCAGCCCCAGCACGAGCGTGTAATCGCGATTGGCCGCGCCGTTCACGATCAGCTTGCCGATTCCCGGCAACGAGAACACAGACTCGGTGACGACCGCTGCCGTGATCGAGCTGATCGCGAGCGGACCGATCACCGAGACCACGGGAATCATGGTCGGCCGCAGCGCATGGCGCACCACGACCGTCCAGCGCGACAAGCCCTTGGCGTACGCTGTCCGAATGTAGTTGGTGTTCAACACCTCGATCAGGCTGCCGCGTGTCACGCGTCCCACGGTCGCCACGTTGATGATGGTCAGCAGCAGCACCGGCAGCACCATGTAGCGCACGTGAAAGCCGTTCCAGCCGCCGGCCGGCAGCCACTTCAGCAGGATTGCGAACACGAGGATAAGGACCGGTCCGATGACGAACGAGGGAAATGCGCTACCCGCGTTACCGATGATCATCAGCAGATAGTCAGCCGGACTATTGCGGTAGAGCGCCGCGACAATGCCGAGCACCACGCCGAGCACGATGGCAAGCAGCATGGATACACCGCCGATGGTCAGCGACACCGGCAACGCACGCAACACGAGGTCGTTGACGCTCCAGTCGGCGTATCGGAACGATGCACCGAGGTCGCCATGCAGGAGGCTGTTGAGATACAGCAGGTACTGCTTCCAGAGCGGTTCGCCGAGATGGTATTTCGCCTGCAGGTTCGCGAGCACTTCGGCGGAGACCTTGCGTTCACCGTCGAACGGACCGCCCGGCGTGGCGTGCAGCAGCAGATAGCAGACGGTGACAACAATTAGCAACGTAGGCACCGTCAGCAGCACGCGCCTCAACGTATAAGACCACATGGAACATCTCTCCTGGCGGCGCTGTGACAGAGCGTGTCATGGCAACCGCCTCTTGCTGTTTGCTGGATAGTATTGCGGGCGTTTGCGTCGCGCTCAATGCGCCACGATATACATGTCCTTGCTGCGGTAACGGTCCATTGGGTTCTTCAGCGAATACCCGCCCACGTAGCTTTTCACCAACCGGACCGTGGTGTATTGCAGCAGTGGCAGGATCGGATAGTCGTCCATCACGAGCTTCGCGGCCTGGGTTTGCAACTGCGTGCGTTTAACCTGGTCCGTGCTTTCGTTCGCTTGCCGGATGAGTGCGTCGGCCTTGGGATTGCAATTGCCGCTGTCGTTCTGGTCCGAACCGCATTGCACAAGCTGCAGAAACGTAGTCGCGTCGTTATAGTCTGCAACCCAGCCATTGCGTGCAATCTGGTAGTCACCGGTATGACGTTTCTTCAGCAGGACCTTGAACTCCATTGCATCAATTTCAGTGTCCAGCCCGAGCTTCGTTTTCCACTCGGAGGCTGCAAAAATAGCCATTTTCTTGTGGTAATCGCTCGTGTTCGTCGCGAAATGCACCGTCGTACCGGGCTTCACGCCTGCTTGCGCGAGCAGCTTCTTTGCTTCCTCCACGCGCTTGGCCATCGGCCACGTCGACCATTCGTAAGCCGTCACATCCGCACCCTTCACGCCCTTCACAATGACACCGTACGCCGGGATCTGCCCGTCCGCGGTCACGCGTTGGGCGAGGATGTCACGGTCGATGACCATGGAGAGCGCCTGGCGAACGCGCACGTCCTTGAGCAGCGGGTCTTTGTTGTTGAACGAGTAATAGCGCAGCCCGAGCATGGGCGCGATCTTCATGTCGGTGGCGAACTCCTGCTTGTATTTCGGGTACGTGCCGGACGGCAACTGATATACCCAGTCGTTGTCGCCCGACTGAAACAGCTTGATGTCCGTGGTCTCGCTCTCCACCGGCAGATACGTCACTTGCGACAACTGCACATGCGCGACGTCCCAATACTGCGGATTGCGCGCCAGCACGAGCTTGCTGTTCACTTGCCAGTCCTTCAGCATGAATGCGCCGTTGCTCACCAGCTTGCCGGGTTTGGTCCAGTCCTTGCCGTACTTATCGACGGCGGCCTTGTTGACCGGACCGAGATTCGTATTTGACATCAGTTCCGGGATGAACGACACCGGATACGGCGTCTTGATCTCGACCGTGTACAGGTCGATTGCGCGCACGCCCAGCGTGTCCGGTGACTTCTTGCCCGCCACGATTTCAGCACCGTTCAGCAAGAAGATGCCAAACGTATTGGCATACGGCGACGCGATCTTCGGGTCGACCAAGCGCTGGCAGCCGTACACAAAATCATTCGCGACCACGGATTCGCCGTTCGACCACTTTGCATTCTTTCGCAGATGGAAGATCCACGTGGTTGCATCCTTCTGCTCCCATTTGTCCGCCACGCCCGGCACCACGGTCCCATCGGCATTGGTCGCGGTCAGGCCCTCAAAAAGGTCACGCGTGACGTTGTTGGCCGGCACACTCTCGGCCATGTTCGGATCGAGCGTCTCGACCTCGGACGCGTTGTTGCGCACCAGTTCCTGCTTCGCTGCAAGCTGCACGTCCGGCGGCACCATAGCCGCATGGGCCAGATGAACGTTGCTTACCGCTGCCATGCAGACACTCGCTGCAAGGGCCCGAAGCCACTTGCGGGAAACGCGGCGATGAACAGCATCGCCCGGACGAAAAAAAGCGTCAACGCGTGCGCTACGGGCAACGAGTACTGCAAACAACGTCATGGGAATCCTTGTTATTTATTTGTTCATCGCGCACCGGAGCGCCGGATTACAAGAGCTTTTGGCCCTGCGCAATACGGTGAGGTGTGTCTTTATGTGCCGCTATGTGCCGCAGTCCGCATGCCGGAGCAGACGGACGCAACGGCGAGCATCTTAGCCCACCTAACATTTTGCTTTCGAACATCGTTGATAAAAGGCCGGCATTGTGTGCTGTCCTTTACCGCGTCGCCGGTACGCTACTTTCAAAAACCTTGACACATCATACGAACGGACGACAAAACCGAGTTCGCCGGGAGTATTTCAGAGCAATAAAGTGGAATCCACTCACATGTGGTTATAGCCCATGTGTTTTGTGTATAAGCGGGAGGCTGGGGGTTCGACATGCGCTTTATCCGCGCGCGCGCGGCCGTAAATTAGCAGGCGCCCGTGGTTCGCGCTAACATCGGCCTCCTTGAGGTCCGTGCAGGTAGGTTCAAACAATGATCCGTTTTCGCCAGATAGAAGCTTTCCGCCAGTTGATCATGACGGGTACCAGTGTCGGAGCTGCGCGCGTGATGCACGTCACTCAGCCTGCCATCAGCCGTTTGATCGCCGATTTAGAGGCTGACCTCGGTTTCAGCCTGTTCAGCCGCGTGGGCGGCCGGTTGAATCCGACCAATGCCGGGCTGCGCTTTTATAAGTCCGTCGAAGAGAATTTCCTGGGGCTCGAACGCCTGAAACAGGTCGCCGAAATCATTCGCGACGAAGCGTCCGAGGGGCTGACGGTCGCTTGCTTACCCGTGCTCGCCAGCACACTGCTGCCGCCCATCCTCGCCGACTTCGTCGAGCGTCATCCGGGCGTGCCCATACGCGTCGATTCGGTGAAGGTTCCCGAGGTACTCACGATCCTGCAGAACCATAAGGCTGACGTCGCGATCAGCCAGGCATTCGCATCGGTTGCGGGTATCGAAGTCGAAAAGCTGCTGCATGCGCGTGCGCAGTGCGCGATGCCGGCGTCGCATCGGCTGGCGAAGAAAAAATCGGTGCGGGCACAGGATCTGCGTGGCGAACGCATCATCGGCTGGCTGCCGAATTCGCGCCAGCCTTACGCGGCCGAACAGTCGCTGTTCGCGGCCGGCGAAGACCGCGCGAACTACACGGTCCTGACCGACACCGCGCACACGCGCTACGCAATGGTCGCGGGCGGTCTGGGCGTGTCGATCGTCGAACCGTTCGCGGCCAAGGTGTGGCGGGCGCACGGCGTGGTCGTGCGCCCCTTCGAGGCCGCGATCGAATACGAATACGTGCTGTCGTATCCGAGCAGCGGAATACGCTCGGATCTCGTCGCGTCGTTCCGTGAATCCGTGCTGCGCGTGGTAGCCACGTATTCCCTGGACGAAGCGCAAGCACCCGCCGGCGCCGAGGCCTGAGCAAGCGTCCAGCCGAGTGTGTTAGCCACCGCCGAACAACCGGTCCGCGCGCGCCTTCATCTCCTCAGGGGGGACATCCTCAATATGAGTTGCGAGCCACCACACGTGGCCAAACGGATCGCGCAACTTGCCGCCGCGGTCGCCATAGAACTGGTCGGCGACCGGCCTCACCACGGTTGCACCCGCCGCAACCGCGCGTTCGACCACGACGTCAACATTCTTGACATACAAGCTGAGCGTCACGGGCGTACCGCCGATCGATGCGGGTCCGCGAACGTCCATTTCCGGATGCTCGTCGGCGAGATAAACGATCGTGCCCCCGATCGACAACTCGGCATGTCCGATACGGCCGCCCGGCGCCGCGATCCGGAACAGCTCGCGGGCATCGAGGACCTGCTTGTAGAAATCGATTGCCGCAGCGCCGTCAGCGACGATCAGATACGGCGTCACGCCATGGCGTCCTTCGGGAATGGGTTCGACTTGCGTGCTCATGCTGTCCTCCTTGAGACGTAGTAGTCGTCGTTGATAGTCATCGTTGAGTCGTCAAGCGTGGCGCCATACCCTCCACCGAGCGGTCCACGCAAGTATCTTGCTCCGGGCGGCCCTATCCGTCACGACCCTGCCCGCACGCCGTAGACGGGCTTCCCACCCTTTCGTAATCAATTGCGCCCGTGGTATAAGCCCCGGAGCGTCTCCGCCCAAGCGCTTCGCCGGAGAAGGCGGCCGAGAAAGGCGGTTACCCATTTTCAGGAGGAGCAAGATGTCCATGAAGAAGTCCATGAGTTCGCTGCATCGCGCACGTTCGTTCGCGCTCGGAACCCTCGCTGCCGCGGCGTTTTCGATTTCGTTCGCGTTTGTCGAAAGCGCACCGGCCTACGCGAAAGTCACGCCGCAACCCGCGGTCCTGACAGCTTCGGCAGTGGCAGTCGCCGACAAATTCGCGGCCGACGCAGCCGAGCAGATCTTCAAGGAAGGCGGTAATGCGGTCGACGCAGCCGTCGCAATCGCTTTCACGCTGGCGGTGACCTATCCGGAAGCGGGCAACTTGGGCGGCGGCGGTTTCATGACGCTCTACGTGGATCATCGTCCCTACTTCCTCGACTATCGCGAGCGTGCCCCGATTGCGGCCACGAAGAACATGTATCTCGACGACAAGGGTGAAGTCATCAAGGGCATGAGCCTGTATGGGTATCGTGCAGTGGGCGTGCCGGGCACGGTGTCGGGCATGTGGGAAGCGCAGAAGCGCTTCGGCAAGCTGAAGTGGAAACAGGTCGTGGCGCCCGCGATCAAGTACGCACAGGACGGTTTTGAAGTCAGCGATCAACTGCAGGAACGCAAGGACGCGGCGTCGAAGGAATTCGCCGGCAAGACCAATTTCGATAGTTACTTCGGAACCCTGAATAAAGGCGTGAACTTCAAGCAGCCGGAACTGGCGGCCACGCTTCAGCGTATCTCGGACAAGGGTGCGAGGGGCTTCTATGAGGGCCAGACGGCGGATCTGATCGCCACGGCCATGGCGGGCCACGGTCTGATCACGGCACAGGATCTGAAGGAATACAAGGCGGTCTGGCGGCAGCCGGTGCTCGCGAGCTGGAACGGCTATCGCATCATCACGGCGCCGCCGCCGAGTTCCGGCGGTATCGGTCTCGTGCAGTTGCTGAAGATGAAGGCCGATCTCAAGGACAAGTATGCCAACGTGCCGCTTGATTCCGCGCAGTACATTCACCTGACTGCGGAAATTGAAAAACGCGTGTTCGCCGACCGCGCCCAGTATCTCGGGGACCCCGATTTCTATAAGGTGCCGATCGCACAGCTCATCGACGACGACTACATCCTCAAGCGTGCATCCGAAGTCAATCCCGACACACCCTCTGACACCAAGAGCGTCGTTCCGGGGCTCGGCACCACGATGCCGGAAAAGGCTGAAACCACGCATTTCTCGGTGGTCGACAAGTGGGGCAACGCGGTATCGAATACGTACACCATCAACGGCTATTTCGGCTCGGGCGTGGTGGCGGACGGTACGGGTGTGGTGCTGAACGACGAGATGGACGACTTCTCCTCGAAGCCGGGCGTGGCGAACATGTTCGGAGTGGTCGGCAGCGACGCCAACGCGATCGAACCGCGCAAGCGTCCGCTTTCCTCAATGTCGCCGACCATCCTCACGAAGGACGATCAGGTCGCGATGGTGATCGGCACGCCGGGCGGCTCGCGCATCTTTACATCGATCTTTCAGGTCATCAACAACGTCTACGACTTCTCGATGCCCCTGCCCGATGCGGTCGCAGCAATGCGCTTTCATCATCAGTTACTGCCGCCGAACACGATTTTCTGGGAGCCGTACAAGCCCATTGACGGCGATCTCGCGAAAGAGCTGGAAGCAAAGGGATATACGCTCGCCAAGCAAGGTTTCAACGGCGATATCCAGGTCATCAAGATCAACGGCACAACGCCCGAACCCGCGGCCGATCCGCGCGGACGGGGTGTGACGCGCGTCATTCAGTAAGCTGTCGCGCTGGTTCTAGTTAGTTCCAGCCAACAAAAGGGCCAGGCCATTCGACCTGGCCCTTTTTCTTTTCTGCAGCATGTCCTCGCCTTTCAAAGCCGCATGGAAACAGCCCTTATAAGGATCGCGGCATGACTGGAATCCCGTTTTTGAGATTGGAGGCGGCTTAATGATCGCCTAGTCTCTGTGCTGGCCCAGTCCAGTGCGTTGGCTCCGGCCGACAACATAAATCAAACCTATCGAGACGACCCTGAAGACGGCGCGGCCGGTCTGCCAAGACCATACGGCGCGCTTGTTTCAGCCTGCTGATAAAGGAGAACAGCTCATGATGGAACCCCACGCCCAGCCGCTTGGCGGCATCGACATTCAGAACGATGCCCCCGCGTCTCAATCCGGCGGATTAATCGACCGGTACTTTCAGATCAGCGCGCGCGGCAGTACGCAGCGGCGCGAGGTGATTGCCGGTGTCACCACCTTCCTGGCGATGGTTTATTCCGTGTTTGTCGTGCCGGAAATGCTGGGCAAGGCCGGCTTCGATACGCGCGCCGTCTTCGTGGCGGTCTGCCTGACGACCGCGTTCGGCTCGCTTTTGATGGGTATATGGGCGCGCTTGCCAATCGCGATCGGCTGTGCGATCTCGCTGACCGCGTTCACCGCCTTCGGGCTGGTGCTGGGCAAAGGGCTCTCGCCAGCCGTCGCGCTTGGCGCGGTGTTCCTGATGGGCGTCACCTTCACCGCGGTCTCCGTCACCGGGGTGCGCTCGTGGATCCTGCGCAACCTGCCAGCGGGCGTCGCGCACGGCACGGGCATCGGGATCGGCTTGTTTCTGCTGCTAATCGCCTCGAACGATGTCGGCCTGATCGTGAAAAATCCAGGTGCGGGAATGCCCGTTTCGCTCGGCCATATCACGGCGTTTCCAGTGCTGATGTCGATCTTCGGACTTGCCGCGATCATCGGCCTGGAGCGCCGGCGCGTGCCGGGCGGAATCTTGCTCGTGGTGGTCGGGTTGTCGGCGCTGGGATTGGTCTTCGATCCCGCGGTCCGTTTCACCGGCGTGTTCGCGTTGCCCTCGCTGAGCGCGCCCGGACATGCATCGCTGATCGGTGCCATGGACATTCGCGGCGCGCTGTCGCTGGCCGTGTTGCCAAGCGTGTTCGCGCTAGTGATGACCGCCGTCTTCGACGCCACCGGCACGATTCGCGCAGTGGCGGGACAAGCGGGTCAGATCGATGAGAAAGGCCGTATTGTGAACGGCGGCCGGGCGTTGACCGCAGACTCTGTCAGCTCGATCGTCGCCGCGTGCCTGGGCGGTGCGCCGGCTGCGGCGTATATCGAATCGACCGTGGGCGTGGCGGCAGGCGCGAAGTCGGGCCTGGCTGCCGCTACCGTTGGCGTGATGTTCCTGCTGGTGATGTTCTTCTCGCCGCTCGCCGGGCTTGTGCCTTCGTACGCCACGGCTCCCGCCCTGATGTATGTCGGCCTGCTGATGCTCGCCAGCGTGAGCAAGCTTCACATGGACGATCTGGTTGACGCCATGTCCGGTCTCGTCTGCGCCGTGTTCATTGTGCTGTCGGCGAATATTGTGACCGGCATCATGCTCGGCTTCTGCACGCTCGTCATCGGCCGGGTGGTTTCTGGCGAGTACAAGAAGCTGAACGTGGGCACGGTCGCGATCGCAGCGGTGCTCGCCGCGTTTTATCTTGGCGGATGGGCAATCTGAAACTGATGGGCTAACGCCCGTTCAGTGCCGACTGTCACGGTTGCCGACTTTCTCCCCGGCAACCGTTTTAACGCATGCAAGGCCGGCGAACCGACGTTCGAGAGCGATCAACGGCTTGATCGGTGCGTCGATTCAGCAGTCGGCTAAGCTCCAGCCGATTTACTTGCGGCGATACGCTTCAGCCAGCACGGCGCAATTTTGCAGATGCAGGTTCAGCGCATGGGCAGCTTCGCGGCGAACGACAGCCTTCGCCTTGCGGAACCACGAACCGAACGAAACGAGAATCGAACCTTGAGCGGCGGTTTTCATGAAAGCACCTCAGCGTGAGTTAGGGATAACCAGTTAGGGAATACCCTTATTATACGCACCCGATGCTGCATTGCAAAAAAGATTTTGAGACTAGCCCTCGGGTGAAGCGCGAACGCAACGCCGTGCGGAGAATTGCTGAATCAGGCCAGGCCTCTTATTTTCACGACCCGCCCGCAAGGCTGCGAACGCTCTTTCGCCAATCTCAGGGCACGACTGAAAGAAACAGGAACGTCGCAAAAATAACCAGATGAACCACGCCCTGAAGTACGGTCGAGCGCCCCGTGCCGAGTGTGAGGACGCTGACGATCAAGGTCAGCGCGAGCAGCACGATTTCCTTCGAACCGAGACCAAGCGCGATCGGCTGGCTGATCGCAAGCGACACCACCGCCACGGCCGGAATCGTCAGACCGATGCTCGCCAGCGCCGATCCAAGCGCAAGATTCAAGCTGGTCTGCAACCGGTTAAGCCGTGCAGCGCGCAACGCGGCCACGCCTTCCGGCAGCAGCACGAGCGCCGCGATCACCACGCCAACCACCGCTTCGGGCGCGCCTGCCCGGGCGACCCCCGCCTCAACGGCCGGCGACAGCAGCTTCGCCAGTCCGACAACCGATATCAGCGAGAGCAGCAGCAAACCGCCGGAGGCCAAGGCGTAGCCGTTGGTGGGCAGCGGCGCGTGAACATCGTCGGCATCGGCTCGATTCGGATCGAGCGCCGGCACCGGTGGCAGGAAATAATCGCGGTGCCGGACGGTCTGCACGAACACGAACACCACGTACAGCACCAGCGACGTCACGCCGACAAACACGAGTTGCGACGTCGACAATCCCGGCCCCGCCACCGTGCTGGTGAAGTCGGGCAAAACCATGGTCAACACTGACAGTGCACACAGGATGGCGAGCGTCGCGCTTGCACCCTGTAACTGGAAATTCTGCTCGTGATGGCGCATGCCGCCCACGAGCAAGCAAAGCCCGACAATGCCGTTGCACACGATCATGATCGCGGCGAACACGGTGTCGCGCGGCAACGCTGCTTTCTCCGGGCCGCCCGAGATCATGACCGAGACGATCAGCGCCACTTCGATCACCGTCACCGCAATGGCCAGCACAAGCGTGCCGAACGGCTCGCCGACGCGATGCGCCACCACTTCGGCGTGATGAACCGCGGCGAACACAGCGGCGGCGAGTGCGATGGCGGCGAGAATGAACAGGAAGCCGTTCGGCATGGCGAACGTCAATCCCAAGATGACAAGTGCGGCAAATGGCGCGATCCCCGTCCAGTCCAGCTTGAATTTCATCGATGCTCCAGGCGGTACTGCGTGTGGATGGAAGTGTCAGGAGGAAGCCGGGCCGGTTATCGATCTCGATGGTCCGGCCGGACCAGATGAACTGAAAGTGCCGTCAGATTACAGGGTCTGGGGGCAAATGACGGGTTACGGAGCTTGCAACGAGCGACTGAAAGTGCATTGCCGACTGAAAACAGCATTCCTGCTTTCGAAACGTTGGGGAGCCGCAAACCGTTATGCGTCAGTGGGTTGGCGGCTCCTTGTCCATGTTGTCCACACGGCTATCCACAAAAAATGTGGATAAGTCCGGCTAGCGATTTTAGTCGGTGGCGTGAGCGGGAATGTCGGCAGTCCGATGATCGGCAGCAACAGCGACACGACGATGAACGTGTGCGGGAGGTGTCGCAAGCACCAGATGAATCTGCGACACGATTCGGGTATGCGGGTGACTGCACGGAAGACCCGATGGCAAACGCACGGCATCGAGTGGACAGGTCGCCCCCAAAGCGGAAAAGCGCGGCCAGTTTCCAGGCCGCGCCTTAGCGTTCTAACGTGCTTCAGTCCAACGAACTCAGGAAACGAATTCCGTGTTCAGGGTGATCTTCGCGTTTCCAGCGAACAGCTTGGACACGGGACACCCCTCTTTCGCCGCGTTCGCGAGCTTCTCGAATGTCGCTTGGTCGGTGCCGGGCACCTTCGCTTTCACATCCAGATGGCAAGCGGTGATGGAGAAACCATCGCCGACCTTGTCCAGCGTCACGGTAGACTTCGTTTCGATGCTTTCCGCCGTGAGGCCGGCCTGCGTGAGTTGCAGGGACAGCGCCATCGTGAAACAGCCTGAATGCGCAGCGCCGATCAGCTCTTCGGGATTCGTTCCGGGACCGCCTTCGAAGCGGGAAGAAAAACCATACGGCGCGTCTTTCAAAACGCCGGTTTGCGTCGAAATGTAACCTTTACCGTCCTTGATGCCACCACTCCATTTTGCCGAGGCTGTCTTTTGCACGAGTGTTCTCCAGAAAGTCAGGGTGGATTTGCCGCGCAATGCCGCCGCAGCAAGGATTCGACCGCAAAGCCAGTTGATCAGGCGGGCCGGCTTTGACGCGCCATCGGGTTGATCAAAGCACACAGGATGCCCGAAAGCACAGCGGACGGATTGCGCGGCCGCATTTGCCGGCATAACCCTCAGTTCGCCCTGTCCAAGGAGGATAGATGGGTCCACGAGTAGTTGAAGTCGTTGAAGATCGTGATTTACCTGAGCGCGTCGATGTTGTCGTGATCGGCGGGGGCATTATCGGCGTGAGCACGGCTCTATATCTTGCCGGGAAGGGGATCTCGGTCGCGGTGTGCGAGAAAGGGCATATTGCCGGTGAGCAATCGAGCCGCAACTGGGGCTGGTGCCGCGCAACGCATCGCGACCTGCGCGAGCTGGAACTCAGTCTCGAAAGCCTGAAGCTGTGGCGCGAGCTGGACCGGACCTTGGGCATCGATACCGGTTTCCGACAATGCGGCATCCTCTACGCCGCCGACGACCCGAAGGCGCTCGCCGATCACGAAAGCTGGCTGGCCCGCGCCGTCGGTCTCGTGGGGCGCGAAGGCATCGACTCACGCATCACGTCCAGCGAAGAAACGGCGGTGCTGATGCCTGGCGCGGCGCGCAAGTTTCCCGGTGGCATCTACACGCCCTCCGACGCCCGCGCGGAACCGCAGCGGGCGGCGCCGGCCATCGCCAATGCACTGCGCGCCAAAGGCGTGAAAGTCCTGACACCGTGCGCGGTGCGCGGCATCGAAACAAGTGGTGGCGCGGTCAGCGGCGTGGTGACGGAATACGGCTCGATCCGCTGCGGGAGCGTGGTGGTAGCAGGCGGTGCGTGGACGCGCTTGTTT
>Ga0185299_10006896_pt1 | contig 11897 bp, 11 predicted proteins | sample PaiPotPPA55metaG_FD_128002 | JGI IMG/M metagenome (GOLD analysis project Ga0185299, IMG submission 128002) | Iron sulfur acid spring bacterial and archeal communities from Banff, Canada, to study Microbial Dark Matter (Phase II) - Paint Pots PPA... ...
CCGCCTCCGTCTCACCCCTTCCGGACGCTGGACAACGTACTGGCAACTCCGCATATCGGCTACGTATCGCATGGTCATTACAGGACGTTCTACGAGGATACCGTCTCGAATATTCGGAAGTGGCTCGACACGCATTAGTACAAATGTGTCGGAGCCCGGAAAGTTCGTTAGAACTCGGCAAGAGCAGGGAAAAACAATGCCTAAAAAGCTCGAAGGCAAGATCGCGGTCGTCACCGGCGGAACAGAAGGAATTGGGCTAGCTACGGCAAAACTTTTCGTCAAAGAGGGTGCCTATGTCTTCATCACGGGCCGCCGCCAGAAGGAACTTGACGAGGCCGTGAAGGCAATCGGTACCAACGTTTCTGGAGTTCAGGGAGACGTTGCCAAATTGGCCGACCTTGATCGTCTTTACGAGACCGTGGCTAAGGTGAAGGGGCGAATCGATATTGTTTTCGCCAACGCCGGCGTTGGCGAATTTGTTCCCTTTGGGGCCGTCACCGAAGAGCATTTCGACAAACTATTCAACATCAATGTGAGGGGAACGCTGTTCACGGTGCAAAAGGCCTTACCTCTACTAAATGATGGTGGCTCTATCATTCTCAACGGCTCCGTCGCGAGTGTTAAGGGTACTGCCGCCTTCGGCGTCTACGCCGCGAGTAAGGCTGCAATCCGCTCTTTCGTGCGAACCTGGACTACAGATCTGAAAGACCGTCGTATCCGCTCAAACGTTGTTAGTCCGGGTCCGATCAATACGCCGCTGGCGAGTCGGCAATCTGCAGACGTGATTGCGCGGATTGTGTCCACCGTCCCGATGGGACGCATGGGGGAACCCGAGGAAGTTGCCAAGGTGGCGTTGTTTCTGGCGTCGGATGACTCCAGTTTCGTCACGGGTATCGAACTGTTCGTTGACGGCGGCAGAGCCCAGATCTAACCGAAAGGAAGCCATAATGACTTCAAGACGTGAGTTCCTATCAAGTGCCTTCGGAATTGCTCTTGTATCGGCCACGACTTGGCCGATCCGAGCTGACCAAGCCCGTTTAATGCGGGGACAATCCAAAACCAGTGAGTCCATAGCCGGACGAACAACTCGAAAAACATCTCTGAGATGGGAGGTGTTCTTGTCGCCCAGCATACCTGCCATCACGAGCGATTTGCCTCCAGGCGAAAAGCAGCGGCCGTGGCCGCCGATTTCGTCAACCCTTATTTCTGGGGAGCGGGACGCTGTCCTGGTCGACACCCCTATTACGGTCGAGCAGGCGCGCGCCCTGGCGAATTGGGTTGTGGCGAGCGGAAAGAATCTGACGACGATCTACGCCACCCATGGCCACGGGGATCATTTCTTTGGCACAAGTACAGTTCTGGAGCGATTTCCAGGTGCCCGCTTTGTCGCGCGGCCGGATGTGATTAAGGTTATGCGCCAGCAGGCATCGCCAGAGTCTCTCACTACGTTTTGGAATCCGCGTTTTCCCGGCCAGATTTCCAGCCATCTTGCAATCGCCGAAGAGCTATCCGGAAACGTCATTAACCTGGAAGGCCACGATTTGGTCAGTGTGCCACTCGGATTCACCGATACTGCTAACACGACCTGCCTTCACGTTCCGTCCATCGGTCTGATCGTAGCGGGTGATGCCGCCTACAACGGCGTTCATCTGCATCTGTCAGAGTCGCCCGATCAGCAAAAGCGCCAGGAGTGGATTGCTGCCCTCGATGAAATGGAGTCGCTTAAGCCTCGCGCAGTCATCGCCGGGCACAAGCGCGCCGGGAACGATGACAGCCCTAAGATCATCGGCGAAACGCGGATATATATCCGCGATTTCGAGCGCCTTGCCCTGCAGACGACGACCGCGCTGGAACTCTATGACCAAATGCTGAAGCTCTACCCTGATTGGGGCAATCGAGGTGCGCTCTGGACCTCAGTGCGTGCCATAAAAACTTGATCCGTTCAACGGCGGTGCTAAGCGTAAGAAACAAGAGCGCGACAACTAGAATGCGTTTTGGCCCGTTCCGGTACGTTTCAGTCCTGAGAGGTTGCTCGTGGGGAAGATGATCGTTTTTGACAGGCCAGACGGAAAGCCTTGTGCTGGCTATCTGGCCGAACCTGGTGCAAATAGAAGCGGGTCGGGCTTCGTCGTAATTCAGGAGTGGTGGGGTCTCAACGACCAAATCAAGGAAACCGCCGACCTCATCGCATCCGCCGGATATCGCGCGCTGGCGCCCGATTTGTATGCAGGAAGAGTTGCAAACTCGAGCTCCGAGGCTAGTCACATGATGGCAAACCTAGATTTCGTTGATGCTTCGGACCAGGACATTCTGGGGGCCGTACAGTATCTGAGGCGAGATTCGAAGAAGATTGTGGTAGGCGGGTTTTGCATGGGTGGTGCCCTGACAATCCTTAGTGCTCTTCGATTGCGTGAGATGGACGCTGGGGTCTGCTTTTACGGAATCCCGGAGTTAGATGCGGAACAATTCAGAGCGATCCAGATCCCACTCATTTGTCATTTTGCAAATTCGGATGACTGGTGCACTCCTGAAATGGTGAATGTGCTTGAGGCGTCGTTGAAGGAGTCGAGATCAACGTTTGAACTTTACCGCTACAACGCACATCACGGATTCATGAACGCACGTCGAGCGCGTGTCTACGATGCGGAGTCATCCAAAGCCGCATGGGAGAGAACCTTTACGTTCCTGGCCAGGTTACTGGCGGTCTAGCCGTCCTCAAAGGCAGTCAATCGCTCCTAGCTGCTGTGTGAGCGGCCTGAGACCCATGGGTAAATGGCGGGAGCGACGGGACTCGAACCCGCGACCTCCTGCGTGACAGGCAGGCGTTCTAACCAACTGAACTACGCCCCCGCAAACTCACTAAAAATTACTTCCCGCTCCTTGCACAGTCTTGCAGTGTCTTGCACTGCCTTCCACGTCCTTCGACGTGAGAGGGCAGCGTTTTCGACATAGCCGAATCGATGCTAGCCGTTTGGCCCTCACCCGAACGGTCTTAAAGCCCTGAGTGTAGTGCTGTCCGGCCAATCGTAAAGTTGGCAAATAGTTGGCAAATCGGTTTTTTGAGAGATATTCTCCGAAAGGGGAAAAGTGAGAATCGCCGCGTATTTATTGAGGATTTGAATGGTGGGCCTGGGTGGACTTGAACCACCGACCTCGCCCTTATCAGGGGCGCGCTCTAGCCACCTGAGCTACAGGCCCGTTCGAGGTTATGACTCACAAATTCTAGCACGGCCGGGCCGATGACGCGCAACGCTGCATCGCCTTGGATTTCCATACTCGGAGCGTCGCCCGCTGACTCCAATCCAGCTAACCCCACTTATTGCACAAAACCGACGGTCGGGGGCGGAACATCCGGAGCTTCCTTGATCGATCCGAATTGCGATTCGTACCTTGCGATATTTTCTCCGAGAGCGCGCCAGATTCGCTTGGCGTGGCCCGGGCTGACGATCATGCTCTTCAACAGCTTTCCCTGCGCGCCGTTGGGGAAGATATAAATAAAGTTGAGGGTGAACTCTTCCAGATTGTGGTGAATCATCAGCAGGTTGCTGTATTCGCCCTGTAATTCCTTCTCGTCCGCTTTAATCTGCACTTGCCCTTGCGGCGGCTGCTGCTCTTCCATGGATAGCTCTCCGATCGAATATGTTCGCGCTGCGGAACTGGTTCAAGGTACCACAGCAGCGGGCAGTGCGCTTGCCAGGTGGACTACAGAAATCTGTGTATGTGGCTGGAAGGTTGTGGCCGGGGGAAGTAGTTCGCGTAAACTATTGACAGCGGTTGATGTTAAGTGTAGTTTAGGTGTGACATTTACTGTAATTAACTCCCGCGATGCAGAGACTAAACGCTCCTCAGCTGGAAACCGAACCGTCGCTCAGCACGACAACGGCCTCCGCAAGCTCCGTCAAAACCTCGCGTAACAGCACGATTCCGTCGCTGCCGGAAGCGCACCGCACGATTCCGATCATCGTGGGGGCGAACTGGTTCCGCAAGGCGCTGGCGTTCGCTGGGCCGGGCTATCTGGTGGCCGTGGGCTACATGGATCCCGGGAATTGGGCCACGGACATCGGGGGCGGATCGAAATTTGGCTACACCTTGCTCAGCGTGATCGTCTTGAGCAACTTTATGGCGATGATTCTCCAGGCGCTGTCGGCGAAACTGGGGATCGCCACCGGGCGGGACCTCGCGCAGGCTTGCCGCGAGCATTACTCCCGGCGAACGTCGTTCATCCTTTGGGTGTTGTGCGAGATCGCGATTGCCGCGTGCGACCTCGCGGAAGTACTGGGCTCCGCCGTCGCGCTGAAGCTTTTGTTCGGGTTGCCGCTGCTGGCAGGCGTGCTGATTACGGCCCTGGATGTGCTCATCGTATTGGCGCTGCAGGGCCGCGGGTTCCGGCTGATCGAGGCCTTTGTGGTTACGCTGATCGCCAGCATTGCGGCGTGCTTCGCGTACGAAATTTTCTTTGCGCAGCCTTTGTGGCGGGAAGCGGCGCAGGGGCTCATTCCGCGCGCGGAGATTCTTCGCAATAAGGAGATGCTGTACATCGCTATCGGTATCCTCGGGGCTACGGTGATGCCGCACAATCTTTACCTGCACTCCAGCATCGTGCAGACGCGGGCGTTTGGGGCTTCCGCTCGCGATCGCCGGGAAGCGCTGCACTTTGCGGTTTTCGACTCCACACTGGCGCTGGGATTTGCGCTATTTGTGAACGCTGCGATTCTGATACTGGGAGCGGCGGCTTTTCATACGCGCGGTCTGCACAACGTCGCCGAAATCGCTGACGCGTACAAACTTTTGAGTCCGGTGCTGGGCGCCAGCCTGGCGAGTACACTTTTCGCCTGCGCGCTGCTGGCTTCTGGACAAAATTCGACACTTACGGGCACATTGGCCGGACAAATTGTTATGGAAGGGTTTCTCGATATTCGGCTGAAGCCCTGGGTACGGCGCTTGATTACCCGGGCTATCGCGATCATTCCGGCAGTGTTGGTGATTGGCTTCGCGGGCGAAGGGAAAGTCACTTCGCTGCTGATCCTGAGCCAGGTCGTGCTAAGTTTTCAGTTGCCCTTTGCGGTGATTCCGTTGATACAGTTCACCGGCGACCGCGCCAAAATGGGCGATCTTGTGAACTCGAGGATTACGTCGATCGTCGGGTGGGTCGTCGCTATTGTTATCCTTTTTCTCAATTTCGAATATCTCTGGCTAATCCTTCGCGGGTAAGCTTCGTTTGTTGGGCTGACCGACCTGGGCGCATATTCCCACTGTCTTTCTTCCACCTCCTTCGCCGATGTGCGAAAATTTCTTCACGTCCAATGCCTCCGCACGCGCCGCAAAATCTTAAAGCACGCAGAGCTCTGTTCGCGCTGCTGCTCGTGGTCATGCTTGCCGCGGTCGTCTGGGCCATCCAGGAAAATCGACCGTGGACTGTGCCGGAGCAGGCCAAGCAAGTGAAGAACCCGTTGACCGCGTCCGACGGCTTAGTGGAATCCGTTCGGCCGCTCTACCTCGACAAATGCGGCTCGTGCCATGGGAACTCTGGCAAAGGCGACGGCCACGACGCGTCCTTGTACGATCCGGCACCAACGAACTTCACTGACGGAGCGCGCATGGGCGCAATAACGGACGGCGAGCTGTTCTATAAAGTTAGCGAAGGGCACAAGCCCATGCCGTCCTTCAAGAAGCGCCTGACCGAGGAGCAGCGCTGGCGGTTGGTGCTGCTGCTTCGCACGTTCGCGCGACCGGCTGACGCAGCGATATCGCCAACCTCAAGCTCCGCGGCTGGGAAATCGATTTCGCGATAAAAATTCTCGATCTGCTGCTACGTTCGTTTTGGTCATCGCCGCCGCAAAACTGTAGGAAGGTCTGAAAGGGGAACTTCAGGAGCTACGCCCGACTGGGCTGCACGTAGTTACGTCGGGGCTGAACCTCCTGAAGAAAAAGGCGTTTTGTGCGGCCATGTTGACCCGTGGCCTGATCTTGTCATGCAGACTCTTAAGCACGGCGCTGTTATCGATCGGACTCCCACAGCGGCGAAGTTTGCAGCAAAGAACTGGGAACAAATAGGTTTCTCAGGGGAATCGTAATAACTGTTTCTCGAAAGTCTCGCGTATCGAAACGTTTTATTTTCATCCTGCGTTCTTTGCGTTAGACAAGTTAGTTGCTAAACGTCAAGATGATTCGTGTAAATGGCATGTACGTAGCGCGGGCGAATTAAGAGAACCCCGAAGTTCTTCGCTAGCCTCATCCGTTGATCAGTAGCACCGCTCGGTGGCCTCGCGGTGCAAAAGAAACTGTTGGTCCGTATGGGCGAAGCCTGCTCGTTGAACAAAAATTAAATTCAAGGAAGGTACGCTATGACTCAAGCTGGAAACACAAACTATCGCACTTCGTTGACTCTGAAAATGTTACTGTTCGCTGCGCTCATGGTAGTTGGCGGGGCATCCAACTTAACACAAGCCCAGGAGCTCGCGAAAGGCACTTTCACGCTGGGCTCGGAGACGCACTTTGGATCCATGCTTCTTCCCGCTGGACGGTATACTGTATCTGTCGAACCTTTGGCTTCCACAACCTCGCCGGATTTTCGTGTGCTGGTATTCGTGCGACCGGAACTCAAGTCCGGACCCGTCGCGTCCGTTTTCGCGCTTGCTTCCAACGAGGCGTGCGACACGCCGTCGGGCCTCAAACTGTCGTCCGATGGAGCGGGGTTAGCGGCTCGCTCGCTTTGCTTGTCGAAGCAGGGGCTGATGATTGACTTCGACTTGTCGCATCCTAGCGAGGGGTCCAAGGTCAAGTCCGTAGCTTCCGTGCGACCCTAAGTCTGATATGGCGGGTAATCCCGTAGGGACACAGCGCTGCTGTGTCCCTATTTGCCGCCGGGTCCGCAACGTTATCCACCACAAGCTCGCCCTCGCCTCGCAAGCCTGACCAATCCAAAGATCGGCCACTACAACTTGCTCTCCGCCCGTGTAGAATAAGCTTCGATCGTGGCCTCCCAACAACGCATGTTCGAACCCAGGCACTCCGGCGAACTGGTGGAGACGTCTCCACCTCGCGTGACGCTACGGAATGCCTTCGCGCATCCGTTTGACTCCGCGATCGCTGCCGCGCGCACATGCTACGCCACGCGGTTGATCGGCCCGGAAGAAATCACCGAGAAGCAGCGCATCAACATCGGGGCGGCGACCTTCTACAGCGGCCACCACACCGTCTATCAACACGCGCATTTCGAGTTCGGCATGGAAAATATCAGCCGACAGTTCGTTTGGTCTTTTTTGCACGCGCATCCTTTTTACAATTCCGAGCAGCAGAGCCAGCGCTATGTGCGGCTGGACCGCGCGCACGCGTACGCGCCGGCTGAGTCGCTATTTTTCAACGAGGGTAGCCGCGCGATTTACGAACGGGCCATCGCGCGCTCATGGAATTCCTATCGCGAGCTTTCGGCGCTCCTTGCCGGCGATACTCGTGCCATTCTCAATGACATCTGGCACGTGGGCCCTATGTCTCATATCAATCGGATCCAAAAAATCGAGCGGTCGGCGGAAAAACGATCCATCGAAATCGCGCGGTACGTGCTGCCGCTGGCCGCCTTCACGACGATGGTGCACACCATTTCCGGAATCGTGCTGCATCGGCTGTGGCGCATGTGCTCGGCGTCGGACACGCCCACGGAAGCGCGTGAGGTGATCGGGCAGATGGTGGCGCTGGCTCGGGACATCGACCCGCAATTCTTTGAACGGTTCGGCACCGAGCCGTTGGAGGAGTTGCCCGAGTGGGCCAACCGTCCTCCAGTGGCGCCGGGAAATGGTGGTTCGTCCTTCGTCGATGAAAACGATCGCTACGCCAATCTATGCAGTACCGACGCGGCAAGTTCGACCGGCGAGGCGTTCGCCCGGGAGTTTGACGCCAAGCTCGGCGGCAAGACCTCCAAGCTCATCGACTATTCGCCGAATTCGCCGCATATCGCAGCCGAGGCTTACCGCGGGGTTCTGGGCCTGACCGAAGCACAATGTAGCGACGCCGAAGCCATCGACCGGCTGCTCAATCCGGCACGCAATTTGTACCGCCTGGAAACGCTGAACGTGGGGGTGCACGCGCCGGCCATGCGGGCGCTCCAACACGTCAACTACACCTTCGCTAAAAAGATCAGCCACACCGCGGACAGTCAGGACCAGCGCCATCGCATGGTGCCCGGCTCGCGCCCGCTGCTTACGATCTCCGATACGCGCGAGCCTGACTACATCACACCCATGCTGCTCGAAGGCAATCCTCGCGCGCGGGAGCTTTATGAGCGGGCTATGCACGAGGCGTGGGCGGCAAAGAACGAACTGCTCGACCGCGGCGTTCCGGCGGAAATCGCGCTTTACGTTCTTCCCAACGCCAAAGCCATCCGGCTTGTTGAATCCGGCTCGCTACTTCATCTGTTGCATAAATGGACCATGCGTACCTGCTTCAACGCACAGGAAGAGATCTACCGGGCATCCATGGATGAACTGGCGCAACTCCGCGAAGTACATCCTCAATTTGCGCGGTACGTCGGGCCGCCTTGTTACGTTCGTGCCGGGATTACGACGCCAATCTGCACCGAGGGTTCGCACTTTTGCGGTGTGAAGGTGTGGCTGGATTTTCCCAATGTCGAACGTCGCATCTGATGGGCGGGAGCGTTGGGCATCCTTTGGAAAACCCCGTGCGGGGATCCTTCCATCTAACGCAATGACAGGAGATCCCATGCTCCGCGTGTCAGGCTCTTCCGCAGTTGCCATGGCGTTGGCCTTGCTGCTGGCAAGTCCGGTGCTAGCCTTCAATTTCCCGCTGTCGGACGAAGCCATCCGCGAGGCTTATTTCCTGGGCCAGCGGCGCGATGTGTCCATGAGTGAGTTCCTGGCGCGATACAAGAAAGCTCTTCCGGTGCCTGAGTCCGGCCCGCAGATCGCCTCCGTCGAGTTTCTGACACCCTTCGCACAACTCATTCTTCTGTCCAGCACGCGTGCCAACTACAGTGCACAGCAAGCGGCGCAGGAGCATCGCGGAGCGGAAGAAATCGTCGCGATCACCATTCAGGTTCAACTGACGCCGTCGTATGGGGCGTTCACGGCCGCGCCGGCGAGTTCACAATCCGGGTCTCCGACCGAGTACACGCTGCGCTCGTCGGACTTTTGGAAAGATATCGGGGTTCAAGTCGTGATGGACGACAAAGTACTCGAGCCTACCGACTTCACTGGTGAGGCTAACTATGGCTGCAGCCGCGATGGCGGCGGCTGCGAGTTGACGGGCGCGACTTTGCAGCTTGAGTTGCCCGCGAAACTTTTCACCTCCGACTCCACTACCCTCGTGATCGATCCTCCCGAGGGCCCCGAAGTCTCTGTTGACTTCAACATTGCGGCGCTGCGGTAGTTTCGGGCGGGAACAAGAGCAAAGACAGGAGAGGGATAACGTGAGGGCGCCGAGGTTCGCGGAGATTCCTGCGAATACGTAACCTCGTGAGCGGTGTCGATTCGGGCGGAGGTCCTTGCTGACGGCATGACAAATTCGAGGCCGAAAGCGTGGCTTGCTTGGAGTAGCGGTAAAGACAGCGCGTGGGCGCTTCACACAGTGCGCCGAGAGGGCGCGTTCGACGTCGTCGCTTTGCTCACCACTGTGAATCGCGCGTATGACCGGGTGGCTATGCATGGCGTGCGCGAGAGCTTGCTCGAAATGCAGGCTGCGGCGGCCGGCTTGCCGCTTGTGAAAATTCCGATTCCGTCACTATGCCCAAACGAAGTCTACGAACGGCAGATGAGCGAAGCGATGACGCGAGCGAAAGCCGAAGGGGTCCGGCATGTCATTTTCGGAGATCTTTTCCTGGAGGATATTCGGGGCTACCGGGAAAAACAGATGGCCCTGTGTGGGATGAATCCGGTCTTTCCGCTGTGGGGGCGGGAGACACGCCAACTCGCCGAAGAGATGATCGCGGGCGGCCTGTCGGCTTTTTTGACGTGCGTTAATCCTGCACAGTTGGATCGCGGGTTTGCTGGGCAGCGCTTTGATTCCGATCTTCTGGCGGCTCTTCCTCCGGGTGTCGATCCTTGCGGTGAGAACGGGGAGTTCCACACGTTCGCGAATGCCGGACCGGTGTTCCGCGCGGAAATACGGGTAGCTGTTGGCGAGGTTGTGGAGCGGGAAGGGTTTGTTTTCGCCGATCTCCTAGGGACCGGTTCGTGAATGAGGGCAGATGGAGTAGTATTCGGCGACGATGAGTACGCCAGAGCGACATGACGTTGTGGTGATTGGAGCGGGGGTGTTTGGGGCTTGGGTGGCTTGGCATTTGGTGGGGCGAGGGAAGCGGGTGTTGTTAGTGGATGCGTATGGGCCGGGGAATGCGCGAAGCAGTTCGGGTGAGGAGTCGCGGATTATTCGGATGGGGTACGGAGCGGACGAGATTTATACGCGGTGGGCGCAGCGGTCACTTGAGCTTTGGACGGATTTTTTTGGATTTAAGCGGCCAGGATTGTTTCATGAGACCGGGGTCTTGTGGCTCGCGGGCGAGGGCGACGCGAGGGCTCGGGAAACTGTGGCGACTTTGCGGGGATGTGGCGTGGCGTTCGAAGAGATTGATCGTGACGAGTTGGAGAAGCGGTATCCGCAGATTGCGTTCGACGGAATTGCGGTAGGTGTGCTGGAACCGAATAGCGGGGTATTGATGGCGAGACGCGCGGTCACGGCGTTGGTCGAGGCCGCGATGATGAAGGGAGCGGAGTACGCGGTTGCGGAAGTCGTGACTCCGCAATGTACCGATGCGGGTGGCGGGCTCACGGCGATTACCACGCGGGGTGGCGCGCGCATTGAGGCTGACCAGTTTGTGTTTGCTTGCGGGGCTTGGTTGGGGAAGTTGTTTCCGGATGTCTTGGGGGAGCGGATTTTTCCTACCCGGCAGGAAGTGTTTTTCTTCGGGGTTCCCGCTGGGGACCGACGATTTTCGCCGGCGGCAATGCCTACCTTTTTATTTCAGCGCGATGAGAGCTATGGGATGCCGGATTTAGAGGGGCGCGGGTTTAAGATTGCGCTGGACCGGCATGGCGTGAGAGTAGATCCGGATACGCAGTCGCGGATCGTTTCGGAAGAGGCGGCGGAGGAAGTGCGGCGGTATGTGGCGCGGCGATTTCCTGGTTTGCGGGATGCGCCGATCGTGGAGACGCGGGTGTGTCAGTATGAGAATACTTCGAGTGGGGACTTTTTGATCGATCAGCACCCGGAACTGGAGAATGTTTGGTTTGTGGGTGGAGGCTCGGGCCACGGGTTTAAGCATGGGCCTGCCGTTGGGGAGTATGTGGCGGGGCGAATATTGGATGGGGCGGTTGCGGACCCGAGATTCTCGCTTTCGAGCAAGGATACGGTGCAGCGCCGGGCGGTGTATTGAAAGAGAGTTTACAGTCGATAGTTTACAGTTGAAAGTTGTTTGAGGACAAGGAGCTCGGCGGGAAGTTGGTGCCGCGGTTGACGCCGCGCGGAGCAAGCCCCGCCCTACAAGGGTGCGGCCGATCGAACGAAACTTGTTGGTTGGGGTTGCGTCTGTATGGGGGCGGCTTAGGAATATCGGTCGGGCTGTGCTCGCTGCGCTGGCTAAGGGGCTTGGAGGAGAGATGGGATTGAGGATTGGACGAATGGTTTGGGCGAGGGCTTGGGTGACAGGCTTGGTGGTACTCACACTGTTGTGCTGTGGTGCTGCGCAAGCGGGGCCGCCGGCGGCGGAATTTAAGGTCCCTGTGGAGTACTACAAATTGCCGAATGGATTGCGGGTGGTGCTTTCGCCGGACCATACGGCGCCGACGATATGCGTGGGGGTGTATTACCACATTGGATTTCGGATTGAGCCGAAGGATCGAACGGGATTCGCTCATTTGTTTGAACACATGATGTTCCAGGGATCGCAG
>Ga0185299_10006897_pt1 | contig 11895 bp, 9 predicted proteins | sample PaiPotPPA55metaG_FD_128002 | JGI IMG/M metagenome (GOLD analysis project Ga0185299, IMG submission 128002) | Iron sulfur acid spring bacterial and archeal communities from Banff, Canada, to study Microbial Dark Matter (Phase II) - Paint Pots PPA... ...
CGATGTCCAGTAATCTGAATGTCGACTCGAACCCTAGAACGGCAGAGATCGCCCGTCAAGGCGGCTGGCTTGTTCCGAGTGCTGAACACTGGTCGCACTTGTGAACAAACCCCGCCGCTGGCACGATGGCTTTCGAGCGCTCGAAGCCTTCGGTCCGCTCGAAGACAGAAGAGGTGCGCCATGCCGACCGACCCGCCCACGCGGCCCGCCGCACCCGCCGCCTCGGTGAAGTCGGCGGACCGCACTGTGGAGCTGCTCGAATTGCTTTCCCGCACGAGCGAGCCGCTGACACTCAGCGAGATACAACGTGCGCTGTCCTATCCGAAGTCCAGCCTGTTCGTGCTCCTGCGCACGCTGGTGGCGCGCGGTTGGGTGGAGACGGACCGGCGCGGCACCGGCTACTCCATCGGCGTCAGAGCGCTGTTGGTGGGCACCTCGTACCTGGACCGCGACCCGGTGATCCGTGCCGCGACCCGAAGCCTCGAGGAGCTGCGCGCCGAGGTCAACGAGACGGTGCACCTCGCGCGGCTGGACGGCGCGGACGTGGTCTACCTGGCCAGCCGCGAGTCCGCGCACCAGCTGCGGCTCACCTCCCGAGTCGGCCGTCGACTGCCCGCGCACGCGACCTCCCTGGGGAAGGCGCTGCTGGCCGCCCGCACGGACGAGGAAGTCGACGCGATCCTGCCGGCCGAACTCGACGCCATCACCCCACGCACCCTCACCGAGCGCGGCGCCCTGCTGGCCGACCTCGCCGAGACCCGCGAGCGCGGCTACGCGGTTGAACGCGGGGAGAACACGGCCGGTCTCGGCTGCTTCGCCGTGGCCCTGGACTACAAGCACCCGGCGCTCGAGGCGATCAGCTGCTCCGTCCCGTCCGTGCGCCTGGACGACCCCGACCACGCAGCCCAGGTGCTCGAGGCCATCGTCCGGCACGCCAAGGAGCTCAGCGCCGTCCTGCGCACGGCCTCCTGACCGGCCGCGTTCCGACCGGCCGCGTCCGCAACCAGCCGACGACCGACGAGGTCCGATAGGTCCGAGAGATCCAAGGGAGTACGACCTGTGTCCACCATCCTCATCACCGGCGCCGCGGGCGGCGTGGGCAGCCTGCTGCGGCCCCGACTCGTCCGCACAGACGGCACCCGCACGCTGCGCCTGCTGGACCTCGCCGAGATCACCCCGGACAAGGGCGAGGAGGCAATACAGGCCTCCGTCACAGATATGAGCGCCATGATCGAGGCCTGCCAGGGCGTGGACGCCGTCATCCACCTCGGCGGCCAGGCCACCGAGGCATCGTGGGAGAAGATCCTCGAGGTCAACATCGACGGCACCCGGACGGTCTTCGAAGCGGCTCGTCGCGCCGGGGTGCCCCGGGTGGTGTTCGCCTCCTCCAACCACGCCGTGGGCTTCCACAAGCCGGACGAATATCCGTTGCCGGAGAACGTCACCGCGTTGCCCGACACGTACTACGGCGTTTCCAAGGTCGCCGGGGAGGGCCTCGGCGCGCTCTACGCCAAGCGGTACGGGCTCGACGTCATCTGCATCCGTATTCTGAGCTGCTTCCCCAAGCCGCCCAACCTGCGCGCCCTTTCGACCTGGCTCTCCCCGGACGACGCCGGGCGACTGTTCGAGGCCTGCCTCACTGTCGAGAAGCCGGGCTACCGCATCGTCTACGGCGTCTCCGCGAACACCCGCGGCGGCTGGGTTTCGCTCGAGGGCGCCCGCGAACTCGGCTACGAACCGCAGGACGACGCCGAGATCCACCTTGCCGAACTGACCGCCGAATTCGGCCCGATCGACCCGGCCGACCCGGTGTTCACCTACCTCGGGGGCCCGTTCTGCGCCCCGGAATTCGACGCGGACAACCTGTGAGGAAGCACATGTCACCTGACCTCGAACTCATCCAGGGCTTCGACCCGCGCACCGGCGAGCCCGCCGGCGAACCGGTCGGCTCGCTCTCGCTCAGCGCGGTGAAGCAGGCCGTCGACGAGGCGAGCGAAGCCTTCGAGCAGTGGCGCGGGTTCGACCGGGCCGCCGCGCTCGACGCGATCGCGGCGAAGCTGGACGAGCACGTCGACGAGCTGGTCGAGACGGCCGATCGGGAGACCGCGCTCGGCCGGACCCGGCTGACCGGCGAGGTCGGCCGCACCACCGGGCAGCTGCGGCTGTTCTCGCAGGTGCTGCGGAACGGAACGTATCAGGACACGGTGATCGAGCACGCCGAGGGCGCGCGTCCCGACCTGCGCCGGATCAACCGGCCGATCGGGCCGGTGGCCGTGTTCGCCGCCTCCAACTTCCCCTTCGCCTTCTCGGTGGCGGGCGGCGACACGGCCTCGGCCCTCGCCGCGGGCTGCCCGGTGATCGTCAAGGCACATGAGGCGCACCCGCGGACCTCGAAGCTCACCGCCGAGCTCGTGCTCGAGGCGCTCGCGGACGTCGGCGCACCGCGCGGCGTGTTCGGCATCGTGTTCGGTCGCGAGGCCGGGGCGCAGCTGGTTCAGCAGCCCGCGATCGCCGGCGTCGGCTTCACCGGCTCGGCGCGCGGCGGTCTCGCCCTCGCCAAGCTGTGCGCCGAACGCCCCGACCCGATCCCGTTCTACGGCGAGCTCGGCTCGACCAACCCGGTGATCGTGCTGCCGGGTGCGGTCTCCGCACGCGGCTCGGAGATCGCGGCCGGCTACGCCGGATCGCTGACCCTCGGCTCCGGCCAGTTCTGCACCAACCCGGGCATCATGTTCGTGCCCGAGGACGCGGCGTTCCTCGACGCCGTCGCCGAAGCCGTCTCCGGCACCGTGGGCGCTCCGATGCTGGCCGAGCGGATCCACGGCGGGCTCGTCGCAGGGGTCGAAGAACTCGCGGCGGTCCCCGGCGTGCGGCTGCTGGCCGAGGGCAAGCCGGGGGAGGGGCCGTGGGCCTCGACGCCCGCCGTGTACGTGGTGAGCGACGCGGACTTCCGCGCCAACGCGGAGCAGTTGCGCGAGGAGCACTTCGGCCCGGTCGGGCTGGTCGTGACCTATCCGGCGGACCGGCAGCCGGACGTCGACGGCGTCTCCGAGGGCAACCTCACCGCGACGATCCACCTCGACTCCGAGAACGGCCGGGACGTGGCCGCCGCGCGCGAGGTGCTGCCCGAACTGGAGCGGATCGCGGGACGGATCGTGTTCAACGGCTGGCCGACCGGCGTCGCCGTCACGCACGCTCAGCACCACGGCGGCCCGTTCCCGGCCACCACTGCCCCGGCGCACACTTCGGTCGGCTCGGCGGCGATCCGGCGCTGGCTGGTGCCGGTGGCATATCAGGACGCTCCCGCGGCGCTGCTGCCCGCGGCACTGCGGGACTGACGGGCTTTCGGCGCCGGTAACCGTCGCTGAACGGACTCGGCGGCGTCGGCGGTATCGGCGGCGGTCCGGCGATCTCGCCCCGCCGCCGACTGCCGACTGCCGACCGCTGACTGCCGACTGCCGACCGCCGGTTCGCCGACCGCCGTCCCGCTCAGACGCTCAGCTCAGCGGCCGTCAGACTCCCAGCGGCGTCCGCATCAGCCGGGCGACGGCCGCGTCGTCGCCGGTCAGTTCGACCTGAGCGGCCTCCTTGCGGCCGTTGCAGAACAGGACGAGCTCCCCGGCCGCCCCGGAGACCGTCACCATCTGCGGCGTCGCCGACTTGGCCACCACGGTCTGCTGGTTCGGCGTGCGCACCAGCGTCACGCCCACCGGGACCTTGCGGAACAGCAGCTTCACCCCGCCCCGCAGCCGCCGCCAGAGTTCGTCCTCGAGCTCAGGCTCGATCTTGCGCGGCTGCCACTCCGGCGCCGCGCGGCGCACGTCCTCGAGGTGCACGAAGAACTCGATGGTGTTCGCCGCCTCGTCCACCGCGCCGAAGCGGGTGGGCGACCAGGCCGGCGGCCCGGACTTGAATCGTTCGACCAGGTCCGGGTACGGCGTGTGGTCCCGGCTGGCCTGTTGTACCTTCTTCGTCCAGCCGGCCAGCGGTTTGGCCAGGATGCCCATCGCCGCGTCCGGCCTGCCCTCGCGCAGCACCAGGTGCGCGACCAAGTCCGAGGTGCGCCAACCCGTGCACAGGGTCGGCGCGTCTGGGCCCATGGTGGCCAGCAACTCCGCCAGGGCCTGCCGTTCCCGCGCTGCGAATCCGGTCATGCGCACAGAGTATCCGGCCGCGCCGTTCCGGGCTACGACGCGGTACGGTAAGGGGCGATCGGGGTAATTAACATTTACGAAGTCCGGGTCGGACGGTTAGGCTCAAGGGCTGCCGTGCCGTTCGCGCCGCATGTGCCGGCCGACCGAGTTCCGACAGCCGACCGAGATCCAGCCGCCGATCGGGATCGACCGCGATCCATCCGCCGAGGGGGAGCCACCACCCATGCGCCCGTATCCCGCCACCGCGTCGCCTACCCGCCGCGGTCTCTGGGTGCTCGACCTGTCCATCCGCACCGAGAAGAAGGTCTTCGCCGGCGCGCTGCTCGGCAGCGCCCTGTACGGCAGCATGACCGTCGGTGCGGCCTGGGCCGTGGGCTGGGCCACCGACCACGTCGTCCTGCCGGCCTTCTCCGCGCACCACACCACGGCCGGCTCGCTCGCCGCGGGCGGACTGCTCATCATCGGCGTGGCTCTCGCCAAGGTCGTCGGCATCTTCGGGCGCCGCCTGCTCGCCGGCATCCTGGTGTACCGCATGCAGGCCCGCTACCGACGCCTGGTGACCGCCGCCTACCTGCGGCTGCCGCTCGCCTGGCACCAGCAGCGACCCACCGGGCGGCTGCTTTCCAACGCCAACTCGGACGTCGAGATGGCCTTCATGCCGCTCACCCCGATGCCCATGTCGCTCGGCGTGCTCGTGATGCTGCTGATGGCCATCATCGACATGTTCCTGACCAACTCGGTGCTCGCCCTCATCGGCGTGCTGCTGATCCCGGCTGTCATCGCCACCAACACGGTCTACGTCCGCTACTCCGGGCCGCGCTTCGCCCACGCCCAGGAACTGCGCGCGCACGTGGCCGAGGTGGCGCACGAGTCTTTCGACGGCGCCCTCGTCGTCAAGACCCTCGGCCGCGAGGCCGCCGAGACCGAGCGCTTCGCCGTGCGCGCCCGCTCCCTGCGCGACGCCAACATCGCGGCGGGCCGGGCCAGGTCCCTGTTCACCCCGATCCTCGAGGCGCTGCCGAACCTCGGTGTACTGGCCGTACTGCTCTTCGGCACCCAGCAGGTCGCCGCGGGCAACGCCCGGCCGGGCGACGTCGTCAACGTGGCCTACCTGATCACCCTGCTGGCCTTCCCGATCCAGGCCATCGGCTGGGTGCTCGGCGACCTGCCGCGCGCCGTCGTCGGGTACGAGCGGGTCGCCGCGGTGCTCGCCGCCGAAGACCGCACCGCTTACGGCAGCCGGACCGCACGCCGGGACGCAACCGCCGCGGCTCTCGAGTTCGACCGGGTCGACTTCGCCTACCCGGAGGCCGAATCGGCGCCGGTGCTGCGGTCCCTCTCGACCGTGATCGAACCGGGCCGGACCGTCGCGCTGGTAGGCGCCACCGGCTCGGGCAAGTCCACCCTCGCCGCGCTGCTCGCCCGGCTCACCGACCCGACCGGCGGCGAGATCCGCCTCGACGGCACGGTCCTGGCCGAGTACTCGAAGGGCGAGATCTCCGAGTCCGTCGCGCTCGTGCCGCAGCAGACGTTCATCTTCGGCGACACCGTGCGCGCGAACGTGGCCCTCGGCGCCGACCTCGGCGAGGAGGAGATCTGGGCCGCGCTGCGCACCGCGCAGGCCGAGAAGTTCGTCAAGGCCCTGCCGGGCGGCCTGGACACCGTCATCGGCGAGCGCGGCACCACCCTCTCCGGTGGACAACGCCAACGGCTTGCCCTGGCCCGCGCCCTTGCCCGCCACCCACGGCTGCTCGTCCTCGACGACTGCACCTCGGCCGTGGACCCGAGCGTGGAGGCCGCGATCCTCGACGGTCTGCGCGAGCAGGGCGGCGACCCGGGGCAGTCAGGCGCCACGGTCGTCGTCATCGCGTATCGGAAGGCGACCGTCGCGCTCGCCGACGAAGTGCTCTTCCTCGAAGACGGCGCGATCTCCGCCCGCGGCACCCACGAGGAGCTGCTGACGCGCAGCCCGGGCTATCGCGAACTCATCACCGCGTACGCGCGGGCGGCCGAGGATGCGGAACTCGAGGAGCGGGCCGAGCGCGCCGATGACGCCGAAGTCGGTCAAGACGCCGTAGACGACGTAGACGCCGACCGCGTCGAGAACTGCGCCGAGGAGATATCCGCATGACCGCCGTCATCGAAGAACTCGACGAGGCCGAGGAAAGCTTCGAGCCGGCCGTGCCCGACGCCCCCGACGCCCCGGTCGTCGGCGAGGCCGAAGGCGGCCCGCTGGCGATCGTGCGTACCGGGCTGCGCCTCTCGCCCGAGTTCACCAAGGGCATCGGCGTGACGATCCTGCTCGCCCTGGTCGCCACCACCGGCCGCATCGTCATCCCGGTGGCCGTGCAGCAAGCCATGGACAAGGGCTTCGGCGCGGCGTCCGGCCGGGTCGACGTCGGCGAAGTGGAGCGGATGGTCGCGCTCGCTTCCCTCGCGGTGATCGCCACCATGATCTCGGCCACCGCGATGAGCCGCCGGCTCTACCGGGCCAGCGAATCCGGCCTGGCCGGCCTGCGCATCAAGGCATTCCGGCACGTGCACGACCTGTCCGTGGCGCACCAGCAGGCCGAGCAGCGCGGTTCGCTCGTCTCCCGGGTCACCTCCGACGTCGACACCATCACCAACTTCATCCAGGAGGGCGGCCTGACCCTCTTCGTCAGCATCGCGCAGATGGTGCTGGCCACGGTCGTCATGGCGGTCTACTCCTGGCAGCTGACCCTGCTCATCTGGGTCTGCTTCCTTCCGCTGTTCGCCACGATGCGCCTGGTGCAGAAGAGCACCGGCCGCCGCTACAACGACGTGCGCAAGGCCATCGGACGGATGCTCGGCGCCGTCAGCGAGACCCTGGTCGGCGCGGCCGTCGTGCGCGCCTACGGCATCGAGGACCGGATGGCCGAGCGGATGAACGAGTCCGTCGACGGCACTCGGCGCGCCCAGATCAGGGCCCAGAGTGTCGTGGTGCGGACCTTCAGCGCCGGCGAGATCGCGGCCGGGCTCGCGAACGCCGGAGTGGTCGTCGTCGGCACGCTGCTCGGTGTCGGCGGGGAACTGACCGCGGGTCAGCTCGTGGCCATGCTCTTCCTGGTCTCGCTGTTCATCACCCCGGTGCAGTGGGGCGTCGAGGTGCTCAACGAGGCACAGAACGCAATCTCCGGCTGGCGCCGGGTCATCGGCCTGCTCGAGGCGGTCCCGGACGTGCCCGACCCCGGCGCCGAGGGCACCGACTTGCCCGAGGGTGCGCTGGACGTCCGCTTCGAGCACGTCGCCTTCGCCTACCCCGGTGGCGCGCGGGTGCTGCACGGCGTGGACGCGACGATCCCCGCTCGCACCAGGATCGCCGTCGTCGGCGAGACCGGTTCGGGCAAGACCACGTTCGCGAAGCTGCTCACCCGGCTGATGGATCCGGCCGAGGGCAGCGTCCTGATCGGCGGGGTCGATGCGCGGCAGATCCCCTTCGAGCAGTTGCGCCGCCGAGTGGTGATGGTCCCCCAGGACGGGTTCCTCTTCGAGGGCGACATCGCCGACAACGTCCGCTACGGCGCGCCGGAAGCGGACGACGAGGCGGTCCACGAGGCTTTCACGGCGCTCGGCCTCGGCGACTGGCTGGCCGGACAGCCGCAGGGCGTGGCCACCCAGGTCGGCCAGCGCGGCGAGTCGCTCTCCGCGGGCGAGCGGCAGCTGGTGGCGCTGGCCCGGGCCTACGTCGCGGACCCGGATCTGCTGCTGCTCGACGAGGCGACCTCGGCCGTCGACCCGGCCACCGAGCAGCGCATCGCCCGAGCCCTCGAAACGCTCACCCGCGGCCGCACGACCGTCTCGATCGCGCACCGACTCTCGACTGCGCAGGCGGCCGACGAGGTGTTCGTCTTCGACGCGGGACGCCTCGTCGAGCGCGGCCCGCACCGGGAGCTCGTCGAGCAGGGCGGCGTGTACGCGGCGCTCTACGCATCCTGGGCCCGGACCGCCGTCGGCGGCTAGTCCTGACGCCGCGTCATGCCACCTGGTGCCAGCCCAGCGCGAGCCAGCTGACCCAGTACAGGAAGGCGAGGTCGACCACCACGAAGGTGTACCAGGCCCAGCGCTGGCGCAGCAGCATGGGCAAGGAGATCAACAGCGGGATGATCGCGGCGAGGTAGCGGGGCTCCGAGGTGAACCACGGTGAGGTGACGCCGAGCACGACCATCACGGCGGACCAGGCCGTGAAGGACACCGGCAGCCTGCGCGCGCAGGCCACGAGAGCGACGATCGCGATCGCCGCGCACGCGAGCGAGGTATCCAGTATCCCGACGGCGTGGTAGGTCAGCAGAGTCTGAATGGTGTTGATCGGATTCTGCGTGACAGCTCCGCGGTTACCGCTCGACACCTGCTCGGAGAACGGCAGGATCCAGTTGTGGAAGTGCAGCTGGCAATAGCCGAGGTACGCGAGCAGGCCGAGCCCGGGCGCGGCGCTCTGCAGCAGACCGGCGACTATCGAGCGCGGAGTCCAGCCCGCCTGCCGGGCCGCGCGCACCGCCTCGATGAAGCCGGGCAGCGCGAGGACGATGCCGGTGGGCCGGGACATGCCGGCGAGCAGGCCGACGGCGACGGCCCAGCCCGTGCGCTGCCGACGTACCGCAAGGAAGTAGAGCGCGGCGAGCACTCCGGCGAGCGGCTCGGTGTACCCCATCACCAGCGCGAAGGCGCCGGGCGCGATCTGGCTCAGCCAGGCGGCACGGCTCGCCGTCACCCGGTTCCCGGTCTCGCGCATCGCGATCACGTGCACCAGCGCGCCGAAGACCAGCGCGAGCACCCAGCAGAAGGCGAAGAGCACGAACTCGGTGGGCAGCCGCGTCACGATCGTGAGGCCCGCCACGAACAGCGAGGTCAGCGGGAAGAAGTGGGCGAGGCCGCCGACCCCGGTGTCGTCCCCGAAGACGTTCCCGCCGTGCGCCATCCCGCTCGCCTCGGTCAGGTACCAGTGCGTATCCCAGACCTCGAGCGGGGCGAAGACGTTCGAGTGATTCAGCTGCAGGCAGACCAGTAGTACGAAAACGTGGGCGAAGAGCCATGCGGGCAGGCTCGAGCGCAAGCCGTCGTAGAGCTCCGTCCTGGCGCCCGCGATTTTCGTCATGAGCAATTTCTGTTCACTTCTCCCCGACTCGGCGGCGACGCGGCCAGAGTGGCGCCACCGTGATCGTCTGAGCGAGACAATAGGGCACATGGACGAGACGAGGCCGGGGCGAGCGGCGCTGGACCCGGCGATTGCAGCGCAGTTGAAACGCAACAGCCAGGGACTGGTGCCCGCGGTGGTGCAGCAGTACGACACCGGCGAGGTGCTGATGCTGGCGTGGATGGACGACGAGGCGCTGCGCCGGACGCTGTCCACCGGCCGGGCCACCTACTGGTCCCGCAGCCGCGCCGAGTACTGGATCAAGGGAGCCACCTCGGGCAACTTCCAGCAGGTCAAATCGGTGGCCCTGGACTGCGACGGGGACACGCTGCTGGTCAGGGTCGACCAGACCGGACCCGCCTGCCACACCGGCGCGCACACCTGCTTCGAGGGTCGGGAACTGCCGCTGAGCACACAATGACCGCGCGATGATCGCGCAGTGACGGCGCGGTGACCGCGATGTGACCGCAGTCCCGCCGACCGGCCAGGGCTGCCACAATGTGGTGCCATGACGACCGGTGCCACCACCCCCGACCTGCCCGCCTTCCGCGCCCTCGCGGCCCATCAGCGGGTCATCCCGGTCACCCGCCGCTTCCTCGCGGACGGCGAGACCCCGGTCGGGCTCTACCGCAAGCTCGCGGCGGAGCGCCCCGGCACCTTCCTGCTCGAATCCGCCGAGCACGGCGTCTGGTCCCGCTACTCCTTCATCGGCGTGCGCAGCGAGCTCGCACTGACCGAGCGCGACGGCTCCGCCGCCTGGATCGGCACCCCGCCCGTCGGCGCGCCGACCGAGGGCGCGCCGCTCGACGTGCTGCGCGCCACCCTCGAACTGCTGCGCACCCCGCACGACCCGGCCAGGGCCGACCTGCCGCCGCTCACCGGCGGCTTCGTCGGCTACCTCGGCTACGACACCGTCCGCCGGCTCGAGCGCATCGGCGAGCACGCGAAGGACGACCTGAACCTGCCCGAGCTGACCATGCTGCTCGCCGCGGACCTCGCCGTGCTCGACCACAACGTCGGCACGGTCACCCTCATCGCGAACGCGATCAACCTCAACGGCACCCCGGACGGCGTGGACGCGGCCTACCGCGGCGCGCTGGCCAGGCTGGACGCGATGGCCGCCGATCTCACCCGTCCCGACCGGCTGCCCCCCGCCACCCTCGAGCTCGACCTGCAGCCCGAGTTCACCGGGAACCGCAGCAGCGAGGACTACCGGGCCGCGGTCGACCGGGCCAAGGAGGACATCCGAGCGGGCGAGGCCTTCCAGATCGTGGTCTCCCAACGCTTCGAGATGGCCACCGAGGCCAGCGCCCTCGACGTCTACCGGGTGCTGCGCGCGACGAACCCGAGCCCTTATATGTACCTGTTCCGCTTCCCGAGCGAGCGCGGGTCCTTCGACGTGGTCGGCTCGTCCCCGGAGGCGCTGGTCAAGGTGTCCGACGGCGAGGCGATGCTGCACCCGATCGCCGGCACCCGGCCCCGCGGCGCCACTCCGGAGCAGGACGCCGCGCTCGCCGAGGAGCTGCTCGCCGACCCGAAGGAGCGCGCTGAGCACTTGATGTTGGTCGACCTCGGTCGCAACGACCTTGGCCGGATCAGCACGCCGGGCAGCGTCGAAGTGGTCGACTTCATGAGCGTGGAGCGCTACAGCCACGTCATGCACCTGGTCTCGACCGTCGTCGGACAGATCGCCCCGGACTGCAACGCGCTCGACGTGCTGCTCGCGGCGTTCCCGGCCGGCACGCTCTCCGGCGCCCCCAAGCCGCGGGCACTGCAGATCATCGACGAACTCGAACCCACCAGGCGCGGCGTCTACGGAGGCTGCGTCGGCTACCTGGACTTCGCCGGGAACAGCGACACCGCGATCGCGATCCGCACCGCGCTGCTGCGCGACGGAGTGGCATACGTCCAGGCGGGCGCCGGGATCGTGGCCGACTCGGTGCCCGAGTCGGAGGACGCGGAGTGCCGGAACAAGGCGATGGCCGTCCTGCGGGCCGTCGCGGCGGCCGGTACGCTGCGCCCGGCGCCGTAGGCCGGCAGGCCGCGGGACGCACCCCGCTCCGGCCCGCTGAATCCGCGAGACTCAGCGCATTCTGAAACCCGCCGCCCGAGCCGCACCCGGCTGCGGGGCCGCGGACGCCGTTTGCGAGGATGGACGCATGGCAGCAGCGCAGACCGATTCGCCCGACGGCACGACCGTCACCGAGCAGCAGGCCGTCCGACCGGCGCGCAAGGCGGGCCGCAACAAGGCGCTGGCCGCGCTCCTCGCCGCCCTCGGCTCCGGCATCATCCTGCTGACCATCGGTCGCAGCTGGGCCCACGGCGACGTGACCAGCCCGATCACCTTCAAGGTGAACGCCACCGGCTCGCAGTTGACCGGCGTGCCGTACGCGCTCGGCCTGGCCGGACTGGCCGGAGCGCTCGCCCTTTTCGCGGTCAAGCGGATCGGCCGCTACTTAGTCGGCGTCGTCCTCGCGCTCGCCGGTGCGGGCAGCGTCTACGCCGTCGCCGACCGGCTCAGCAGCCTCGACGACGCCCTGCACACCCAGGCCTGCATCCAGGGCCTCGGCTCACAGACGAAGATCAGCG
>Ga0185299_10006898_pt1 | contig 11894 bp, 8 predicted proteins | sample PaiPotPPA55metaG_FD_128002 | JGI IMG/M metagenome (GOLD analysis project Ga0185299, IMG submission 128002) | Iron sulfur acid spring bacterial and archeal communities from Banff, Canada, to study Microbial Dark Matter (Phase II) - Paint Pots PPA... ...
CGCTCAGACGAAATGTGGGTAATCCTGAGTTCATACAGGGGGTACCCATAGCCGGGACCGCAGTAATATTCGGCGCCCGCAGGATTGGTCATCATGTACTCCTGATCACAGGAATTCATCGATGAGTCATAAGACGCCGCGGCACAGCCGCCCAGCAACGCGGCTGCAAACACCCCTGTCAAAGGGGGCAAAATCATGTGCTTCACGGTAAGACCTCATCTAATGCGGCGGAGCGTATCCACTCCCGAAATTAGCGGACAACAACACCAAGAGCGCTGTCTACGTCGATCGCCAACAGTCGAGACAAGCAAGAACGCCACGAACGCGAATCTCGCCTTCGTGTTGATATCGTTTCTCATCGTGCACACCTCCACGGCTATCCCGAACCTAGCCAGCGAAGTGGGAACCCGCGGTCGATGTCAGCCCGATCTGCGAGACTGACTGGTTAACGCCGTCTAACTCCCCTGCGCGGATCCTCCTTCTGAACCGAAGTTTTCCAGACATCTGACGTACGTATACGTCCGAATTCTGATTGCACTCCACTTCCCGCATCGGCAGTGGTCAATATCCGCCGCTACCCACTGTTCGACGTCGTGCCACCGCCATGGGAGTTCCCGTCTGATGGGCATCCCGTTAAGGCTAGCGAAACAAGCATGAGGAATGCTAATAACTATCTAGTTGCTTTCATCGTGACCTCCTGTGAGCGCGACCGGCGCGCGTTGCCCGATTACTGGCTTCGCCATATGTCATATGCCCTCGAAGCGGTCGCCGTGCGTGTCGCTGGTTTCTTGAGGCTCGTGCACGCGGTCCATAAGATCGACGTGCTCGGCATAGTGGGTGTCCTTAGTCAGCGACCAATCCTTGGTGCGGAGAGTACTTGACGCATTGCGGGACTACGCATATTAAACGGCCGGCGGAGCCACGATATTCCATTCGAAGCAGTCAGCGGTTGACGTGGGGAAACCGACGTCGTTTTCGCCGCGAAGGCGCGACGTTAACGTTGCGGCCCGAACTTTTGTTCAACCGTTGGGCTTCAGGCTCGTTCCGCGTGCACCGAACCACAAAAACAGCCCGCGCGACCCCTTGCGAGCGGACACCATGGATGCTCGCCTGTCCTGTTTTTTGACTTTTACTTCAATCTTCAGGACTTCATTGGATAGCGACCGACGCAAAAATAGTCCTGAGACACTGGAATAAGTCGGCTGTGCTGGACGTTTCGTTACGGTAGTGAGGAGGTGAGCTGAATGATCAACACTCGACACGCGTTCGCACTTGAAATTCGCCGCCGGGCGCGACGACTACGACTCAAACAGGTGTAAGCAACGCGCGAATATCAGGTACAGACGCACCTTGATGTCGATCGACTGCACGTCGCTCCTAACGCTTCGTCCGGACCTTCGCAATGAAACGTCGCGCTCCTCGCATTACGCGTAGGGTGGTCAGCCACACGCGGATACTCGCGATATTCGTAGAGGAAAACATCATGTTCTCAAGCACACGCACTGCAGCCTTCCTTGGTGTGGCCACGCTCGGTCTTGTTTGCAGCCCTGGTTACGCAGAGCAGCCGATAAAAACCAAGCTGCTCACGAACACGATCCAGCTTAATGCTAATCACGTCAAGGCAGGCACGGTGACGTTCGAGGTAAGCAACGCACCGGACACTGGTCTGACGCATGAGCTCGTCGTTCTTAAAACGGACTTGGACGCCGATAAGCTGCCAGTTAAAAATGGACAAGTCTCGGAGAGCCAGTTCAAAAAAATGGGAGAGGTAGAGGACATCGACCCCGGCAAGAACAAGCGCTTGACACTCAAGTTGGCACCCGGCCGCTACGTACTAATCTGCAACCAGCCAGGCCACTACTCGATGGGCCTGCATACGTCTTTGCTCGTCACGCCCTGACCAGCTTGGGTCATGGGTTCTTTGACGCACCAGTTTTACTGATCCCGTTGGCATGAGGCTGATCGGAGAAGGTTGACGCCAACGGGTGAAGCAATGCGTCGACTCAAATGGAAGCGCTGAGCGACAGCGACGAAAGACAGGCGACCAAGGAGAGCTTGCTTCCGAGGCTTTGTCGCAGACAGGACATACAGGCGAGCGTGAGTCCGATGTGAGGCGACGTTACGCGGTGAGTGAGAACACCAGGCAGCAGACAGCGTCGCCGCTGGAGCCGCATTCAATGGGCCTTTCCTGATGTTGCGCATCCCTCCGATGCCGGCCAGAGTCATACGACACTGTCACCTTCCAACGCAGCCGGCACGTACCATCGCGGCGATGCACATGCAACGTGCCGTTGGCCAGATCGAGGCGATGAGTGGGGGCGTCCTTCGGGCTGCGGACCTGCGGCGAATCGCGTCCACCTATTTGGCGGGCATTAATTTGCGTGGCACGTTCGATTTTCCGATCGCCCGATATGCGGACCGTGTCTTGCCCAGCTTGGTGGGTGGCCTGAGTTTGAATGAGCTTCGCTCGGCGCGATGCTGACCGATCAGGCGGGATCCTCCGTCGCGGATGTCCGTGCCTGTTCGCCGCGCGACTTTGCCCACACGCCTGCCCGGACACGCATCGATCAACTTCTTGCGCCCGGCGCACCCTGACAGGCCGAAGCGTCGATCTGACGTACGGTTAAGGTACAGATCAGCCTGACACCCAGCATCAAAGCAGCGGCTCCCTTTCTCGCTTCGGCGTCCGCGTTGACCGAGAACTCTCCCGTGAAGACATCAAGCCATCGCTGGCCCCGATGTCGCCTCGCCAATTCCCTTTCAGGGTTTCGTCAAGCGTGCGCACACGCTTGGCTTCTTGATGAAGCAATTTGCCATGTTGCTTGCGCTATGGGAGGACCGCAGTCGTCCGAGCAACGAGGTTCAGCAGCTAGCGAGGCAGCACATTGCCAAACTGAACGCCCGCGTCGCTGAGTTAACCGAAATGCGCGACACGCTGGAGCACCTAGCTCGACATTGCCGCGGAGACTCCCGGCCCGAATGTCCAATTCTTGAGGGTTTGGCGGCGTCCCGGCATTAGAAAGGCGTGCCGCGACGGCGCATCGAAAAAGGCCTTGACCTTCCCGCCATGGGAATGTTGATACTGGGTTCATCGAAGATAACCTGATGGAGAACAGCATGGAATTTCAAGTCAAAGATATGAGCTGCGGCGGCTGCGCACGAAGCATCACCAACGCAGTGAAGCAAGTCGACCCCGCTGCTTCGGTAGACGTCGATATCGTGCAGAAAACGGTCAAGGTGACTTCATCCGTATCGCCTGAGAATGTGCTCAACGCAATCTCAGAGGCCGGTTACAACCCGGTCTTAAAAAGCTGATGCGCGCCCGGGTCGCTCCTGGCCCGGGCCTTTTCCGAGGTGTTGGTAATGGAAGCTACCCTGCAAAAAGCCGGCAACAAGCAGGCATCGAAGGAATGGTCCCTTCCCATCGAGGGGATGACGTGCGCCTCGTGCGTCGCCCGCGTTGAGAAGGCCTTGGCCAAAGTACCAGGCGTCACACATGCGGCGGTGAATCTGGCGACCGAGCGCGCCAGTATTACGGCCGGCGCCGCGGTGGCGCAAGACGCTATCGTCGACGCGGTAAATCGCGCCGGCTACGAAGTGCCTATGAATTCGATCACCTTCAACATCAAGGGGATGACCTGCGCGTCGTGCGTCTCTCGCGTAGAGAAAGCGCTCTTGCGCCTGCCTGGCGTATCCGCTGCCGTCGTGAACCTTGCTACTGAAACCGCGATGGTAACCAGCACGGGCGTGAGCGAGAACGCATTAGTTGCTGCGGTGGTCAAGGCCGGATACGAAGCGGCTCAGCATGTTGACAGCAGTGCCAAGCCCGCACCGTCTCGTTTTGACGCCGACATGCTAGCTGTCATAGCATCCGCTATCCTGACCGTCCCCCTCACCGTCCCAATGTTCGCGGCGTTGTTCGGCGCTCACGCGATGCTTCCGGCGTCGGCCCAACTGGCACTGGCGACTGTCATGCAATTCGTTTTTGGCGCCAGATTCTACAAGGCTGCCTGCAAAGCCGTGCTGGCCAAAGCTGGGAACATGGATTTGCTCGTCGCTCTGGGGACCACTGCAGCTTACGGTCTCAGCGTGTACGAGCTCATAGCTCATCCCGGTCAAATGAATCACCTTTATTTCGAGGCGTCAGCCGTCGTCATTACGCTCATCCGATTCGGGAAGTGGTTGGAAGTGCGCGCGAAGCGCAAAACCACCGACGCGATTAGAGCTCTGAATGCATTGCGGCCTGAAACAGCGCGTGTCCGGGTGGCAGGCAAAGAGAAAGATATTCCGCTATCGAGTGTCCGTGCCGGCGACCAAGTTGTGGTGCGCCCTGGCGAGCGAATCCCGGTGGACGGAACAATCGTCGAAGGCCAGAGCGATGTAGACGAGTCGCTCATAACGGGAGAAAGTTTGCCTATTGCGAAGGCTGTCGGAGACTCGGTCGTGACAGGCTCCATCGTGGGAAACGGGTATCTGTTGCTTCAGACCACAGCAGTCGGTGCGGACACGATGCTGTCTCGCATTATCCGTCTTGTCGAGTCGGCCCAAGCAGAAAAGGCTCCGATACAAAGGCTGGTGGACCGCGTGAGTGCCGTCTTCGTGCCCGTCATTCTAGGCATTGCACTCGTCACGTTGGTAGGGTGGCTGCTGGCAAACGGAAACGTCGAAGCAGCCATTCTGAATGCCGTTGCGGTCCTGGTCATCGCCTGTCCGTGCGCCCTTGGCTTGGCAACGCCAACGGCGATTATGGCGGGCACCGGCGTTGCGGCACAGCATGGGATTCTCATCAAAGACGCTGAAGCGTTGGAACTGGCGCACCGCCTCACCGTTATCGCACTCGATAAGACTGGCACATTGACCGAGGGAAAACCGAGCCTCGTGCAGTTCGAGGCGGACCAAATTCCGCGCCTCGAAGCTTTGCAACTGGCCGCATCGGTGCAACAAGCAAGCGAGCATCCGCTTGCTCAGGCGGTGGTAAATGCTGCCAAAGAGAAAGGGCTGACGCTGAGTAGTGCCAGTGACGCCACTGCTCTGCCCGGCCGAGGGATTGAAGCGACGGTTGATGGTCGCAAGCTCGTTATCGCAAGCGAACGATGGCTCACGGAAAGCGCGGTCGGCGTCTCTTCGGAACTCGAGCTTGCCGGACAGCAGGCACAGGAAGCCGGCTTCTCCGTGTCGTGGCTTGTCGAGACTCAGCCGGCCACCAAAGTTCTGGCCATGATGGCCTTCGGCGACGCAATTAAGAAGACATCGCCCGGCGCCATCCGCGCGTTTTCGGCGTTGGGCGTCCGGACGGTGCTCCTCACCGGGGATAACCCGGGGAGCGCGCAGCTCGTAGCAAAGGAACTGGGGATAAAAGATGTTCGTGCGTCGTTGCTGCCCGAAGATAAGGCAATAGCAGTGGCAGCGCTAAAGAGCGACGGCGCTACTGTCGGCATGGTCGGGGACGGCATCAACGATGCGCCCGCACTCGCCGCGGCTCACGTTGGTATCGCAATGTCGACTGGAACCGACGTCGCAATGCATGCAGCGGGCGTGACTCTTATGCGCGGGGACCCGGCACTTATCGCAGACGCCATCGATATCTCACGCAGGACGTACAGCAAGATTCGACAGAACCTGTTCTGGGCGTTTATCTACAACCTGATTGGCGTGCCATTGGCCGCGTTCGGCGTGTTGCATCCGATTGTGGCGGGAGCAGCAATGGCTTTCAGCAGTGTCAGCGTTGTGAGTAATGCGCTGCTTCTTCGGACCTGGAAACCTCGTTCCTGAGGGTCGCGAGCAGGAGACGTTGCTCGCTTTAGCGCGGCGGAGCTCCGGCCGTAACGCACATTCAGGACGATGCGGATGCCAACAAGGCATCCGCATTTATCACCAGCTCTTCAATATGTTGCGTTTATTGTCGTTAGCGGCCTTGAGAGCCTGTGGCACCCAAGGGTGCGTCGGGCGACTGTGATCGAAATGGGGGTACGACGATGGATCGTCGAAATTTTTTTGCCGGCCTAGCCGGACTGTCTACGCTTGCATGGACCGGCGCCCCGTTGCGCGCCAAGGGCACCATGAGTGTCGCAATGGATAACATGCCGGGTATGGCGAAGATGCCCGCCATGAACGGCATGGACGCGCCAGCGCAGCGACTCGCGGCCGCTGATGCGATCCCAATGGGTGGAGCGCTCCAGCCGCCTCGAATTCTTCAGAACGAAATCAGTGGAACGGGGAGATTTAAGGCGACGCTAGTCGCAGCTCCGGCACGCGTGTCGCTGGTTCCCGGCCAAACCACCGAGATCTGGAGCTACAACGGAGGCTTTCCGGGACCACTGATCGAGCTCACTGCTGGCGACGAGGTCGAGATCACCTTACACAACCGGTTGCCGCAGGCCACCACGATTCACTGGCACGGGCTACCGGTACCGGCGGACCAGGACGGCAATCCGTCAGATGCAGTACCCGCAGGCGGCACTCGCGTTTACCGATTCACGTTGCCAACGGATATTAGCGGCTTGTATTGGTATCATCCGCACCCCCACAAGCAGTCGGCGGAACAGGTATACCGCGGTCTCGCTGGGCCTATTCTGGTGCGAGCCAAGGTCGATCCGTTGGCAGCGCTGCCCGAGCGGGTTCTGGCCATCACAGATTTGCGCCTTACCGCCGATGGTGTAATTCCCGCCAACGACATGATGGACTGGATGAACGGGCGCGAAGGTCAGTTCGTCTTGGTCAATGGTCAGCACCGACCGAAGTTGGTGTTCAACGCTAACGGACAGGAACGTTGGCGGATACTGAATGCCACCAATGCCCGCTATCTTCGGCTCCAACTACCCGGCCATTCGTTGGCACTGGTGGGAACGGATGGCGGCCCGCTCGAGCGTGCCCAGATGGGCCTTCGCGAAATTCTCGTCGCCCCCGCGCAACGCGTCGACGTGGTCGTGCACGCCACGGGCCAGCGGATGTCGCCTTCGCCGCTGCTCGCGGCACCATACAACCGGGGCAAGATGGGCGGTGCTGCTGAAGACACACCGGTTCAATTGTTCGACGTTATTTTCAACGCCACTCGTGCATCCAGTCCGCCAACCTTGCCGCCGGTCCTCCGCTCATGGCCACAATGGCCAGCCGCCGCCGTTCAGAAGCGGGTCGTCATGAGCGAATCGATGTCGATGGCGAAGGGGCAACAGGGAATGCGATTTCTCCTGAACGGTAAATCGTTTGACATGGCGCGCGTCGATCTCATTAGTGAGATGGGCGTCACGGAAGAGTGGACGATCGTCAACGACTCTGACATGGACCATCCCTTCCATATTCACGGCACTCAGTTTCTAGTTGTCGAAAGAGAAATCGGCGGGCAAATTCGCAAGGAAACCTTTCGTGCACTCTACGATACGGTTAACCTGAAATCACAGGAAACCGTCCGAATCAAGATTGTGCAAACCATGAAGGGCATTCGCATGTTTCATTGCCACCTTCTTGAGCACGAGGACCTGGGCATGATGGGGCGACTCGATGTCATCTGATTGTCGCGAGGCACTGTTTTCCAATCCGACGCGTAAGAGTGCAGACGGCGTGCAACTCTGGATTGCGAATCGAACGTCAACCGACGCTGACTCGAACGCTTCTACGGCTACAAGGGGACCGAGATGAACATCGTCATGGCTATCGATGACAATCTGCATCGCAAACGTAAGCGACCAGCGACATGAACACGACCAGCAAGCCAAGCGTGACACAATGTCGGCGAGTGGTTCGCCCCGCCGACATGTTTCGCCGTTGGCCTACGCATGTTCGGTTGTGCGTGGTGCCCTTTGATTACGTTGGCTGCGTCACCGTGCGCAGCTATGGCTTAAGCGTCTTGAAGCCCTGCGGATACTTTTTCCTGGCTTCCTCATCAGACATGGATGTCGGGATGATCACGTCCTCACCCGGCTTCCAGTTTACTGGCGTGGCGACCGCATGCTTGGCGTTCAACTGAAGCGCATCGAGCAACCGCAGCACTTCGTCAAAATTGCGGCCCGCACTCATCGGATAGACGAGCATCGCCTTGACTTTCTTGTTGGGGCCGACAATACACACCGAGCGTACGGTGGAATTGTCCGCCGCGCTTCGCTGCCCAACCTCACGGACCGGCGTTACTTCGTCGCGGCAAACAGTGCCGACGCTTACGTCGGCGAATCGTTAAGCGCATTCGTCACCTTTTGAGCAAAACGGCAACGCCCGGCGCACCGGGCGTTGCTTACCTAACTTCCCTACCTATTCCCGACTTCGACTTTTTTAAGCCTCAAGATTTCAAGGCCTTAAGGCTGTTCTCACTGTTTAGTCATCGTCGTCATGGAGTTTGCCGTGAGCCGCAGTGACCTGGCTGACGCCGCGCTTATCGACAGCGCGCAGCATCGGATATGGCCTGTCGCCCTTGATGCCCTTCCACACCACACGGTTGAACAGATCCGCCGGGACTTGGTCGGCGTGCGAGAAGTCGAACTTCTCGGTCGCCTTGGCCCAGTACTCGGCGCTATGGGTCGGCGTGACGTCCGGCCCCTTGGCATAGGCCACGCCGTCATGCAGCGAAGCCAGGCTCAGGGTGGTCGTCTTCAGCACCGTCGAAGCAACGGCCGCGTACTGCCAATCGGGGGACGAGCTGGTATCGAACACATCCGCCATCGGCCGCTGGTAAGCGGTGTTCAGGTTGATGTGCTTGGTGCCAAGTATGTCCTCGATGGTACGCAGCGCGTTGACCTGACTGTAGTGGGTGTTGATCACCTTACCCTGCTTGACATACGGGCCGACCATATACACCGGTCCACGGTGCGAGTCCACGTGGTCGGGGCCGTCCTGCACGTCGTCCTCGGTCACGACAATCAGAGTGTCTTTGGCATACGGGCTATTAGCCACCGTTTCCACCAACTTGCCAACCGACAGATCGTCGTCGGCTTGCTGCGCCTCGGGAGTCTTGATATTCGCCAGGGCCGTACCGAAAGAGCCCATGTGGTCATGGCTCAAGCGGACCATCGACAGGCTCGGCAAGTTGTTTGCACTCACGTATTGAACGAACTCGCGCTTCCACTCGTTGTACCGCCACAAGTCCGGGTAGTTCTGATCGAAGCCCCGGAAATAGACGTCAGTCAGCGCGGCCAGTCGCGGCTCGAGCGGTGCAACCTGAATGATGCCGACACCGTGCGGATCCGACACCGGCACACTTTGCGTACCGATGCTGCCGATATTGTTCACTAGAAAGCCGTAGTTGCGGACGGTGCCACCGGCCTGCAGCACTGCATCGAAGATGTAGCCCTGCTGTTGCCCGAACGGGGAGTCGGACGACGCATGGTTGCCTGTACCGGTCAGCACATTCGCCGTGCCGCCCGGCAGGCTTGCCGTCTGGGTGGTGTAGTTGGTGGTGCCCGCTACGCCAGCGGCCGAATCGCGCTCAGCTACCGTCGCCAGGTTGACCGGCACACCACGGTTCGCGCCCTCGGATTCATATGACATTCCTCGATTCACGGCAGCATAGTTGAGCTGCTGCGACAGCGTCTCGGTGTTAGTCACACGACCTTGCAGCGCCCAGGACCAGCCGTCCATGCTGCCGTCGCCCGGATTCATAAAGTTACTGATCGTCACGAACTGACGAGCGATACGATGGAAGTTGGGCGTGATGGCCTGGCCGAACTGAACGAGGCTCGGGTCGCCGTTGGAACCCTGGCCCAAGTCACCCAGTATCTGGTCGAAGGTGCGGTTTTCCTTCACCACATAAATTACATGCTTGATGTGGTTACGCAGAAAATTCATTGTGTCGCCGTCTTTGTCGCTCTCCTGCGTCGTATAGAAGTTGTCGCGCGCAACCACGTTGGTCAAGCTGTCAAGCTCGGCGTCCGTCGGCACCGGCAGGCTGACCAGCGAGGCACGCTCCAATTGGAACTGGTACTCGTTGGAAGCTCTGGCCGACGTGGCGGCAGCGGCATTGCCACCCGGGTACTGCGTGCTCGTGATGCTGCCCGTGCTGCCCGACAGGTGCCCCGGGTTCGGGCCGGTCACGCTCTTGCCGTTGACGACGTACATGCGGGAACCGTCGGCGCTGAAAGTAACGTCGTGCGGCTCGAAAGCGGTCGGGATCAAGCCCGCAACGCGGTAAGCCTGGCGGCCAGTCAACGGGACCACAGCGATGTTGTTCGCGCCGGCATTGGTCGCGTACAGCGTCTTGCCATCCGGAGAGAGCGTCACCGCGAAGGTCGCGGCACCCGTATTCTGATCACGTTTCAGCACGCCAGCCGGTGCGCGCACATCAATGCTAGCCACCACTCCATTGCTGCCCGTGTCGATCACAGCGACCTGGTCGGCGTTGTCCTGCGCGACGAACAGCAGCGACTCGTTCTGGTTCATCGTCATGCCCAATGCATTGCCGTTCAGCTTGATGCGTCGGATCAGACGAGCGTTGCTGGGGGAAGAAATGTCAAGCGCGACGATTTCACGGTCTCGATCGGAGGAGATGTAGACGGTTTCGTTACCCTTCACCATCACGGCAAACGGGAACGTACCGCCAACGCCGCCTTGGGCGCTTTCGTTCTGGGTATTGAAGGGGCGCAGGTCGTACTCGTAGCGCACCGTGCCGTTGGCGGCGTCGATCACGCTAATCGAGTCGTTATAGTTATTAGCTACCACCAGCGTCTTGCCGTCTTTCGAGATGCCGAGGCCCCCGGCATTCGGCTCGACGCCAAGACCAACACCCTTGTTGTCGTGACCAAGCGGAATCTTGGCGGACAGCGACCAGGCGCCGCCGTGGTTGGTATAGGCATAGACGGCATCATCAGCGCCGCCAGCAGCGTACAGCGTATTGCCGTCCGGGGAGAATACTAGGCCGACGTAAGCATTGGACTGTTGAATCACTTGCTTCAGCAAAGGGTGGCCCTTGTTGCCATGAGCCACATCGTACAAGAAAATGAACTGCGTCGAGTTGGCGGTGTCGACCTTGCCCGCCGAGTCATACAGCGAGTTCTGGCCAGCGGTAATGATCGCCAGCGTCGTGCCATCCGGGCTGAGTTGCGAGCGCACGGCTTCGCCGGCAACAAAATCTGGATACTGGGGCAACCCGGGGTTCAAGAACTCCTGAACGGCACCCTTCGGCGCGGTAGGCGAGACGTACTGTCCGCTCGGCAATTGCACCGAGTCAGCAGGGTCCGCCGCGAGGCCGTCCTTATTGGCCTGAACCTGGAAGCTGATTAGTACGGCGGAGAAAATTGCTCCGGCACGGAGCACATGCTTGAAGTGAGGAGTCTTCATCGTATTCCTTAATGGGGAATCGCCAGCAGACTGCCGGCAGCCAAGCGGGTTTTGCCAGTCCGCTTAAGAAAAATTTGGAAGCTGCATGTCGCAGCTGTGTGCCGGAAAGAGCGGCAAGTTGTTTCAGAGGCGTGAGAGGCGGGTCACCTTCGAGCCCCTGCTGGCACGAAGCGATTAAGTCATTACAGAGTGTCACCGCGATGACGATGCTCGGAGTCTTACCAAATATTTTGTTAAAAAGACCAAATGAAGGGTTTTAATGCAATAAGGCGTTCTGGTAATCTGGCTCAGTCGAAATGGTTACGTCGATGAAGAATGAAGACGCTGGATACGGGTGTGGCACGCGTGCTTAAACGGCTGCACTATCCGCTGGAAGTGATCCTGACCTGCGTGCGTTGATACGTCGCCTATCCGCTTAGCTTGCGTCATCTCGAGGAAATTATGGCCGAGCGTGGGATTGCGGTCGATCATTCCACAGTGCAGCGCTGGCGCCATCAAGCTTCTGCCCATGCTTGAGAAGGCGTGGGTCACGCGCATCTCCACGCGATATCGTTTTCAGTAGCTAGGACGACCCTGGGTCCGTTGCTGCGGCCACGCACGAGCGCAACGCCTAGAAAGTGCAGCTTCGGGAGGCG
>Ga0185299_10006900_pt1 | contig 11893 bp, 9 predicted proteins | sample PaiPotPPA55metaG_FD_128002 | JGI IMG/M metagenome (GOLD analysis project Ga0185299, IMG submission 128002) | Iron sulfur acid spring bacterial and archeal communities from Banff, Canada, to study Microbial Dark Matter (Phase II) - Paint Pots PPA... ...
ATGCCCTCCGGCCCGCCATGCTTGAAGAATCGCCCCGCCAGGCGCCCCTCGACGCGGTTCGCCACTGTCTCCTAAAGCTGATATCACGCTACGAAACCAAAGAATCCATCATCGTTGACCGGCTATTGCGCTCGACTGAAGCGCTGCGCGCGCGGAAGCAAGCCATCTTCATTGAAATGGAGGAAGCGCTGTTTGCGGCCATGCGTGAACTGTGGCCACAACCCCAGCGGCGGACCACCCTTCGCATGGTCGCCATGGTCTCCATGGGCGCCATGCGCCTCGCCGTGGAGAACTGGCGGCAAGCCGGCGGAAAACGCTCGTTGGCCAATTACCTAACTAGGTACCTTAAACAAGCCGCCGTGCCTTCTCTAGAGCGGCAAGCAACGCCTGGTGCGCCTAGGCGAAACCCGCCACTTTCTTAAACGGGTCAGCTCAGAAAATGGAAATTTATGTACGCTTAGGCATTCCAGGAATCATCCGGCTAAAATAAAACGCTCCAGAATTCGATTAAAGCTCGTTTTTACGGCAAAACGGGTACTGGAAGACCAACTGCTTTGAGATGGAGGTTGAGGGTCCTCCTGAGTGCATTCGCACTCCAGTCCACGAGCTAATTTTGTGCTGTGACTTGATACTTTCGGAATTTAGTTGGCCGAATTCTTTCCGCGGTATTTGGCACACATTCGTAGCTGATCGCTTCGGTCTTCTGGGCAAAGCTCCTTCTTTGGAGGCGAGATATTCCAACTAATTGCGATCAAGTTATGCCAATTTGTTCGGAAAGTGGCGCACTGTTGAATCCTTTCCTCGGCGAAGAAAGTAAGCGACTACTCGGCCGATCTAGAGACTTCCGCGATCTCAACTCGGATGCCGGCTTTTTCTAATTCTTTGCGAAATTCGTCAGAAAGACCGGAATCGGAAATGAGATGGTGCCCTTTGCCGAGAGCCGAGACCGGATAGCTTCTGACTTTCCCGGCTTTCGAGCTATCCGCCAGAATAATCACATGGTCTGCGCGTATGATCATGGCCTGCTTCACGTCCGCATCAAACGGGTTCACCGTGGTGAACCCGCGCTGCAGGCTAAACCCGTTGACGCCGATAAACGCTATTTCTGCACTCATCGCGTGGATCATTTCGACTGCCATGGAGCCGATGACTGAATGCTGAATCTGGCGAACGATTCCTCCCACGATCGAAAGTTGAATTTTCGGGTAAGTCAGCAAGTGATACGCGATCCCGACATCGTTGGTCGTAATGTGGGCCTCCAGGTCCCGAGGTAAACTCTTTGCCAAGGCCGAGGTGGTCGTGCCGGAGTCCATGAAAACGTGGATGCCCGGCTTGATATAGGCTCTCGCAGCGTTGGCGATCGCAGCCTTCAGGGATAAAGCTTCTGACGCCCGATCATTATAGCTTTCGTCGCCGACCTCCTGGGAGAGGTTCCGCGCCCCGCCATAAGTACGGACTAAGACGCCACGCCGTTCCAACTCGGCCAGGTCCCTACGAATCGTCATCTCCGATACATCAAATCGCTTCGCCATTTCCAGAACGCTCAACTCCCCGGCGTCTCGGAGTAGGGTCATGATTTCCTGTTCTCGAATCTTTCCCTTCATCGGTCGCCTCCCAGAAGTTGCTTGACCTGAAATGTCTGCAGAATAGAAGCGTGGCCTTTCAACTCCTTGGTTCCACACGAAATCGGGATGTTATTCTCGCGCCCAAAACTTGCGCCCCTGTTCGTGATAGACGTTGCGCTCAAAATAATTAAACCGACCGCAGTTTTACCACCGAAGTTTGAACGACAATAATGGTCAGCACCAGCATGATCAGAGAAAGTGCCGTCGAAAAGCCGGTATTAAAAAAGACGAATCCCTGGCGATAGATGTAAAAACTCGCCGATTCCGTCGAACTGCCCGGACCGCCGTAAGGCATCGTGTAAACCTTGTCATATTCGCGAAACGCATGCATCCCTCGAATGAGAATACAGATCAACATCGTGTTACGCATCGCCGGGAAAGTGATATGCAGGAATTTCTGAAATCCTGATGCTCCATCCAGTTCCGCTGCCTCATGCGGATCCTTGAAGGCTTGCACAAAGTTGTTGAAGCCCATAAATGAGCTCGTGTCAGGATCGGACAAGCTATAGTTCGTGACGCTGATATAGCAGGAGTAGATAAGAGGAAACCTGTTGACTAACAGCAGTATCAGTACGGCAGGCAACACGAGCAGATAATAGGCTTTGTGGCTGTAGGTTTCGCGGCTGGCTTTTGGCATATCGAGTCAGTTAGGCGGAGCAAAACACTCGCTGCCTAAAGGGCGTTCATTCTTCTCGAGGCAGATCAAAAGGTCGCATTGCAGGGGCTTTAAGCTGTGGCGGGGGAGGCCAGCGAGTTGTTCCAAAGTGGCACCGTTTAGAGATCACAAATCAACAAATTTGTCGATCAAAATCGCGGGAAAAGAACATCCTAATGTTCGATTTGGACATTAATATGTTTGACTTATCGTTTTCGACCATCTACTTTCCGAGTCATCCCCCAAACAGTTACACCATATGATTCCCCCCAAATCTAGCAATTCAGCCAATAGAGCAGCGAGCTTGCGATCTGATTCTCATCTGGAAGCAGATGATACTCCGTGGTTAAAGGTCAAAAAAAATGTGTTCATTCCGAACATTAGGAAAGACATCTCGCTTTTCGCATTTTCGGCGGCGTTGTTGATCGCCGGCATTGGTCTTACCACGACTTCGGCGTTCGGCGCGCCGAGCGGAACCGTCGCCTTCCTGATGCCCGACGAGGGCTCGACGCGCTACGAACAGCATGATTTCCCCGGCTTCAAGGCAGAAATGAACAAGCTCTGCCCCGACTGCAAGGTGCTCTATCAGAACGCCAACGGCGACGTGTCGCAGCAGCAGCAGCAGTTCAACTCGGTGATTTCCCAGGGAGCGAAGGTGATCGTTCTCGATCCGGTGGATTCGATGGCCGCCGCCTCTTGGGTCCGCCTAGCGCAGAGCCAGGGTGTCAAGGTGATCGCCTATGACCGGCCCATACCCTCGACGCCGGCCGACTACTACGTATCGTTCGACAACGAAGGCATCGGCAAGGCCATCGCGCAGTCGCTCGTCCAGTATCTGAAAGACACGGGCGTGCCGACCGATAAGGGCGGCGTGCTCGAAGTCAATGGCTCGCCCACGGACGCGGCGGCGGGACTGATCAAAAAGGGTTGCCACGAGGGGTTGGAGGGCAGTGGCTACAAAACGCTCGCCGAGTACGACACGCCGGAGTGGGCGGTATCGAAGGCCCAGCAGTGGGTCAGCGGGCAGATCACCCGCTTCGGGGTGCAGATTGTCGGCGTCGTGGCCGCCAACGACGGCACGGGCGGCGCGGCCATCGCGGCCTTCAAGGCGTCCGGCGTCAACCCGGTGCCGCCAGTGACCGGCAATGACGCGACGCTCGCGGGACTGCAGCTGATCATCGCGGGCGACCAGTACAACACGATCTTGAAGCCAAGCGAGATCGTCGCGGCAGCGGCGGCGAAGGTGGCCGTTGATTTCCTGTCCGGCCAGTCCCCGAAGGCCGAAACGACGGTCTTCAATACGCCTTCCCAGCTCTTCAAGCCGGCGGTGATCACGGTGAAGAATCTCAAGGCGGAGGTCGTCGACAAGGGGTTCGAGAGCGCCAAGAATCTTTGCACCGACCGCTATGCCGAAGGGTGCAAGCGCCTGGGAATCACGAACTGATCCGGCGCGTGCCGGGTCCCTCTACTCACAATGAGGTATCCGTCCCATGACTGACAACGCCACAACACGGTCCAGGCTCGGTGAGCTGGTGCTGAGCCTGCGCGGCGTCTCGAAGCACTTCGGAGCGGTCTCGGCCCTGACGGGCATCGAGCTCGACGTGCATGCCGGCGAAGTGGTCGCCCTGGTGGGCGACAACGGGGCTGGGAAATCGACGCTGGTGAAGGTTCTAGCCGGTGTCCATCAACCCAGCACTGGCACGATCACCTTCGGCGGCCAGCAGGTCACGCTGCCCGATCCCGGCGCGGCGCTCGATCTCGGCATCGCCACGGTATTCCAGGACCTCGCGCTGTGCGAAAACCTCGATGTCGTCGCGAACATCTACCTTGGGCGCGAGCTGAATCCGCTCCGTCTTGACGAGGTCGCCATGGAGGTGCGGGCCTGGACGCTTCTGAACGAGCTGTCGGCCCGCATCCCGAGCGTGCGTGACGTGGTCGCCTCGCTGTCGGGCGGGCAGCGCCAGACCGTGGCGATCGCACGCTCGCTGCTGCTGGACCCGAAGCTGATCATGCTCGACGAGCCGACGGCGGCGCTGGGCGTGGCCCAGACCGCCGAGGTGCTGAACCTGATCGAGCGGGTGCGCGACCGAGGCCACGCGGTAATCATGATCAGCCACAACATGGAGGACGTTCGCGCCGTGGCGGACCGGATCGTGGTGCTGCGGCTCGGCCGCAACAACGGCGTCTTCTATCCCGACTCCTCGAATGAAGAGCTGGTGGCCGCGATCACCGGCGCCACCGAGAACGCCGTGTCGCGCCGCGCCGACCGCCGCAGACCGAACAGAACGCCTGGAGAAAGGAACGATCATGAGCAATGAAACGCAAGGCGCTCCGCAGCCGTCCACGCTACTCGACCGCAGCGATGTCCGCGTCAAGCACGCCACCGGGATCGGCGGCGCAGTCGCCGCCTTCGTCGAACGGGTGCGCTCGGGCGAGCTGGGATCGCTGCCGGTCATCGCGGGCCTGATCATCATCTGGACCGTGTTCACCAGCCTGAACCCGGTTTTCCTCTCGGCCAACAATCTGGTGAACCTACTGTTTGACTGCTCGACGGTCGGGGCAATCGCGCTGGGCATCGTCTGTGTGCTGATGGTGGGGCAAATCGACCTGTCGGTGGGCTCGATGAGTGGCTTCGCTTCGGCCCTCGTCGGTGTGCTCTGGGTCAATCATGGCTGGCCGGTGCTGCTGGCCATCGTCGCCGCCGTCGCCGTCGGCGCGCTGGTCGGCGGCCTGTACGCGCAGCTGCTCAACCGGTTCGGCATGCCGAGTTTCGTCGCGACGCTGGCCGGGCTGCTCGCGATCCTCGGGTTGCAGCTATACGTCCTCGGCGCCACCGGGTCGATCAACCTGCCCTACGCCTCGCCGGTGGTGAACTTCGGGCAACTCATGGTCATCCCCGCTGCGGTTTCGTACCTCCTTGCGCTGGTGCCGGGTGCCGTGATTCTGGTGGTCGGGCTGCGCACGCGTGAGCGCCGCCGCGCGTCCAATCTCTCTGCGACCTCGATGGGCAGCCTTCTCGTCCGCAGCCTGGCAATCACTGTGCTGTTGGAGATCTTGGTTGCATACCTTAACCGGGGACGAGGCGTTCCGCTGATGTTCGGTGTCTTCCTCGGCCTCGCGGTCGCGATGGACTATGCGCTTAAGAGGACGCGCTGGGGCCGGTCGATGAACGCAGTCGGCGGCAATCGCGAGGCCGCGAGGCGGGCAGGTATCAATGTCGGCGCCATCTATACCAGCGCCTTCGTGTTGTGCGCCAGTCTTGCCGCGCTCGGCGGCGTGCTGACTGCGGCACGGCTCGCCTCGGCAAGCACGCAGGCCGGCACCGGCGACGTGAACCTGAACGCTATCGCAGCGGCCGTGATCGGCGGCACCAGCCTGTTCGGCGGCCGCGGCAGCGCGTATGCGGCGGTGCTGGGCATCATCGTGATCCAGTCGATCGCCAGCGGCCTGACACTGCTAGACCTGTCGTCCTCGCTACGCTTCATGATCACCGGCGCGGTGCTGGCAATCGCGGTGATCGTCGACTCGCTCGCACGGCGGTCCCGCGTCTCGCATGGTCGCGCGTAATTCCATCAATCCAGGAGAGCAAATAAATGGCTGAATCCATGAAGGGAAAGGTTGCCGCCATCACGGGTGCGGCATCGGGTATCGGGCTGGAGTGCGCGCGCACACTGGTTGCGGAAGGCGCGAAGGTCGTTCTGGTTGACCGTGCGAAGGACAGGCTCGCGCGACTCTGCGCGGAACTGGGGCCGAACGCCTTGCCACTGGCCATCGATCTGCTGCAACCGTTGGAGGTCTCCGCGCTGCTGTCGAAAATCCTTAAACTTGCCGGCGGCCTCGACATCTTACATGCCAACGCCGGCGCCTACGTCGGCGGCGACGTGTTGACCGGAAATCCGGACGAGTGGGATCGGGTGCTGAACCTGAACGTCAACGCCGCGTTCCGATCGGTCCACGCTGTGCTGCCGCACATGGTCGCGCAGAAATCGGGCGACATCATCTTCACCAGTTCCATCGCGGGCATCGTCCCGGTCGTGTGGGAGCCGATCTACACCGCCTCCAAATTCGCGGTGCAGGCCTTCGTCCACACGCTCCGGCGTCAGCTGGCTAAGCACGGCGTCCGGGTCGGCGCGGTGGCCCCGGGCCCGGTCGTAACGGCGCTGCTCGATGACTGGCCGAAGGCGAAGATGGACGAAGCGCTCGCCTCGGGCAGCCTGATGCAGCCTAAGGAGGTCGCCGATGCGGTGCTCTTCATGCTGACGCGGCCGCGGAACGTGACGATCCGTGACCTCGTGATCCTTCCCAGTAGCGTCGATATCTGATCGTGTTGCAGGCGAGGGCCCGGTGTACGCCGATTCTGCGCCAAAGGGCGTTGTCAAATAGTCGATCTTCCAACCACTCCACAAGACTCACCGTGACCCTTGAAAAATTCCGCCTTGACGGCAAACTCGCGCTGATTACCGGCTGCACGCGCGGCATCGGCCTAGCCATCGCGCACATAATAGAACGGCGCCTCACGAAGACTCTCATACCAGCGCGATGTACAGCAGGGCCAAACAACTGCTCTTCCGACGCTGACATCCTGGTCAACAACGCGGGCGCTTTGACATAGGACCATTGCTCAATAATCACCCCACCATCTCGCTCACTCAACTCATGGAACTTCATCTCAAAGATAAAGTAGCCGTTATCACTGGCGGCAGTATCGGAATCGGTTTAGCGATCGCCGAAGGATTAGCAAACGAAGGCACCAACTTGCTGTTGGTGGCGCGGCAACCGCAACGGCTCACTGCCGAAGCAGAGCGAATCAGGCAACGTTACGGCATCAGAGCTCTTGGTGTAGCGGCGGACGTCGCCGTTGCGAAGGACATCGAGGAGGTCGTTCGCGTCGCGGAACGGGAATTTGGGGGCGCCGACATCCTGATCAATAACGCAGGCACCGGCAGCAATGAGACGATCATGGAAGCACCTGATGAAAAATGGCAGTTCTATTGGGATATCCACCTAATGGCTGCGGTTAGGCTTGCGCGAGGATTGGTCCCGTTTATGCGCCGACGCGGCGGCGGTGTCATACTGCACAATGCATCAATTTGTGCCGTTCAACCACTTTGGTACGAGCCCATCTACAACGTGACCAAAGCGGCGCTGATGATGTTTTCGAAGACTCTCTCCCTCGAGCTAGTCAAAGATAATATCCGGGTGAACACGGTGAACCCAGGCCTCATCCTGACTCCGGATTGGATCAAAACTGCCAAGCAACTTACGGTTGACAAGGGTGGTGACTGGCAGGGATATCTTGATGGGATCGCGAAAGAGCATGCCCCAATCGCCCGCTTCGGAACCCCGGAAGAATTGGCGCATTTTTTTGTTTTTCTGTGTTCAGATAGGGCCAGCTATTCGGTAGGTTCTACCTATTTTGTCGACGGTGGCATGTTAAAGGCAGAGTAATCTCGAACAATGCTCATCGCACTTGTTATCCTAACTAACCTCGCCGCAGAAGCCGGGCATTCCCGATACTAACTAGCACCGGTAGAGAATGCGTGTGCTCGATTTGTAGAAATAAGTTATGAATCCTATTGGAATACACTACGGGTACAGGACCCAAGCCTGGAACTCAGAGCCCATCCAGTTTGTCAAAAGAGCCAAAAAGTGCGGTTTTGACATCCTCGAAGTTAACGCTCCCAAAATTGCACGCATGAGTAACGCGGAACGAGCCGCGCTCAAGAGTGCCGCCGCTGAGGCAGACCTCGACCTCACTTATAGTATTGGCATGACAGCCGACATGGACCTTGCATCGGAGGACGCCGCAACGCGGAAGAAAGGAATCTCTTTCCTTCAAGATGTGGCGCACGCGATGAAATACATGGGTGGCACCATAATGGCCGGCATTAACTACAGCTCCTGGCCACGCAAACTCTTGCCCGGTGAAGAAAAAGAGGTCCTAACCGATCGCGCAGTCGAGGGCGTACGCGAAGCGATCAAAGCAGCGGAGGACTGCGGCGTCATTTTTTGCGTCGAAGTCGTCAATCGTTTCGAGCAATTCATGATGAACACTGCCGCCGAAGGCATAGCATTTGCTAAACGGGTCGGGAGCCCCAACTGCAAAATCCTTCTCGATACCTTTCTTATGAACATCGAGGAAGACAGTCTTCGCGGCTCCATCCTCGAGTCCAAAGATTTGCTCGGGCATTTCCATCTCGGCGAACCCAACCGTCGGCCGCCTAGACGCGGTCGGATGCCGTGGCAGGAGATCTTCGGCGCTTTGCGCACGATCAACTATCAAAGCGCACTCGTTATGGAGCCATTTCTCGTCGCCGGCGGCGATGTCGGCCGGGACATCTCGGTTTTTCGCGACTTGCTCGGCAGCGACGATCTCGACGAGGAAGCAGCCCGCTCAGTAGAATTCGTACGATCAGAACAAAACCTTTCCTAGACCGGCACCCCGTCTTCTAAGAGGAACAAACAATGTTAACTTTTCTCGCCATTTTATGGAAGCTCTAGTGCTCGAACGCAAAGGTGAACTGTCTATTCGGGAAATCGATCTACCGACCGAAGTCGGCCCCTACGACGTTAAGATCGCCATCCACACGGTAGGAATCTGTGGAAGCGACGTTCATTACTATGAATACGGTGCTATCGGCCCGTTCGTCGTGAAAGAACCAATGGTCCTCGGCCATGAAGCATCTGGCACCGTGGTCGAGGTCGGACGATCTGTAGAAAATCTCAAACCTGGTGACCGTGTCTGCATGGAACCTGGAATACCTGACCCGAATAGTCGCGCCAGCCGGTTGGGAATATACAATTTGGATCCCGCCGTGCGCTTCTGGGCAACGCCCCCAATACACGGATGTCTTGCGCCCTATGTGATTCATCCTGCCGCCTACACGTTCAAGCTTCCAGAGAACGTCAGCTTCGCAGAGGGTGCCATGGTTGAACCGCTGGCGGTAGGCATGCATGCAGCCGTGAAAGCGAAAATTAAGCCGGGTGACCTCGCGGTAGTCATGGGCGCGGGACCCATCGGAATTGTTACCGCGCTCGCCGCAATTGCCGGAGGATGTAGCCAAGTCGTTATCACTGACGTCCAACAACCTAAGCTTGATCTCGCAGCTGTCTTGGGTCCAATTCGGCCGGTCAATGTTGCGAAAGAAAATTTGCGCGGTGTTATTGATCAACTAACGGAGGGGTGGGGGGCTGACATAGTCTTCGAAGCAAGCGGTGCCCCTGTTGCCATTCAAGGTGTGCACGAACCGCTATGTCCAGGGGGCCGCATCGTACTTGTTGGTTTACCGATTAAAACGGTCTCATTGGACTTGGTCGCACTCAGCGCGAAGGAAGCATCGATTGAAACGGTGTTCAGGTACGCGCACGTTTTATCCGCGAGCGCTGGCATTGATGGGCTCGGGCAAGATCAATGTGAAGCCGCTGATTAGCCGGACGTTTGATTTCGAGGATAGCGTTAAGGCGTTCGACTTCGCGCTGAAGCTGCCGCCGGATTGCGTGAAAGCGCAGATTCAGATGGTTTCTCAATAGGCGCGCAAAATTCGCGCAAAACGTTCAGCCAAACCATCCACAAGCGACACAAAACAAGTGACATTTCCTACGCTCGGGGCGAGCCCGTTTGCAATCGAACGCAACGCGGTGCTGATTCTGCCCATTAACCAGTTGATGGCTCTATTTCTCAGATCACGCGCTAGGTCGAGCAGGTTGGTGGCGGCGGGACGAGCATGTAAGCCTCATACACGCTTCGTCAATGTCTGTGGCGTGAGGTAGTGGAAGGCACCCATTGCGGATCTTCAGCGACAGCGCGGGAGGAATTGGAGCGCCGTAGAGATAGTGCGAAGACAACCGGGAGGATCATCGCGGCCGCAACCAAGAGCCAGGCTTTGGCGTTGACCTTTGGATGCTTAATCCAGTGAACCGGAAAACTGGACTCTGCCAACGCGGCCGTGGTCATGCTCCAGCTGTTTAACTTCACGATTTTCCAGGTGAGGCTCTGAGTGCCCAGGAGATGTAGGCTTCTGTCGTCCAAAACCTCCTATCGAGCGCTGGTGCGAAGCCTCCGCTCAGCCTCTATCTTCGAGATGCACCTGATCCCTTCGCCCAAACTAAGCGAAGCTCAATCGCCGGATCGTGCGGCGACAGATCAGTTTTTGGCGGCGGCGTATTACGTCCGCCCTTCCCTCTTTAAGAGTTCGCTCTTCGGCCCGCCGAGTCATTTCGTGTCATTACCTATGTGTAGTCTGCCCAGAAGAGGTGCACTGCTTCGCGTCAGTTAGTCGCCTTCGGCAGCCAAAACAAGGACTCGCTTCGCTCGATACTGAATTGTCGCACATGCCCCTAACGCCGTTAGGTCATTGTCACTATCAGATAGATCTGCGCTCGTCGAAAAGCGTCGATAACCGTTCACATCTCTTCACATATGTGTCGCATTTGTGTTCAATCTGTGACGCCTTGTGACGTGATCAGCTGAATTCGTGGCCCAGGAAACCACATAACGTCACAGAACGTGACTGCGAACTTCACATTGCGGCATGCTTGACACATGACTACTCGACGCTGTTCAACGCATGCAAACACGCGCCGTGTTGGATACGGTGATTCTCACGGTTGAAAAGCGTTGAGTCTTGAACGTGCATACTGGATTGACTGCAACGCGCCCGGCCGGGAGACTAATCGCGCCATGGAAGAAACTAACATCCCGCAACCATACGGAGGAGAGGATGGTTGGGAGAAACTAAAGGAATATATCCCGACGTTCCGCCGATACCGGGCGACGAGTTGCCGTGATGTCAACGTCTACAAGCTGCCACTGCTAACGCTCCGGCGAGCGCCTTCGGCATTCACCATTGCCACGCCATTCTACGCGCCAAGTCGTCCGAAGAAGCCAGGTGCTCTAACCCGGTCGGCACGGCTGGACTTACCCGACAGCCGGCTGCCAGTCGTCACGCAACGCAGCCAGCAGAGCGCCCGCAGCGTTCTTTCTGGGATCGGATCGCACGATCTCGGCCTTGGACCGGACGTACCCATGACCGTACGACTCGAAGAACTCTTTCACTCTTTGCCGCTGCTTGCTGCTCAGTCCGAACTCCTCGGCTAGTTGGATGCCAAGCTGATCGCCCGGCCCGGCTGCAGGTGGATGGTCAGAATCCACTGACAAAACAGAGCTAGAGCAACGACGCGACGACGCTTCTGCAGGCTTCTTGCGATTGCCGTTTTCGTTATCGATATCGGGATGTGTCGTCGTCGTTTTTCTATTGGTATTTTCTGTTGGTACTTTCTTTAATAATAGGGCGCCGTCATTTCTAGCAGTTCTGGATTGTCCTTTTTGACAGGTCAGAGCTGCTATTTTTAGCAGCTCTGAGTTGCTATCTGCCCAGCGTGACAATTCAGAACTGTTATTCTTAGCAAGTCTGCGGTTTCGTTCGATCAACCGGCGTGAAGTAGCCGGATTGCTGCTGAGCTCCGGCGCTACAACCCTTTGCGAAATTCGGCCGTCATAGTACACCCGAACGATGTGTCCCTCACGGGTCAACCGCGCCACGACATGATTGGCACGCGACTCGGTCACTCCCAGACGTTTTGCAAAATGTGCGTTGCTGGCATAACAACCGTG
>Ga0185299_10006901_pt1 | contig 11893 bp, 10 predicted proteins | sample PaiPotPPA55metaG_FD_128002 | JGI IMG/M metagenome (GOLD analysis project Ga0185299, IMG submission 128002) | Iron sulfur acid spring bacterial and archeal communities from Banff, Canada, to study Microbial Dark Matter (Phase II) - Paint Pots PPA... ...
ACTACCAATCTATCTTGCTTGATCAGTTTCGCTTCTCTATAGCGACGTAATGATTAGGATAGTCCGGCCCCAGATACTCCGCACGCGGACGAATCAGGCGGTTATCGTCCAGTTGTTCAATCACGTGCGCGGCCCAGCCGCTGATCCGCGAAACCGCAAAAATCGGGGTAAACAGATCCTCGTCGATGCCCAGCGTGTGGTAGGTAGAGGCGGAATAAAAATCAACATTCGCATTAAGCTTTTTGTCCGCTTTGATGAACTGCTCGATTTTTTCCGACATGTCATACCACTGCGCCTGCCCGCTGGATTGGCCCAAATCGCGCGACATGGCGCGCAGATGCGTGGCTCGCGGATCCTCGGTGTGATATACACGATGGCCAAAACCTGGCACCTTCTGCTTTTGCGCCAGCATGTTGCGAACGTATTCGATGGGATCAGCTTTTTCTTGATCAATGGTTTGCAGTATCCGAAAAACCGCTTCGTTCGCTCCCCCGTGCAGCGGTCCCTTCAGTGCACCGATCGCCGAAGTGATCGCCGAATGCATGTCGGATAAAGTTGCCGCCGTCACCCGCGCGGCGAACGTAGAAGCATTCAGCTCATGGTCCGCATGCAGGATCAGTGCGATATCGAGGGCTCGTTCAGCCGTGGCGGAAGGTTTGCTGCCATTCAATTGCAGCAGAAAGTTGGCAGCGTGTGACATCGAGCGGTCGGCCTCGACCACCGGTTTTCCTTTGCGCAGGCGGTCATAAGCGGCAACGATCATCGCGATCTGTGAAGTCAGTCGGATCGCTTTACGAACGTTGGCCTCGTGATCATTTTTCTTATTGTCCGCATCGTAAAACGACAACGCGGAAACCGCCGTCCGTAAAACGTCCATCGGTAATGCTGTCCGGGGAGCGTCGCGGAGAAACTGTAGGATCGCGGGGTCGAGGTGACGCTCTTGCTGAAGACGCCCTCGGAGGTCTTTCAGCTCTTCGCGATTCGGCAGACGCCCGAACCATAGCAGATAGCAGGTCTCTTCAAAATTGGAGTGGTCGGCCAGTTCGTGAATGTCTATGCCACGATAAGCGAGAACGCCGCGATCGCCATCGATAAAACAAATGCTGGAGTTGGTGGCAACAATGCCTTCCATTCCTTTGGTTGGGGGGGTGCTGGTCACGCTGGACATAGGGTTTCGCTCAGTCAGATTGATTCCGTTGCCGAGCCACGCCAGGGACGCGAGGAGTGCAACTTTCTTTTATACGCTAAAAGTTCCTGCCTTCCAACCTCCCGGGTACCTTCAGATGTTTCTGGGAGATTGCAGTCTCGGGACTGACTGGCCCGGTGGTCTGACCGCAGCGATGTGCAGGATCGCGTCCTCTCCGTGGACTGTCGCGGGATTCGGGAATGGCTGCGGAAATCCACGCAGCTATAGGGTCCGGGCAGACGAGTTACGCGGGCCAAATACTCAGCGCGGTCTTGCTCAGGATCTGCTGCTGCAGGTCTTCACGCAGCGGGAGCGCCCGGAATTCAGCGAGATTCTGCTTGACGTCGGGTACGCCCGGACCCGGCCAATCCGTGCCGAAGAGGGTTTTATGAGCGATCTCCTCCAGGCGCGGGAAATACTTGAGCAAGGTTTTGGGCGGAATGCCGCTGATGTCGAGATAAACGTTGGGATGACGACGGATGAGAAAGAACGCAGTCTGCATCCAGAGTGGGCGGCCACCGTGCGCCAGCAGGATTTTCAGCTTAGGGAAATCGACGGCGACATCATCCAGATAGATGGGATCGCCATATTTGTTGCGCGCTCCGGGAAAAATGGACGTACCTGTGTGAAACATGACCGGCAGGTCGTTGGCCTCTGCAGCGCGGTAAATAATCTCCAGTTCCTTGATACCGTTCAAATAGTCATTCGGAAACAGAAGCTGGTGCGGAGGGTGAATTTTGATCATGCGAATTCCCAGCCGAAGAATCTGTTCCATATCGGCCAGGACGTTCGTGGTATGTCGCGGATGCAGGCTTCCGCATGACAGCAAACGCTTCGCATCTTCCTTAACGTAGTCCGCAATAAATTGATTTACACCGTTGGTGAAGCCGATCACTTCGGGCGCAACGTAATTGATGAGCACCGCGCGATCGATGCCGCAGTCATCTAGATACCTTAAAAACGCTTTCGGCGAACGGCAAAATTCGGAAATCTGCTCGAAGTTCGCCCGCTTATTTTTCATGAGTTCCAGCGCGTGCGGTTTGAACATCTCCATCGGCTGGATGTGAATGTGGCAGTCGGTGATCATTCGATAGCGCTCAATTGCTCGCTGCGGCTAACACCGCGCGTTTGGTAAATACCCGAATCATCTCCCGCCGGTACTCGGGAGTCAGCGCGGAGGTGGTCAGAGGTTTCGCAGTACGCGCTGCCAGGTCGCCGACCGCGTCTGCCAACGCCTCGTCAACGGCTCTGCCGATCAACATCTCGCCGGCGTGTTCGAGCAGCAACGGCGCGGGATTTACCGCCGTAATCGCGATTCGCGCGTCAGCAACGTGTCCGTTCGACCGCTTCATCGCAACCGCAACTCCGGCTAAAGGATAATCGATTGATCCCCGGACCCGCAGCTTGCGATAAATGCCGCGATAGTCTGCAGATTCTGCGGGCAAGAATACGCGGGTCACCAATTCGGTGGGCAACAGCTTCCGATAGTTTTCCCCATCTCCGGTGTAAAAGTCGCGCAAAGAAATGCGGCGCCTGCCATCGGGACCTGCGATTTCGATCTCTGCATTCAGGCAAAGAAGCGCGGGCGGCGTATCCCCGGAAAATGCGGCCCAGCATTTCCTCCCCCCCGGAGCGACATGGCAAAGATTGCCATCCTTCTTGATGCAAAAACCGCAGCCCTTCCGCCAGGTAAGCGACTGGTTGTACCACAGGCAACGCGTGTCGAGACAGATATTCCCGCCTACCGTGCCCATATTACGCAGCACCGGCGAAGCAACCGTAGCCGCCGCTTCGGTCAGTACGGGATAGTGTTGGCGCAAATATGTGGATTTCTCAATCGAGCTCAGGGTTGTCAGCGCACCAATTTCTACAACGCCGTTCGTGTGCGGCCGAATTCCGCGCAACTTTGATAGCCCGCGCAAGTCCAGTACACACCCCGGCTCAAAGAGTTTCTGCCGCATGGACGGAATCAAGTCAGTGCCGCCAGCCAGCACCCGAACATTGCCCGCATGTTTCGCGAGGCAGGCAACGGCCTCTTCGATCGCCCGCGGCCGAAGCAATCGGAATTGCGGAAGGCTCAATCCGCACCTCCGGCTACGGCTGGCGTTTCGCGCCGCGCCGGATCAAGTGCATGCCGCTCCGGCCCTTTGCCCTTGAAGCATAGCGCTCCGCCATGTTCGCGAAAGCGCGCTGGGGCCGTGGGATCTACGCCTTCGGTCAGATTTAAAGCCTTGTCGTTTCTCTTCGCTCGCAGCGCAGCCAGCACACGTTCCGGAGTGAATGGAGATTCATGCAAGCGCACGCCGACCGCATCGTAAATGGCATTCGAAATGGCCGGTATGGTCGCAGCCAGCGACCCTTCGCTGCATTCCTTTGCACCAAAAGGCCCTTCCGGATCGATACTCTCAACGATGATGGGTTCGACTTCAGGCGACTCCACCGACGATGGGCTCCGGTATTCCAGCAGGCCGGCATTCATCAGCATGCCATCTTTCCACACCATTTCTTCCGTGAGCGCCTGGCCCATCCCCATCCACACCGAGCCGATTATTTGCCCTTCCACCGAAACCGGATTCAACGCACGCCCGCAATCGTGTGCGGCCCAAACTTTGTGTACCGTAACTTCGCCGGTGTCTTCGTCCACGCTCACTTCGGCGACTTGAGCAGAATATGAGTAGGCTGGCGACGGCCCCACGCCCCCGCCCTTGTGTTTGCCGCCGCGCGCTTCCTGGGGAGGAGCGTAAGAACCAGTGCCGCTCAGCGCCCCGTGGAAATCGATCGCCGCGACAACTGCTTCCTCGAACGTCATCCACTCCTTCGGACCTTCGTCTTTTCGTTTCTGCTGCAGCGATCCCCGCAGGATCTGACCTTCCACGCGTCCGCTCACGGATGCGCCGGCTTGCGTCACTTCCACTTCTTCCGATTGATCTTTCTTAACTGCGGGGGGATTGCTTCCCTTCTTAAAGACCAGATCATCGCGGAATACGATTTCCTGGGCATCGCAATTCATCTTTTTTGCTGCCGCTGCCGCGATCCTTTTCTTCACATCCTCCGCCGCCCGCAGCGTCGCGTTACCCGCCATGAATGTAACCCGGCTGGAATACGATCCAATATCGATCGGTGTGAGATCGGTGTCGGCCGCGATTACTCGAACACGTGGCAGCGAGCAGCCCAAAACTTCGGCGGCAACCTGCGCGGTCATCGTGTCCGAGCCCTGACCAATCTCGGAAGCTCCGGTATACACAACAACTCCACCATCGCGGTCGATCTTGATGTTCACCGTCGAGTGCGGCATATCGGAGCGGATAATCGAATTGGCCGCCCCGCTTACGTAGTGACTGCAGGCAATGCCCAAACCGTGCCCCTTGGGCAGCTTGCCCTTGCGCAGTTTCCAGCCCGAACGCTCAACTGTTTTTTCGATGCACTCCGGCAGACCGTAGCTCTGAACACGCAGGCCGTTCACCGTGATACAAGGCGGCTTGAGTAAATTGCGCTGGCGGATTTCCGCCGAATCCATTCCAATCTTCGCCGCTAGCTCATCGAGTTGCGATTCAAACGCAAAACGTACATTCACTGTCCCATGTCCGCGCATGGCGCCGCATGCAGGTTTGTTGGTCAAAACGCGATAGCCGTCATACTGAATGTGCGGAATGTCATAGAGTGCGCCCAGCAGCGCTCCGGAGTAGAGAATCGTAACCACTCCGTACGAGCAATAGGCGCCACCATCCTGTACCACGCGCGCCTTCACCGCAGTAATTCCGCCATCATTCTTGATGCCGGTCTTCAGATCGATGATGGTCCGCGGCCGCCCGCGATGCGCCCAAAATACTTCTTCACGCGTATAAGTGATCTTCACGGGAGCCTGAGCTTTTCGCGCCGCAACCCCAGCAATGATCTCCAGCGGAATGACTTCGCTCTTCCCGCCAAATCCTCCGCCCACCAGCGGCTTGATCACCCGGATCTGCGACATCGGCATTTCCAGCACCAGGGAGAGCTTGTGCTGCAGGTAATACGGCACTTGGGTTGAAGACCACACCGTGAGCCTTCCCATCTTCCCGGTGTGCGGATCGAGCTCGAACGAAGCCAGCGTGGAATGCGGTTCCATGGCAGCATGCGTCACTTCATTTGCGACGAAGCGAGCTTCGGCGACATGATCAGCCTCGGCGAAACCCTTGTACGGATCGCCAAAAACGTGGTGATAGTCTTTCTCCAGATTGCCCGGCTTGTTGTCGTGAATGAGATCAGTCTGCGCCTTCATCGACTCCTCGGGATCAAAGTATGCCGGCAGCATCTCGTACTCGACATCGATGAGCTCCAATGCTTTCTCCGCAATCGCCTCGGAAATCGCCACGACGCATGCAACGTTATCGCCGACGTAACGCACCTTGTCGAGCGCGAGCGCGTGCTCATCGTGACCAACGGGAAGAATTCCATAAGGATTCGGCGCATCTTTGCCGATGACCACGGCGGCGACGCCGTCCAGCGCCTCGGCGCGAGTCGTATCGATGTGCTTAATGCGCGCGTGGGGATACGGCGAATGCAGAATCTTGCCGATCAGCATTCCGGGCACCGTGAGATCGTCGGTGTATTTGCCCCCGCCCGTGGTCTTTTCCGCCGCGTCGATCATTGCGGTGGGCTTCCCGATGATGCTGAAGTTGCTTTCCATTCTCGGTACTCGCTATTCGCGACTTGGTACTGGCTGCCGCTCCGCCGCAATCGCCGAACGGATCGCCGCATACATCTGGCTGTATCCAGTACAGCGGCAGAGATTGCTGCTCAAAGCCATGCGAACTTCAGCTTCCGACGGATCAGGATTCTCAGCGAGCAACGACTTTACCGTCATGATGAATCCTGGAGTGCAAAAACCGCACTGTGCTCCGCCCCAATCGCCGTAGGCCTTTTGAATCGCGGCCAGGCTGCCGTGCTCGCTCACTCCTTCAATGGTCGTGATTTTCAGCCCTTCGCAGCTCGCTGCCAGCAGCGTGCAGGACATCATCGCCACACCATCGACCAGCACCGTGCAGGCGCCGCAGGACGACTCATCGCAGCCGCGCTTTGAGCCGGTGAGCGCCAAGTCCTGTCGCAATACGTCCAGCAGCAACGCGCTTGGCTCGATAGCCATTTCGTGAGTGCGTCCGTTAACGTTGAGTTCGACAAGTTCTTTTTTCATTCCTGAGCTCTTAGCTCTTATAGCTCTTATGCCTTTAGCTCTTATGCTCGCCGGTTGGGCTAAGAGCTAACAGCAAAAAGCTGCTAGTAAAGCGGCACATTCCCATCCACCGTACGAGACCAGGCATCGATGCCGCCGTGCATGGACTGTGCCTTTTCGAATCCCTGCTGCCGCAGCCATGCGGTCACATTCATGGAGCGCACACCGTGATGGCAGATCACCACAATGTGATCTTCTGGATCCAGTTCCTGATGCGCCCGTGATGGAACATCGCCCATCGGCAACAGCTTCGCTCCGACCAGGTGCGCCGTTTCGAACTCCCAGGGCTCGCGGACATCGAGCAGCGTGAAAGCCTCGCCCTGGTCCAAGTTCATCTTCACTTCTTCAGGCGTAATCTCGTAGTCCATATCTGCTACTTCCCTGTCCACTTCGGCTCGCGCTTTTCTATAAACGCCCTGATTCCTTCTTGCGCGTCGACCGTTTTCATCAACTCTTCCAGATAAATCTTCTCGGCGCGCGCCAGTCCCTTGTCGAAGTGCATTGCGTCCCACGCGTAGACGGCTTTTTTGGTCACAGCCAACGCCGCGGGACTGAGCCGGAGTAACTCTTGCAAAGTCTTGTCGACTGCGGCCGCCAACTTTTCATCCGGCACAGCATGATTGGCCAATCCCATCTGCGCGGCCACAGAGCCGCTAATCGTTCGGCCGGTCTGAATCAATTCCGCGGCGCGCTTCTGTCCTACCAGCGCAGCCAAGGCTGTGCATGCCACTGGCGGATAGCAGCCAAGCTTGATCTCAGGAAATCCCCACTGTGAAGAGACGGTGGTGTAGACGATGTCGCAAACCATCGCCAGTTCCGCGCCGCCCCCGAGACAATGCCCATGCACCGCGGCGATGGTGACTTTTCTGGTGGCGACGAGGGCTCGTACTGCGGCGTGGAACTTTATCAACATCTCTTCGACTTTGCCGGGGGCGTGTGCCGCTACATCGACACCAGCCGAAAACGACTTGCCCTCGGCGCTCAGCACCACGACGGAAATATCCGAACGCGCTTCGATCTCTGCCAGGGCTTGCCTGAACTCCTCCATCATCGGAATATCGATGACGTTGAGGGGAGCATTACGCAGAACAATCCTCGCGGCCGAAGAGCTGATATCGACCGCTAGGCGAGCGAATTTAGATTCGATCAAAGCAGTTGCCATGTTGCGTTCCGTAAACTTGTTTCGATATCTCGATCGTGAGCAAACGTCGACTCAAAGATTTATTGCCGACTTGCGGACCTCGCCGATACTGGCCAACGGATCGCGCGCACCGGCTTTCTCGGCGATCCACTTCTTTTCATTGGCAATGATTTCCAGCAGAAGCTTCTTGTCTTCCGCCGACGGCATGTTCTCTTTCAGGTGTTCTTCATAGGCGCGGTCATCGAGCGGCTCGCCGGTCTGCGCGTGGAACTTCTGCGCCTTCCAGCGCCCAATCTCACGATTGAACTTGATGTTCGGAGCGTACAACTTCGGCTGCCCTGGCATCAAAGAACCGTTGAAGCGCTCGATCAGACCTGCCACTTCGTTGCGATATAGGTTCCGGTTGTAATCATTCAAATCGTCGAGGTCCGGAGCCTGCTCATTCTTCGGCTCATCGTACCGTCCCTTAACGCCCCACACATAGGCCCAGTGCGCCGACGAGGAGTGGTCGGTGCCGAACAAATCGTAGGAACTCGAAATCCACTTGTTGAGATATTTCTGAATCAGCCAGCCCGGAATCACACCTGCTTCCACGATGCGGCGCAGGCCATCATTCCCCGTGCCCATGTGAAAAGCCTCTTCGCGCAACATGTAGGACATGGACCGCCCCAGCGGTGCGAAAGCGGAATACTTCAACATTTGCAACTGGAACTTTCCGTCGCGATCGACGAAGTCGGTGTAGGTAAAAAAATCCATCCAGTTATCGACATCGACGTTGAATGCGCCCAGCAGCCGTTTGTTGTCGAAAGCCCGGCGCTCGAGCATTTTTTGCGCCTCGACTTTGCCCGAATAGCCGAAGTGATCCACCAACAGCGCGCACATCTGCCAGCCGTGCCGCATTTCCTCAATCATGACTCGAGTAATCGCGCGGCGGTCCCAATCCGTAGGAGCATTCTCCAACAGGTTGCGCTGCTGCTCGACGCTGGCGAATTCGGTATCGCCCTGATACACAATCATATTCATGAGCGCATCGCGCATTTGTTGCGTTGGAATCTGTCGCAGGTTCTCCCACTTACGCCGGCCTTTGTACGACCCGAATTCAATCTCCTCAGTATCGATCGCACCGTAGAGCGTGTCGAAGTGAAACGCTTCAATATCCCGAGTGTTGACGCCGATGTCTTTGCGCCAATCGTTGAACATGCCTTCCCAGTCACTGAAGGTTCCGATTTTTGCCACTTTTCCAGGCATAATGCCACTCCTAAAACATATTCAGCCAAACGGTTTTGACTCCGTGTAATTGTCAATTGCGCCGATGCCAAGCTCGCGGCAGAATTCGCAGGAAGCATTTATTCTTCCTGCAGCGCCGCAGTCTCGCCGGCTGTCGGGCGGCGTCCGGACCGCCCTCTCGGTACCGGGCACTCGCTTTACTTGGCCTTGAACACCGCTGGCCGCTTTTCCACATACGCAGCCAGACCTTCCTTCGCATCTTCACTCTGGAAAAGAATTTGCTGGTTCTCGCGCTCCACCGCCAGCGCCGACTCCATGGGAATTTCCCATCCTGTCTGCACCGCGCGCTTGATCCGTCCCACGGCCTTCGCGGCCTTGTTCGGCGGGCAGAACTGCTTGGCGTACTCCATCATGTTTTCCATGAACCCGTCGCGTTCGTAGATATCGTTGATAATGCCGAGTTCCTGCGCCTCTTCGAATGAGAAAGTGTTGCCCGTGACCATCAGTTCAATGGCTTTGCTCTTCCCTACCAGGCGCGAGAGGCGTTGTGTGCCGCCGGTTCCGGGAAGCACGCCCAGATTCACTTCCGGCAGGCCGATCTTTCCAGCGTCCTTGCGCGCGATGCGGATGTCTGCCGCCATCGCAATTTCCAGGCCGCCGCCCACACAATGTCCATTGATCGCCGCGATCACCAGCTTGGGCGTGTGTTCCAGGCGCAGCAGCATTTCATTAGCATGCAGACAGAAGTAATATTTGAAGGTTGGATCGACGCTCGACAGCATTTTTATATTCGCGCCCGCCGAAAAGAATTTGTCACCCGCGCCCGTCAGCAAAATGACATGAACATCAATCTCCATGCGCGCCCGGAGAATCGCCTCATCGAGCTGCCGGTTCATCTCGTAGGTGTAAGTGTTAGCGGGAGGATCGCACATCTCGATCACCGCTACGCCGCCATCGGTGCGGTAATTGACAAGCTGTTTGGTGGTTTCTCCGGTCGCCGGCTGCAATGTGGTCGCCATGTTGTAGCTCCTTATTTCTTCATCTTTATCGATAATTTGTAAACCAATAATCTCTTGTTATTTGTCATTCCGAGCGAAGCGAGGCCCCCCGGTTTCGCGGGAAGTATTTCTATCCGTGCTCAGCGCCCATCCTTGCGCGCCTGAGGAGCATTCATCACCCCGCTCAGAAAAATGTCGCTCATCTCGCGCGCGAGTTGCTCGGCATCGGCATCAACCCGCGGGTTGTGCCAGGTATAAATCCAGTTCATCATGCCGAACAAACTGAGGACCGCGATGCGGGTGGTGAACTGCAACCCAAGTTCTCTTTTCAAATCATCGAGCAACCCTACACAGATCCGATAGTACTCGCGTTTGATCGCTGCCACTTCCGAGGCAAAACCGTTTTTCAAAGCGTCCGCTTCATGCGATAGAACTTTCATGCTCGCCGGGTTCGCGAGAAAATATTCCAGGTGATTCAATATGAAGATGCGGATTTGCTGTTGCGGCTCGCTCACTCCCTGCAAACGCGCCTTCAGCCTTTGCACGATGGTTGTGAACGTATGCTTCTGAATCAGAAAGAGTAAGCGTTCCTTTGATTCGAAGTAGTAATAAAGCCCAGCCAACGACATTCCACTGGCGCGCGAAAGCTCACGCATGGAAGCGCCCTCGTATCCCTTTTCGCAGAAGACGTTCGTTGCGTGGATGAGAATTTCCGACAATCGGCGGTCAAAGCGCGTGGCCGCCGCGGACGCGGTGCGATGACGGCGTGGGGAAACTCGCCTCGCAGTTGAAGGACTAGCCATAAGCCCGAACAAGATCTCATTCGAACGTTCGTTCGGACTTAGTATACGGCAATACGATGGGGATCACAAGCCGCGGTGGATTTCTCTGGATTTCTCTACGAGCTGGTATCGCCGTTAGTTCCGTACATCCGCCAGCAGTCGCTCTATGTCGCTTTTCGCTTCCCCCGTCAGTGGCAGCAACGGTAGCCGAACCGAACCGCCGCAGTAGCCGTTAAAGTCCATGCCGTACTTCACGCCCGGGACGCCGAGGTCGCCCACCACGAGCTGGGCCGCGTTAGCGATGCGCACCTGCTTCAGCCGCGCTAACTCTCCATCGTTCTCTTTCCATGCCGCATAAATCTCATAACATGCCGTGGGAGCAACGCAGGCGAAAGCCAGAATCGCTCCCGCCGCTCCCGCATCGAGCGATGGATGCAGCTTCTGCGCGGCGCCCACCAGCACCTGGAATCCCACTTCTTTCTGCCGGGTTTTCATTTTGCCGACAACTGTGACCGCGGTCGAAGAAGGCTTGGCCGGCAATGACGAACTCGCCGCCCCAACCTGAACCAATTCCCCGCCTTCGGCATTCGAGCGCGAGGCCGCCGCCGCAAGCATGCGCGGCGTGATCGCTTCAAACGTCTCGGTTACGGTGGCGCTGCGCCGGATTTGTCGCGTGCCTTCCACCATCGTACGGACTTTTTCGACGTCGCCGCTCGATTCCTTGATCCCGATCAGATTCGGATGCTCCGCCAATTCGATCACCAGCTCCGCGGGAATGTCGTAGCCGGTAGCCTGGGGAAAGTTGTAAATCATCACCGGCAACGGCGATTGGTCTGCCACCGTCCGGTAAAAAGCAAGAATGTTGCCCGGCTGCATCTGCTTCTTGTAATAGTGCGGCGTACGCACCATGGCGACGTCGTATCCGAGTTCGGCGGCGTACTCCGTAAGCCGCAGCGTCTCGATGGCCGACTCGATCCCTGTGCCGGCGATCAGGACTTTGTTCGGCGCAGCCGCCTCGCGCGCGGACTTCAGTACGTCGCGTCGCTCCTGATCGGAAAGCAGAATGGCCTCGCCCGTCGAGCCGAGCACGACGATGCCAGCGCAAGGAGTGCGCGAGTAGCGTTCAACATTGCTCTCCAGCTTTTTGAAGTAGACGTTGCCGTCAGGATAGAACGGCGTGGTGATAGGAGGAAAAATACCTTGAAGTAGCATAGTTAATTCTAACCAGAAAGCGGCGAATATACGAGAGACAGCTCGCAGAAACTTGGGCTCCGCTACGGCTCCGAGCTGAACCATCACCCACCTGGTCCCAATTGTCCCGGCCCGCGCCAATCTGGCGATTAACAAAAC
>Ga0185299_10006902_pt1 | contig 11892 bp, 9 predicted proteins | sample PaiPotPPA55metaG_FD_128002 | JGI IMG/M metagenome (GOLD analysis project Ga0185299, IMG submission 128002) | Iron sulfur acid spring bacterial and archeal communities from Banff, Canada, to study Microbial Dark Matter (Phase II) - Paint Pots PPA... ...
GCGAACGCGTTCAGGTGCAACGCCGCTTCGATGGTGATCGGATTCTCGTAGGTCACCACCGGAATCACGGGCGGCGACGTGCTGGTTCCGAGCCACGGGAAATTGACCGAGAGGGTCTCAGGGCGCATCGCCATAAACACGAGTCCGGTGCCGAAGGGCAAGCAGTCGAGTCTCGGCCAGCATACCTCCACGTCGCAGCCGATGCGTTGCAGTTGCGCGAGCAACTCCTCTCCGTCCTGATCCTGCGGATGAATCACAACGACCTTCAACGAGCGCAGATCGCGCAGGATCGCTGGCGTCTCTGCGCTCCGCTTCATCGGCCCACTCCGGCACGTACAAGCTCAGGGTGCGCGTCTGCGGTCCACTCCGGCGTGCTGTGCGAGATGACGTATCGATCGGCCTCCAGCCGTGAGCGTAGCGGGGCCAGTGAAGGAAGGCCCGCAGCCTGGTTTGCGGGCTCGACCTCGCCTGCGTTGAGTACGTCATCGAGAACCGGAGCGAGACGGCGCAGTCGCGCAAACGTGGCAGCCTCTAGTTTCAAGTTGAACCTCCTGTGGCCAGACGATGGAGCGCATCCTGAGGCGGCTGGCGCCCAGGCGATGCTTCACTAATGCGTTCGAACCGACATATGCCAACACCAGCGCGTTCAGGCGCCTGTGCTGGCCTTGACCATCTCGCTGGCCAGAATCATTGCGTCTCTGTTAAGTGGCATGAGCCGGCCGCGGTCACGGGGGCGGTAGACCGGGTCGCTCAGCTTGATATGCTTGCCGGACAGCGCGCAATGCCCCGACGCGGGAGCGGAACACGGCGACCAGACCTGCTCCTCGTAGTTGCAAAGCGTCTGGTCATGCCAGCCGAGCGCGTAGCGAGAATTGGGCAGTTCCTCCACGACCATCACAGTAAAGGTGCGGCCGTCGCCGCCGTCCGTCTCCCGCGGACGGGGCGGCTCGCCAGCAGAGGCCGGCCGGCTGGACAGGTCCGGAGAATTCCGCATCGGGTCTGGCGGGGAAGAAAATTGGTGGATGGCAGTGAGCGTCGTTGCCGAAGGGTCCGGGCCCCTCGGCAACGCAGAGCCGTCAGCGGACTTTGACTGAGCGAGCTCGCGCGGCCGATGCGGCGACGGATGATGGCTTGAGGGCACGGCGGGGACGACAATAGACGTATGGTGAGAGCCATTCTCTGACAGGATCTCCGAAGTCGTATTGGGTTCAGCATTCAACATCGTGTTCCTCTCTTTAGCAAAGAGTGAAGCAGTGATCGAACAAAGGGTAGAGGTCGAATAACCGCTCACTTGCAGCTACTGGATGCATATTGCGGAGAGGTCGACGGACGGCGATAGATGCTCCTATCGAGCCACGGCACGAACGTGTACTCCACATACGCGTTGCATCCGATATATATCCAGCTACGCAGAACAGGTGACACGATGATTCCTTGAGACATTATGAAAAGGAACGGCCACGTGGGCACCCCAAAAGGCGATGTTGTCGTCGGGCCGAAGCGAGCTTTGCGCTGTCATAACGACGAGCGCTGTCTCGATGAGAGAAGAGTAGGTTTTGCCGAAGGGCGAATCTAGTCTACGGTGGGATATGCCGATGCCGCATTAGCGTTACTTACTTATACGGGCGTATAACCGCGGGGAGGAGCAGGAGGTAGGACGAACTGCCACACTGCGGGACGGCGCCGACGTGGTTTTGTCACATATACGTTTGTATCGTGCCACTGGGCGCGGTTGTGAGCTAATCTTTAAACTAAAAGAGGCGCGCGGCACCGACCGACGTCATCTCTAGGGGAAGAGAGGTTGAGGGCCGCATTTTGCAAACACCGCCTGTTGTTTCGATTGTCGACGATGATACAGCCGTTCGTCTCGCGCTAGGCAGCCTCATCCGGTCGTTTGGCTGGCAGGCGCACATGTATGAGTCGGCAGAAGAATTCCTTTCGTCCGGGCAGGCCGCTCATACCTCCTGCCTGATTTCCGACGTTCGCATGCCCGGGATGTCGGGTATCGAGATGCATGAGTGCCTGCGTGCTCAGGGACATGCCCCGGCGACCATCTTTATCAGCGCATATCCGACCCCGTCGCTGCAGGCAAAAGCGGTGAGTAACGGCGCACTAGCGTTGCTGCAGAAGCCTTACGAGCCCGCTGCAATGACTCATTGGCTCTCGGTCGCTCTTGGAAACCCTTAGCGAATCACCCACGCGCTGCAGACGTGCCCGGGGGCCGATGGCGCTCAGCGATGACGGCCGTCAGGCAGATGGGGCTCGATACCAAGGGATTCTGCCTTGCGGACAAGGTCTGGCATAGAGCGCGCCTTCATCTTACGCATGACCTGTCCACGATGAACTTTGACCGTGATTTCGCTCAAGTTCATCTCGGAGGCAATTTGCTTATTCAGCAGGCCGGACAGCACAAAGGCCATCACCTCTTTTTCGCGCGGTGACAGCGATTCATACAAAGCGCGCAGACCGGCTAACGCTGTTTCTGCCGCGAGCCGCTCACTGTCTCGCGCCAGTGCGTGAGCAACTGCGTCCAGCATGTCCTGGTCTTTGAACGGCTTGGCAAAGAAGTCCAGCGCACCGGCCTTCATCGCCTTCACACCCATCTCGATGTCTCCATGACCCGTCATGAATACGACGGGAATACGCATGCCGCTATTGACGATTTCCTGATGAAAAGCCATGCCGCTTTTTCCGCGGAGCCGCACGTCGAGGATGAGGCAGCTTGGGCCGGCGGAGTGCGGAAATTGCAGGAATTCGTCAGGGGACTCGAACGCTTCGACGCGCAAGCCCATGGAGCGCAGAAGTGCGCTGAGGGCAAGCCGGATTGCCTTGTCGTCGTCGACGATGTAGATGACAGGACCGTCGGTTGCCGCCGTTTCAGCCGTCATTCGGTGGGTAGGACCGGCAGTCATCAGTGGTTACCTCGCGAAGCCGGAACGCGGTCGCATCGCGCCGGCGTCTAAGTATTGTAGTCCCCGCGCGGAACAGGGACTATCATGCGCCGCCCTGATAGTTATCCACTAGATTGAAGCGGTACGATTACCAATACGCTTGGTGATAGCGCCACGTTCGCGTCAACGCAAACACAGCTCCTCGCGCTGCTTGGCGGCCGCGCACATACGACGGCGATAGCGGAAACCCTACAGGCAAGTCGCCGGCGGGACAAAGGGGGGACAATGACCATCGCGAATTGCCAGACCATTGACCGGATCTGCACGACAGCTGGCTCGGACCTCTACCGTGCCCGCCGCTTAACGGATGGGATGCCGGTGCTGTTAAAGCTCCTTCCCGTACACGCCGACGCAGGCCAGTCCGTTCGTTTCAAGCGCGAATACCTGCTGCTCCAATCATTGAATGTCGCAGGCATTGCCAAACCGCTCGCATTCATCGATGAGCGCGGAAGCCTGGCGTTGATCCTGAAAGCCTTCTCAGGCGAGTCGCTTGAAACTGTTTTGGGTCGTGCCCTGCGCCTGAGCCTGCCTGATTGCCTAACTATAGCCCGCGACCTGGCCGACGCACTGGCGGGTATCGACGCCGCGCGGGTCATCCATCGAGATATCCGGCCGCCCAATATTTTGGTCATGCCAGAAAGTGGCGGGGTTTTACTGGTGGATTTGAGCCGCGCGACGACCCAGGAACACAACACCGTCTCACCAGGAGACGATGTCGTATCCGTAGGCGATTGGGCGTATATGTCGCCCGAGCAAACGGGCCGCATGAATCGTCCGGTGGATTACCGGACCGATAGCTATTCGATGGGCGTATTGCTCTATCGGATGCTGACCGGCCAGTTGCCGTTCCAGGCGAGCGATCCGCTGGAATGGACGCATTGCCATATCGCCCGCATGCCGACCCCGCCAAGTGAAATCGTGCCGGAGGTGCCGCAACCGGTGTCGGATATCGTGATGAAGTTGTTGGCCAAGCTGCCGGAAGACCGCTACCAAAGTGCGCACGGGCTACGCGCCGATCTCGATCGGTGTCTTGCACAATGGCGGGCCTTGGGCCGGGTCGAACCGTTCCGGCTTGGCATGGATGATTTTTCGGAGCGCTTCCAAATCCCGCGCAAACTGTACGGGCGCGAGGAGGAAGCGAATAGGCTCCTCGACGCATTCGAACGCATGGCGAGCACCGGCCGGGCGGCGCTGGCGACCGTCTCCGGCTACTCGGGGATCGGCAAGTCGTTGCTGGTCGACGCGTTGCGCAAGCCGATTGTTGCGAAGCATGGATACTTCATTTCAGGCAAGTTCGATCAGTACCAGCGAGACATTCCCTATGCCACCCTGACACAAGCGTTTGGCGAGTTGGTGCAGCAACTGCTGGGCGAAAGTGCGGCGCGCATCGCCGGCTGGCGGCAACAGCTTCAGACAGCAGTCGGAGTAAATGGCCAGCTCATTGTCGATGTGCTGCCGAAAGTAGAGTTGATCATCGGCCCGCAAAGTCCGGTGCCGGAACTGCCGCCGACCGAGGCGCAAAACCGGTTCCGCATGGTATTTCGCCAATTCGTGACTGTGTTCACGAGCACGGCACACCCGCTGGTCCTCTTCCTGGATGATCTGCAGTGGATCGATGCGGCCAGTCTGGCACTCGCCGAGCATCTGCTCACCCACCCGGACACGTGCTATCTGCTGCTGATTGGTGCCTATCGGGACAACGAAGTCAGCGCGGCCGATCCGCTTGCGACGAGCCTCGATGCGATATGCCACAGCGGCACGCCGGCAATCCACATCCAGCTCGCGCCGCTGTCGGCCGTGCATCTGAACCAGTTGGTGGCGGACACGCTGCATGCGCCACCCGCGTCTTGCTCACCGCTCACCGACCTCATTTGTAAACGCACCGAGAGCAATCCATTTTTCTTTACCCAGTTCCTGGATGCGCTGCACAAGGAAGGGTTGCTACGGCATGATGTCCAACTGCGGGAATGGCGGTGGGATCTGGAACAGATCAACGCGAAAGATTTCGCCGACAACGTCGTCGACCTGATGTTGGGCAAGTTACGGCAACTGCCGATGCCGGCGCAGGAAGCGCTTCAGCTAGCCGCTTGCCTGGGCAACAAGTTCGACCTGCGGGTTCTCGCGCTGGTCAGCGACCAAGCCGAGGTCGAGCAACACCTTGCGCCTGCGGTACGCGAAAGTTTGATCTTGTGCACCCACGGCAGCGGCAAGTTCCTGCACGATCGGATCCAGCAAGCGGCTTATTCACTGATCCCCGAAGAACGCCGCGCCGAAGTCCACCTGCGCATCGGCCGCGTGCTCCTGGGGAGCATGGCGGCCGACGAATTCCCCGCAGGTCTGTTCGATGTTGCGAACCAGTTCAATCGGGGCGCCGCGTTGATCACGGCGCAGGAGGAGCGCGAGCGCGTAGCCGAACTTAACCTCACCGCTGGCATGCGCGCCAAGGCAGCGACGGCTTACGCATCGGCATTGGTCTACTTCACGGCCGGCCACACACTGGTGGCAGGGAATGGTGAGGACCGGCATTATGCGCTCAACTTCTCGCTCGACTTTCACCGTGCCGAATGCGAATTCCTGACCGGCGACCTAACGACGGCGGAACAACGGCTGTCGATGCTTTCGCACCGCGCCGCATCCCTCGTTGACAAGGCTGCTGTCGCCTGCTTGCGCATGTCGCTTTATATGAACGCGGGGCAAGCCGACCGCGCGGTTGAAGTGAGCCTCGAATACCTCCTTGCCGTCGGCGTCGAGTGGTCGGCGCACCCGACGAAGGAGGCGGTGCAGCAGGAGTACCAACAATTGTGGCAACAGATGGGCAGCCGATCGATCGAACAGCTCCTCGATTTGCCCCTGATGACCGATGCCGTCTGCCGCGCCACCCTGGAGGTGTTGACCGCCGTCCAGCCGCCAGCCCACGCCACCGACATGAACCTGTATTGTCTCGTCGCCGGCCGGATGGCGAATCTGAGCCTCGAGCATGGAAACAGCGACGGATCAGGATTTGCGTATGTCATGCTCGGCATGATTCTTGGGCCGCATTTCGGCGACTACCGGGCCGGGTTCCGGTTCGGCAAGCTTGGCTTCGATCTCGTCGAGAAGCACAGGATGGATCGCTTCAAAGCCCGTGTCTACATGTGCTTTGCCGCCTTCATCGTTCCCTGGACGGGGCACATACGTTCGGGCCGCGCCTTGCTGCACCTCGCCTTTGACACGGCCAACCAAACCGGCGATCTCACGTTTGCGGGGTATAGCGGCAACAACCTGATCACCAATCTTCTCGGCGCTGGGGAACCGCTCGGCGATGTGCATCGAGAAGCCGAAAACGGCTTGGAACTCGCACACAAAATGCGCTTCGAGCTCGTCGTTGACTTCATGACTGCGCAACTCACGCTGATCAAAGCGCTCCGCGGTCTCACGCCCGATTTCGGTTCCTTCAACGATGAGGCGTTCAACGAAGACCGGTTCGAGCAGCATTTGAGCGCAGATCCGGGCCTGGCACTCGCCGCTTGTTGGTATTGGATCCGCAAGTTGCAGGCGCGCTTCTATGCAGGCGATTACGCTGGCGCTGTCGCGGCGGCATCGAATGCCGAGCTGTTGCTGTGGACGTCGCCATTCTGCTTTGAGGCGGCGGAATATCATTTCTATGCCGGATTGGCGCGCGCAGCGCACTGCGATTCGGTAGCGCCCGACGAACGACCCGCGCATCTGGAGGCGCTGTCCGCTCACCATACGCAGTTAGAGACATGGGCGAACAATTGCCCCGAGAATTTTACAGACCGCGCCACGCTGATCGCCGCGGAGATTGCTCGACTCGAGGGGCGCGACTCCGATGCCATGCAACTGTATGAACAGGCTATTCGATCGGCAAGCGAGCACGGCTTCGTCCAGAACGAGGGCATCGCGCACGAGCTGGCCGCAGGGTTTTATGTCGCCCGCGGGGCGACGACAGCCGCCCGCGCCCATCTTGACGAAGCGCGCAGCTGCTTTGCACGCTGGGGCGCGCACGGCAAGGTCAGGCAACTCGACGCGCGCATGCCGCCCTTGCGCGAAGCGTCGGCGTCACGTGCCGCCACTTCGCCCGGCGACGGCGTGCAACTGGATCTGCTGTCGGTCGCCAAGGCCTCGCAGGCCATCTCGGGCCAAATCGTGCTGGAGGACCTGATCGACACGCTGATGCACATCCTGCTCGAAAACGCCGGTGCGCAGACCGGCCAGCTGCTGCTCGCACGTAACGAGCGCCTGGTCCTCGCGGCCGAAGCGAGCGTGGAGCAGCAGACGATTCACGTGCGGCAGTACCTGAACCAGGCACCGCCCGCCTCGGCAACGCGGGGATCAGCAACGCCCAAACCGGCGTTGCCGAGCTCCATCGTCAATTACGTCCAGCGCTGCCGGGAGCGGGTGCTGCTGGACGATGCGACGCAATCAAACCCGTTTTCGGCGGACGACTACTTGGCCCGCCGACAGCCAAAGTCGGTGTTGTGCCTGCCGCTCATGCGCCGATCCGCGTTGATCGGCCTGTTGTATCTGGAGAACAATCTGGCCACGCACGCGTTCACGCCTGAACGCGTGACCGTGCTGGAACTGCTGGCCTCGCAGGCCGCGATCACCCTGGAGAATGCTCGCTTGTACCGCGATCTCGCAGAACGCGAAGCGAGGATCCGGCGCCTCGTCGACGCCAACATTGTCGGCATCTTTATCTGGGGCCTGGGAGGTGAGATTCTGGAGGCCAATGACGCATTTCTCCGAATCGTGGGATACGACCGCGAGGACCTCGTGTCAGGGCGTATGCGCTGGACGGACCTGACGCCGCCCGAATGGCTCGACCGCGACAATCAACTAATCCCGGAGCTCAAGATGACGGGGACGTTACAGCCCTTCGAGAAGGAGTTCTCCAGGAAGGACGGCAGCCGCGCGTCGGTGCTGATCGGCGTGGCGATGTTCGAAGTAGGTGGGAGCGAAGGTGTCGGTTTCGTGCTTGATTTGACCGAGCGCAAGCGGGCGGAAGCCGAAGCCCGCGAGAGCGAGCGGCGCTACCGCGAAGTGCAGATGGAGCTCGCGCACTCGAACCGGGCTGCGACGATGGGGCAGCTGACGGCCTCGATTGCCCATGAGGTCCAGCAGCCAATTGCCGCGGCAGCAGTGGACGCTTCGGCCGCCTTACGCTGGCTTCGCACCAACCCGCCGAACCTTGAGGAGGTCAGGCAGTCGCTCGATCGCATCGGCAATGAAACGATGCGAGCCGGCGGCATTGTCGGCCGGATTCGCGATCTGATTAAGAAAGCGCCTCCACGCAAGGACAGGGTGGACATTAACGAGGCGGTCCGCGAGGTGATCGAACTGACGCGGGGCGAAGCGGCGAAGAACGGCGTCTCAGTGCTGACTATACTCGGGGATGGTTTGCCACTCGTCCTGGGAGATCGCGTGCAGCTGCAACAGGTGATGCTCAACCTGATCGTCAATGCCGTCGAAGCGATGAGCGCAACGAGCATGGGCCCCCGCGAGTTGCTGATCAGCACGGCCGCGGATTCATCGAATGGCGTGTCTATTGCCGTGCGGGACTCTGGCCCGGGACTCCCCCCGGTGGAGGTCAAGCGCGTCTTCGATCCGTTCTACACAACGAAGGCACATGGCTTGGGCATGGGCTTGTCGATCTGCCGTTCAATCGTCGAGGCGCACGGGGGACGACTTTGGGCGAGCGCAAACGCGCCGCGTGGCGCCGCCTTTCAACTCGTTCTTCCGCGCGGGGAAGTCGAACAGGCCCCTTCCAGTGAGAACGACGGTCTGCCGGGGGCCTGAGCAAGTAAATGCCTCCCGGCGATCTTCTCCAAAAAGCTGTTCGATAAGGAACAAAGCCAAAGGAAGCGCCGCCTGAGCTACCGAATCGATAGCTGATGTTTGTACGACGTGACCGTCCATTTCCGGCCGCACTCAAGACGTTCGCTCGAATTTGCTGACCGGCAGAGCTGGTCGTTCACTGCCTTTATTTGACGGTCAAAGGAGAGGTTCCATCGAGCTGCTCGTTGTCAAATCTCATTGCACGAAAGCATGGTTTCGTCCGAGTTCCGCCAGCAATCGCGGCCAGTCTTCGACTGGGGTGTCGTCGTGAACTTCCTCGAGTTCGATCAGCAAGTCGATTATGTCGGCACGGTAAGCATCCACTTGCGACGCATGCAGCGCGCGCAAGAGATCACCGTTGCGGGCGTTGCGGTAATACGAGATGCCGATGCCCTCGAGAGCCGGCTTATACCACTCGTCGCTGACCAGCGAGCCTATCGCACATTTCCGGCCTTGCGCGCTGCGCAGGCGGCACGAACCGTTCTCATCCTCGGAGACTGCTCGCTGCGTCAGCAGGTGCGCGGTGACTTTTTCGTAGATCTCCTTGGGTGTCAGCATGAGCCGGCTCACGCAGCGTTCCTGACGCGTTCGGCGCTGAGGCCGAATTCGCGCGCGATGGACTGCAGCCTGTCGGTCCATTCCCAGACGCCGAAGACGTCATGCACGTTTTGCAGGCAGCTCAGCAGGCTGACCGTCTGCGGGTCGTACACGTTGATCTTTGAACGCAACAGCGCTTTTTTCAGCGCGGCGACGCCCATGTGCATGTAGGCAGGCACTTCATTTATTGGCTGGTTGAGACAACGGATGGGGATGCCTTCCATCGCCGAGAGGTAGTCGCGTGGCTTGATCAAGCTGCCGACCGGACAGCCGCCGCAGTAACCGCGGTATGCGCCGCCGCCGCGCGGCAGGAGCGCTGTCTGGCGCTGCTGAAAAAGATGCTGGACCGCCTGATCGAAAATGGCTTGTTGGCTTAAGAATTCGAGGTCCACTTGGTTCTCCTGCCGCGCCTGAGTTGCGCAGTAGTATCGCTTCTTGCTTCATACCGGCAAGCGGTTTGTCGTAGCGATGAGTGTTGAGATGGATGCGGGGAAGCGTGATTGCCGCGGCCTTTAACGCGACTCCAGGGCGTCGAGTCGTGCTTGCGCAATGTCGCCCGGGTGTTGGCAGTGGTATGCGTCAAACAACTGTGCGCATAGCTGGCCAAGCGAAGCAAGGCCCATGGCCTGATCTGCGTGCTCGACCTCGCCTGCATTGAGTACATCATCTAGAGCCGGAGCGAGACGGCGCAGTTGCACAAACGTGGCGGGATCTAGTTTCATTTTGGACCTCCTGTCCAGACGGCGGTGCGCGCCGTGGCTCGGCTAGCAGTCAGGCGATGTTTCACTAAGAGATTTCGAACCCGCATCAGCGCGTGAAGGCGCCTGTACGCGCCTTGATCAGTTCTCTAGCCAGAATCATTGCGTCGCCGTTAAGGGGCATGACCCGGCCGCGGTCACGCGGGCGGTAGACCTTGTCGCCCCGCTTGATATGCCTGCCGGATAGTGCGCAACGCCCCGCCCCGGGGGCGGGACACGGCGACCAGACTTGCTCCTCGTAGTTGCAAAGCGTCGGATCATGCCAGCGCAGCGCGAAGCGAGCCTTGGGAAGTTCCTCCACGACCGTCACAGTAAAGGTGCGCACGTCGTCGCCGTTCGTCTCTCGCGGACCGCGCGGCTTGCCAGCAGGGGCCGCCCGGCTGGACAGGTCCGGAGAATTCCACATCGGGTCCGACGGGGCAGAAAATTGATGGATGGCTGCGAGCGTGGTTGCCCAAGGATCCAGACCCTTCGCCGACGACGCGCCGTCAACGGAAGTTGACTGAGCGAGCCGGCCCGGCCGATGCGGCGACGAATGATGGCTTGAGGGCAGCGCGGGGACAGTAGACGTATTGTGGGCGCCATTCTCTGACAGGATCTCCAAAGCCGTATTGGGTTCAGCGTTCAACATCGTGTTCCTCTCTTTAGCAAAGAGTGAAGCAGCAATCGAACAAGCGTAGAAATCGAATAGCGCCGCCCGGGCGGCTACTGGATGCAAATTGCGGATAGGTCGACGGTACGGCGATAGATGTTCCTGCCAAGCCACGGCACGAACGTGTACTCCATATACGCGTTGCTTCCAACATGGATCCAGTTGTACAGAACAGGTGACACGATGCATTCCTTGAGGACGTCATAAAACGGAAGTAGTCGCTCAGGCACTCAAAAGGCGATGTAGTCGTCTGGGCGGAACCGCGAGCTTTGCGCTGCTATAACAGCGAGCGCTGTCTCTATGAAACAAGAGTAGGTATTGCCGAAGGGGGAAGCTAGTCTACGGTGGGATATGCCGATGCCGCATTAGCGTTACCTGCCTATACGGACGTATAAGGGGGAGAGACTTGCCGAGCGGTGTCGAACTGCGCGAAACAACATCCGTCGGCTCTTATCTGTAGACGAGAACCAAATAGACGGCGAAGTTGAAAGGGGCTATCCCACTTCGTGTGCAATCGATGCGCTCAGCTCACCAAGCACCGCGATTGCGGCTGACGGCGTTCAAGCTCTCTTTGCGCATGCCGTACTTACATCGTTACGAGCGGTGAAGCATGCCTGCGCTGGCGACATCGCCAGCCTCCGGACATGAAATAAATAGAGGGTTGCGTCAGTCAGATGACAGACGAGGGAAACAGGGTAGCGCAAATCATGCAACGTGTGAGAACGCTCATGAAGGGGGCGCCGCCGGCACCGGGTGCCGATTGCAATCAACGACGTGGTCGAGGAGGCAATTGCCCTGATTGGGCGGGATATTGAGCGTCAGAGAGGGGCTCGCTGACACGTTGTCTCGACAGGGAATTACCTCTGATACTGGGCGACCGTGTGCAGCTCCAGCAGCTGCTTATCAATCTAATCATCAACGGCCTGCAGTCGATGGCGAGCGTCAACGGCAAGCGCGAACTCATAGTCCAGTCCCGCGTTGACCCTGAAGGCAATGTTGTCGTGGCTGAAGGACTCGACGCCGGTATCCGCGAGGCCAATCTTCCGCGACTCTTTGAACCGTTCTTTACGATACGTAGTTCCGGCATGGGGATGGGGCT
>Ga0185299_10006904_pt1 | contig 11886 bp, 14 predicted proteins | sample PaiPotPPA55metaG_FD_128002 | JGI IMG/M metagenome (GOLD analysis project Ga0185299, IMG submission 128002) | Iron sulfur acid spring bacterial and archeal communities from Banff, Canada, to study Microbial Dark Matter (Phase II) - Paint Pots PPA... ...
CACGGCAGCCAACCGAGCTGCTGGGGCGGAAGCTAGAACTATCTCTGCTCAATCAGGTGGGCTGGAAAGCAAGAAAACATCCGGCCACGGCGAAGTATTTTTTCTTGACTTTCCCCTTTATAGAACTAGTCGGGACCTTGGCCCAGACTTCTGAACTCAACTATTTCTGCAACGCGTCGTACATAAGAATTGCCTTTGTCTTTTGTTAACCAAGAAAGTACTATATCCTCAATTTATCAGCGTCCCTATAATCACATCGCTTTGTAATCGTTCGTCAGCTGTCCCGGAAGGATCACTGAATGTCCACTCGGCCCAGGCATGCCTGCAAGATTAATTTACTCTCCCCGTATTTAAAATTTTGGTTGGTCGCATTACTCGCCGCAATCTTTGTATCGCCCTTGTCAGCTGCGAACGAACCAGCGCTCCTCCAGCCTCCGCTGGACAAATCCAAAGCCCAGGATTTGCTGCGTTCTCTCGCATTTTTTGAGCGCAACGAAGGCCAGGTGGATGACCGCGTTTTGTTTTTGACTCAGGGTTTGGGCTACGCCGTCTACCTTACGCGTGATGGCGCGACCCTCGTATTCTCCGAATCTTCCAGGTCCGCCAACGGCCGCGCAACCAGCACCGAAAAAGTCGTGCGCCTCAACATCATCGGCATCGATGCCCACCCTGAAGTGATCGGTTCGGAACAGCGTCCCGGCGTTACCAGCTATTTTTCCGGCGCCGATCCAAAACAGTGGCACACCCGCGTTCCTCAATTTGCAAAGGTGATATACCGTCAGGCCTATCCTGGCATTGACCTGGTTTTCAAGATTCGCGATGGCCGCCTGGAATATGACTTTCTGATTGCACCGCACGCGAACACCAACCTCATTCGCGTAAGCGTAGATGGCGGCACGCTGCATCGCACCGCCACCGGAGACGTCCTTGTAAGATTCGGGAAGCACAACGACTTCACGCTGAAGAAACCGGATGCCTATCAGCCCGGAAACCAGGGCCACGAGAATCAAATCACGCAGGTGCGCTACTCACTGCGCGGTCGCGATATGGCCTTCGCCATCAACAACTACAACCACGACCTCCCACTCGTGATTGACCCCGCCTTGATCTTCGCCACCTACTTGAGCAGCAATTGTCCCCTATCGACTTTCGATTCCCATTTCTCATCTTGCGCGGACTCTGTCAGTGATCTGGCAGTGGACAGCACCGGCATCTACCTCGCTGGATCTACAAACGCCGCGAGTATTCCGGCTCCGGGCGGCAGCACTCCAACTAACGCAACTCGGTCCTTCGTCGTGAAGTTAGACCCCAACGCCACGACAGTGATCTACATGATCTTTCTGGGCGCTGGCTACGCTCAATCCGTTGCCGTTGACGCCTCCCACTCTGCCTACGTGACCGGGATCGCTCAGTATCCCGCGCCCGCAGGTGCCGGCACTCTGCCGACAACTCCAGGAGCCTTTAGCCAGGTTCCCGCCAATGCTTGCAGTACTTACTTAAGTGCGGTGTGTAGTGCTCCATACGCTGCTAAATTGAGCCCGGACGGCGCCACACTTCAATACTCCACCCTTCTCCAGTTGGTAACGCCGCCGGGCCAACCCAACATTAGTTACGAGGCCGTACAGCCTCAACGCGGGAAGGTGGATGCTTCCGGATCCTTTTATGTGACGGGAACCACCACCTCCACGACGCCTGCTGTAAACTCAGCCCTGTTGGTTGGCCCGTTTCCCGCCACTGTCGGTGCCTATCAAACTACGCCACCATCAATTTATCCCAGTGGTTTCGTCATGAAGCTCAATCCCTCCGGTTCCGCCCTATCTTATGCAACCTTTCTTGGGGCACAAACCGATCAGCCTAATCAGGTTCTTAGTCTCGCTGTAGACTCCAGCGGTGCGGCCTACGTGGCAGGCTCCGCCAGCGCTGGCTGGCCGACTACCACGGGCGCATTTCAAACCGCTAATGCAGACGCACTCTACGACGACGGATTCGTTTCCAAACTGAGCCCGGACGGCAGTTCGCTCGTATATTCCACCTATTTTGGTGGGCCTGGGAACGATTACATCAATGGCGTAGCTGTAGACAGTTCCGGTGAGGCTACGATAGCAGGCTGGGGCCCCAACCCACCCGGTTCGATCCCCAACTGTCCTAATTCGCCGCTCGCCGATCACATGTTCGTTAGTAGGCTCAATGCTGCAGGCTCAGCACTAGTCTATTCCACATCATTCTGTTCACAATCTTGGGGCTTTACCGACGTCGCTTTAGACAGTCTGGGGAATGCCTACGCTGTTGGACAAACCGAAGACATCGCGGCATTTCCTCTAACGAATCCCATTCAGGCGTATCTTCTCACCACTACCAGTGCCGACCCGCCGGATGCAGTAATAAAGGTAGATAACTCTGGAGCAATCGTATGGGCGACTTTCCTCGGGCAGGTTGCCCAAGACATATTTCAGAGAATTGCTGTCGATCCCTCCGCCAATGTGTACGTTTTGAACGGTATGGGCCCTACAACTGCGAACGCGCTGGAACCAAATCCCGGGTTCCATGAGGAGGTCGAACCCACTCCATTTCTGGCGAAAATTGCCCCAAGCCTGGGAGCAGCGGTAATGGTCGTTACTCCTAAGTCCGTGTCGTTCGCCGACCAGTTGGTTGGTACTTCAAGCCCTAGTTCCGATATCACCGTGGGTAACTTCGGCGACGCCACTCTCGCTGTGGCCAGTTCGATTTCGATCACCGGAGATTTTTCTCAAACCAACACTTGCACTGCCACGATCCCAGGTGGTCAAAAATGTGACATCAACGTCGTTTTCAAACCGACAGCGTTGGGCAACCGGACCGGAACACTAACCGTCAGCGCCAGTGGGCAAACCACCCAGGTCATACAGTTAACGGGGAACGGAACTGCGCCAGCCGAAACTTTCTCGCCTACCGCCTTGGCTTTCGAGCCTCAACTCACCGGCACCACCAGCTTGGCGATATCAGTTCAGATCAGTAACACCGGCACCGGCTCCTTGACCATCACCTCGCTGCAGACCACCGGCGACTTTGGCCAGTCAAACGCCTGCGGTTCGCCGGTTGTTCCCGGAGGTAACTGTACCGTTCAGGTTACTTTCACCCCCACTGTTTTGGGTAATAGAACAGGCGTTCTCACCATCACTGATAACGCGGCGGGCAGCCCGCACACCGTGGCGCTCAGCGGCCAAGGCACATCCCAGCAGGCCAGCGTCAATCCCACCTCGCTGACTTTCGTCTCGCAACCCGTCGGCGCATCCAGCACCGGAGCAGTCGTAACCCTGCACAATGGCGGCACGACCGCTCTCACGATTTCTTCCATAGCCGCAGCCGGAGACTTTGCGCAAACCAATAATTGCGGTGCCTCACTTGCCGCTGGCATGGATTGCCAAATCACCATCACCTTCACGCCCACAGCCACTAGCACTCGCACCGGCACTCTCTCCATTACTGATAGTTCCTCCGGCACTCCGCAAACCGTCGCGCTCTCCGGAATGGGCACCGACTTTTCTATCGTCACTCCCACTGGCGGTTCTACTACCGCCAGCGTTACCGCAGGTCAGCCCGCTACCTATAACCTGCAATTAAGTCCCACTGGTTTCAGCGGAACGATTACCCTGACGTGCACCGGTGCACCGTCGGGCGCGACGTGCATCCCCACTCCCGCAACGTTAACCACCAACGGTACGGCACCCGTATCGTTCGCCGTGAACGTCACCACGCAGGCCCATTCCGCAGTTTTCCGCTTCGGCCCTGACTCATTCCGTCGCCCACCAATTTCGCCCATCGTACTTACCGCATGGTCTGTGTTGCTTGCGCTGCTGCTAGCAGGTGCAGCGCTTTCTCGCCGTCCCGTACATGTGCGCGTCAAATCAGCCTGCTTCCTCGGTCTTGCATCAGCGGCCATCTTCCTTGCCGCATGCGGCGGAGGCTCCGCCACCACGCCACCCAATGTCGGCACGCAGAAGGGCACCTACACACTCGTGCTCACCGCCAAATCAGGTACCCTAACCCACACCATGAACTTAACCCTAAACGTGAATTGACATTTCAATGCAGCCACACTCCGGCGTGTGTTGCTGCAATGAGAAAATATGGTATTTAACTCCAACACGCGCCAACTCCTGATTAACGCCGAATCTCTAACGACGCCGACCGTGTCAAGAGTTTTTTTAAGTTCTTTCTTTTGCTTCTCACGGGATTCGCGCACACTGCATCGTCGATGCACGAACTGCATCTTTTTCTGCTGCTTCCGCTCATCTGTGTCACCCTAACTTGCCCGAGCCCGTTTACGTTCATCAACTCAGTGTTGCCCACCAAACATCTCTTCGATCACCATCGACCATGATGAATTATTCGAACTCCCTCTTCCTCAAGGGAGGCGGGTAGCCTAATCAACCGGCCGGTGACTGTTCGCACCATTCGGCGTTTCTGGCATCCCCGCACAGGCATCACTGCGTTTCTGCTGCTTCTGTCCACGACGACAGAACTCGTTGTACTCAATCTGGTCCCGCAACATAATCCACAGCCGGATCCCGAGTTTGCGAGCCACGGCCACACTCGCCTTCCCGAAACCTTTCTGGACTAATTTGCGGCGGTAAAAACGCTTCAACTCCGGGTCCCGACGTACGGCGTGCGCCCCCGCCTCACCCCAGAGAAACCGCAACAGCGGATTACCTTGTTTACTCAACCCACCGAGCCGCTGTCGCTCTCCACTGAAATATTCACGCGGGATCATCCCTACATAACTAGCCAGGGCTTTGCTGTCAGCAAATCGTGCTGGATTGCCCAGGAACACCTCGGTCGCCAGCGCCGTGACCGGTCCCACTCCGGGATGGGTCATCAGCAGCCGTGCTCCGACTCGTCCGCAAGCTTGCTCCTCGACTCGCTGGTTTAATTTCTCGATCTCCGCCTCGAACTTCGCGTACATCGCCTGCAACTCGCTTCGCCGATATGCGGTATGGTGCGCCAAGGGCAACGATGCGATCATGTTTTGTCCGTCGTGGCTCCACAGGGCAGTGCCTCGTCGTAGACCATTCGCCAAGGCTATCGACTGCAGCGCATTTTGGATCCGCGTCCGCATGCGCACCCACTGATGACGGTGCCGCAAGAAGGCCCGCAGATCCTGTAGCTCCTTCGAAGGCAGCCAGATCGCCGGAAAGCGGTTTTCTACCAATAGCTTCAGAATCAAATCCGCATCTCGCCGATCATGTTTCTGTTTCCGCGGCTCGGCTGCCCGAATTTCTGCCGGATGACCAACCCGACATTCGATTCCCAACTCTTCCATGAGATTCACAAACCACTAAATCGATCCCGTGGCTTCGATGCCCACACGCACCGGGTGTGGAAGCTTCGAATAAAACTCCCGCACGTTGTTGCCTTCGTGCGTCAGAGTCATCATCACTACCTCCCCCGTTGTGGTGTCCAGCATCGCCACCGTTTGCTGGCGAGCGTGCAAGTCACATCCTATAATTCTCATCTCGGCCTCCTTCGGTCCGAGCACTGTTAGGGCGAACACCGAACAGTTTACTCGGGCCGTTGCGAGGCCGGCGTCGTTATGGCATCAAACGGAGAAGTGGCCGCACTCGCGGTGTCCCCAAATGAACAGATATTTCTTTTTGGGACGCGAAAGTTAGTTAGGTCTGCAAGGAAATTCCGTTTGAGGTGAGCGATGAGGCGAACTGTGTTCCTGGCGGCAGCGAGCCTGGCATGCGTGCTGGGGCGTTAACAATCCACGTCGGTAAGACGGGCGTATTCTCAGGGCGGCCGGCAGCGGCACGAAGGCCAGCGCGGACGACACGTTGATCACCGTACCCTTATTGGCGGTGAGGATGTCGATGAACGCGGAGGTCATGCCGATTACGCCTCTCACGTTGACGTTCATCTCCGCCATTAGCCCGGCCAAGTCGGCCGCCGGGGCTCTTAGGTTCTTGTATTGCATAATGCCGGCGTTGTTCATCAGGACGTCGAGCCTGGGGAACTCCGCCTTCACGCGCGCCGCAAGGGCGGCGATCTGAGCGGGATCCGCGACGTCGCTTCTGGACGGCGTGAAGCTTTGGGTGTTTGGCCTTCACCTTGTCGAGCACCGCCTGGCGCCGACCAGTCACGATGACCTCGTTGCCGAGTTCAACAAACTTGAGCGCGAATGCCAGACCGATGCCGGCGGAGCCCCCGGTAATCAGGATGGTACGACCAGTCAGTTTCATAGAAGTCCTTTCGTGACCACTGTCCGCGTGAAGGCGTTTTGATTTCTAGCGGACCGGAACGGTGTCAGCCCTCACGAGTTGACCCTCTGACGCCGCATGCTTACATTAGATTATAACTATAATCCAACAGGTACAAAAAAAATCTCAAAAGCTGCGCAAAAGATGGTCTCTCATACCCGCCAACACCTTTTCCCTGTCTGCAGGGTCGGTAAGAAGACGGGCAATGGACACGGCACCGGCCATGGCACTGAAAACGACGAAGAAGTTTTGTTCCCGTTCTGTGGCGGTCACTCCGGGCATGAAGTCCACCCATCGATCCGTACGCTCTTTCATCAGGCGGGAAATTCGTTTTCTAACGCTGAATTTGGCGCGAGCAATCTCTGGCGCCAATGCCGCGACCGGGCAGCCTGTATCGGGATGATCACAATGCTCGGGTGAAAGGTACAACCGCACAATCTCCTTCCACCTGTCCTCACGCGGCACGCTTTGCAGGGAGGCATAGACCTTCTCGCTATCTGAGAATGCCTGTGCAATGGCGTCGGCGAGAAGCTCGTCCTTGCTTCGAAAGTGCTTGTAAAATCCGCCCACCGTCAGACCCGATGCTTTCATCATGCTAGCAACGCCAGGGCCGCTCAGCCCCTCAGCGCGGAGCTTGCGAGCGGCGTTCCGCACGATACGATCGCGGGTTTGCGTTTTGTGTTCCGGTTCGTAACGCATATCACCTCTCCATTGGATTATACACGTAATCCATGGTGGACTCAAAATTCACTTTTGGACAGACATTCCATTGTCTCCTTTGTGATGGTGTCGGGGCGGGGAGCGTGATCGCATATATGTCAAAAACCTACTCGGATTGGTTGGGCCGCCAGATAGTTCTGCAAATCGAAACTGGGGAATCGCTAGTTCCCCTTCGTGGACTGGTCGTCAACGAATCGAATAATACGCTCCGTTTTCGCCTCGACGGAGGCTGGGAAGTGGATATCTACAAAGAAATGATTTTGCGAGTGGAAGCGGACAATCATGAAGCGTTCCAGCCGCGTAACTGGGAAGCCGGCCACAAAGTTCCAGACGCGGCACGCGCTGACTCAATGGTGACGCTCCGTTGGAATCGTGTTTTCGACCGTTGGTGGTCCAAACATTTTTCGTGGCAATTGCCGTGGAAGAACATCCTCTCCGCGGGATTGGCTGGAAGTGTCCTGTTTGTTCTGGCCCTGCACACGACTATGCCGGGACCCATCGCCATTGAGGCGGGAGTTGGAGTCGGAACTGTCTATCGCTTCGCCCGGACGGTTCCAAAATTCAGGAAAAGGTTTTCTGAATCCATGCCCGTACAGTTACCAGACCGCTAATCTGCGGTTTTCGCGTTATATCGACGAGGGTTCAAGGGGTGCTAGGCTGGGGCATTCGGTGGAGTCCTAACCTATGAAAATCCTCAGTGCTGTGTTCACGGACAGCGATAGCAAACTGACGGTGATGTACGAGAACGAAGGAAAACTTGAATCCGGGATATTTCCCATCAGTCGGATAGAAGTTGAGAAGTATGAGCGTGTCGATTTTCCGACAGAAATTGGCACAATAAGATTGCATTCACGGCGACAAAAGCAGAGATATTTGATGCTCTGCGTCAGACAGACATTGACTACGCGGAATGGAAAACATTAAAGACGACGGGACAAGTCAAGGAAGACTTCATTGCTTGGCACTTCAACCGTCTCACACAATCCGCGCTGAGTTTGGGACATAAGAAATCGCCAGCTATCTGAAGTTCGGTCTAGCAGCGTGTTTCAATGACTTCAGCAGTGCCAAAATACGAAATCCTGGTGGTAGACGACTCGCGCGTCCACCGCAAACTCATCGAGCACATCCTGTCCGGCCACGGCGATTCGCTCTCATTTGCGTGCAACGGCAGCGAAGCGCTCCAGATATATCACGAAAAAGCGCCCAGCATCGTCATCACAGATTGGATCATGCCCGATTTCTCCGGCCTGGAACTGTGCGAGCATATTCGAGCCGACAAGTCATCAGGCTATACCTACGTAATTTTGATGACCAGCAACACGGAAAAGGACGGCGTCGTGAAAGGACTTGAAGCCGGCGCTGACGACTATCTTGTAAAACCGTTCGACTCCCACGAGATGCTCGCGCGCATTGGTGCCGGCCGGCGGATTATTGATTTGCACCGGCAGCTGGAACGGAAAAGAGCTCAACTGGAAGAGGTAGCGAGGACGGATTCCCTCACCGGTCTTCCGAACCGCCGTGCGATTGAGGAATGGGCAAGCAGGCAGTTGAAGTGCGCGTTACGTCACGGTTTTCCGCTTTGGGTTGTGCTAGGTGATCTCGACTCGTTCAAGGAAATCAACGATTCGTTCGGGCATGAAGCGGGGGACATCGCGTTGCGCACGTTTGCGGACAGTCTGAAAAAGACGACACGCGTTTCGGACATGTGCGGGCGCTGGGGCGGCGACGAATTTCTTCTTGTGATCTCCCATGTGAACGCGGAAAACATCGAAATGACAATCAACCGCTTTCGCGAACAGTTTTCGGCGCTTTCGTTTCCGTTTGTTAGGCAGAGCGTAAATGTTACGGCTACGTTCGGAGTTGCAGGCAGCGAGAGTGGCGAGCTAAAAGAATTTGAAGCGCTGGTGCGAAAAGCCGACGAGATGCTCTACGAAGCGAAACGCGCGGGACGAAATTGTGTCCGCGTTGCTAAGTCCTCTGATTCGGAATTACGGTGACGTATTTGGGAACGGGTCAAGCCGCGGGAGCCAAGCGATTGGCGTCGATCCTGGCCAGAAGCGCGTGGAGATCGGCGCGTGTGAACGTCCACTTGAACGGAGACGCTGTCCGCTCATAGTGGCACTGAAAGGTGAGGAGTCGCGGTTCGAGTTCGGTCAAAGAAGAGAAGTCGTTTGGGGTGAGGACCTTTCGCTGAACGATCGAGAAGTAGATCTCAACCTGGTTGAGCCAGCTCGCGTGGATCGGAGTGTGGATGAGGATGGTGTTGGGCCATTTGGCGCGGAAGCGGCCGACAGCTTTCTGGCCCCGATGAGTGGAGCAGTTGTCCATGATCCAGAAGACGCGGCGAGCGGACTTGTAAGGCTCTTGGCTCATCACTTCACTGACCAGGCGATCTACCGGTGCAATACCGTTCTTGACCTCGCAGCGGCCGAAGACCTTGGCGCGATGGACATCCCAAGCAGCCAAGTAGGTCCAGGCACCGCCGCGAAAATACTCGTGCTCGATCCTCGTAGGGCGATTTGGACCTGGCGGCAAAGTCGGATGTTTCCGGCGCCGCGCCTGAATGCTCGTCTTTTCGTCCGCCGAGATGACGAACTCGTTAGCGCCCAATGGAGCACCTTCCCAAATGCGTTCGTATAGATCGAGGACGGGGCCGGCTCTGGCAGCAAAATTGGGATCACGAGGAAAGATCCAGCTTCGATGTTGCCAAGGGCGAAGGGCATCGCTACTGAGCCAGCGCCACAGGGTAGCGCCACTGATCTCCGCAACGAGCCCCTGAGAAATCACATGCTGACGGATCTCCTCGATCGAAAGGCGGGACAACGGAAGTCCCAGGCGGCGAGGAAGCTCACAAGCAAGTGCCTTAACTTGAACGACGAGACTGGGGGGAAAAGCGGGCTTTACGCCCGCCTCGTGGCTGCGCCTCAAGGCCCGGCAGTCGCGCAAGGTAGAAACGCTTCCGCCAGTTGCTCACGATTTGGCGAGGGTATCGAGGCGGGACGCGATGACATCATTGGACAGCCCTTGATCAGCGAGAAGGATAATCTTCGCGCGGATGACATCACAATACGGTGACGTATATTTCCGTGCGGATTCTTCGAGGGTGTGTCGTTCACTAGGCGACAGGTTCACGTCAAATGGACTTGTTCTTGGCATGCAGGACAAAATCCTCCTGGACGCCAGATTATCAGATTACGTCACCGAATCGGAGTAGATAATACGTCACCGTATTTCAGAATACGAGTACTAAGTTAACCTGACGACCAGAAGGTAGGGGGCGATTCTGGGGGCGCGCATCTGGAGAACGCGCGCGCCTTCCTGGTGGAGACACTGTGCATCGTTGGCTGGTCGCGCCACTGAGGTACCGACGAAGTTGGGTGGTGGGTCAGTTTCAATTTCCGCAGCCGCGCTTTTAGCATCCGGCTGTATGGCATCATTACGGCGGGACTGACCAAATGGAACCGCGTTTCTTGATTCGATACAGCGCCGAAGATTCTTGAAACCGGCCCTGGTGTCCGAACGTCTCGCGCGCTACGATATTCGAAAGCATTGGACTCTCCAACGCTCAAAATCCTTTCTTCGAAAAGCGCTCCAGAGAGCGGCGGCGTGCGTGTGTGGACACCATGGCTTCTTGACATCATCTTGGCAGTAACCCTCATCCCACTATTTTTCAAGTTAGCCGCGTGGCTCTGGCTCGTGCTGAACAGTTGATGCCACCGGCCTCGGTCTTTTGGCGCACGGGCCTACAGAGCAAGTTGCATCACATCCAGGTAGCCACCAGCAAACGTCACCGATGAGTGACGCGGAAAGTACGAGAAGAGTGATGAACTGCAATTCGACATTCCGCAAGTTATGGCGAACCAACAGGTTCACCCGGGCCGGCGAGTAACTAACCAAGTGGCCCATTTAGTGCTAGGACTTTGGGCGGACACGATCCCTGCTCAGTTCGCCTCTCGAGTGGCTAGGCAGGGGTCCATGCTGCTGAGCAGAGCAGCACAATCCTCCCAAAAGGGGGCGCACGTTCCTCATTACGCTGCGCCCTTTTTCAATACTGAAGAGACTTGGCAGTCCGGCAGCTTTGTTACTGCGAGACGCCCCTGCGAGTCGGCGCTCTTTGCATTTGCGGCCAGGAGCAATGGAGCGAATCGAGTAAAAAAAGATCGCGCTGCCCGCATTCAGCGCACTGGTCTCGTCGCGCTTTCGCGAAGCCGGAGAATCTGTTTCAGGTGATGCCGTCCATGCACCAGATGGAGCTTTCTCCACTGTGGCGCAGTCAACGGGCCCAGAATCGGATGGTCGAGCACGGGAACCCGGCGCCCGAAGCGCGCTTCACACTGCGCGATGATCGCATCCATCGCCACAATCTTTGCGCCGAGCTCGTTTCGCACCTTCTCTGCCGGCAAGCCTTTCGGCTGCGCAATCGCAGGTGCTTTGCGCCCGGAGGGCATGTGACCCAATCCCACGATGACCAAGGTTAGTACACGATGCGCCATGGTTGCCCGCGAGGCCAGCGGCTTTCCGCTTGTCATTACTCTCTCGAATCCCTTGATCGTTCCGGTGTAGGTGAGATACAAATGTTCCAACATCTCCGCCGCGCACCACTTGCCCGGGGGATGCCAGCTCCATTGCTCGCTGGACATGCCGTCCACCGCCGACTCCAGAGATTGTTTCAACTTGTCCAGGCGCAAATCCATGACGTTATTCTCGCACTTGTGCGCGCTCCGTCGCCCAGGGATGCCCATTCTACGCGTAGAATCGAAGTCAATCAGGCAAGATTGGTCATCTTTCTTGGCACGAATTCTGGGGTATTGAGCCGTTCCCCCTCTGGAGCGCTGCTAGGTCAGCACGACGATCTTTCCGCCCGCCTTGTTCTCCTCCATGCAGCGATGGGCCTCAGCGATCTCGTCGAGGTGGAAGGTTTTGCCAACTT
>Ga0185299_10006905_pt1 | contig 11886 bp, 14 predicted proteins | sample PaiPotPPA55metaG_FD_128002 | JGI IMG/M metagenome (GOLD analysis project Ga0185299, IMG submission 128002) | Iron sulfur acid spring bacterial and archeal communities from Banff, Canada, to study Microbial Dark Matter (Phase II) - Paint Pots PPA... ...
TTTCGTCAGCCATGATTGCCTCAGAATTGAATCATTGAATCAATGATTCAATTGCTTTTTACACTCCCGTCAAGAATGCTCCTGGATCGTTAAACTTGCTGGGCTGTCCTTTCGGCCATTGATACAGTCGGGAAGTGTCGACGATGATTTGCCCGTCCGGCGCCAGTTCCACGTGTGCGCGGTCCATGGGACGCGGAGCCGGTCCCTCAAAGTTGATGCCCTCACTGTCATAGCCGCTGCCGTGGCATGGACACTTGAACTTGTTCTCGCTCGGTTTCCAATCCGGTGTGCACCCCAGGTGTGTGCAGCGCGCGTAGATCACGAACACGCGGTCGGGCGTGCGATCGACCCAGATGCGGTATTTCTGCTGAAACTTCGTGTCGACTCCCAGAGCGAACTCCGAGGGATAGCCAATTTTGAAAACAGTATTCGGCTCAAACAGCGTGCGGGGAAGAAAGAATCTGAAGAAGGCGAGGAACCATGCGGTCAAGAACGCGGTCACAGCCACCCAAACCAGCCGCCGCCGCCGCCGGTCGATGTCGGTGTTAGCCGGGCCACTCGACGAAAGTCCAGCGGACGCTGCCGCCTTCGAGGTTCCCACGGCCGGCGTGCCCACATACTTCGTGGCATCCACCGCGCCCGGGGCTGCGGGCTTTGCCGCCTCTGGATTCGGGCTGGGCTTCGCGCCCTCCGGCTCCGCCATGACTCTTCCTCCTGTTGACTACCGGTCTTGGGTTCCTAAGGTCTTCGGTCTTCGTGTTTTGCCTAAGACCTAACACCAAGACCCGAAACCGCATTGGATAGATCGTCGATTCAATATTTAGTCGGCTGCCATCCAAGCCCGGGCGGCGACCAGTCCATGCATTTCATTAACCGGAATGCAGGACTGAACCGTCTCGCCCAGCGCTTCCACCACCAACTCTCCCAGCGCCGAAATAAACTTAGGAGAATCGTTCAAACCCGCGCTCATCTCGAACTGCGTGATGCCCAGCCGCCGCGCCTGTTCGCGCGCTTCATGATCGATCTCGCCCAGAGTTTCCACGTGATCGGAAACAAACGCCACCGGCACGATGCAGACTTCTCGCGCCTTCTCGTTGGCAAGGTCGCGCAAAGTCCGGTGCAGGGAAGGCTGCAACCATTTGCTTGCGCCCACCTTGCTCTGATAGCAGAGCCGGTAACGATTCGGCCATCCCCCACGTTCCATCAGCAGGTCCACTGTCTCCTCGATGTGGCGTTGATAAGGATCACCCCTCGCAATCAGCGATATGGGCACGCTATGCGCGCTGAAAACAATCTCGGCCCGTGCCGGCACGGGAAACCGCCCCAGCGCCTCTTCAATCTTTTCGATCACCGCATCCAGATACATCGGATGCTGGTAGAAAGCACCCACGTTGCGCACCCGAACGTTGCCGCGAAACAGCCGCTGCCACTCGTTCAGACTCGATCCCGTCGTGGTTGAAGAATAGTGTGGGTACAACGGCAGCAGAACAACTTCGTCGCATTGTGCCGCCTGCAACTCTGCGATGGCTTCGCTGGTGAACGGATGCCAGTAGCGCATGGCCACGAAGCAGCGCGCATCCAGACCGCGACATGTCAGCTCTGCCTCCAGCGCCCGCGCCTGCCGTTCCGTAAACCGCCGGATGGGCGAACCTCCGCCAATCGTCGCGTAATGATGCTGCACTTTACGGGCGCGCGTGGTCGAAATCAGTTTAGCCAGAGGTTTGCGCCCGATGCGGGCAAAGGGAAAGTCAATAATATCGGGATCGCAGAAGAGGTTATAAAGGAAAGGCTCTATCGCAGCCAGCGTGTCCGGACCGCCCAGCTGAAACAGAACTACCCCCACACGGCGCGTTGTCTTCGCCATCCCCTCAGATTCCCCAGAACGGGCGAATTTACTCTCATCTGCGGCCAGAGTCAATGGCCGAAATGCCAGGTCCGCCCGAACGTTGCCCTGCTTTACGGCAACCTCAGTTCGGAATGTTCCGGAACCACAACCTGGCGGCGCTGGCCGTCATGCCAGTACAGCACCCGCAGCACCTTGCGCACCGCTGGATCCGGGTCGCCGCCCAGGTTGTGGTTTTCCACGGCCACGAATAGCCTGCCGTCGCGCGTCATGCTGCGCAACACTTCCGTTACATCGGCGAAGTGCCCAGCGCCGCCATAGAATGCGCGCATGATGTGAAGATTCCGGTCGTGATACTCATATCCTCTCTCGGGATCCAGAACTAGATTCACATGGGCATATTCGGGAAAACGAAACTCTTCGACGTTACCGTCCCAGTGCCGTATGCGGATGAAAAGTTCCTTGACGTGATTTCGCGCCGGATCGGTCCCGAGGACTTGATCGGTCACATCGAAGCGCAAAACTCCGTCGCGAATAAAGGATCGCACCTGCGGAGTTACATCCACGCGGCGATTGCCGGCGCCATACTCCGCCGCCACCAACTCTCCGCCCTGTGCGGCCGCCAAGCTTGCGAAAAGAAATAAGAACCCCAAACCGCTGATTACGGTTGCGAGCATCCTCTGCTTCATAACGCCCCCTTTTCTGCCTCAGTCATTGGCGAGGCCCCAAGCATGAAGTGAAAGTGATTCTGCCGCTATCCCAAGGATTGTTTTGGGAAGGACACGGCGTCAGGCCGTGCCGCCCAGAGTCGGTGAGACAGGTGGCTTTGGGCTCTGGGGGCGCCGCCTGCCCCTGGAGAATTCGCGCGCCACGTTTCTATTGAGCCGCCGGCGCAATTTTCGCCTGCTCCATTTCTTCGATCACCGCATCCGCAAATTCCGACGTGCCCGCCTGGCCGCCAATGTCGCGCGTCAGTTTCTTAGGATGGCGATATACCTTCTCCAACGCGTTGCGAATCTGCTTGGATGCATCAAACTCGCCCAGATGCCGCAGCATCAGCAGCCCAGACCGCAACAGCGCCGTGGGATTCGCCAGGTTCTTGCCCGCGATGTCCGGGGCTGATCCGTGGACAGCCTCGAAAATCGCGCAGTGGTCACCCAGGTTCGCGCTGGGCACAAATCCCAGTCCGCCCACGAACGCCGCGCATAAATCCGAAATAATATCGCCGTACAGGTTTTCCATCACCAGCATATCGTACTGATACGGATTCATCACCAACTGCATGCAGGTGTTGTCCACGATGTGCTCGCCGTAGGCGATTTCAGGATATTCCTTGGCTACGGCGCGGCAGCAGCGCAGGAACAGCCCATCCGACAGTTTCATGATGTTTGCCTTGTGAACCGCGTGAATCTTCTTGCGCTGGTTCTTGCGGGCATAGGCAAATGCAAATTTGGCAATGCGGGTTGAAGCCTTCTCCGTAATGATCTTCAGGCTTTCCACTACGCCAGGAACGACTTCATGCTCGAGTCCGGAGTAAAGACTCTCGGTGTTTTCGCGCACAATGATGAGATCCACATCCGGATACCGCGTCGGAATATGCGGCAAATTCCGGATCGGCCGGAAGTTGGCATATAGCTCGAACTTCTGGCGCAACGCAACGTTGATGCTGGAAAACCCGCCCCCGACGGGCGTGGTCACTGGTCCCTTCAGCCCCACATGTGTGCGCTCGATGGATTCGATCAACTCCTTCGGGATGTATTCGCCGCGCCTTTCGAACGCATCGGCGCCAACCTCGAAAGCTTCCCACTCGAACTTCACGCCCGTAGCTTCCAGAATGCGCACCGTGGCCTGCGTCACTTCTGGCCCAATGCCACCGCCGGGGATGAGCGTTACTTTATGACCCATGATCTAAACCAGTGGTCAGTAGTCAGTGGCCAGCAAGAAACCCCGATTTCCACTAAACCGCTGATCACTCTCCTTAGCCCTAACATCAACAGTGGCCAGTGGTCAGCCAAGAACGCTCGGTTTTCACTAACCACTGACCACTGATCACTGACCACTTTTCTTTGCCTTAACATCAACTATTTCCTTAGCTTTAACCAAATCCCTCAACTCATTCATGAACTCTTTCACATCTTTGAAATCGAGATACACCGAGGCAAACCGCACGTATGCGACTTTGTCATAGCGCCGCAGCCGGTTCATGATCAGTTCGCCCAGTTCGCTGGTCTTGCGCTCGCGTTCCTGCGACTCGATGACGAACGATTCCGCCTCGTTCACAATCTGTTCCAGCCTGCTGATCGGCACCGGACGCTTCTCGCAGGCCCGTAACAGCCCGTTCAAAACTTTCTGACGGTCGAACTTCTCGCGCCGTCCATCCTTCTTCACCACCATGTACGGGATTTCGTCGATGCGCTCGTAAGTGGTGAAGCGCTTCCCGCACTTCAGGCACTCGCGCCGCCGGCGGATCGATTCCGCCTCTTTGCTCTCCCGCGAGTCCACCACTTTATCTTCGGCAAATCCGCAAAAAGGACATTTCATGCTGATGTTGGTCGAGAAGAACCTGTCCAGCTAAATTGAATGTATGGGATCAACACGAAATTGTAACAGGCGAGTAAGGCAGCGAAGCACATCCGGCAAATGAAATAGACGAACGCAGGTGCTTTGGGTTTTACTGATCGCTGACCACTGACCACTGCAGTTCACGGTCCGCCGATCTCCGCTTCTTCCGCCTTATGGCTTTCCTCCGACAACTTCCGCAATGACAATCTCTCGTGATGCGCCAAGGCCAACCCCGCCGGCACCACCGCCGCAAACGTGACCAGCCACAGCAGAATTCCACAACTCGCCGCCAGCTCCGGAGGCACAGCAAATAAGCCTGAGAGCGTCCTGATTGTGGCCAGCTGAGAGCCCCCTCCAACTGCTGGTAATTGGAGCATCGACCCAAGCATGCTCGATCCCATCAGAATCAGAATCTGCAGTTGTGGAATTTCGAGTGCCACCTGGCCATATGAATGGGTGACTTCCTTGTAGGCCATTGCAATCACGTACCACATTCCGACTGACACCACTGTGAGCCACAAGAAGGAGAGCGGCCCATGGATCGTGTCCAGGCCGGTACCAAACTCTCGCACCCACCGCGCGACGCGGTGCCCCAAGTTCGCCGACAGGTGTCCGAATTCCCGTTCCACCCATCGCGCCACAGCCTCGCCTTTTCGATTGATTACAACCGCCGCTACCACGACCCCGAGAACTAGGCCGATCAAGATAAGAACACCGCGCTGTAAGTCCGAATACCATCCAGGCTCCGGGATAGAGTACATTCCGCCCTCCCGGAAAACCGCCAAACCAATTAGCAGGGTGAAAGCTCCCACATCGAAGATGCGTTCAACCGCCCACACAGCTAACTGCGAAGAGAGGGTTAGTTTCTGCCGCCGCCCAATCAAATACGGTCGGATTGGTTCGCCTGCCCGCCCCAGCAGCGCCAGTCCGGCGAACCCAATCAAAGTGGGAGACACCAGATCGATAACCTTCGCGTTGGGCCGCACAGGCTTGAGAAAAATCTTCCACCGGACCGCTCGCATCACATACGCGATGTAAATGAGCGCGACAGCTCGCGCCACCCGGAACCATCGTATCTGGCGGGTCTGGGTCCAGAACGTTCCCCAGTCAAAGCTGTGCCACTCGCGGTACTGCAGGTAGAAGAGAACGGCAAGAATAAGAAAAATAACGCTCACCACGATGCGCTTTTTGTCCATGAAGGGGAGAAGCCTCGCGCCGCGACCTTCGCAACGCGAAGCAGAAACGGCACTCCCAAGGTAAATGAGTGTGCGTGGAGGGTCAAACCGATGCGAGCAAGAACCAAGATTCCTCGCTTGGTCGGGATGACAGTGAAAATCTCACATTGGATGCTCTACTGTTACTCGCTAGACTGTGTGGAAGAGGCCTTCGCCTGAGTTGGCGGGATGGTCTTGTGCGACTTGGCTGCTGAGGCGCGAGTCGCGGTAGATTTGCTTCCTGAAGTTTTCTGAGTCGCCGGCTGGGATGCGGTCTTCGCGGCGAGTTTCTTTTTGTTGAAATCGCGCACGATACGCGCCACGTAGGCCTTGGTTTCGTAGTATGGAGGCACGCCACCATACTGCTCCACGCGCTGCGGACCGGCGTTGTAGGCGGCGAGAGCCTTTACCAGATCGAAGTCGTAGCGCTCCAGCAGTTCGCGCAGGTAGCGCGTGCCGCCTTCCACGTTGGCCTGCGGATCAAAGGCATTGTGCACGCCCAGTTCTGACGCGGTCTGCGGCATCAACTGCATCAATCCCTGCGCGCCCTTCGGCGACACCGCCCGCACGTTGAAACCGCTCTCGGCGCGAATCACGCTGTTCACCAGATCGGGGTCGAGGCGATACGCTCCACTTGCTGCTTTCACTGCCTCCTTCAGATCAAACGGATGCCCGGCGTTCGCCGCTTGCAGCTCGGGGTGCGAGGCGGGATGGTTTGCCTTGGCTGCAAATGCCGGCACTTCAATCGGCGACGCTTCGAAGTGATCAATCTCCTCGGTCGGCACATCGACAAAACTCGAATTGTCTCCACCCAGGTATAGACGCGTGACGGTCCCGATGACCTGCCGGCGCTCATGCCGGATGGAGAATCCGTTGCGCAGCACGGCCGAGTCGGCCGCTGAACAAGGAAGCGCGGTCAGTGCAAGCAGACCGACAGCTGCTGCCCACACGCCGATCTGGATCAACTTCTTCATGTCAGAGATTCTACCCACCGACTGCTTCAGCCACGGCCGCGGCTACGCCGCACTGGTCATTCCCCAGGGTTACACTCCAGCCGCGCCCGCGCAACTCCTCGCAGGCATTCCCCATGATAACCGGATGCCCGGCAAACTCAAGCATTTCTATATCGTTGTGGTTGTCACCGATGGCCATGACCTGTTCGCGCTGGAAGCCCCGATGCGCCGCCCAGCGTTCCAGGGCGTGTCCCTTGGAACAGCCCGCATTCAGCACGTCGATCATCGAGAGATCCCGGTGGGGATATTCTGTGCGGAGAATGGTGATGCGGTCGCCCATCCCGCAGGCTTCGAGCGTCCACAGGGTTTCGCTCATGCGCGTCATCGATCCGCAAAACATGGTCTGCACCGGATCATTTATCAGGGAGTTCTCGATGGGCACAACGAACTCGATGAAGGCCATATTCTTCTCCAGCCAACGCCGGATGCTGGCGTTCAAGTCGTCGAGGTGCTCGAGCACGATTGCTCCCTTAGTTTCCTTGTCAAACGTAAGAACGGTGTTGCCGCGGAAAGCTTGCATCGCTCCGCACAACTCGCGGCACGTCTCGCGGGGCATGAGGTCGCGATGGAAAGTCTCTCCGCTGAGAGATCGCGTGACCGCGCCGTTAGAGCTGATCAGCCAGAGATCAAAACCGAGTAGTTGGGCGATAGGCAAGGCGAATGTATGACGACGGCCCGTGACCAGGACGACTTCAATACCGAAATCATGGGCTTGGCGCAGAGCCGAAAGATCGTCGGGCGAGATCTGGAAATGCGGATTGAGCAGCGGCCGTCGATATCGGTGGCAATGAGGCGGACGGAGTTGGGCTTCGGGCTTCGGCTTTCGGGCTTCGGGAAAACCGGGCTTCGGGCCTCAGTTAGCGGAATGCGGCCATCTAAATCGGCGTTGGTCACTCTTTTATTGTGACACACTCGCCGCAACCTCTGGGCTGTCGCAGTTACTCGTGTAAGCTCTTGCCGAAGCCCGAGGCCCGAAAGCCGAAGCCGTCTCTCAAGCTGCTGGCTTTCGTACAGATCTGATAAGGCCGTTCAAGAGTCGCCCAACTTCGCCGCACCGTTTAGATAGCTTCTGAGTTTGAGGTTCGGCGAGAAATCCAAGATCAAAGGCGATTGCGACTTGAGTCTCAATTTCAAAGACGGAACCACGAGCAACCGCAAGGAACTGACTCAGTTCGCGATCCGAAAAGCGGCCCTTGCCTTCGCGACGTTGCTGGCCATTGATACAGCGGCCCTCCTGAGTTGGGACGTAAGACCAAACATCTCTTCGCGGGGGAAGTTTGCCGTACTCCTGTAGACTTCCAGGACGAGCGCCATTGCGCACTGCCAGGCTTCGAGGTCCTTATAGGTTCCGCTCATGTTAATAATCCTCCGCTTGCAGGTTAGGTGTTTCCATCCCGAAGCCGCAGTGACATCTGTCACTACAGGATGCAAGAAATCCACATGACACCAAATTCCCGAAGGCCGAAAAGCCGAAGCCCGAAGCCCGAAGCCCGTGTTATATTTCGCATTCCATGGGATCGCTTTTCTTTTTTCTACACGGATGGGGATTTGTGCTGCAGGCCGTGGCGATTGTGCACTTCATCCGCCGCCGGCCGGATACGTACTGGATTTTTGTCATCCTGTTCCTGGGATGGATTGGCGCACTGATTTACATTGTTGCCGAAGTCGTTCCGGATGCCGGGCTGCTGAGTACTTCCTTTCAGGCTTTCCCGCGGCGGCGGCGCATTCGCGAACTCGAGCGGGCGATCATAGATAATCCTTCGGCGGGTAACTACGAAGAACTTGGCCTGCTGTATCTCGACGACCGCGACTTTGTCCGCGCCCGCGCCTGCTACGACAAGGCCATTTCGTCGCGAACTGACTCCGCCGATCCCTTCTACCGCCGGGGCATCGCAGAAATCGAACTCGGCGATTTCGCTACGGCTGTGCCAGATCTTCAGCGTGCCGTTACCGCCGATCCCAACTACGACTTTCAGCGCGCCAAGGGCTTGCTGGCCCACGCCTACGCGCAGACCGGACAGTCTGAAAAAGCCGATGCCCTCTTTCAGCAAGCCACGAAGACTTCCACAAGCTCCGAGACTTACTACAACTACGCAACCTTCCTTCAGGCGCAGGGCCGTGCCGAAGAAGCGCGGCAGTGGGCGCAGAAAATCCTCGACAAACGGCCCACGATGCCGGCTTATCAGCGGCGGCGCGAGCGTCCCTGGTTCCGCAAAGCGTATGCGCTGCTGGCCCGGTTGAGGCTGCAATAAGGACTGGGCTTCGGGGCTTCCGCTTTCGGGCTTCGGCAAACCTCCGTCTGGCTTCCCGCTTTGGGAAAATGGCTATTTACCTTCTTGTTACTAGGGTATCCCCCTCCCTCCTGGTCTATTGGAATCATCATGTTAGCGAGAAAATTCAAAGTAATCTCTTGGAATCAACGAGTTGCGGGCAAAATCTTGACAGCATAGGACTTAGCTCTGTGCTAAGCGATAATAAATCGCATTTGCGCATTGGCTCCGCTGCCATGATCGTCGATCGGGGCTGTGGATGACAAGGTCAGATGTCACAGAGGGGCTGTGGATTTCAAAAGGATGAGGGTAGCACATGAGGGATGACAGAACAGAGAGTGGGTGTCGGGTTCCCAGCGCCCTCCTCGCGCCTAGGCGGCCTTTTCTCCCTTTGCGAGTCTTGACTCGATGGCCAAACGAATTGAGTGCGCGCCGGCCTCCTTCTCTAGGCCGAGCTTTGACAGCCAACTGCTCAGGTTCCGAAGGATCTGTGCGTGCTTGACGCGTCCAACTGTTGTGTTGAAGTCTTCGAGCGATGATCGCTGCATGTCGTACCCGAAGCTGTTCAAGAACGCCATGAGCAGCAGGTCCACGACAACAAGCCGATCCCACCGTAGTCTATTCTCGTCCTTCTTGAGGCCGTCGAAAAACCGGTACACGGACTGATAATCTGAATTGTTAAGTAGCCTGTGAATTTCTTCCTGATCAAGAAAATTTCCCTCCTTGCAACAAGCGTCACAAATGTGGCGCAGGCTGTCCCGGAAGAAATGATCTTTTTGTCGGAAGTCATCGTACTGAACGCCGCTGAACAGCGCCACATCGCAGGTGGCCCATCCAAAAGCCTTTACGTACTTGATAAAATCGAGGTCGGATTTCTCGGCTATCTTAGAATCGATGAATATTGCTTCCTTCTCGAACAGCCTTGTCATAGCGATAAAGTTCAAGAACCGGTAAGCCCATGACCTAAAATAGTAGTGGGCATCAGCGTACCTGCCACTTGCGTCCAACCAGCCCTTACTCTCATTCTGATATAGGTTCCACATACGGTGGTTGAGGACTTCAGCTGTTTCAACCATACGCCCTTGGTACTTGGCAATCAGAGTACGCAAGCTTTTCCGCTGGTCGTATTCGTATTCCGTGGCTAACTTATTCCTCAGAGCTTTTTTCTCTAGCCAATACTTGAGCGGGGCGCCGAAGAGGGAGTGAGCTATGGTGAGCGCGCTGGTGGCTAGGGCTACGAAGGCTGCTATTAACGCAACTTTAACCGGTACGTCGGCCGTATCGAACCACTGAGGCAGTAGCATTCGGCGCTCCGGTAGCGACGAGATGTCGTATTCCGCCAGCTACAATATAGAGTATGCGGCATTGGAGCAAGTCTTTCCCCGTCTGAGTGTGCTCGCTCTTCCACAGTGCTCCACGCGTATCGGCGCCCTTCGGCACGCTTCGCTTGCTCAGGGCTGGCTCAGAAGCTAAACGTCGCGCCCCTCCGGATCCTCGCAACACTAATTGCGGTCGTTGGTGTCGATGTTGAAACCTAGAATCGCGTTTACTTCGACCGGCTGCACACCGCGCATCGCGGGGCGGAACTTCCAACTGCGCAGGGCGGTTACGATCTTAATCGTCATAGCGGCAGGGCCGGGTTCGAGGACTTGCAGATCTCTCAGATTGCCGGACGCGTCGAGCTTGCATTTGATCACGACGCGGACATGGGGAAGGTTCGCGGGCAAATCGGTGCGCAGGCCTTGCGGTCCGACGATGGTTCCTTGCCCGCGCGGGGCGGGGTTTACCTCGGCGAATTGCATCACTACCGTGCCGATCGCCGTATCCACATAGACGCTGTAGTTGTCGCCGGGAAGCTTGCCGTAGAAATCAAAGGCTCCACCGGAGCGCGACGTGGCGACGATGGTGATGTCTGGGCCCTCCTGCTTCTTCACTTTGGAGCGGCCGGGAAGAGTGGGGTCGCTGCCGCCTTCCGATCCAAAGCTGGGCAGATTGACCACGGTAGTGGTGCTGCCGCCGCGAACGTCCACGCCGGGCACCGCGGGAGCGCCGGTGGTAGCGGTGCCTGCGCCGCCGGGACCGGGTGTGGGAGAGATTCCGCCACGCGCATTGAGGTCGGAGCCGTTGCCGGTTCCAGTCTTGCCCGTGCCTGTGCCATCGCCGGTCAAGCCGCTGCCGGGGCCGTCGCCGCGGCCGATGCCGGAGCCTCCGCCGGAGCCGCCCAGGCCCGGAGTGTCTCCACCGGAGGGCGACATGGCGAACGAGCCTTTGCCGCCGGTTCCGGGGATTCCGACTTTCGAGCCGGGTTGCGATGAGATCACGATTCCAGCTTTGTCGCTATTTCCGCCTCCACCGTTTGGAGGAGCGAGAACTGAGCCGGCGTCGTCCGGACCGCCGAGCCCGTAGCCTTTTCTACCCGTGCCGGAAAGGCCGGAACCTGTGCCGACCGAAGGAGGCGGCGGAATGACGTTGTCTGCCAGAAGCGTGCCGTTGCCGGATCCTCCGGAATTTCCCGAGCCCGATGGCGAGCCGCCATCGGTGCCTGAGCCCGCGACGGATGGAGGCGGAGGGATTACGTTCGATCCGCCCAAGGATGTGCCTTGGGATCTTCCCGAGCCTCGCGCTGCCGTGCCGGAGCCTCCGGCCGAACCTCCGACTTGGGGCGGAGGCGGAATTACGTTGCTGCCTAGCGATCCACCCGATGCGCTGGCGTTGCGGCCGGTTCCCGAGCCGCTTCCTGAGGAGACCGTGGGAGGAGGTGGAACCACATCCTGCGTGCCGAAGAACTTGCCGATGATGTTGCTCAGCATCGAGTTGCTGGCCGGTGTTGTAGGTGGAGGAGGAACCACGGCTGTCGACGCCGCGCCAGCGCCGCTTTCCAGCCGGCGCAGGTCGCGCGCGGAATCGGCCGATGGCGGTGGTGCGATGACTGAAGGCGCGGGAAGGTTGAGTTTCGCATTGCGGCCAGACTCGCGCTCCGGCGC
>Ga0185299_10006909_pt1 | contig 11878 bp, 8 predicted proteins | sample PaiPotPPA55metaG_FD_128002 | JGI IMG/M metagenome (GOLD analysis project Ga0185299, IMG submission 128002) | Iron sulfur acid spring bacterial and archeal communities from Banff, Canada, to study Microbial Dark Matter (Phase II) - Paint Pots PPA... ...
CGCTTCCATCGTAGTGTTCCTGGTGGGCATAAACGATCTCAGCAGCTTCTTTCAGGAATGGAATTTTCTTCAGAATCTGGTATCCGTGATAACAGTGCTCCTGCATGATCGCGACTTCTTCCGGATTCAACTTGCCAGGTTTGCGCAGGATGGCATCAGGGATGGCCATTTTGCCGATGTCGTGGAGAAACGCCCCGCGGGCGATCACATCGATTTGATCTTTCGATAATCCCATGGCGCGGGCGATTGCGATGGTAAAAACTGTCACCCGGCGCGAGTGGCCTTCAGTTTCAGCGTCCTTTAGGTCGAGCGCTCCGCCCAAAGCTTCCAGCGTCATGCCATAAGAGCGTTCGAGATCAGACATGGCCTTCTGCAACTGCTCGGTGCGCGCCTCGACCATTCTTTCGAGTCCGGTTTGATAGTCGCGGTTCTGCATCTTCAGGTGACGATTTTCCAAAGCCCGTCGCACCGTCGCCAGAAGTTGTTCGCGTTCAAAAGGCTTCAACAGATAGTCATAAGCGCCGTTGCGGATCGCAGCCAAGGCAACTGCAATGTCGTGCACCGCAGTGACCATGACCACGGGCATATCGGGATAGCTTTCCTTGGTGCGTTCGAGTAGTCCAATGCCATCAAGATCGGCCATCATGAGGTCGGACAGCATGAGCTCGAATTCTTCGCCGGCATCGAGCATCGCCAATGCTTTCAGGCCGGATGAAGCCTGCTTTGTCTTGTAGTTGGCGGCGGCTAGCATGGAACACACGATTTCCCGGATGGCGTCTTCGTCATCGACGACCAGAATGCGCTCGGCGGCCATAAGGGTTCCAGTGTACCGCGAATTATGCCCATATTTGGAGTTTCCAAATTATGAATCCCTAACTTTGCAGGTTCCGAAAGTAACGGCCCGCAACGGGAAAGCTCATTGCCTCAAGGTTTCGGCATGTTAATAACAAGGGAGCGCTAACCCCTTATCGCGATGAATAGCTCTGCCTTATTCGCCTGGTACGCCCTCGTCAACCTGCCGGTCCCGAGGTTCGTAGCCGTGGAATCTGCCGCGCTGGTTATTTTGGCCGCGGGGCTGCTGGTGTTTCGCACCTTCCGCGAACGCTACCTGCTGGTCTGGATTGTTGGCTGGTTGGCTTATTTCGTCGCGACCTGGACCGACCGCCATCCCGGCGTGGACTCGGCCGGGCGCTATGCGGTCGCCGTGTCGCAATCGCAGTTTGTGCTGGCTTTGTGTTTGTTTTCCGCTGCAGTCTTCGTTTATTGCCATGCGCGAAAGTTATTGGTTCCGGTTTTAATCTTTTCCATCGCTGTAATGGTTTTTGCCGTAGTGCGCGTCGTGTACTGGCCAAATTCGTTTGTCCTACGGGTGGTGCTGGAAGTTTCTTACCGGCTCGTGACTTTCGGGGCAGCTCTGCAATTAATCCGTTTTCGCTGGGCTCGCTGGGAAATAGGTCCGTGGCTCTTGAGTATCAGCTTGCTGCTCCTGCACCTGGACTGGCCGCTTCTGGATGTCCACCTGCCACCGGGATTCAGCTTGGGAGTCGACCTGCTGCTTGGTTTGAGCATGCTGCTGGTTGTTTTCGACGACTCCAAAATGCGTACCCGTCGTCTGGGCGTGCTCAACGCTCTGACTTCTACCATCACGCGGTCGCAGCAGCACGGTCCGATGACCGAGACGGCCCTCGGAGAATTAAAAACTCTGATGGGAGTCCAGGCTGCCTGGTTCCGTCTGCTTGAAGGCGACAAACTTGTGGTCACCAGCCACATAGGGCTCTCTGCGGACTACGTGCGTGACCGTGCCTCTTTGCCGCTGGATGAATCTTTCAAGGGCATGTTATCCGATAGCGTGCCTGTGGTTATCGAAACGTCAAAAGCATCCGACGCGACCCGGCCATACTTGAAACGGGAACGCTTCCACCACATCGTTATCCTGCCGGTGCTGGGAAAGAAATCAGTTATTGGGACGTTATCTCTAGGCAGTCGTCACCGGCTTTCTTACACGCCGGATGAAATGGAATTCTTGGTCACCAGCGCCCACCAACTGGGACTGGCAGTCGAGAATCTCCGCCTGGTAGAGCAGATTCTGCGTTCTCATCGTCAGTGGGCCAACACTTTCGATTCGATTCAAGATTTGGTCTTGGTCCACGATGCAGAGTTCGTTGTCATGAAGGCGAACATGGCTTTGCTGCAACGCCTGGGACAAGCTCCAGCCGACGTGATCGGTCAGCCTTGTGAAGCTGTGCTTCCGCGCCAGGGACAGTGGCTCGGATGCCCGTACTGCGTTATTGCCCAGGAAGGAATTCAGGAAGCACAGGATCCGTGTTTCGGCGGCAATTGCATGATTTCCACCTCGTCCTATAGCGAGCATGGAAGCCAGCAAAAAGGCACCATCCACGTGGTGCATGACACTACCGAACGTTACGCAGCGGAAGAAAAGTACCGGCTGATCTTCGAACAGGCCCAGGAAGGCGTCTTTGTGGCCACGCCCGGAGGCAAACTGCTCGACTGCAATGATGCCTTTGTGCGCATGCTCGGCTACAGCAGCCGCGCCGAACTAATGGCGATGGATCTTGACACTGAGCTGTCAGCTTCTGCGGAGCAAACCGACGCGTTTCACCGCGAAATTGAAGCCAACAATTACGTGCGCAACTTTGAAGTTACATTGCGGCGATTAGATGGAACGCTTATCACCGTGCTACAAAGCAGCTTCGCGACGCGCGACGCCGCTGGCAAGATCGAACGCTACCAGGGATTCGTGCTTGATATCACGGAGAAGAAGCGCGCCGAAGATGAAATCCGCAAACGTAATCGCGAGTTGAATGCATTGAACGCGATGGCTGTGATCGCGACACAAACTTTCGATCTCGACGAAATCCTGAACCTGACTTTGCGTCAGGTCATTTCGCTGCTCGGTGCGCAAACTGGATCGATTTATTTAGGCGACGCGGATCAGACCACCTTCCGTCGTCGCGCAGGGTGGGGACAGCGTAGTGCCGACCGCGCCCGTCTGGCTGAAGTTCAATTCCATGGCGGCTTCGGCGAACTGGTGACTCGCTCGCGTACCGAAGTGATCACCGTGGAATATCTGCCACACTTGCCGGAGCCTGTCGCCGACTTCATCCGCGCCGATGGCTTCAGTTCCTGGATCTGGGTGTTGCTGTGGAGCAAAGACGTGCCAATCGGCATGATGGGAATCAGCAGCCGCGAAAGCCGCGTCTACAGCAGCAACGATGAAAACCTGCTGGTGGCGATTGGGCGCCAGTTGGCTACGACCATCGAGAAGGTTCGTCTCTACGAAGAGACCTGCCGCGCTTACGAAGATTTGCGCAAGACACAAGAGCAGTTGCTGCAAAGCGAAAAGATGTCGGCAGTAGGACAGCTGATCGCAGGCGTGGCGCACGAATTGAATAATCCTCTGACCGCGATTCTCGGCTACGCGCAGCTTCTCGAAAGCGAAGGTCTGAACGAGCGCGCCACCGATTTCGTCAACAAGTTATTCAAACAAGCGCAAAGAACTCATCGCGTGGTGCAAAGCTTGTTGTCATTCGCCCGCCAGCGCAAGCCGCAGAAAGAGCACGTAGATATTTGCAAGGTGCTCGATGAAACCCTGGGCCTGCGCGATTATGATTTGCGCGTAAACAACCTCAAGCTAGAGCGCGAATTTGAAACTCCGGGACCAGCGGTCACGGCCGATCCTCATCAACTGGAGCAGGTATTTCTCAACATCATTAATAACGCCGTAGACGCCATGCTCGAAGCCGGCCACGGCGGAACTGTGAAAGTGCGGGTCCAGACCAGAGATGGAAACGTGCGCGTCGAATTCCACGATTCTGGTCCGGGCATCAAGGAACCGCATCGTATTTTTGAGCCCTTCTATACCACCAAGGGCGTGGGCAAAGGCACCGGCCTCGGACTGAGCATTTGTTACGGAATTATTCAAGAGCATGGCGGACAAATCAGCGCGCAGAACGGACCGAACGGCGGCGGCATCATTGAAGTTGTGCTGCCCTCTGCCGGCGAAGGCGCGAGTAAGCAGACGTCAGCGCCCGCCCCGCGTCGCCAGGCGGCGCTTGCAGGACGTGTCTTGCTCATCGAAAACGAAGCAGCCGTACTCGAATTCGAGCGTGATGTACTGAGCGGCGCCGGAGCGGAGGTGGTTACCTCCATGAATGCCGAAGAGATGCAGTCCCTTCTGCGGCAGCAGTCTTTTGACGCCGTCATTATCGACGGCAAGACTCAGGGAGTGGGCAGCGCGCGTGAGGTGTACGGCTGGCTGGTAGAGAATTGTCCCGGCATGCAGAGCCATTTGCTGTTTACCTTCTCCACCGTCGCCGAGCCTGAAGTGCGAAGCTTCCTGCAGGAAAAGAATGTCCCCTGCCTAGTAAAACCATTCGAAGTTGCCGACCTCATCGCTCACGCCCGCCGCCTGATGCAAAAGGCGCACGCGGCCACCGCCAGCTAACCCGTTCGTCTACAGCCCGTCTGTGTAGCGCCTCTGACTTTCTTTTCTGTGACTCTGAGTCTCTGTAGTGAACAGAGCTGTGACTTTTAACCTGTTCAGATTTCCGTTCTCCATTTATTCTGTCTGATCGTTTGACAATATTTCTTCGTATGTCTGCGAATTGCGCTCATGAGATTCCTCAAACGCTCGAAGACCCGGATCATGCTGTTTTTCGCCGTAGTTGGCCCGGGTTTTATCACCGCGAACGTCGACAACGATGCTAACGGCATCTACACTTACTCGGCTGCCGGCGCGCAGTTCGGGCATCTGCTCCTCTGGACACTAATTCCAATTACGCTGGCGTTGATCGTGGTTCAGGAAATTTCCGCGCGCATGGGCGCGGTGACTGGCAAGGGACTCAGCGATCTTATCCGCGAGGAGTTCGGCCTTCGCATCACGTTTTTCATGATGTTCGGAATCTTGATCATCAACTTCGGCAATGTGGTGGGTGAGTTTGCTGGAATCGCCGGCAGCCTCGAGCTTTTCGGATTGTCCAAGTACATTACTGTTCCAGTTTGTGCCGTGATTGTCTGGCTCATCGTGGTCAAAGGCCAGTACAAGAGCGTAGAAAAGATATTTCTGGCCGCATCTTTTTTTTACGTAACTTACATTCTTGCCGGGTTCTTTGCCAAGCCAGCCTGGATCGAAGCCCTGGTCGCTACGGTGAAACCCCCGCCCAAGGCTGCATTCATGCTCCCCGGCTATCTGTACATGTCGATCGGAGTCGTTGGAACCACCATTGCTCCGTGGATGCAGTTCTATCTTCAATCTTCGATCGTGGAAAAAGGTGTGACCAAACGCCAGTACAAAGCCTCGCGCCTTGACGTCGTTTCCGGCTGCATTTTTACCGACGTCGTCGCCTGGTTCATCATCGTAGCCTGTGCCGCAACTCTCTACGTACACGGCTATCGCAATATTTCCGACGCCAAAGACGCTGCCCAAGCTTTGCGCCCGCTGGCCGGGGATTACGCCTACATCCTTTTTGCCGTCGGGCTGTTTAATGCTTCGCTGTTTGCGGCTTCGATTCTGCCACTTTCGACTGCGTACACGGTTTGCGAAGGGCTGGGATTTGAATCTGGCGTTGGAAAAAAATTTGGTGAAGCGCCAGTGTTCTACTGGCTCTACACGATCTTAATTATCGCCGGCGCCGGGGTGATCCTGGTGCCGAACCTGCCACTGGTGAAAATTTCAATACTTTCTCAGGTGGTTAACGGCATTGCTGTGCCTCCCGTGCTGGTTTTCATGCTGTTGTTGGTGAATAAAAAGGAGTTGATGGGCGAGTACGTCAACTCTCGCGTATACAACATCACCGCCTGGGCGACAACCGTGATCATGACCATTCTCAGCATCGCCTGGTTCTGGACTTTGAGAGGCGGGCAGTGACGCCGGTGGCCGTCTTTTTGAAAACGAAATAAACTTCGGCCAGCGGCAACTTTGCGCTATTTTTCCGCTTCTAAGTGTGCAACAATCCGCTGGTTGGTGGGGCTATGTGGCGTCCAGTTCTCCCGATGGTCGTGGGTTTCGTACTTCTGGCTGCGACTTTCGGAGTTGCCCAGGACGCATCTTCCGCGGATGCCAACCCTTCACCGGTCACGCCTCCACCCGGCATTGCAATCCCGCCCAAGGCGAGCAAAACGTATCACGACGGAAGTCTTCGCGACATCGACGCCATCGGCAATCGCAAGGTCGGCTGCGATCGCGGCCTGGGAAACTGGTACAGTCTGGAAAAGCAGATCGAGATGGGTCGCAGCTACGCCGCACAGGTTGAGTCGACCACCAAACTGATTAACGATCCAGTCATCAGGGAGTACATCAATCGCATTGGTCAAAACCTGGTGAGGAACTCCGATGCTCAGGTGCCGTTCACGATCAAAGTAATCGATACGGACGATGTGAATGCATTCGCATTGCCCGGTGGTTTCTTCTATGTCGATTCCGGGCTGATATTGGCGGCCGACAACGAGGCTGAGCTGGCCGGCGTGATGTCGCACGAAATTGCACACGTCGCCGCATGTCACCTGGCGCGGGAGAACACGCGCGGACAATTGATGCAGCTGGCGTCCATCCCCCTAATTTTCGTGGGCGGCGGAATTGGCTACGCCGCGCAGAGCCTGGCCGGATTTGCCATACCGATGGGGTTTCTCAGGTTCACCCGCAGCTTCGAGTCAGAGGCTGACTTTCTGGGCGTCGAATATTTGTACAAAGCGGGATACGATCCGCAGGCATTGACCTCATTTTTCGAAAAAGTGAAAGGGCTGGAAAAGCACAAGCCGGGAACTCTGGCCAAGACCTTCGACACACATCCGCAAACCCCGGATCGCATTGCAAAGACGCAAGACGAGATCAATACGCTGTTGCCACCCGCACAGGAATATAAAGTCGACAGTTCCGAGTTTCAGGATGTGAAGGAACGCCTCGCGCAACTGGAAAATCGCCACAAGGTTGATCGGAACCACGGTGGCGATGGTCCTACGCTGCGACGCGCGACGCATACTGGCGAGACTGACACTGGCAGTTCCGGCGATGCCGATGAGCGTCCCACACTCAAGCGCAGGGATAGTACTTCGCAATAAGAACCTTCAAGAAATATTGTCATCTTGAGCGCAGGGTCTACGCGAAGCAGACGCGGAGTCGAAAGATCCACGTGCTTCAACTACGGATCGGCGTGCCAGGAATCTTAGAAAATAGCTGAAGCCTGCGGGCAACTGGAAATACCTCGAAGGGTCTGTGCTGACAAACGGCATTACATGGGTCCTTCGACTCCGCAGTCAGGATGACAATTGTTTTGAGCCATCAGTGCGCGTATCTCGCTAGGCAATCTTCCCATCGGCTAAATCCCGTACCAAGGTAAGATCTGCTTCGAGAAAGTCGTATTGCGATAATTCCGAACGCCGCGACCAGCGGATGTCGCGAAAAATCTTGTTTTCGATTTGGCCCTGGTATTCGTTTACCACGAAAAAACGTAATTCAACCGAGCCTCCGCCGGGATATTCGTGTACGATCCGCGATACCTCCTGGCCAATCTTCGCATCGATTCCCAGCTCTTCTTCCAGTTCGCGGTGAAGCGCGTCTCTTGGCTGCTCGCCCTCTTCAATCTTGCCGCCGGGAAACTCCCACTTCAGTGGCATCGTCTGATGACGGGTGCGCTGGCATACCAAAATCTTGTCATCCTGAAAAATTAAGGCTGCGACGACTCGCTTCATGGGCAATCCAACGTTCCCACAATCGTGGAGCGAGTTGCGGGCTCACTGAGATATTGTTCTCTCGCTAATGCATCTTAGACCGGGAGGTTGTGGAAAGTCTTCAGGATGAATGGCTGCGGCAAGTGCTCGCAGACCTTGAATGAGAGTAGGAGCAGGAGTATTCAGAAACTCGTCTCGGACGCAATATACGCGGTTTTCTTTGGCCGCACGCATTTCTTGCCAGCCGCGATCGTGAATAATTTTCTCGAGAGGAACCCGGTCGCCTGCACCACACCACGCGGCCACGACTACATCGGGATCCTCCGAAAGAATGGCGTCAGCCGATGTTTGTTTTCCCGGAGAGCCAACGAAGTCTCCTCCGGCTGCCGCCACTAATTCGGCCACCCAAGGTTGGGAACAGATCAAAGGCTTGCCCCATTCCTCACAAAAAACGCGAGGACGCTGCGAGCCAGAAGTTTGCCGGCGCACCACCTCAATTTCTCGTTGCATCGCCTCAATCAGCGGCTCTGCCCGATCAGAAGCACCCATGATTCCCGCGATGGTGGCGATGTCGGTGTAAATGTCGGCGAGGGTCTTCGGCGCCAAGCCCAAAAAACGTGCACCCGACTTTAAAATTTCCGTTACCGCCTTCTCTTGATAAGGCACTGCGGCGATCACCAAGTCGGGATGCGCCGCGACGATCTGGCAGTTGCTCGCGGTCCAGGAGTCGGCAACGATCGTTACCTCGCGGTTTTTAATCTCGGGACAAACATCCGCGCAATATTTAGTGCAGGCGACGATGCGATCAATTTTTCCGATGGTCTCAAGAATTACGGTCGCACTCGGTTGCAGAGAGACAACTCGCTTCGGAGTGTGGTCGAGGGGCAAGATAACTCAATCTTAAATCAGGTGGGAAAATGCATTGGACACGCGTGATGGAACACCATACTGTGGAGACGTTGCTAGCAACGTCTCTACAGTAGAAGCCAGCGATCAGAACGGAATATCTTCGTCGCTAATGGGAGTCGAGGCTGCCGCATGCTCAGGTTCAGGAGCGCGCTGGTCGAAATTGTTTCCGCCGGCCGAAGCGCCGCGAGAGCGTCCGCCGCCGGAATCGTCTGTCATGGCTTCGCCGCGTCCACCGAGCAGCACCATGTCGTTAACAACAATTTCGGTCATGTACTTTTTTTGGCCGGTCTGTTTGTCATCCCACGAATGAGTCCGCAGGCTGCCTTCAATGTAAACCTTGCCGCCTTTTTTCAGATACTCGCCGGCGATCTCCGCGGTCCGCGCCCACGCGGTAACGTTGTGCCACTCGGTGCGATCCTGCCACTGGCCATCTTTATCTTTGAATCGTTCATTCGTCGCCAGCGAGAACTTGGCCACGGGCGTTCCGCTGGGCGTGTATTTGAGTTCCGGATCTTTGCCCAGATTTCCAATAAGAATGACTTTGTTGACGCTTTTTCCTGCCATGAGATGCTGCTCCTTCCGCCTCTCGCCGAGAGGCGAATGTAGAAAATTTAGGGGCTGGAGGCCAATCTTATCAGAAACGAATGAGGCTTTGACCACAAAGGCGATACAATCGGAGAGGCCGGGCCGAAATGAAACTCGCTAGGCGCTTAAGTTACCGGACACGAGATCCTCCGGTCGGATGTAGATGGCGCGGGGCCTCGGGATCAGCCCAGATCAAATTAGCTACGTTGCTGTCTTCACGTGGATGAAAATCGCATAGGCTACGGTATAATCTGTCGCATGCCTGCTGAAGCAGACTCCTTGAAACCCGCGGGAATGGTGCCCGACGAGTTTAAGTTTGAACCCAAATCCAAGGGGCTTCTCACTCCTCGAAAAAAGAAACCGAAAGAATTGGCGGTCATTACGGAATGCTGCACCGGTTGCGCGGGCTCACCAGCTTGCGTGGAGTATTGTCCGGTGGAAGATTGCATGTTCTGGGTTCCGGACGAAGACCATCCACCATTCGGCAGAATTCAGGTCGATCCCATACTTTGCATTGGCTGCAAGAAATGCCTCAGCAAAGGGCCGGACGGATGCTTCCTAGACGGCTGCCCCTGGGACGCGATCGTGATGGTCGATACTGTGGAAGTAGAGAAGGAAGTCGGGGTCATGCCGATTTGATTTCTTCCAGCTGTATCATCGCGGGTCCAATATTCAATCATTCAGCGCGGAATGGTAAACTCCTAGAGGACTGTGGGCGCGTAGCTCAGTTGGCAGAGCAATGCCCTTTTAAGGCATGGGTCGATGGTTCGAGTCCATCCGCGCTCACCACATAATCGGTTGCCTTTACGCCGCGATTTTTCACCAGCTATTTTTTACATCCGCAATCGTCCTCAAATCGTGTAATTTCGCCATACAATTCAATAACTGGCTTTTCTACATGACGTTCGCAAGTGCTTCAGAATTCATAACCTACGAATAGACTTTTCCGAAAACGCACGAAGCCCGTTGGCAATATAACTGCCTAATCTCCTCTGATGACGGAAAGAAGCGACAACGCCCGTATTCACGAGCTGTGCTGCCTGATCGCCGTCGAACAGGATCAGCAAAAATTTCTCAAGCTTGTTGATGAGCTCAATCAACTTCTTGAAGTTGACGATCAGCGCCTCAAAAACATACGTCTTCAACGCCAGGGTTTGAACGAAGAGAAGGGTAAGTAGACAATCTTTATAGTGGCCTAGGAGGAAGGTCTGCGCCGCTCGGCGAGCGATGTTCTCGCCGCGACCAGTTGGCGAAGGCGGTTGGCGTGTTCGCGAAAAGCTTTTCTAAGCTCCGTCATCGTTTGATTAAACTCGTCTTCAGGCACCACGACAACTCGGCCGCAATGCTCTCGGATTCGATCCTCCAAACGGCGCAATTCCACAGTGGGTTTTTCCGAGGATAGATTTAGTTACGAGAATGCCACATCAATGACAATGCCTTCGATACCGTGCACACCCTAAGGCAATGGTATGCAGTCGAACTTCGTCACGCCACCCTCGACGCGCATTTCACCCTAGGCGGCGGAATCCAAGCTGTGGAGCGCTTCGTACAACTCGGCGATACGCTTATTCCGGCTATCGTATTCGCGTAGTTCTTCTCCCGTCAGGTGATCGCAGGTTTCTTTTGCGATGGTTTCCATTTGCTTCTCGATTAGCTGGAAGAGTTCGTTTCGGATTCCTTTCATCTCATAACATGCCATGACTTGCCTCGTTTTAAATGAAAGCTCACTCGTGAGATGAGAGCAGCCCACGAGCGGTTGGCATGAATTGAAATGCGTCGTAATTTTACCTGGCGTGCTGTCACGTTTAGTGACAGATTAGGGTAACATCGGACCGTACGTTGTAGCTAGCAACCTGTAGGGGAAATACAGTTTGTACCCGAGCGAAAACTTTTACACTACGGATTATCCCGGATTTTACTCCGTACTTCCGAAGCTCTTTAAATCTTCGGGGCCTTCCTTGACAGCGACCAAATCTTTCCCCTGCACCATCTCGCGAACTTTTTCAACCACATCTGGATTGGCCAGAGTGGTGATGTCTCCGGTATTCAGATTGTTTGATATGGCCGCGAGCACGCGGCGCATCAGTTTTCCGGAGCGAGTCTTGGGCATGTCAGGGACGATATAGACCTTCTTCGGCCGGGCGATCTTGCCAATGATGGTTTCGATGGCTTTTGTGACCTTGTCGGTAATTTCCTGGCTGGCCTGGATTCCGGGCTGCAGTGCGATATAGACCTCGGGAACGCGGCCTTTGATCTCGTCCACCACCGGCACAACCGCGGCTTCGGCAACCTCCGGCACGGTCAGGCATGCCGATTCGATTTCTTTGGTGCCCAGGCGGTGGCCCGCCACATTGATGACGTCATCCACTCTGCCCAGAATGCGAAAATATCCGTCAATGGCCAGCACGGCTCCATCGGCGGCGAAATAGGGCCAGTCACGCCAATCTTTGCTGTTAGGGTTCTTGCAATATTTTTTGTAGTACTGATTAACGAAACGGTCGCGGTCGCCCCAAATGGTTTGCATGATCCCAGGCCAGGGATTGCGAATGCAGATGTTTCCCGCCTTGCCCGACCCCGCGCTGACTTCGTGATTTTCTTCGTCCAGAATATAGGGATAGATTCCCGGCATGCCTGGCCCTGCACTGCCGGGTTTCATGCGATCCAACGCTGGCTTGGTGCTGCACAGGAATCCGCCGTT
>Ga0185299_10006912_pt1 | contig 11871 bp, 8 predicted proteins | sample PaiPotPPA55metaG_FD_128002 | JGI IMG/M metagenome (GOLD analysis project Ga0185299, IMG submission 128002) | Iron sulfur acid spring bacterial and archeal communities from Banff, Canada, to study Microbial Dark Matter (Phase II) - Paint Pots PPA... ...
GCTCATGCCGTCTACATCGACGATCTGCCATCGAACGTGGAGGCTGCGGCTGCTCTCGGCATGCATAGCATTCTCTTCACCGATCCTTCCGCGCTTCGCATTGAACTGGTGAAGCTGGGGCTGCTCGATCCGGTAGGACACATTGACCAATGTCGCTGCCTGGGTGTCGGATCTTGAGCGCGCTCGCGCCTTCTACGAACGCTGGTTTAAAGGCTACGGCAGGACCGATGTATTCAAGCTCGAAGCGCGACTTCAAATCCTGCTTTCTGTCGCTAGGTTCTGGGGCACGGGTCGAACTGATGACATCGCCTGGCGAACCTCCCCGGCCGGCGCATCTTGCCGTATCGGTGGCCTCGCGCGAAGCCGTTGATCGCCTGGTGAAAGCGATGGAGGCAGACGGCGTTCGTATCGTCAGCGCGCCGCGACTCACCGGAGATGCATACTACGAAGCCGTGATCGCCGACACTGAAGGAAATCTTCTCGAGATCACTTCGTAGCTTCCTAGTCCCATCTACCTAGTTGCATCTTCCTACTCCCACTCAATCGTGCCCGGAGGCTTGGAAGTAACGTCATATACCACGCGGTTCACGCCCTTCACTTCGTTCACAATCCGCGTGGAGATTCTTTTCAGCACTTCGTGGGGCAGCGCCACCCAGTCGGCTGTCATGCCGTCTTCCGAACTGACGGCTCGGATCGCGCAGGTATAAGCGTAAGTTCGCATGTCGCCCATCACGCCCACCGACATCACCGGCAACAACACGGCAAACGACTGCCAGATCTTGGTGTACAGGCCAGCGTTCTTGATTTCGCTGACTACAATGTCGTCACACTCGCGCAGCAGAGTCAGACGGTCTGGCGTGACTTCCCCGAGCACGCGCACCGCCAGACCAGGGCCCGGGAAGGGCTGCCGCTGCAAAATGTCTTCCGGTATGCCCAGGTCGCGCCCAATCTTCCGGACTTCATCTTTGAATAAATCCTTCAGCGGCTCGATCAGCTTGAGCTTCATCTTCTCCGGTAGGCCGCCCACGTTGTGATGCGACTTAATCACCTGCGATGGCCCCCGCACCGAACGCGACTCGATCACGTCAGGATATAGCGTTCCCTGCACCAGCCACTTGACCTTGCCTTCTTTTTTCTCGATGTGCTGCGCCTCGCGCTCGAACACCTTAATGAATTCGTTGCCGATAATCTTGCGTTTTTTCTCCGGATCGTTCACGCCCTTCAGCTTGCCTAGAAAACGCCCGGTCGCGTCCACCGCGTCGAGATGCAGCCCGAGCTTGTCATGCAGCGTCTTCTGCACCTTCTCGAACTCGTTCTTACGCAGCACGCCGTTATTTACGAAGATGCAGGTCAGCCGCGACTTGCCGTGAGCATCGCGCAAGGCACGATCGACTAACACTGCCGCCACCGACGAATCCACTCCCCCGGAAAGCGCGCAGATGGCGCGCCCTTTGCCCACTTGCTGCCTGACCTGCTCGACAGTCGCCTCGATAAAGTGCTGCGGCGTCCATGTTGGTTTCGCGCCGCAGATATGGAACACAAAGTTCCGCAGAATCTCCGTCCCGTTTCGCGTGTGGTGGACCTCGGGATGGAACTGCACCGCAAACCATTTCTTCGCCACATTCTGAATTCCCGCGACCGCATGCGCCGTCTTCGCGGTCAGTTCAAAGCCGGGGGGCAATTCCAGCGCCTCGTCGCCATGCGACATCCACACCGCCTGCCGCTTCGCCAATCCGCGGAATAGCGCCGACTCGGCCACGATGTCGATTTCCGCGTGGCCGTACTCGCGCTTGTCCGCCGGCCGCACCTTGCCGCCCAGCGTGTGTACCATGAACTGCAGCCCATAGCAGATACCAAGGACAGGCAGGCCCAGTTCGAAGATGCGCGGGTCCGCCGGCGGCGCATCTTTGTCGTAGACCGACCACGGCGCACCCGAGAGCACAATGCCCACAGGCGCGCACCCCTTTACTTCGTCAAGCGAAGCCGTGCAGGGCAGCACTACCGAAAAAACATTTTGTTCGCGGATGCGGCGCGCGATCAGTTGCGTATACTGCGCGCCAAAGTCGAGGATGACGATGGATTGGCTGAGCAACGATTGGCTGAGTCTGGATGGGGTTTCCACCGATGAGTTTCTCAAATCGCAGTGCCCGTGTAAAGGCCCGTGCCGTGGACGTTGCTTGCAACGTCTTGCTGCTGGCTTGTGGCGCCCTCTCGACGTCTGTGCCGCCGCACGCACGACGTAAGCTACGTCTCTACGGCCAGGTTCGGAATGTCGCTGAGGATCAACTCCTCGCGGTCGATAGATGTGCGTGGCGGTGGAGTTGGCAGGGTCGCGGATTCAGCCAGGGCCTCCGGCATTTCTGCGATGCAGACGTATCCCGCGAGGCGCGCCATATACAACCAGTCCGCAACGGCGAAGTACGCGAGCGTCACGAGCATGACGGCGGCAATTATCAGCCGCGTCGGGGCGACTCGGATGAAAGCCAGCGGAAACGAAACGGCAGTCGTGGCCATGCTGATCGCAGCGAGGTGCGCCAGTCCGGTCCAGGTACTCACGGCGAATACCGGTCCCCAGCGTTCGTGAACAAAGGTGCCAGCGGCGGAAAGCGCGCTCAATACGTCATCGCCGTCACGGACAGCGAAGATGCCGGCCAGCGAGAGTAACCAGTTCAACATCGGCCACACGAAGCAAATCAAGCCGGCCAGCGGCAGAAAAAGCATGAAGGCAAGGCCAGAGTGCGGGTGCGCATCGGGAGAGGTGAAGCGGACGAGAATAGCCGCGCCGGCAAAAGCTAGCAGCGCGGCCATCGCCAGCACAACGCGCAAGAAGTTAAGCCCGATCAGGGAGCGCCATGGTGATGACTTCATAGCGCCAGCCCTTTTCACGGAAATGTTGCTGGCAAACCGTCCACGGAAGTAATCGAGCAGCGCACGAACCGTGGCAGCGCGGCCAACGGAAGCGGCGACGATCCAAAGCAACGACAGCGCCAGCGCTGCGAGCAAGGCGGCCACCCCAGCTCGACTCAGGCTCCCGCGGAGGATATGTGCAATGGCTCGTCCCACGAGCCAAGGCTGTCTTGTCCGGAGCAGAGCTGCATCGCTGTTCGTGACCGGCAGCGAACCAAGATATTCGACAAATGAAAAAAGAAACAACCCCCACGCGACCGCACCAACCGTCCAGCGCCACGCGATTTCGGTGAACGTCAGCGAGGGCCTTCGAAAACCTGCGCGAAAGCCTTCGAGCGTGGGCGAGACGCGGGACATGGTTGCTACCCAACCACGATGTTGACTAGTTTGCCGGGGACGAAGATTTTCTTCACAATCCGCTTCCCGGCGATTGCGGATTGCACCTTCTCGTCGCCTAGCGCCCGCTCGATGACAAAATCTTTAGCGGAGTCGGCGGGCACAACGACGCGGCCGCGCAGCTTGCCGTTTACCTGCACCGGGATTACCAGTTCTTCTTCTTTCGCGAGCGCAGCATCGTATTTGGGCCAGGGGGCCTTGAGCAGATTTCCCCTTTCGCCGAGCATCTCCCAGAGTTCGTGGGCGAGGTAGGGAGCAAAGGGCGCTAGCAATAGGACGAGCACTCGCTTGGTCTCCGCTAGATCCTCCGCTGGAATGTTCCCGGCTGAAATATCCTCACTCATGCCCGAGAATAGATTGTTGAGTTCCATCAAAGCCGAAATTGAGGTGTTGAAGTGCCAGCGGCCTTGGAAGTCGTCGGAAATTCTCTTAATCGTTTGATGGAGCTTTCGCTGAAGAGTCCTGGCGGCAGGTCCTCGACTGCTTTCTGACGGTACCTGACTTGAACCCACGGGCTTAGTCTGATCGGTCACCACGCGGTAAATCCGCCCCAAGAACTTTCGGATGCCTTCAATGCCGGAATCCTGCCAGTCGAGGTCGCGATCAGGCGGAGCGGCGAACAGGCTGTAGAGGCGCGCGGCGTCGGCGCCGTAGCGGGCGATCATTTCGTCCGGGCTGACGATGTTGCCCAGGCTCTTCGACATTTTTGCGCCGTCTTTGATTATCATCCCTTGCGTGAAGAGGCGTTGGATGGGCTCGGCGTTGGTGACAAGGCCCATGTCGCGCATGAACTTGGTCCAGAAGCGCGAGTAGATAAGGTGCAGGATGGCGTGCTCGACGCCGCCAATGTACTGATCGATGGGAAACCAGTATTGCGCGATCTTCGAGTCGAAGGGGGCATGGTCGTTATGCGCGTCGGTATAGCGGTAGAAATACCAGGACGAGTCGACGAAGGTGTCCATGGTATCGGTTTCGCGGCGCGCCGGACCGCCGCACTTGGGGCAAGTCGTGTTCACGAACTCCGGCAATTTACCGAGCGGAGATCCACCGGTGAGCGTGACTTCCACACTTTCCGGCAAAATCACGGGTAAATCTTTTTCCGGCACGGGGACGATTCCATCTTTTTCGCAATAAAGTATTGGGATGGGTGTGCCCCAATAGCGCTGGCGGGAAATGCCCCAATCTTTCAGACGGTAGGTGACGGTGGGTTTGCCGAAACCGTTCTGCTCGGCAAATGCGGACATTTTCTCGATCGCATCGGCACAGTCAAGGCCGCTATACGGACCGGAGTTAATCAACATGCCTTCATGCGAGGTAAACGGCAGCGGCGGTTCGGCGACGGTTTCTTCCTGGTCCGAGCAGACGGGAAGAATCACGAGGCGAATCCCGAGCTTGTATTTTTGCGCGAACTCGTAATCGCGCTCATCGTGCGCCGGCACGCTCATGATGGCGCCGGTGCCGTAATCCATGAGTATGTAGTTTGCCACCCAGACAGGAACCTTCTCGCCATTGAAGGGATTGATGGCGTAACGGCCGGTGGATACGCCGTGCTTCTCGATCTCGCCGATGTCGCCCACCTCTTTGGCTTTGCGCTGCTCGGCGACGAGTTGATCGACCTTGGCGCGTAAATCTGGGTTGTTTGCCGCGAGATCGTTAACGATAGGATGCTCGGGTGCGAGTTGCACCGAGGTCGCGCCGAAGATGGTATCGAGGCGCGTAGTGAAGACGCTGATAGTAGCGCCCGCCGGTCCGAAGCCGTGGTGGGGCTGGGAGTAGTCGAGCTTGAAATCGACCAGGGTGCCTTCGCTGCGGCCGATCCAGTTGCGCTGCATGGTGCGGACTTTCTCTGGCCAGCCGTCGAGTTGGTCGAGATCGCGCAACAATTCGTCGGCGTATTTCGTAATGCGCAAGAACCACTGTTCGAGTTCGCGCTGCTCGACAGGGGTATCTTCATGGCGCCAGCAGCATCCGTTGGCCAGCACCTGTTCGTTGGCCAGCACCGTCGCGCATTGCGGGCACCAGTTGACCTTGCTTTTCTTGCGATAGGCGAGGCCCTTTTCGTAGAGCTTCAAAAAGAACCACTGGTTCCAGCGGTAGAACTCGGGTAGGCAGGTAGTAACTTCGCGGGACCAGTCATAGGCAAAGCCGAGGCGGTTCATCTGCGCCTTCATCTTCGCGATATTGCCAAGTGTCCACTGCCGCGGTGGAGTGTGGTTTTGAATGGCCGCGTTCTCCGCCGGCAAACCGAAAGAATCCCAGCCCATGGGATGAAGCACGTTGTGGCCGTTCATCCACATAAACCGGGCGAGTGCGTCGCCGATGGCGTAATTGCGTACGTGTCCCATGTGCAGCGCGCCCGAAGGATAAGGCAGCATTTCGAGCACGTAGTACTTCTTCTTGGTCGAGTCGGCCTCGGCGGCGTAGATCTGGGGAGCGTTTTGCCAGCGTTCGAACCATTTGGTCTCTACGCGCTGGGGATCGTAGCGGTCGTCGTTCGGACGATCAGGGTGGCCGCTGTTGGTCGCGGTGGCGATTTCCGAGTTGTCTTGCGAAGGCATAGGAACCGGAGGAAGTCCGAGTAAGCCTATGATTTTACAATGAGGCGATAGAACTGTGTTCAGAAACGATCCGAAGGGTAGTGGCTCAGTTTGAAAGCGGCGGTTGTGTGCGCGAGGGAGATCCCTCGTCCCGCAGGTGAAAACGCGGGACTTCAGGATGACCCCGGAGGGCGCAATCGTTAAAGATTTTCAAATTGACCACTATATTGTCCGGCCCGAAGAACGTGGGATTACCTGGGGGCTGCGACAAGTGACATTACTATTTCCTCGACTGGGCTGCGGCGGTCCCACTTCGTAGTTTGTTGTAATCGCGGGTGTAGACGCGAAGGCCATATTGCGGCGTGCTTTTCGTGTAGCCGGCAACGAGTTGGTCCTGATAGTGATCGAGAGAGAAATCGAAGGGGTCGTGCGGGTCCATGTCTATCATGACTAGATCGGCGTCATGCATGGTGAGCTTGCCAAATTGCATGTCTCCGTGCCGGAATGCCAGGTAGTTCCCAGGTTGTTTGGCGGCGAAGTTTGACGGTTGAGTTGTGCCGAATACCTGGACGATGTCGTTGCCTTGCAGGCGAACGGCGGAGACTCTTCCCTGAATATGCGGCGGCGGAAGGATTTGTTCAGGATTGAGTATCAAGTCATCTTTGTCGGCGGAGATCCCCTGAATTTTCTTCGTATCAATCATGCGGGCAATGTTGATCCCAAGCAAATCCAGCAGGCCCTTCAACGGCAAGTGCGAGGCCTTCAGATGCTCCGTGTGCAGGCGGATTCGTCCGTCTGGCTCTGCCATGAGAACGCCTTCGGTTTCGAAGGGAATGTCACCTTTCTGGTGAAGTTTACCTTTCATGATCAGCCGATTATTCCTGCTTTCGATGCTCAGATTCTTGATGGGAGAATCGGCAGCGGAAAAGACATTTTCGTTCAGCACCTGCGCGAGGGCATTGCAGCTGATGGAAATCTCAGCAGACGCCAGAGCGAGAGTAAAGGAATGCTTGTCGTCGAAGACGACGATCGCTCCGGGTTTTGTTGGAAGGAGTTCTCCCTGCAACTGAACGATGTGGACGGTAATCGGCACGGTGTAGTGATAAGTCACGTTCCTCATGGCGATCTGCACCGCGTGAATATCCGATGTGCCGTTCGACTGAGCCATGGCGGGGTTTGGCGGACGGAGAATAATGAAGAAGAGCAACGCTAGGCAACCGGGCCGGATGGCGGGGGCGGCAGTCATCACCATAAGATGCCATCGATACGGAAATGGTGGGGCTATGTGACCAGCTTCTTCAGGGCTTCGACATTTCGGCGGTCATCGCCGGGCGTCTCGACGGGAGTTTCGGCGATGAAGGCGGCATGGGCGAGGCGGAGGTCGTTGAGCAGGATGCGAAACGGCTCAACGCCGATGGTTCCTTTTCCGATTTGCTGATGGCGGTCGAGCTTCGATCCGCGGGCAGCTTTGGCGTCGTTGCAGTGAATAACTTTCACGTTGTTCAAGCCGACGGTTGCGTCGAGGCGGAGAAGCGTCTGGTAGATGCCCTCCTGGGTGACGATGTCATAGCCGGCGACGTGAGTGTGGCAGGTGTCGATGCAAGCAGCGATGGGGACGATGCCGCGCAGGCGGTCGATCACTTCCGCGACTTGCTCGAAGCTGCCTCCCAGGGAGAATTCTGAGCCGGCGGTATTTTCGATCAGGATCGTGAGTCCGGCCTCCGCGAGGTCAAGGCCTTGGGTCGCAGCTACGATTGCAGCCGCGGTTTGCAGCAGTCCGGCTTCGCGATCAGCTCCGCGGAATGAGCCGGGGTGCAGCACGAGGTAGTCCGCACAGACCGCGAGCGCACGCTCGATTTCGCCCCGAAAGGCTTCAATAGATTTCTTGAGGAACAACTGGTTGGTGCTGGCGAGATTCACCAGGTAATTAGTGTGAATGACCAGCGGTTTCAGATCGTATTGTGCCCGCAGGCGGAACATCCGCTTGCACAGCGGATAGCTGAGGTCATAGGGAGCCCATTGGCGTGGGCTGGACGAGAAAATCTGAAGCGTGTTGCATCCCAGGCGATAGGCCCGTTCGGCGGCGTTGTGAACTCCTCCGGCGGTTGAGATGTGAATGCCGATACGGCGGGAAGTCACGCGGGGCGGGCGCTTGGGCGCGGACTGGGCGGATATCCTGTTCGCGAGCAATGGAACGCGGCATAGGACCAGTATAAAGGCGCCTCGCTTGCTCGGCAGAACGGGCGAAATGCGCCTGTTCCCAAACGATCCGCTCGGCATCTCAATTCATCGCGATTACAGCCCTGAAGCGGACTTTGCCTTCGGCTACCCGGTCGTAGGCTTTGGTAATGTCATCAAGCTTGTAGATTTCTTCGACTACTTTTACTTTCCCTTTGGCGACAAAGTCGAGCGCTTCGTAGAGATACTCGGGACCGTTCTGGGTGGAACCGAGAATGCGAACTCGGCTTAGCATCATGCCCATATTGAAGCGCAGCGGTTCGTTCGATGCTCCCATCACCACAACCCGGCCGTCAGGACGCATGCCTTGTGCGGCTTCTTCGGTGGCAGCCCAGGAGTTAGAGGTCGCCAGGAGCACGTCGGCGCCGCCGGCGGCCAGCAGCTTGGCTCCGCTCTCGACAACTTCGTCGGCACCCAGATCGCGAATCATTTTTTCTTTGTCTTTCGACTTGGTGACGGCGATCGTCTCAAAGCCCGCAGCTTTAGCATATTGCAGGGCGAGATGGCCGAGGCCGCCGATGCCTACGACGGCGATGCGCTCGTGCGGCTTGGGGTCGGCAAGGCGAAGGCCGCTCCAGACTGTATAGCCGGCGCAGAAAACCGGGGCGGCCTGCTCGTAACTGAGAGCCGCCGGAATGGGCATGGTGGCGTCCGCATAAGCCAGCATGTATTCAGCGTGACTGCCTGGCAGCGTGATGCCGGTGGAGGCGACGGGGTTCTGGCATAACTCTTTCTTGCCGCGCAAACACCACTCGCAGGTGCCGTCTCCTTTTTGCACCCAGCCTACACCGACGCGGTCTCCAACTTTCCGAGACGTCACGCCGGGGCCAACCTCCACGATCTCGCCTACCGGCTCGTGACCAAAGACGTGGGGGAACTGCACGGGAATCAGGCCGTGCGTCAGGTGGACATCGGTATAGCACAGACCGCTGGCGTGGATTTTCATTACCACCTGATTCGGGCCAGCTTTAGGGGTTTCCCACTGCTTTACTTCCCACTTGCCGTTTACGGAAGGAACAACTGCTGCTTTCATGAGGAAGACTCCATTAGTGATTTCAAACGTTGCAGTAACTTTGGATGCTGGAGCGCCTTTCAAGACTCAGAACCAGCCTCCCAGTACAATAGATTTCTTTTGCATGCGATCCGCGTTCGACCTTGCATGAAAGCTTTCGTGAATCGAAGCACACATGATTTTGGGGCAGAAGCCATAAAGCCTGCCCGGCCCGAAACCACCTGGGTTCGATCAAGCTTTGTGGGCGCGTTGGTGCTGGCAATCGCATTTTCCGTGTTCGTCCGAGTGCACCTGCGCAACATGCCCCTTGAGCGCGACGAGGGTGAGTTCGCCTACGTTGGCCAGCTCATGCTGCAGGGGATCCCGCCCTACAAGATCGCCTGCAACATGAAGCTGCCCGGGACTTACGCCGCATACGCGGCCATGATGGCGGTGTTCGGGGAAACGCCTTCTGGCATTCGCATCGGATTGATGCTGGTCAATATTGCCGCGACGGTCCTGGTTTTTTTTCTGGCGAAGTATCTCTACGGATGGCTGGCCGGCACAGTAGCGGGGATGACCTACAGCTTCCTTTCCTGCCGCCCGGCCGTGCTGGGCTTCTACGCGCACGCCACTCATTTTGTGATCCTGGCAGCCCTGGCCGGAATCCTGCTGTTGCTGTACGCCATCGACACTAAACGGACAAGCATTTATTTCGGCGGCGGGCTTTGCTTCGGGCTGGCGTTCCTGATGAAGCAGCCCGGAATTCTATTCGCCCTGTTCGCTGTATCGTACTGGCTTTGGCAGCAATGGAGACGGCCTTTCCCGTGGCGCAATCTCGCGGTCCAGGGCGGCGCACTGTTTGCCGGCTTAGCATTGCCGTTTGCGGTAACGTGCCTGATGCTCTTTCGCGCGGGAGTGTTTCCTAGCTTTTGGTTTTGGACTTGGTCCTATGCACGGGAATATGGCGTGATCACCACTCTGCCGGACGCGAAGACCGCGTTACGCGCCTTCTTGCCCTGGGTCATACGCCCGTTCGTGATCTGGGAGATGGTTGCCATTGGGCTTGCCGCCCCCTTCTGGAGCCGCTTTGCCCGGGCGCATGCGGGGTTCGTCACAAGTTTCTTTTTGTTTTCGTGCCTGGCCGTTTGCCCGGGATTTTACTTTCGTCCTCACTACTACATTCTGGTGCTGCCGGCGGCGGCGCTGGGCGCGGGAATCGCCGTCAGCGCGGCGCAAGAACTACTGCTGGAGAAGCGGCTCGGCACGTGGATAGCGTGGTTTCCAGTCCTGTACTTCGCAGTTGCATTCGTCATTTCCGCACGCGCCGAGTACAGAAGATATTTCCGCCTCGATCCCGTCGCTCTCGTGCGAAGGGTCCAGGCGGGGGAAGCCTTCCCCGAGGCCGTCGCGATCGGCATCTACATCAAAGCGCATGCCTCGGACCAGGACACGATTGGCCTCTTCGGCTCCGAGCCCGAGATTTGTTTCTATTCTGCGCGGCATTGCGCCAGCAGCTATCTCTACCTCTATCCTTTGATGGAGAAGCAGAAGTTCGCCCATCAAATGCAAGACGAGATGATGCAACAAGTTCGAGATGCCCGGCCAAGATTTCTGGTCTACGTCGACGATATCCATTCCTGGGGATGGAAAGCCCAGGTCGAAGAAAACCGAGGGTTCGTCGACTCAACGTGGGCTTATGCTCAACGCAACTACGAGGTGGTGGATCAGGTCGCGGTTGCCGGCGACCCCGACCACTTGTGGGGGGATCACGCCTGCTTGTACGTTTTTCGCCGCAAAGAAAAAAACTAGGCCGCGGCCATTTTCTGGCCGCGGCTCCGTTTTCTGCTCCAGTGCTCTAAACTTTCACCCCCCGCATGACTGCGTGCGATTCCCGACTCGTCTGTTGATTAATTCCGAGGACGGGGATTTGTTTCAGTTTATCGGGGCGCGATCCGGTGCACGGTGATGCTGGTCACCTTTGTCGGTGTAATACGTTACATGAGGCAAGGCGGAAAGCTGCAGCGTTTGCGGTGCAGCGTTGGCAACGATAGACTTGATACGTTCAGGGTTTGTGGACTGTGGGCCGAGCTTCGCTCGGCCGCGTGGGCAGAGTGCCCGTCCCTACACACAGTTACGAGTTAGGGGAAATCTATGTTAGTCGTCATGAAGGCGCACGCCACCGAGGAGCAGGTGCGTGGCGTGTGCGAAAAGATTGAGCAGTTGGGCTACCGCGCGCACGCGATGCCGGGCGCGCAGCGCACCGCGATCGGCATTACCGGAAACAAGGGCGAAGTGGAGCAGGGCACGCTGGAAGAAATGCCGGGCGTGCAGGAAGTCATCAAGGTTTCGAAGCCCTACAAGCTGGTGAGCCGTGACGTTAAGGAAGACAACACGGTCATTCGATTTGCCGGCACCGAGGCGACTATCGGCGGCGCGGGCCTCGCCATTGTCGCCGGGCCGTGCGCCATCGAGAGCCGGGAACAGGCCTTTGGCGTCGCCGAGCGCGTGCATCGCGCGGGCGCGCAGTTTTTTCGCGGCGGAGCTTACAAGCCGCGCACGTCTCCTTATTCTTTTCAGGGATTGGGCGAAGAAGGCCTGCGCATTATGTCCGACATCCGCCAGCAGTATGGCATGAAGATTATTAGCGAAGCGATCGATAACGAATCGCTCGACCTGGTGGAAGAGTATGCGGACGTGATCCAGATTGGGACGCGCAACATGCAGAATTTTTCTCTGCTGAAGCGCGCGGGGCGCGCGAAGAAGCCGGTGCTGCTGAAGCGCGGCATGTCGGCCACGCTG
>Ga0185299_10006915_pt1 | contig 11862 bp, 14 predicted proteins | sample PaiPotPPA55metaG_FD_128002 | JGI IMG/M metagenome (GOLD analysis project Ga0185299, IMG submission 128002) | Iron sulfur acid spring bacterial and archeal communities from Banff, Canada, to study Microbial Dark Matter (Phase II) - Paint Pots PPA... ...
GATGAGCGCTCCCATGGTCTCGGGAGGCCGGCCGTCGGCGAGCAGCTTGGAGATGCCGGACTCCCACCATCCCGAGGCGAGCCTGAGCACGATCGTCTCCGCGCCCTTCACCAGACCTATCCCCACCGAAACGGCACGGCCTTCGATCGTGAGCGGGATGCCGCTCATGACAGGTGCGGCCATCTCGACGGTCATACCGGGCACTGTCTCGAAGTCGATGCCGGCGCGCTCGAGCTTCGTCGCCACGTCCCCTCCATCCGCGAATGCGTACGGATTACCGGGGAAGAGCACGGTCACCTTGCGCCCGCCGCGCGCGAGCCGCACGATCTCGTCGGTCGATTCGAACGGCGCCACGTCCGCGGTGGGCGATGCGAGATGGAGCAGGGCGGCGCCGCAGCCATCGCAGTTGCGAATCGTGTCCGCGCTCTTGATCGCCTCGACCGAATGCACGGTCGCGAGACCTGGATGTCCTGGACCGACCCCGACGAGCATGACCCTGCTCACCATCCCAACCTTCTCGGGAGCACCCCTGAAGGGTAGAACTTTTAATCCCCGCGAATTCCGAGCCGTCGGCGCGAATTCGCGGGGACCCCTTCAGGATTTCCGGGAGACGATGTACTCCGTCAAAGCTGCGAGGGCTTGCGGCGCCGCTCCGCCTGGCACCTTTTCGAGCTCGGCGCGTGCTCGCGACGCGAACTCGCGTGCGCGGTCGAGAGCGCGCTGCGGCGCATCGCCTCCGCGCACGACGGCGGCCACATTGCGTGCCTCGTCAAGGGAGAGCACGCGACCGTCGACAAGGATTGGCGCGATCTCCCTGGCGATGCGCTCGTCATCACGCGCGATCATCAGCGGCAGCGTCGCGAACCCCTCGACGAGATCGTGGCCGATGGGCTTGCCGACCTCGTCCTCAGAGCTCGTGTAGTCGAGCACGTCGTCTGCGATTTGAAACGCCAGCCCGAGCATGTGTCCGTACTCGCGCAGCGCCTCACGCGGCTTGGCCTCGAGGCCTCCGAGCAGAGCGCCGATCTCGCAGCACGCCGCGAGCAGCGTCGCGGTCTTCGATTCGATCCGCCGCATGTACTCATCTACCTCGGTGGAGTATCGGTAGCGGATGGCCTGCTGCCGGACCTCGCCGGCGCAGATCTCCATGACGGCCTGCGCGAGCAGCGCCACCACCGCGGGCGAGTCGGTGCCTGCGGCCTGCTCATACGCCTTGGCGAAATAGAAGTCGCCGATCACGATCGCGGGCTCATCGCCGAGCGATGCCGCCACGGTCGGACGGCCTCGACGCAGGGGCGCCCGATCGATCACGTCGTCGTGCACGAGCGTCGCCGCATGTATCAGCTCAACGGCCATCGCGGCCGGGGTCAAAAGCTGGAGGTCGTAGCGGCCTACGTGCGCGCAGAGCAGGACGAGCGCCGGGCGGATGCGTTTCCCGCCGGCGGCGAAGAGGTCCGCCATCGGCGCGGAGACAACCCGCGGATCGCCCTCGATCAACCGGCGCAGCGCGGCCTCGATCGACTCGAGGTCGCGTGACACAGGCCCGAAAAGACCGGCTTCTACGTCCGCTGCGCCTTCTGCTCCTCCCAGATCCGTACCTCCTCCGCCTCGATCGTCTCGCCGAAAAGATTGGACGCGACAGCATGGAAATGCTCAGGCACCGCGGTCACCAGGACCTCGTGCTGCGGGTCGGCGCCGTTCGCGCGCAATCGCGAATGGTCGAGCGTGCGCTCGACCTTGGCGGCCGTGGTCGTCGCCGAGTCGACCAGGTGGAAAGCATCGGGGAACAGCCGCGTGATGGCCGGCTTCAGCAGTGGATAGTGCGTGCATCCCAGCACGAGCGTGTCGGCGCCGATGCGGACGATGTCGGCGAGGTCGCGCCGCAGAGCCTCCTCAGCCCGCGGGGAGTTCGCCTCCCCCGCTTCGACGATATCCACGAGGTCCGGGCAAGCCTTCTGGTAGACGCCCACCAGCGGATCGAGGTCCTTGATGGCGTGCAGGTATTCCTGGCTGCGCATCGTGCCCTCGGTGGAGATGACGCCGATGCGGCTGTTCTTCGTCGCCTCGACGGCAGCCTGCGCGCCGGGCCGGATCACTCCAACGATCGGCACCTCGAAGAGCTCGCGCGCCTGGTTTAGAGCAGCGGCCGTCGCCGTGTTGCAGGCGATCACCACGAGCTTCACGTCGCGTGATTCGAGGTAGCGAATGATGTCGAAGGAGAAGTCGCGCACCTCGTCCTGGAACCGAGGGCCATATGGAAAGTGGTACAGGTCCGCGAGGTAGATCGTCGGCTCCTCCGGCATGGCCTCGCGAATGGCCCGAAGCACGGTCAGGCCGCCCACCCCCGAGTCGAAAATTCCTATCGGTCTTTGATCGCCCACTAATGCCCTCCCCCTCTGAGGGGGAGGGCAGGTGGGGGCGAAATCGTCTTCATCAATGCCCTCCCCTTCTGAGGGGGAGATCAGGTGGGGGTGAAATCGTCCTCATTGCCAGTTAAACGGCTAAACGGCCCGGACCGACAGTCGGTAACCCAGGCCGGGCACCGCGTCGAGGATAACGCCCGAGTCGGAGTACTTCGACAGCTTCCGCCGTAACCGCTGCACGTGTGGGTCCACGGAGTGGTCGTCGAGGTCATGCGGGTAGCCCCACACCTTGTCCCGAAGCTGCGCGCGCGTCAGCACCCGCTCCGGGTTGGCGGCGAGGACCGCGATGAGGTTGAACTCGGTCATGGTCAAAGGGATCTCCTCGTCGCCCACCCTCACGCGGCGCGCGGCGTTGTCGATCTGCATCGCGCCCACAGTGATCAGGCCCTCGGGCCCGGTGCCCGCAGCAGAGAACGTCGTGCGCCTCAGGTGAGCGTTGATGCGCGCGGCGAGGATGCGCGAGTCGAACGGCTTGGTGATGTAGTCGTCGGCGCCGACCTCGAGCCCCACCACCTCGTCCATCTTGTTGGTGCGAGCGGTGAGCATGACCATCGGGCAGACCAGGCCCTGGCGGCGCAGCTCCAGGATGACCTCGGTGCCGCTGATGTCGGGTAGGACCCAGTCGACGAGCACGAGGTCTGGCTGGGCGGCGCGGCCCAGCTCGATCGCGTTGGCGCCGGTTGCGGCCTCGAGCGCCTCGTGTCCCTGCTGGCGGCAGATTTCGGCTATGAGCGCCCTGATCGGGCCGTCGTCCTCGACCACCAGCACGCGCCGCTTGCGCCGGGCTGCGGGTTGGCTCAGCTCTCTGATGGAGGCGCGAACCCCACGCGTCTGGACTCGCGCTGGGACCGCTTCGGCCGCCTCAGCAGGAGCACGCGCTTATCCCCCCCATCGATCACGTCCGCCAGGTCCCAGCCATCGGCCCCCGACTCCTTCAGGACCTTGACCAGGGTCGTGCCGTCGGTGACCTGAGCCAGGGTCAGAACTTGTGTCGAGAACTCCCAGTCGCGGCCAGGCAGCCCCACGTTCGGGACCATGCGGGTCGGCGCCATCGCGCCGTTGTCTGGCCCACCTGGCTCGTCGGGCTCTTCGGGTTCTTCCGGCTCTTCTTCATCGCGCGTGGCCATAGTTGGATTGTAGGTTGGATGACAACCCTGGGTTAAGGGCCGCAAAGACCTGACGACAGATCGTCGGCTCGGGAGCCGTCACTCGACCGCGGTAGTGCCGTGCTAAGCAGTCGAGAGCCGGCACTCGACATCAATACCCCCGGCGGGGGTCGAACCCGCGCTGGACCGGGTTTAAGCCGGCTGCCTCTGCCATTGGGCTACGGGGGCGGCTCCATTTTGCCCCGAGTGCCAGCGGCGCGAGATCGTCAGTAGTCGAAAAAGCCCTTGCCGGTCTTGCGACCGAGCCGGCCTTCGTCGACCAGCTTCTTGAGCAGCTCCGGGGCGTCTGCTCCCTCGCCCTGCCGGTGCCGGTCCTTCATCGCGCCGTAGAAAATGTCGAGGCCGCTGAAGTCGAGGAGGTGGAACGGCCCCATCGGCCAGTTCAGCCCCTTCTGCACCGCGATGTCGATGTCCTCCGCGCTGGCGTAGCCGCCCTCGAGCAGGTGAATCGCCTCCTCGGAGGCCGCGAAGAGGATGCGGTTGACGATGAAGCCCCAGATCTCCTTGTTCAGGAGCACCGGCGTGCGGTCGATGCTGCGCACGAACTCCATCGCGGTTGCGATCGTCGCGTCGGACGTTTTGGGCCCGCGCACGACCTCGCACAACTGCATGACCGTGACCGGGTGGAAAAAATGCATGTTGCAGCACATGTCGGGGCGACCGGTGTACTCGGCCAGCCGACTGATCGCGATGGTGCTCGAGTTGCTGGCGAGGATCGCGTCCTTGTGCGCGTGCTGCCCCAGTTCGGTGAACACGCTCTTCTTGGCGTCGAAGTCCTCCACGACCGCCTCGATGACGAGATCCGCGTCCTTCACAGCGGCGGCGATGTCCGAGCTGGTGCTGACGCGTGCGAGCGCGGCGTCGGCGGCGTCTTTGTCGAGCCTGCCCTTCTCGACCGAGCGGTCCAACAGCTTCTGGTTCTGCGCGCGGGCGCGCTCCAGCTGGGCGGAGACGGAATCGACAAGCGTCAGCTCGTAGCGGCCACCGAGCGCGGTCTGGAGCGCGATCTGCGACCCCATTGTTCCGGCGCCGACGATGACGACCTTCTTCACCTCACCCACGCAAGCATTGTCTCCACAATGGGGCGGTGCGCGTGAGCATGGAGGAGTTCGAGGCCGCCGCCGAGGCCGCGATCGACGCGATCCCCGACGTGTTCATGCACTACCTGGAGAACACGGTCTTCATCGTCGAGGACAGCTCACCCGCCGGCCTGATGGGCCTCTACGAGGGAGCGACCGCACTCGGCGCGGGAGAGGGACTGCCGGAGCGGATCACTCTGTTCAAGCGCCAGCACGAAGCCGCCACGTCCACCTATGAGGAGCTGGTCGAGGAGGTGCGGCGGACGATCCTCCACGAGATCGGCCACCACTTCGGCATGGAGGAGGAGGATCTGCCCTACTGAGGGGCTACCTTAGGGTCCAGAACGCGCGGTCCCAGAGGATGAGCGGGTTGCCGGCCCCGGGCAGCGCCACCCTGACCGCGCCGATGCAGATGTCGTGGTCGCCGGCCCGGTGCACCTGCTCGACCTCGCATTCCAGCCAGGCCGCGCACCCTTCTATCAAAGGAAGGCTGTTCACCCCCAGCCGGTGGGGTATCTCCTTCCAGGTCGGGTCGACGGCCGGCGCCCTGCTGGCGAAGCGGTCGGCCAGGAACTCCTGCTGGCGGGTCAGCACGCTCACGTTGAACCGCCTGCTCTCGACCACGGCCGCGCGCGTGGCGCTCTCGCGCTCCAGCCCCACCAGCACGAGGGGAGGGTCGACCGAGACGGAGACGAGGGTGCTCGCGGTGAGGCCGCGGTAGCCCTCCGCGGTGCGGGCGCTCACCACCACGACGCCGGCCGCCAGGCGGGCCATCGCATCCCGGAAGTCTTGTGAGACCACTCCGGCGCAGGGTAAGGCCTGGGGGACCCTGGGATCTTAGAATCGAGTTCGCAATCGAGGCGACGTAGCCAAGTGGTAAGGCAGAGGTCTGCAAAACCTCCATCCCCAGTTCGATTCTGGGCGTCGCCTCCAAATTCAAACCGACTGATTTAGAGCCCAACCGAACGGGCACGCCCGATCGGTCTGCCACTTTGTTGCCTGCGCCCGTTGCGCCTTGGTGCAGCAGCCTAAAACGAAACCAATCGCCGACTTCCTTTGCGCCGATCCAAGCCCATGAGACCCATCCAATCAAGCTCGCAGCGGTGTGCGAGCAGTGGAGAGTCGTGTATGTGGCCACAACTCCAAATGCGGCCATCCTTGAACGCACCGGCGGTGTAGGACCAAGTCAGCGGGGAACGCCTCTCTGTCGTCGGTCGATTGGCCATCACCTACGTTCGTGTGTTTGAAAGAGCAGATGAATCGACCGCGATCCCGCCGCCAACGTGACCGTCCGTTTCCTGCCACATAACTCCGCGAGCTTGCGCGCGGCGCCATAAGAATCGCTGCAACAGACCTTATGGCTTGGCAAGGGTTTGGTTGCGGGGCGGTTGCCGAAGTCAGCTCGCGTCGCGTTAGCTATTCACGTCGTCCGCTCAAGCCTGCCAGCGGGTCGGGCTCGCTCAAGACCTGGGTCAGGCGATCCTGCCAGCATCCCAGCCGGACGCGGGATCGGTCGACCTGGACCGCCATTGCCGGGAATTGGGACATCTCAGCCTCGTGGCGCGCAGCGCCAGATAAGCCGGCACTCAGCTCGACGGCACGAGCCATCACAGCCTCACCAATCCCGAGTACCTCCCGGTAGGTATCCCTCCAGAAAATGGCCTGGCGTAATGAGGAGGTTTCCACGTCAGGCTCGATGATCGGGAAAGGCACTACACATGGAGAGCGCGCCAGAGTGACCAGCTACTCGTGCCATTTGCGCCTAACGGAGGCAAATTGTCCCGTTAATCGACGACTAACCGAAGTCATGGTTTCCAATCTGGGCGTCGCCTCCAATGCAAAACCACTAGGTTTGGCCACAGCCGATGCGGATCCGAAGCCGGACCAGCGTGATAGTTGGCCTTGCGCTGGTGGCAAGCCTCCTGATTTCGCTTGCGATCGGAGCCTGGCTCCTGTCGCGAGCGTCAGCCGGCTTGACGCAGGACCAGCTTGCAGCGCCGTCGACTGGCACCCCTGACGCCGGCAGCAGCCAATCACCGGCAGTGCCCGCGGCGGTCGTGTTGCCGAATCCGCGGTTGACGCCAGGCATCGCAAGCAGCGACGTGACGCCCGCGAACACAGCGGCGACTATTTGCGTCTCCGGCTACACCAGCGGCCGGCGCCACGACGACGGCCGCACGGTTCGCCCACCGGAGTCGTACACGTCAGCTCTCAAGCGCCAGCAGATTGCCCAATACGGATACGCGGACACCAACCTCGCCGACTACGAGGAGGACCACTTGATCCCGCTCGAGCTTGGCGGCGACGGTTACGCGGCGGGAAACCTGTGGCCGGAACCATATGCGGGCGCGGGCGCGCACGTGAAGGATCAGCTTGAGAACCGGCTCCGAGTGCTGGTCTGCGACGGCCAGCTCGGGCTCAGAGTCGCCCAGGAAGCGATCGCCATCAACTGGTACGCGGCCTACCAGCGGTACGTGTCAGCCTCGACTTGAAGTCCTGGATTCGCCGGCGTGACCTTAGTTACAGCTCATCTCGACGAGAACCACATAGTTATTGATTTTGTTACGCGCATCCGCAAATGGTTGCCTGGGCAAACAGACTGAGCACGATCCTGGTTGTTGACGACGACGCGAGCAGCCGGCTCGTGCTGCGTTCTGTCCTCGAACCCTCGGGCTACGAGGTCATCGAAGCGCCGGACGGCCAGGCGGCCCTGGACATCATCGGGTTGCTGATCCTCCCGGACATCGTCGTGACCGACCTGGAGATGCCGGTCCTCGGCGGAGCGGCGCTCATCTCCCGCCTTCGAGGAGACTCGCTGACCAGGGCGATCCCGATCGTGATCGTTTCAGGCAAGCTCGAGGCCGCGCTGGCGCTCCATGGTTCAGGGCACGTGGACGCTGTCGTCGGCAAGCCCGTCGATTCGGGAGCGCTCGCCGTGCTCATAGACTCTCTCGCCCGCAAGTCCTGGATGGCCGACCGCAGCGGCATGGGAGCTGATTGACCTGGCTTTCCCTCTAAACGCGTCGCCCCGGCCCGCACCAGGCATACGTGGTAGGGCCGGTCGGTATGACTCGACCTCGGCGTGCCCGTAGGTACACTTGATCGACAGTGCGCGCCTGGGGCCTCCTAGCCTCCATCCGTAGGTCGATTCCGGGCGCCGCCACCGCCGACCTTTAGCCAGGAGGAGCCGGATGGGCCTCGCCCAGATCAAGATGCCCCAGCTCGGTGAGTCGGTCACCGAGGGCACGGTCGACAAGTGGCTCAAGCAAGAGGGCGACTTCGTCAAGCGCGACGAGCCGATCGTCGAGGTCGTCACCGACAAGGTCAACGCCGAGATCCCCTCCCCGTTCGAGGGCAAGCTGGTGAAAATCTCGGCCGCCGAGGGCGAGGTCGTCCGCGTGGGCGCCGTGATCGCCCAGATCGAAGTCGAAGGCGCCGGCACGCCCGCGGAGGCCCCCCGAGCCGGACGCCGCGCCGCCGAGGCGCCGACAACCGCCACCGCGCCTGCGTCGGCTCCAGCGCCGGTGGCGCCGTCGGCACGGTCCGCGGCGCCGGCCGCCGCCCCCGCGACCCCCGCCGCGCCTTCGGGTGACGACCACCCGCGCCTTTCGCCCGCCGTGCGCAAGCTGGCGGCCGAGCACGGCATCGACGCCGGCAGCCTGCGCGGCAGCGGCATGGGCGGCCGGGTGACCCGCGAGGACGTCCTGGGCGCGGTCGGCGCCGACGCTGCACCGGGCGCGCCGCCCCCGACACGGCCACAACCGGTGGCGCCGGCACGAGTCGACGGGGCCCGCGAGGAGCTGGCGAAGCTCAGCGTGATGAGAAAGGCGATCGCCGAGCACATGGTGCGCAGCCTCGCCACCTCGCCGCATGCGTGGACGCTGCAGGAGGTCGACGTCACCAACCTCGTCCGCTACCGCGAGGCGGAAAAGGATGGCTTTCGCGCCCGCCACGGCGTCGCGCTCACATACCTGCCGTTTGTCGTCCAGGTGCTCACGCGCGGACTCAAGCAGTTTCCGTGGCTCAACTCGACCTGGACAGACGAGGGCGTTGTCCTCAAGCGGTACTACAACCTTGGCATCGCGGTGTCCATAGCCGACGGGCTCATCGTGCCCGTGATCAAGGATGCCGACCAGCTTGGCTTCACCGACCTCGTGCGCAGGCTGAGCGACCTCATTGAGCGCGCGCGCAACAAGCAGTTGAAGCCCGAGGACGTGCAGTCAGGCACGTTCACGCTGAACAACACCGGGGCGACAGGCTCCATCGCCAGCCAGCCGATCATCAATCAACCGCAGGCCGCCATCCTGACGACCGAGTCGATCGTCAAGCGCCCGGTGGTGATCGGCGACGGCATCGCCGTGCGCGACGTGATGAACATGTGCCTCAGCTTCGACCACAGGATCATCGACGGGATGATGGCCGGGCAGTTCCTCACCTTTATGAAGCAGGGCCTCGAGGACTGGACGGCCTCTAGCATCAAGCTGTGAGCGAGCCGGCACCCCTGGTCCCTGGGCAGATCCCATCCTGGATCCGCATGCGCGTCAGCGAGGGCGAGAACTTCAAAGAGTTGAAGCAGCTCGTCCAGCAGCGCAACCTGCACACCGTTTGCGAGGAAGCGCGCTGCCCGAACATCTTCGACTGCTGGAGCCGGCGGACGGCCACCTTCATGATCCTGGGCGACGTCTGTACTCGCGCATGCCGGTTCTGCGCGGTCACGTCAGGCAGGCCGTCTGAGCTCGACCTCGGCGAGCCATTGCGGGTCGCCGACTCGGTTGCGCAGCTCGGACTTCGTCACGCGGTGATCACGTCGGTCGACCGCGACGACCTCGCCGACGGCGGCTCCGGCATCTTCGCCCGGACCATCCGCGCGATCCGGCGCAGGAGCCCGGGCACGACGATAGAGGTGCTGACGCCAGACTTCCAGGGCGATCACGACGCGGTGCGCACCGTAGTCGAGGCCGGCCCGAACATCTTCAACCACAACACCGAGACGGTCCCTCGCCTGTACGCCCGCATCCGGCCCAAGGCGGTCTACGCGAACAGCCTGGAGCTGCTGCGCTACGTCAAGCAGATCGCGCCATCGATGGTGACGAAGTCGGGTTTGATGGTCGGCCTGGGCGAGTCGGAGGACGAGCTCCTCGAGGTGTTTCGCAACATGCGCGCGCACAACATCGATGTGCTGACAGTCGGGCAGTATCTACGGCCGACCAAGAAGCATGCGGAGGTTGTCCGCTACTACCGGCCCGAGGAGTTCGTCAGTCTCAAGGAGGGGGCGATGCAGATGGGCTTCACGCACGTGGAAGCCGGTCCGCTCGTCCGTTCCTCGTACCACGCCGACGAGCAGGTCCCGAGTGAAGCCCGCGCGAGCCTCCTGGCTGGGTAGGACCGGCTACCGCCAGGCCTGGGACCTCCAGGCGGAGATGGTCTCCGCCATGCGCGAGGGCGACGAGCCGGACACGCTGCTGCTGCTCGAGCACCCGCACGTATTCACGATGGGTAAGGCGGCCAGCGCGGATCACGTGTTGTGGGACGAGCGCGAACGCGAGCTGCGCGAGGTGGAGGTGATCTGGTCGGACCGCGGCGGCGAGGCCACCTACCACGGGCCAGGCCAGCTGGTGGGTTATCCGATCCTTGACCTGGCGCGCCTCGGCCTCACCATCCCGGCCTACATCGAGATGCTGGAGCGTTCACTGATCGAGTACCTGCGGGAGCTGGGCATCCCCTCACAACCTGGTGAGACCGGCCTGACCGGCGTCTGGTCCGAGGGGAAGAAGGTCGCCGCGATCGGCATCAAGCTGAACCGCTCCGTCGTCAGCCACGGCTTCGCGCTCAACCTGACGACGGACCTCGCGTACTTCGACGGCATCATCCCGTGCGGGCATGCGGACAAGCAGGCGACATCGGTGCTGGCACTGAGCGGCCGGATCGTCGACACGCGGGCCGCTGCGGCTGCTTACGCGCGGCATTTCGCCCGCGTCTTTGAAGTCGAGCTCGAGTGGGTCGCTCCCGAGCGCCTCCAAGCGGTCGAGCGGCTCGGCTGATCGCCACCGCAGTTGATGCTGGGGAGTCCTGTCGGGAATACTTAATGTCCCCTTCGGCGTTTTCAGACTGTGAGTATTGATTCGGCTTCGAATTTGGGCGGTACCCGATGCCCGGGCTCGTTCTGGGTTTGGGACTGTTATGGGTCGGGTATCTGAGATATGAGAATGGAATCAAACCGGAAGCGTGGCGGCACCCCCTCGAAAACCGCAGGTGAGCTCGTGAGGCTCGATGCGGTGGCTATGGACGAGGACGATGAGATCCTTCCCGACTTCGAGGCCGAGGTCGACGGACGGCGTGTCTGGGTCACAGCGGTCCTCGAGCGGACGGCGGTGGTCGAGCCTGCGCCCGGCGAGCCCAAGGTGCTCGTCAACCGGCACCGGCTTCTGGTCGACCCGCAGCACCTGCGGGTGCGACACCTGGCGAGCAAGGAAGCAGCTCGGCGCGGCCGCGAGGCGGCCCGGCAGCTTCGTCTGCAAGAGCACAACCCGGCAGCTTAACGCGCTCCGCGGCGGCTTCAGGCCGGGTTGGGCGGGGGTTGGGCGGGCACAAATTCATCTTCTGGTAAGCTTCGCGACCGCCGGAAGAACTCCGCGCTTTAATTTCGCGGCTGAACCGAGTGCCGCCTTGCCGGAGGAAGACCGCCATATGTCGAAGATCCCCGTACCCGCCGACCTCGTGTCGCTCTCAACCATCGTTCCACCTCTGAACCACGAAGTCAGCGGCGGCTTCAACGCCATGGTGGACGGGAAGCAGGTTCGGGTGCGCGCGGTGCTGGAGCGGACGGTCGTGATCGAGCACCAGGAAGGTGGCGAGCGGAGCGTTGTCCGCAAGGACAACTGCATGGTCAAGCCGTCTGCGGTGGCCTTCGTGCCCGGGAACCCCAACAACGGGGTCGGGCCGCGCCAGTGGCGGCGCCTGCCGGGCAAGCCGCCCGCGACGCCCCGACCCGTCCAGTAAGGCGGCAGGCCAGCCCCGATCCCCGCAAGTGCCGGCACCCGCGGGTCTGCGTCCCTCTCTGATGCCCGTCATTGCCGGCACGCGCGCCCCTGGCTGGGCCCAGTAACAGCAGCCAGTCCTCTCCGAGGGCCCTCCCTCCTCCCGGCGAGCCCTCCCCCACCCGCCAACCCGCGGTCAGGCTACGTTTTCAATCGA
>Ga0185299_10006918_pt1 | contig 11861 bp, 12 predicted proteins | sample PaiPotPPA55metaG_FD_128002 | JGI IMG/M metagenome (GOLD analysis project Ga0185299, IMG submission 128002) | Iron sulfur acid spring bacterial and archeal communities from Banff, Canada, to study Microbial Dark Matter (Phase II) - Paint Pots PPA... ...
GTGCAGATGCGCGCGTGATTCAACGACGAAATGGACCGCGCTTCGCGGTCGAATCGTTCTTTTAGCTGAGGATCGGAGGAAAGATGCAGCGGTAGCACCTTGATCGCTACGTCCCGCCCCAGTCTGGTGTCGCGCGCGCGGTACACTTCGCCCATGCCACCGGCGCCAATCGCCCCGACGATTTCATACGGCCCTAGTTTTGCACCTTGGGAAAGAGGCATTCAATGCCGGTCATTATAGCCTTGGAAAAGCTCCACAAGATACCCGTTAAACCTTGGACAGGACCCATTCTTACACAAGGAAATGAATCGACGAGCACACCTTCATCCGCCGATGCGTCAGATAGGCATGGCGAAGAAAAAGCAAATCCTGGTGCCGGGGGCCCGGTTTGCACCGTTCGCGCCACGAAATTCTCACTCCCAATTGCGGCATGACATACATTTGGGCAGCCATGTACTAGTTCTCTGTTCCGCAGCCAATAGCGCTCTTTGCGCATGGACATATTGGTCCTAACAGAGACGGGCGCTTACGTCGCCGTCTCCGATAGTTCCCAACCGCTCGTAGCGAGCGAGCCCGTAACATCCGCTCGGGACAAAGGACTGAAACCTAAAGTGAGCCCTCTAATTTATTCTCCTCCGGCGACCAGGATGAGCTCGCCACTGATCCAGCGGGAGTCGTCTGACGCCAAGAATACGGCCGGCAGAGCCACATCGTCGGGCTCTCCCATTCGACCCAATGGAGTGAGCTCTACGTAATGTTTTTGCATGGGACTGTCAGCGAGTCCACCTGAGATAAATCCTTCTGTGGTGATCACGCCGGGATTGAGCGAGTTGACCCGGATCTTGCGCGGCCCAAGCTCTTTGGACAGCACTTTTGTGACTGCGTCTACAGCAGCCTTACTAGCTGAAGAAATAACTGATTTTGCGGGCGCAACTGAGTTCACGCGAGACCCGATGTTAATGATGCTGCCGCCTTCGGCCGGAAAGAGAGGGAGCGCAGCCTTTGTAGTCAGGAGCAATCCCAAAACATTGAGGTTATGTTCGCGATGATACTTCTCAGCAGTCACCTCTTCGAGTGGTCCGAAGGCGTAGATGCCTGCGTTGTTCACAAGAATGTCCACCCTGCCGTAGGTCTCTTTCGTCCTCGCAAATAGATCAGCTATCTCTGTCTCATTCGATACGTCGGCGCCGATCGCGACCGCGTTGCCACCCGCTGCGATGATTTCTGAAACTACCTTATCCGCACCACCTTTGCTGGTGTAATAGTTCACTACGTGAGAGACAGGCCGGGCTGACTGGGATGACGGAGAGGCTCGCAGTACCGATGAAGCCCCGGATTTTTGATCACGATCGTCAGACAACATTGTCGCCTCTCCAGTTACGGTGAGAGGCCGATGCGCCGGATCAGCTCCTGAAATCTGGAATTCGAGCGCAATGGGTCGAACCCGGGATCAAGCTGTAGATAAAGCAGGGTGCTTGAACGTTCTCCGTAAGCTCGGTATAACCAGTCAATGGCGGAGCCGTAGTCATGCAGGTCCATATATGCCCAAACGAATCTGATAGCAGGTACCCGGTTTCGTTCGGACTTCCCTTGCAAGCGTTGTAAATTTGTGCGAGCCATGAGCTGTTGAGCTGCGCTAAGCCCCAGACTCGCTCTTGCTCGAGACAGTCTGTCGGAATATTTTATTTCGCCTTGAAGCACAAAAGTCTCGAGCCACTCATCGAACGCTTCCTCGTGCATTCCTTTTGCCTCGTAAGCGCGCGCCAGCACTTCGCGGGCGAGTACAAACTTAGGTTCCAGCTCCAATAACTTGCGGGAGACCTCGATAGAGTGATCGTAGTCGCGTGTAAAAAAGAGAGCCAAAGCCCGCTGCTCGTTAATGACGAAGGATAGTGGGTCGAGTTCAATCGCCCTAGACAGCTGTGAAAATGACTCGGCCGTCCGACCCGTAATCAGGAGGTGATTGGAAATGTGCAACCGAGCCCAGGCATCGCCAGGGTCGAGCTGGACAGCGCGTTCGTATTCCCGCGCCGCAGCGAGCCAGTTCCAGTCGTAGAAATCATAGGCGGCGCCCAGGGAGGAATGGGCTAGAGCAGAATTCGGGTCAATCTCAAGCGCCTTGCTCGCGGCCGCTTTGGCTTTGGGAAAAGCCATTTGCGGTGGCCAGTATTCAAAAACTCCGAGGAGTAGGTAGGCGTCGGCTAGGCCGGCATCTGCGGCGGCATAATCGGAATCAGCGTGCACGGCTTGCTCAAGGTATCCAATACTCTTCTCAAGTCCATCCTCGGTCATTTGGTTGGAGTAAAAGCGACCCTGCAGGTACGAGTAATACGCTTCGGGGATGACCAACTTGACGCTCTTGCTGGACCGCTGCTGTTGCGGAGTTAATTGGAGGTTGATTCTCTGGGCGATCTGGCCCGCGACGTCTGCCTGCAAGGCCAAAATGTTCACAATGTCTCGTTCGAAGCTATCGGCCCAGAGGTGCGTCTGGTCGCCGCACTGGATTAACTGTGCGGTCATGCGTGCACGGTTGTCGGCACGGCGCACGCTGCCTTCCAAAATATAGTCCACGCCTAACTCATGGCAGATCTGCGGCGTGCTTTTCTTTACGCTCTTGTACAGCATGGAAGAGGTGCGAGCAATTACGCCGAGACGCTCGGGGTCAAGCTTGCCGAGCTGTGTGATCATTTCCTCCGTCATGCCATCGCTGAAGTACTCTTGACTCGGGTCGCCGCTCAGATTCACAAATGGCAGAACGGCCAGCTGGATTTTCCGAGGCGCCTGCTCTTTTTGGTGCCATGTGCTCTTCCGGATGAAATACCTCCCGAATGAACCGAGCACAACTATGGCAAGTAGTGCGCCAGCGATCGGTCGCCACATGTGCAGAAGTCCAGAGGTCGCGCTAGCTTCCTTGGGCTCGGGAACAGTCTCTAAGTGAGGTTGGTGCTCGCTGTACCATGTGTCCAGCTCGGATTTGTAGGCGTAGATTGAACCTTGCTTATCGATTTGGAGACGATGAACGGCATCCCGGCGCCCTTTTCCCACCGCTGCGCAGTTCGCACCTCACGCCTTAAATAGGCAGCAATTTCCTTCCAAGAGTCGAGACGATCCTCGGCGAGCGACTGACCCAGCTTAGAGGCAGGGGGCACTTCCTTTTTGTCCAAGGCGCGATCTCCGAAATTATTATACGCTTTTGCAATTAACTCCCAATAAAGCTGCGGTGACCCGCAAAAAACCTAACGCCGACACCATTGTTTTCCACAAAAGTAAGGATGGAAACACTACAGCTGACCTGAGAAGTGGTTGTAAGTGACAATTAGGCGCGACATCTTATGACTTGCGAGAATGTCGCACCTTGTCGCTTGCTGCACAATTGCATTCCGTATACATTTCGGCGGTTAGCTCAATTTCTTGAGAACAGCTCACCACTGAAGGAGAAACTGTGAAGCCCAAGACTTTAGGAAGTTTCATTTTAGGTGTCCTTTGTGTCGCGCAGGCTTTAGTCCAAACCTTGTACGCGCAAGAAGCGGTGCCTACCTTTAAGAGCCCCTTGCAAGTGGCCACTTTACATTGGTATGACGCGAACCAGACGACGCAATTCTCCGTGGGAGGGTTTCCCGTTGGTGTAGTTTTTGACGGAGAAAACCTGTGGATCGCCAGTGTCGCAGGCAACACAGTAACGAAGCTGCGCCCAAGTGACGGGACGATCCTCGGTTCGTTTCCTGTACCCGGAGCATATGCATTGGCCTTTGATGGCGCTAATATTTGGGCGACGAATTGCACCGGGAACACAGTAACTAAGGTGCGCCCAAGTGACGGCACGATCCTCGGAACCTTTCCCGTTGGAAGCTGTAATACAGCTCTCGTGTTTGATGGGACTAATATCTGGGTGGGGGCACACAACATTGTCAAGTTGCGGGCAAGCGATGGAGCAATTCTCGGCAGCTTCGACGTCGGAAATACCGGCACAAATCCATCCCAGGGCATGGCTTTTGATGGAAGCAACGTTTGGGTGTCAAACACTGGCACAAACGGCGCCCCGGGACAGTCCGTAACCAAGTTGCGGGCTAGTGACGGCCATATTCTGGGCACCTTTAAGGTGGGAAGCGTGCCAGAAGCGATGGCATTTGACGGAGCGCACATTTGGGTATCGAACAATGGAAGCGGCACCGTAACCGAGCTTCGCGTCTCGGATGATGCGGTCGTCGGCACGTTCGCCGTGGGGAAATTGCCGAACGGCATAGCATTTGATGGTGCGAACATTTGGGTCGCAAATGCCGGCAGTAACACGGTGACAAAGTTGCGAGTTAGCGAAGCGGGGAACGAGCCACGATTGGAAACGTTCCCGGTAGGAAGCTTCCCCGTCAATGGCGTGGCTTTTGACGGAGCTAACATCTGGGTGACGAACGGCGTCAGCAACACGATCTCGAAACTCTAAGCCTGGTGAACTTTGCGGACGCAGTATTCCTCGCTCGTGGCAGGAGTTTGTTCCACCAAACGCGGTGTGGTGGTCAGTCCATCGTAGTTTGGACGATCCAACGTCGGACGACGAGGGTTCCAGCTGATGGGGAAACTGCGCTAGAACGGTGTGAAGAAGGAACGCGGGCCGGGTGACTGGAAGTCCAAAATTGAAATCCAGGCTTAAGGGAAAACGATGAATTTCAAACGCGATTCAATTTGCATAGGGCTCATGGGATGCATGTTGCTCGTCCCGATAAAAGATGCCGCCACCTACCCGCTGCCAGCCATTCCATCGAATCTAAGCTCTGTTAAACAACAAGTGGAGCAGATTGGCGTTGGCGCGGTGGTGAAGCTAAAGCTGGCCGGGGGTGAGAAGGTACGCGGTAATATCCAGGCGATCGATGATCAGGGTTTCGTTCTGGAGAGCGGACGGCTACCTTCACAACGTCGAATTACCTACGACCAGGTAGTGCGAGTGACGTTGGCGAGCCTCGTTTATCGTGCTACTGGCGTACCCGATCCAATCGCAGCCAGCCGAGTTGTGGCAGGCCTCGGCGCCGGTCATCACATCGTGGTCAAGACTACCGAGGGCAAGGAGTACCACGGAAACATCCAAGTGATTGGCGAAGACTACTTCGTCATGGTGCCGGACCACCAGACTGCCTCGGTCCAAATTGCCTATACGCAGGTCCATTATGTCGAACAGAATCTCAGCAAAGGCGCCAAAATAGCTATTGTGGTGGCTGTCGTCCTCGCCGTGGCCGTCGTTGTTACAGTAGTTGTAGTTAAGGTGGGCTGTAAAGGTTACTGCTGATAGAGTTTGACTCGGTTAATAAGTTAACGCTGGTGCCGGAGGGCGATAAATCGTCCTATGGCGGGGAGGCCAGAACATCGACCTCTGGCAGGAGGATGCGACGGCTCCAATTAGTAAGCGGGGAATCGAGTTCTAGCCGGTGTCGAGATAAAGAGCGAATTCAGCGAATGGCTACAGCGCTAGCGTTAATCGGGACTTAGTACCGAAACTGCAATAGCTAACGGCACCTTCTCTTTCTCGGCCACCAGCACCTCCGTTACTTGATTCAGCTTCATCGGAGTGAGGGATGCCCATGGATCGTGATTTGGTTATCGCTCCAGTTATTGTTCTGATAATTGCGCTGCTTGTTTTAGGATTCTGCTTTCATCGCATGCGTATGCTTGGCATCAAGGGCTACCCAAAATGGCGCCGCATCAGTGAGCGCATTGTTCTGTCATTTGTTGCGCTCGTTGCATTGGTTGCTGGAGCAGGCGCCACATACAACGCGGTTGCCACACACGATTTCCGCGCACGTCACTCCGCTCCGGGAAGTCTTTACTTCATTAACGGCCACAAAATGCACCTGCATTGCAGTGGTGAAGGCTCGCCCACAATAGTTCTTGACGCCGGCCTGGGGAATGATTCGCTGATCTGGGCTAAGGTTCAACCTGAACTGTCGAAAACAACTCGCGTATGCTCATATGACCGCGCCGGATTCGGCTGGAGCGATCCGCAACCTGGTCCGCGTCATGCTGACCGGATTGTCCAGGAATTGCATCGGCTTTTGACAGCGGCAGGAATTTCGGGATCTACCATCCTGATGGGGCATTCGATTGCCGGTCTATATATCCGTGCTTACGCGGCCCGCTACCTGCATAACCTGTCCGGGTTGGTGTTCGTCGATGGTTCCACGCCTCTACAGGTGGACCGCTTTCCTAACGAGCTGAGAGAAGAAGACAAGAATACAGAGCAGAGGCTAACGAAACTCAAATGGCTTGAGATTTTGGGCATAGCTCGTGCAATGAGGCGATGTAGGCATTTTGACGGCTTTGACGAATTTACGGGGAAGATGATCGCAGAAAATCAGTGCCGTGCTTCACAATTAACAGCATTCGGGAAGGAGTATAAAAGCCTCAGGCAATCGGGCGATGAAACGGTAAGAACTGGTCCGTTCGGTGATCTTCCGGTTCTGATCTTCTCCCAGGATCCTCAGCCCTCTGCGCCATCTCAATCGCCCACGCAAGCGGAAATCGAGTTCAGTAAAATTTGGAATCAAATGCAAGAAGATCTCAAGCATCTGTCGACGCACAGCCGAAGGATTATCGCAAAAGGAAGCAGCCATTACATACAGGTTGACCGGCCCGATTTGCTGAATTCTAAAGTAACAGACTTCATTCAACAGATTCGGGGCAGGGTATCGCAGCCAACGGACTACGGTTCGACTAAAACCGAATAAGCTAGATTTTTGCAAGTCCATCTGATTGCGTCGGGAGTTGGCCGTCGGAACCCTGCGCCCTGATGGCAAATTCGTGTCGAGGACAGGGGAAGCGTAAGATGCGCGGGTTAGGAGTCCACATCGGAAATTCCGGCTCAAGCGGACGTCGCAGGCGCTCCTTCAGGGCCACCCTAATTGTTGTTCTGTGTGGTCTTTGCGCGTTCGCTTACGGCTGCGCACGGCGGCCAAACATCAAATCTCCCGCGAACACGGTGTCCGCACGGATCCAGAACATCGCACCGGAGGAAATGTGGAAGCGGGTCACACAATGTGTGCTTCCCACATATTCCGAGCTTGCCTTCAACTCTCACATAACGGGCGCAGTAGACATTGGCCTCGGCATTTCGCCGGACGGTGAGGTAGGCATCCATTCTCGCGTGCTCGATGGCCCAGCCTTGTTGGTCTCGTCCGCGATGAATGCAATCAATCAGTGGAAATTCCGGCCAAACGTAGTGCGAGGCGAGGTGACTTGGTCTCGCGTACGCGCGTTGGTACGTTTCAATGCTGATGGGACTACCGCGGTCGATTTTGCCCCAGCAATACTGCCAGATGATTTTGGCGACCCAGGCACGCCAAGGTCATCCGCATCAGAGTTTCCGAGACCGGGGACTGCACCTACATGTACAGTAGCCACCCAGCAGTCTCCCATCGTTAAAACGGGGAATGATGTCAGCGCCTTCATGCAGGAGTATTACCTTCGGCCTCAACCACAGCTCATTGCAGGCTTCATAGATACACTGCATCCCACTGGGTATCTTGAGAAGGAAACTGCTATACCACCTCTGGTAGCATTTTTCAGCGAAGTATTCGCCGCTAACCCGGAGAGGCTCTCTCAATGGCAAGTCCGCATCCAGAAACAGGACGAGCAAACGCAAGCCGCACTCGAACGGGCTGTGTCTCTGAGCAAGGCAGGAGGGGTACTCAAGCTTGAGGGTCATTCGGCACAACTAAACGATATGTATTGGGGAGCTTTCTTTGCCAGCGGAAACCCTGACTATTTAAGGAGGCTGGTTGATCAATTGCATTACGTCGATGAGCGAAACGATTTCTCCCGCTTCATGACAGGTGTGTCAGCAGAGTGGTCCTTAGCAAGCAATGCGCAATCCCACATCCTAGTTCGTTCAACACTAGAGACAGCGAAAATCAACTCCGACAGGCGTACTCAAGAGCTCATTAGTGAATTACTCGCGCAAGGTCCGGTGCGTGTAAAGCAGGAAGCGAGCGAAATCATTAGAAAGCAAAGGGAAGCTGGAAAGTGGAGATAGGTTATACAAGTTCACCACTAAGAGTGGCGCGGACCTGGGTGCGTGACCCGCGCTTCGCAACCGGCTTCTCCAGTTTTTGGGCAGTTGACCGCAAAATGGGTTCATCGCCTTGTGAACTCAGGCGAGCCTCAAAACAGGGCTAAACGAATAGTTATGATGGTGAGTCGATGGAGTGAAGTGTCTCGACGTGGTTGTGATAGCGTCCTCAGCCAAGACTGGATTTATAGTGGTTGACTAAGGTTTAGAAGCTAGATTCTCGAAGTGTGAAGATGAAGGTGCCGCGATGAAACGATTCATCCTTCTGCCAGGTCTGCTTTTCGCGTCTGGAATTTGCTCGCCTGCACAGGAAAACACGATTGCTCCGGGAGAAAACCTGGTGGTGGAGAGCGTTCCTGGGATTCCGGCATCGCTTGCGGAAGCAATCGCGCGCTACACGGAGAATCGCGACGCCTTTCAAACAGACTGGGACCCCGAGCGGCGCGAAATGGTAATCGGGACGCGGTTCGGAAACACTTACCAAGCACACCTCGTGAGAATGCCAGGAGGCGCACGGCAACAACTGACATTTTTCACGGAACCCGTTTATGGCGCTTCCTTTCATCCTAAAGGCGGCGACTACCTGATATTTCAGAAAGACGTAGGGGGCGGCGAATGGTTTCAATACTTTCGTTATGACCCGGCGACCGGCGAGAGCACACTGCTGACAGACGGAAAATCACGAAACACCTCGGGGCGCTGGTCTTCGGGCGGAGATCTCATCGCGTACGCTTCGACACGCCGCAACGGCCAGGACACGGATCTGTGGGAAATGAACCCTGCGGATCCGAAGACGGATCGCCTGCTGACGCAATTGAGCGGCGGCGGCTGGGAACCGCAGGACTGGTCTCCCGATGACAAGAAAATCCTCCTCATGGAGGGTATTTCCGTCAACGAAACGTATTTGTGGCTGGTGGACACGGTCACCGGAGAAAAAACGGAATTGACGCCACGAAAGACCGACGAGCAGGTCGCGTATGCCAGCGCGCACTTCAGCAAGGACGGAAAGGGTGTTTACGTCACAACGGATAAAGACTCGGAGTTTCAGCGGCTAGCATACATCGACTTGGCCACGAGGAAGATGAAAATCGTAACGCCAGGTCTCTCCTGGGACATGGACGAGGTCCAGCAATCATGGGATGGCAAGTGGATCGCGTATCTAAGCAATGAGGACGGGCTGAGCAAACTACACTTGCTCGACGCAGCCACGGGCAAGGAACCTCCGGTTCCGAAGCTGCCCGTCGGATTGATGAGTGGTCTGATCTGGCACAGAAACAATCGGGACCTCGGCTTTGGCTTGCTGACCGGAAGTGCTCCCGGCGATTGTTATTCGCTGGATGTGGCCACGGGAAAAGTGCAGCGCTGGACGACCAGCGAGACAGCCGTAAACCTTTCGAGACTTCACGACGCTGAACTGGTCCGGTGGAAGACGTTTGACGGAAGGAGCATTTCAGGATTCCTGTACCGTCCTCCAGCGAAGTTCACGGGCAGCCGACCGGTCCTGATCGAAATTCACGGGGGACCGGAGGGGCAGGCGCGGCCAGGGTTCCTCGATTCCGAGAATTACTACCTGAATGAACTTGGGATCGCCATAATTCAGCCTAATGTGCGGGGCTCGACCGGATACGGCAAGGCATTCACCAAGCTCGACAACGGATTCCTTCGCGAGGGTAGCTATAAGGACATCAACTCCCTACTCGACTGGATTGCCGCGCAGCCAGATCTGGACGCAAGTCGTGTCGCAGTGACCGGCGGAAGCTACGGTGGGCATATGACGCTAGCGGTTTCTACGTTTTACAGCGACCGCATCCGGTGCTCGATCGACGTCGTGGGGCCGTCGAATTTGGTGACGCTACTGGAAAACACTGAGGCCTACAGGCGTGATTTGCGCCGCGTGGAGTACGGCGACGAGCGCGATCCAAAGATGCGGGAGTTTCTGGAAAAAATCGCGCCGATGAACAACATCGAAAAGATAAACAAACCCACGTTCGTGGTTGCGGGGAAAAACGACCCGCGCGTGCCGGTCAGTGAAAGCGACCAGATCGTCACGGCATTGAAGAGACGAGGAACGCCGGTGTGGTACTTGATGGCGAAAGACGAGGGCCACGGGTTCCAGAAAAAAGCCAACCGGGACTTTCAATTTTATGCAACGGTGGAGTTCTTACAGGAATACCTCTTGAAGTAGTTTGAGAAATTGATAGCGCCTAGCAACACGCCTAAGTCAGATCGTAGCTGCTTTCCTGCCGGAAACTCGTGTAGTTTTTCGGAAGGTAAAACCTGAATCCTGCACCCACTGGATGGACTGAAGCATAAATGGCCTAGCACAAAATCTCCGTCTCCCTGAACATTTCTCTTGTCGTTCCTGATAAAGGGAGAAGTCAAGAAAAAACACATCTCCTTTGGCTGGAATTTTTCTTGCTTCTCAGCCCACTCGATTGCCCGCTTGGTTCAGGCGATTGCTGGCGGTCAAAGGTCGTTGAGCATCATGGCTGCAATCGGAGAACGGGAGCGTGAACTCCGTGACATCACCGACAAACTACTGGAACCGCGTCCCGGATCATTGCGCTCCACTCTCGATGAGTTGCGAACCTTCGCTGTATCGCGACTCACAAACATCCGCAACTTAATCGCGCATCCAGAGAGTGTTGACCAAGCTCGGGCTGCCCTCGCTAAACACTTCGGCGCGTTCACGCTCGAGCCTGTCACACAGGCTGGGAAAACGATATATCTTGCTCACGGCAACGTAGATTTCTTTGGGGATGAAGCGATGGCGCGAACGGGTGTGCCGGGGGCCCGGTTTGCACCGTTCGCGCCACGAAATTCTCACTCCCAATTGCGGCATGACATACATTTTGGCGCCATGTACGAGTTCTCTGTTCCGCAGCCAATAGCGCCCTTTGCGTATGGACATATTGGTCCTAACAGCGACGGGCGCATACGTCGCCGTCTCCGATAGTTCCCAAGCTTCGGACGTGGGTTCGATCCGCATTGCCTGTGGCAGCTTTCTCTTTATTTTCAGTCCGTTACGAAATTCATGAAGGGCATTAAGGGGGCACTTAGGCCACTGCAAACTCAATCGCGTGGAATCCAGTTGTCCGGTGAGGGCCGTATCCTCGCGATGCCCATCTGGATTACTTCCGGATCGCCGACCACTCGGCCACAACCTTATCTGCGCACCTTCACCTTCCACAACGCCATTACTGGGAGTCATCAGGTAGACATTCTGAAGGGATATTTGTGGGCAGAAACCTTGGGCAATTCGCGGGGAAAATCGATAGCGGGCCGGCGGTACAATCCCTGTGGGTTCTCGCTCGGTAGACCTCTGCGTATTCCGGCACCAGTTTGGGCCTTGCCGCGAGGGCTCATCTCTTCTTCAACTCCGCCGTCCAGTTCGTAATCACATCTAAGGGCAACGTATATCCGGGGCCAGGCTACCGATAAATCGCTGTCCGCCTTTGGGGTCGATAATCAAACAATTCATTCAAGGTCGAGGGAGGAACGGGGAAAGAAAAAGGGGGCGCACCCTTGCTACTCTGATTCTTCCCACGGACTCCTGCACCGTCGCTTCCACCAGCATTCCTTCGTCGTTGACGAAATAGGGCTCCTTTCCATCCGGTCCCCACAAGCTCGCGGGAATGGCCCCGTTGCCCGCAGGTAGCATCATTTGTTCGGCTTCGCAGGCCAGTTGAGGAGGATGGACATGGGGTGAGTGTCGGCCTGGTTGACTGGCGAATTGATCAGAAAGCGCTGCCCATCGCGGCTCACGTCATAAACAAACAAGTCATACACTAAGACCGGCTGACGGGGAGTG
>Ga0185299_10006921_pt1 | contig 11860 bp, 13 predicted proteins | sample PaiPotPPA55metaG_FD_128002 | JGI IMG/M metagenome (GOLD analysis project Ga0185299, IMG submission 128002) | Iron sulfur acid spring bacterial and archeal communities from Banff, Canada, to study Microbial Dark Matter (Phase II) - Paint Pots PPA... ...
CCCTCGGGAATCAAGCCCCGATCTTCGGCCCAAGCAAACATTTTCGAGACAACGGCCAGGAACCGATTCGCGGCGAATGGCGCGGCGGATGCTGCGGTGTGCATCGATGCGACTTGCGCCCGCGTGAGCGCTTCGGCTTTCAATGAACCGTGCGAAGCACGCAGCCGTTCAAGCCCCGCCGTGTAGGATTTCGCCGTCTTCGCCTTGCACTTGGCGGTTACATGCCCTGCCACGAACGCATCGATCAGGCCGGAAACAGACAGAGAGGCTCGCCGGCTCGATTTTTCAGCTTGCGGGTCCGATCCTAGCCTGGCGCGAGCCAGGGCCGTCAGCGCCGCTGCCCTACCCTGCTCGACGGTCATTGCGCCATACCTGCCCAGCGCCAAACGCTTCTTGTGAACCTGACGGCCGCCGCTTCCAGGCCGGTATTCGAGCACGAACGTTTTTGCGCCGCTCGGCATGACGCGACAGCCGAAGCCTTTCACGTCAGAGTCGAATGCGATGAACGGCTTGACCCGCTCCCGCAACGCATCGACCGATCGTTTCGTAAGCTTAACCATGTGCTGCCCCTTGTCGCCACCGATGTCGCCACGGGAAATCAACGAATTAATGATCACAAGAAACAATATGCTTGCAAATCGGCAGGAAATCAAGTACAAATGAACGGTCTTAGATGCAAAAGAAGGTTGTGGAAATGATGACCGTGAGATTTGTAATCAGTAGGCCGCGGGTTCGACTCCTGCAACCGGCACCAACAATAACCATGTCCGTAACTCGGGCGGCGCGAGGCATTAGGAGGGCAGCATCCGATCCAAATACCACGCTTAATCCGTGAACGGATGGAATTAAGGGTTTTGTTGATGTTCGGCCCATTCCCGGCGCCGTGGACGCATCTCAGCGACAGGCTCACTCGGGAGCTCGCCATTTTGCGATCCTTGCTAAGACTACGGCGCACCCGCCGGGAAAAACCAGACGGTTGATAGGCGTGGCCAAAGCAAAAGTGGCCGCCCTCGCGGCCAGGGATAGGGGTAAGCGCATAACCACGCAAAGGCCAGACGGACCGGCGCCACTTGCGGCCGCCGGCTCAAAGCGCCGGTCGAAGGAAGCCCAGCGCGAGCTTTGATCGGCTGCGACGGGGCCGAGCGGGCCGCCCGGCCCCGGCCTCAAGGCGCGACGCTGCACCGCGCCGAGCCCTTATCGGGACAGCCATATCGCCAGCCCGAGCGCAAAGGCGCACGGAATGCCAAGGATCAAAACCGGAACGTCATTCCGGCCTGCCCCGGTCGGCGATCAGCGCGCGTGGCACCGTAATCACGGCTTCCTGGATGAGCTGTTCGAGATGCCGCAGGGCACCAAGTGTGGACCCCGCGTGGATCGTCCCAATCCCACCTGGATGACCGTGCCCCAGGCTTTCAGAAGATCAAGCGCTTCCGGCCCGCGCACTTCGCCGATCGGGATGCGGTCCGGGCGCAGGCGCAAAGAGGAGCGGACGAGATCGGAAAGCGACACGACCCCGTCCTTTGTGCGTAGGGCGACGAGGTTCGGCGCCTGGCATTGAAGTTCGCGCGTATCCTCGATCAGCACAACGCGGTCAAAGGTCTTTGCCACCTCGGCGAGCAGGGCATTGACGAGTGTGGTCTTGCCGGTCGAGGTCCCGCCGGCGACAAGCACATTGCGGCGTTTTTCGACGGCGAGCCGCAAGACTGTCGCCCTGTTCGGGCTGCATAGTGCCGGCGGCGACGTAATCGTCCAGCGTGAAGATGGCGACCGTCGGCTTGCGGATGGCGAACGCGGGCGCGACGATCGGCGGCAGCAAGCCTTCGAAACGCTCGCCTGTTTCGGGCAGTTCAGCGGAGACGCGTGGGTTGGGATGGACCTCCACTCCGACATGATGCGCGACAAGGCGGATAATCCGTTCGCCGTCGGCTGGAGCCAGCCATTCGCCGGTGTCCGCCAGCCCATCGGTCAGCCGGTCTATCCAGATTCTACAATCGGGATTGAGCATGACCTCGATGACGCCAGGGTCTTCGAGCCATGCCGCGATCGCCGGCCCCAACGCGGTGCGCAACATGCGCGCGCCGCGTGAAACCGCTTCCGATCGGAGAGTTGATGCGCCCATGACTGCCCGCGCGCGTCACGGGTACGAGATGCAGCCCATGAACGAGGAACATTAGAAGGGGCAGGAACACAGGCTATGCAACAAGCTTGAGAGGGTCGTAGTGCTCTGGCGTGGAAAGACAGGTGATCGGCGAACGTGTCAGCCCTGGGGGCTCTAGCTGTCGTTTCCAAGGAGGTTGTCCTTATTCAAGCGGGTGATGGGAGGTTTTCCTTTGAGCGCCGAGTGGGGTCTGTTTGCGGTTGTACTCGCAGAGCCATGTTGGCATCGCGGCGGCGCGCTCAGCGGAGCTTTCGGAGGGGGCGGCATAGGCCCACTCGCGCAGCGAGGTCTGGATGAAGCGCTCGGCCTTGCCGTTGGTGCGCGGCGTGCTTTCTTTCTTCTCGTTGGGCAGAAGCTCGGTATAGGCCGGCCGGGAGTGGTCGTCGATGGCCACGTGGAGGTGCTCCCATCCTGTGCCATGCTTGTTGCTCTGGCCTTTTCTGTCGCCGGTGATGCGATGTCCGATTCCGTTGATGCGGCCGAGCTTCTTGATGTCGATATGGATGAGTTCGCCGGGGTGCTCCCGCTCGTAGCGGATGACGGGCGGCCGCGGATCGAGGGCGGCAAGCCTCGCAAGGCCGCGGCGGCGCAGGACGAGGCCAACCGTGGAGGAAGGCCGTCCGAGACGCCGTGCGATGGCCGGCCCGGAGAGACGCTGCCGGCGCAGTGCCTCGATCTCGGCTTGAACTTCGAGACCGAGACGGCGCGGGCTCTTATGCGGCCGCGAGCTGTGATCACAAAGGCTTCGCCCTCGGCAGCGTGCCGATCTCGCCAATTGCGCACGGTCTTCGGATCGACCCCGAACGCCGCCGCACAGAAGAAACGCTCCAGCCAGCGGAAAGCCGTTCAATCATCAGCATTCGACTATGCCTCGTCGTTCTGGCATTCTGATGCACGTCCATCCGGGGCTCCAAGGTTAGAGTTGAAGGTGTGACAACCACAGCTTCTCAGCTCAGCCCCGGACGGACAACCTCCATAGCAATGACATCTAGCCTGCATGGCAATTTAACCAGCGCTTCGATTGGCCAAAGCGGGGGTGATCACATTCAAATGTTCCGTTCATACCGGCCGTCCGTACTTTGAGTATGAAGAGAACTCCCTCTTGCCGACTAGCGCATCTGCTGTTTTATAGTCAGCCCGGCAATGGAGAGGCCCGATAGACGGCACTTTCCGTTAGTGCCGTCGAGATGGGCCCGGCCGAGCGCCATGCCGCAGCATAGTTGAGTTGAAATCGGACTTAAATTGGCCGGAGACATAATTTTCAAGTTGTCGCATGATGCACGAGAGCTTTTTGACATCGTCTGTCGCTTGCCAATGGGCTGAATCGCGGCGAAAAGTCCAACCCCAGCTCTTCATGGCCTCGCCTTTTCGGATATCAAGGATTATTGGAAGGCGGCAGGTTAGCTTAGCCCGGCGGCAAGTATTTATCCATAATTATATGGATCATATGTATGGTAGGTGTGCAAAAAGAACTTTCTTACTGGTGTAGAATACCCCCACGCCGGGTCCATATGGTTGAGGTCCCCGTCGCGCCAAATTTGCATGTTTTGGGACGGCGCCTAGGCCTTGAACTTACTTGAACGTGAAAAACCGCCGTGAATTCATTGCCGCCGCCGGAACTGTCGCCGCGGTAGCTTCGGCGTCACAGGCCTTTGCTCAGGCGGGCGAAGAGCCGATGCATCCGCCGAAATAGCCGAAATACAAGGCCCTCGAGGAAACCGCCGCGCAGCGTGTCGCGACGGGCAACGATTGTCTCCGGCATTGCCGCGGCATGTATAAAATGAAGGACACGAGCATGTCGGGTTGCGCCGATACGGCCTTCCAGCTCGTTGCCGCCTGCAGCGCGCTGGCGGCGCTGGCAGCGGTTAATTCGGAGCATACCGGCCAATTTGGCCAAGGCGGTCGAAATGGTTTGCAAGGAATGCCAAACGGAATGCGACAAGTATCCCAAGGTTGCTGAGTGCAAAGCCTGCGGCGACTCGTGCAAGACCTGCGCCGAGGAATTCCGTAAGGCTGCTGCCTAAGACCCACTATCGGTGAAGGATGAGTGTGATTCTCGTGTCCGTGGCCAAGCGCGATGGTCGTGCGCATTCGTTCCACGGCGGCAACAGCAATTTGGGTTGCACATAGCAGGAGGCGAGGCGTCGAGACGACGGTTGATCAGACTAGGATGCGCGGATTGGTTAACGCAAGACCGCTTATTCGTTTCGGGCCTGCTCTGTCTCAAGCGGATCATCGCGCGCCTTTGCGTCAAATTGGCCCGCCCGGTCCGGTCTCAAATAATTTTCGCATATTTTCGCCCGAGTCTGTCGGATTGCGGCCGGTGCCGCGTTTCAGTTCTGGCGGTGGCGTCTGGACGCTCGGCAGAGCGGATAGCCGGGGAGTTGGAATTCTTCGGCTGAGGGTGCTCGGCCGCCCCTCCGGACGAGCACAGCCGAAGTCCTCCCCGGCTGGCTGGGCGGCGGGGCGGGAAACGCTCGCCGCCCAGCTGCCACTCCATCGGCGATGCCCGGGGCAAGTAGGCGGGTCTTTCCTATCACCTCTTCATGCGCCACAGTCATGAATGGCGCAGGTTCCTAACGAGCCGGCTCCCAGGACGCCCCGATCGATCGCGGGGAACCGCGTGCTTCGCCGCGCGGAACTCGAGCCCCTTCTCCACAAAACCGCGATCAAGCTCGCCATCGGCGCCACCGAAGCGGTGGCTCAAGAGAACCAGCGGAAAACCGCGGCGCGGGACTTGCGTTCCTCATGCCGTCGCCATCTCCTACGCTTCGCCCCGCCGTGCGGCCTGTGGGGGATACGCCCGCCAGGTCTCGCAATTCCAAGAGCTGGCGAGGCATAATGGCTCCATTCCGGAGCTGTTTTGGAGTTCTGTTCATGCTGGTTAACATGTCCATCAAGAATGCGCCGGATGTCATTGTCGCAAGCTTGCGAGAGCTCGCCCGTCCCGATGCTCGCGCAATGATCGCGGCGGCCCTTCTCCGCTCGCGTGAAGGAACAGAGGTTCGCCATTGGTGTGCGTTTGGGGGCCGTGGCATAATGCCAACCATTTTACGTATCCGGGGCTTCCGGTTATATTTTTGCAGCCATGAACCAAACGAACCGCCTCATGTCCATGTGGATCGGGGCATCGCTTCGGCCAAATTTTGGCTCGAGAATATCGCCCTGGCGTGCAACGCCGGATTCTCGGCCAAGAAGCTCGGCGAGGTTCAACGTCTGGTGCAGGAGCACCAGGCACAGCTCTTGGAGGCATGGCATGTCTTCTTTGGCACCCGCCACTGATCTTCGCGTCAAGGAAGTTTCTGCCGGCGAAGACCGCCTGACCGTGGAATTGATGGATGGAAGATCGATCTCCGTGCCCTTGGCCTGGTATCCGCGCCTTGCCAAGGCGACCCCGGCTCAGCTCTCCCGCTGGGAAGTCGCGGGCGGCGGCTTCGGCATCCATTGGCCGGGGATCGACGAGGATTTGAGCACGGACGGGCTGCTGCGGGGCGCTCGCGCCCCTGGCATGACATGACGGCCGGTCACTCAAGGTGCCGGCTTTGTCGCGGAGCAGCGACTGCGTGGCGCGGGACTTGCTCTCATCATCCGCCGCGACCTCCGCCGCCGCCGATTCGTTTCGCCGCGAGGCCGAGAATTTTCGCGCGCGGCGCTTTTTCCACCAGATATAGACTCCGGTGACCGAAAGCATGACGATCACGAGGCCGAGCGCGCAGACGAAGATGCGGTAGGGCAGCAAGCCGTAGACATCGCCGAAATGGAGAGCCCAGAGCCAGCTGGTCACCGTATTGCCGCTATGTTCGCCGGTGGGCAGGTCCAGGTATCGCAAGGCACCGGTATCGCCGTCGAGCAATAGACTCGTGTTCCAGCCGCGCTCCCGGACATCCGCGGCTGCCTTGCACGGCATATGTTATGTATAGACGTCGAACTCCGGGATGTACCCGAGATGTACCCGAGGGCGGCCGGCCGCTTGACGGTGAAACCGTGGATGTCCGCCTGTTCGGCCATCAAGCGCTCGCCGATCGCCTGCACCGCGTCGAGGTTTTGAACTGGTTCATACGCCGTCGGCGAACGCCAATCGATTGTAAGCATGGCGCATCTCTCCTATTCATGAACACTGAGGATAACGAACCATGCTTCAGACACATGACATCACGTCCCTGATTGTGCATCAAGTGATGCTTGACCGCGATCAATGAGCATGCGAGATATTAAGCCGCAGCGGACTAGTGGGGCGCGCCACCGCGAAGAAGATGCGGGTAGCCATGCGTGGTCATCCATTTGGCGCGGGCCAGATGGCTCTCAAAGGCTTGCCGCGCCCGGGCGGGCTCTTGCGACGGATCGATTTGAAGAACGATCCGCGCAACCTCAGCTCAATCGGCCCCTTCGGCATCGGCATCGAGAAGCCGCAGATAGGTGATGAGGTGCTCCTCGTCATAGCCCGTCAGCGTGTCAGCCGACGGGGGAGTGTCGGCAACTATTGGGGTGAGTGAGGGTTTTGGCATCGCGCTTCCGGAATGTTGAAAATTCCGTCGATCGCAGTCTCGCCAGGACGGATGCCTTGATCGTCCATGGCGAGCATTTTTATCGACGCGTGGAAGCGATACTCGATCCTGCTGTGCGCAGGCGCTTCAATGGATTCCACAGCCATTCCGTGCACCGCCAACTTGTGACGTCTCACTTCCGCCGGCGTAATCTGAACCGTTGAACAAACGATATTGTCGGTCGCCCCTTTGGTCACCGACCACGTTTGACCGAAGCCCGTATGGTCGGGATGACGCGTGCGACGTGCTTCGTAGCGAGCACTCGGATGGACCACTTGAGACCCCAGGCTCAGCCCTATTTCGTAATCCGCGCACAGCGTGCTGCGTTCCGCTGTAGAGCTCGTCAACATCACCTCTACCCATTGCTGTTCGAAAGTCGGTTGCGTTTTCTGGACTGCCGTTCGCGCGACCTCTTCATGTCACGTTAGTCTCTCCAAACATGCGCGTCTATCCGCCTTGGATTGCCTCGATTACGATGTTGGTGTGCCGAACCTATACAAGGGTTTCGGTTTTCCCTTCCCGCGTGGGGATGCTCCGGTCGCGGACTGGCGAGGCCGGAACGCGACCAATCCCGACGATCCTGGCGACTGGTCGGCGTGGGCTACGAGATGAACGGAGGACGCCTCCAAGGTGTAGCCCAGGCGCGCAGGCCATTGCAGGCTCCTTCGAGGCGTACTCGCCATGGTTCCGGATTCGATTGTAAAGCCTGCGGAATGACTTGCGGAGCTTTTAAGCCTTTCCTCCGCCCTGACTGATGGCGTCCTGGATAAATTGAATCAAGGCTTTCCCATTGAATGGCTTGTGTAGAAAACCAACGGCCCCGGCAGCCGTGGCACGCCGCCTAACCGATTCATCCGGGAAGGCCGTCATGAAGATCGTAGGGATCCGCAATCCGCGGTTAGCCAAGTCGGCCTGCAACTCGACTCCGCTCATATGTGGCATCTGCACATCCGAAATCAAACATGCGGTTTCGGCCTCGCGATGCGACTGGAGAAATTCCTGCGCGGACGCGAATGTGTACACGTCGAAGCCGAACGACTTCACAAGGTTCTCCGTTGCAGCCCGAACGGCCGCGTCGTCCTCCACGATCGAAATTATCGGACTCTTACTCAACCGACATTCTCCATTACCCGGGCGCGAGGAGCCGATGCGTCGGCTGGGTCCTTCGAACAGCTGTGGAGAATATAGTGTTTCGATCGGCTGCGAACATCATACATAAGTCTTAACTCCACCGCGAAGCCTCGCCTCGCACACCCAACACGTCCGCCATTCGCACCAGCTCGGCCAGCGACTTCGCGCGCATCTTCTTCATGAGGTTGCCTCGGTGGATCTTGACCGTGATCTCGCTGATTCCAATTTTGCCAGCAGCCTGCTTGTTCATGAGCCCATCGGTAATCAAGGCCATGACTTGCCGCTCACGGCGCGTCAATGAATCGAACAGGGCCGTTAGGTCCGCCACCGCCTTCTCGTCATTTCGCCTTTTTCGATCCCGATCGAGCGCCAATGCCACCGCATCGAGGATCTCTTGATCACGAAACGGCTTCGTCAGAAAATCGATCGCTCCCGCCTTCATCGCCCTCACCGACATCGGGATATCGCCATATCCCGTCATGAAGATAACGGGAATCCGGATGCCGGCTTCGGCCAACTCGGTTTGGAGATCGAGGCCGCTCAATCCCGGCATTCTGACATCAAGGACGATACAGCTGACAATATCCGGAAGTTTGCTTTTCAGCATCTCCGACGCCGAGGAAAACACTTCGACATGGTGACCCACCGATCGGAGGAGGCTGCTGAGCGCGTCACGCAAGCTCAGGTCGTCGTCGACAATGAAGACGAGCGAACGATCGGGTGACCCGGAAGGTTGCGATGTGGAGGGACGTTCCGCACCAGCTGACATGTTTTCTATCCCATTGACCGGCCAGTCCAGGCTCCGCGATGCAACTGCCGCACACGACTGCAAAACGGGGAGAGCTGGCCCGCATCGGACTTGGCGGTAAGTCGCTAAATCCATGACGCGACCGAAGACCGGTGATATCAAATGGTCAGCGGTCCGGCAATCGCGACGACATCGCTGCCGAACCGATAGATGGTTTTTCCTCATTGCGATCCTCACGGGCCGATACGAATCTTGCTGTCCTGCGCACAACATGCAGAACGGCAATGACACCAAACGCGTGTGGCGCGCAATTCCCTGCAAGACGCAGCAAATTCCCTGGAGGTGTCCTGTAACTAACTGATTTTGCTGCGTTCTTGCGGGCACTTTTTCGCTTGAACGGCCAGATTTTCGTAAATCAGGGAAGACGGGCCGGACGTGTGTCCTGACGCCGGAAAAAGCAGCGCCGGGCAGGAACTGTGCAAGCCCAAATCTACTGCTCTGAGGTATCAGGGCGTGCATCACTCGCCGTCCATCTTGTCAACAAAGCGTCAAAGGAGCATCTTGATGTTCGCTAACCAAGTCATCTGGGGAACGTTGGCCAACATCGGCCTTTAGTGATGCCCCAATAACGTTGCCCCGCAGCATTTGCAGGTGAGTCGGCGGATTCGTCGCCCGTTGGTCTCTGGTCCGAATTGGGGCGATCCCGATGGTCGTTACCGGAACATACAATCCCTATCTCGTCGCTCTGTCCGCTTTGGTCGCCTCCTTCGCGTCTTACACCGCCCTCGATCTCGGTGGGCACGTGGGGCGCGCCCGGGGATTTGCGCGCCGCATGTGGCTGTTGGCTGCTGCGATCACAATGGGAGGCGGTATATGGTCGATGCACTTCGTCGCCATGCTCGCCTTCATCATGCCGACACCGATGTCCTTCGACATCGAATTGACCACCCTTTCGCTCGTGGTGACGATCTTCGTAACCGGCGGCGGCTTTTACGTCATTAGTCGCCAGAGCGCATCGCCGCTTCGCCTCGCTCTCAGCGGCATCTTCATGGGACTTGGCATTGCCGGCATGCATTACGCCGGCATGGCGGCAATGCGGGGGCACGCCGAACTCAGCTACGACCCGCTATTCGTTGCGCTCTCCCTGGTCATAGCGACCGGCGCGTCGACGGTGGCACTATGGCTGGCATTCCGAACCACGGATCTTGGGCATAAGCTCGTTGCCGCGGTCGTCATGGGCTTGGCCATTTCCGGTATGCACTACACGGCGATGAGAGCGGCCATTTTTACCGCTAACGGCCCGGTTCACGAGGCCCAAGCAAACGCAAGTCTCGATCAAACCAATCTGGCGCTGGCGGTTGCCGGCATTACGTTCATCATTCTGGCTTGCGCATCGGTCGCCTCCCTGTTCGAGCGGAAGCGCGCCGAAGAAGCGCTTCGTCAGGCGCAAACGGATCTCGCGCATGTCACGCGCGTGACAACCTTGGGCGAGCTGACCGCCTCGATCGCCCACGAAGTGAACCAACCGCTCGCCGCCGTCGTCACCAACGCCGAGGCCTGCCTGCGCTGGCTCGACCGCGGAACACCCAACCTGGACGAAGCGCGCCGTGCCCTGGAGCGGATCATCGAAGATGGCAATCGGGCGGGCGAGGTGATCCGGCATCTTCGCGCGCTCTCGAGCAAGACCGAGACCGAGAAGGCACCGCTCGATATCAATGACGTCGTTAACGAGGTCATCGCCTTGGTGCAGCGTGAGCTGTTAAGCCACAGGGTGTCGCTGCGGACGGAACTTGCACCCGCGCTACCCATGGTTCTCGCCGATCGGGTCCAGTTGCAGCAGGTGATCATCAATCTGGTGATCAACGGCATCGAAGCGATGCAACCAGTCACGGATCGGCCGCGCGAACTGGTGATCCGATCGCACCCGGTCGAAGCACACCAAGTGCTGGTCGTAGTGAAGGATTGCGGCGTCGGGATCTCCGCTGAGAACGCGGACCAGCTATTTAACGCCTTTTTCACCACCAAATCCAGTGGCATGGGCATGGGACTCTCGATCTGCCGTTCGATCATCGAAGCTCACGGGGGACGACTATCGGGCTCCGGCGACGTCGGTCCGGGTGCGACGTTTCAATTCGCCCTGCCCGTGTACAGACAAGCTGCGTCGTGATATGCTGGCGCCGACTGGCATGATTGGACTAGTGGCCGCAGATCTCGTCGGTCTATATTGTTTGGTTTCTGTCACCTTGAATGGATTTGATGTTCCGGTGCCCGAACCTGAGGAAGGGCCAGTCTGACAGATCTTGTAACATAGATGTCAGTGGACGGGTTGCCGGAAAACGAAGGACCGCACTCCATTCGCAGCGGAAGTCCACTCCATTCTGCGATGACAATTAAGCGCCAATCGCCCTGTTTCGCCAGCTCCTCAAGAGCTACAAGCTTTTATAGCTGGACGCTTCTATTAACGCGACCATACTGCGTGGTTAAGCGGTTTCGATTGGCTTCCGCGCCGGATTTTGTCTGGCGTAAACGGCTGGCGCGCTGAAGGATATCCCCTCCAGCGGGCCTTTGTTTACCAAACGGAATAAGGCAAAAAGCATCCGGCGTATGTGTGGGTTATTTTGAAATTCGCCGCCCTGCGCTCGCTTCCGTGTTCCAGCTTGCTACATGCTGGGCGGAACGCTTGGAACATATCTCTGATATTTTTGGGCAGGGTATTGATGCATACGGGGCGGCCATCCTGATAACTGCCCCTATCCCACCGGGAGCGACGAGCGGAAGGTTTGGCAGGATGTATGGGATGAAGCGAAGGGTCTTTTTGAAGACGAAGAGACGATGACGTCTGATGGCCTTGTCACGCCGCTTCGGGCTTGCGGTCCCGCTGGCGGTTCGGTAGCCACGGGAATGAAGAAAATCAGCTATCGCGGCTACCGCTTTCCGCCAGAGATCATCCTCTTATGCTGGCGCTGTGATCTTGGAATCGCAAGACGACATGAGCGTGGTCGATGGCGCAACAACCGAGCCGAGAATTCGCATCAACCGACCCGACGACGAGAATACAAGATGCAGGGTTTTAAGTGCCCGGGGTCAGCCCAAAGATTTCTCTCAACTCACGCAGCCACCTACAACACTTTCAGCGTCCAACGTCATCTCATTTCTGCAAGGACGCACCGAGCCTTTCGCGCGTCGGCTATGAACATGTGGCGCGAGGCAGTCGCGGTCGTTTGAAAATATTCGGGACGCAGAATTCTCGTGTTCTTCTTTCAACGATGTGACAACGCC
>Ga0185299_10006922_pt1 | contig 11858 bp, 12 predicted proteins | sample PaiPotPPA55metaG_FD_128002 | JGI IMG/M metagenome (GOLD analysis project Ga0185299, IMG submission 128002) | Iron sulfur acid spring bacterial and archeal communities from Banff, Canada, to study Microbial Dark Matter (Phase II) - Paint Pots PPA... ...
CTTACATCGAATACCTTCGACGCAAAATGCAGCCCTTCGCCGGGAAAAAGATCACCCCTGAAGAATCCCATCCGGCGAGCGTTCAAAAAAATGCAGATTCACATGATCGCTGACAAGGCCCACACATGAAAGCCGCATGGTTTAGAAAACAGCGACTGGACCCTGAAATTGAGGCACATTTTTTTAGAAATTGTATCGCGCCCGCGAGAAGTCGCAGTATCTAAGCATCCAGGCGTATCATTTGACTGCAAAACACCCAACTGTGGCCTTGGCCCTGCTCGAAAAGTACTTTGCCTTAGGCAGAAAGGTCGACCTCGCTCAAGCGTATGTCCACCAAGCCAATGTGTACCTGGCGTGTGGACAAATCGAAAACGCCCTCCATTCTTTCAAAGCAGCCTTAGCTCGGGAACGCGAATTCCCGAACGTTCGCGCGTCGGCGTGGCTCGAATTTGCGATGCTGGTGGCCACTCACGAAATCCGAACTCACTTTGCGGAGGTTCCGGACCTGCTCCTGCAAAATAAATCGCAAGCACGCTTTCCAGTCGATAGATTCCAGTGGCACGCCGCTTGTGCGCTCATTACCATGACACTAGACCACAAGGCCGCGAGAGAACACTCACTCAGAGCACTTGAGGCAGCGCAGATGGACCATTCCGGCTTTCGATATCACCCCAAAATCGGTTTGGTCGGCCCTAAGCTCGCACCGGTCCGGCAACGACTGCTAGAATTGTGGAAGCTCCAAACATGACCTGTTTCGCTGCACTCGATTTGATTTGCTACTAACAGGGAGGAATCGCTTGCTATCCCGCGAAGACGCCTGGAATCTTGTCTGCGAATATACGCAATCTGAATCGCTGCGCAAGCACATGCTGGCCGTAGAAACCTGCGTCCGCGGGTACGCCCGCAAATCCGGCGCCGACGAAGAACTCTGGGGCATAACCGCGCTAGTTCACGATTTCGACTACGAGCGCTGGCCCAACACAGATCACGCCCCCGACCGCGAACATCCCGCCGAAGGTGCAAAAATTCTGCGCGAACGCGGTTATCCCGAGGAAGTTGTCCGCGCGGTAATGTCCCACGCCGACTACTGCAACACACCGCGCCAAACTTCGCTCGAACACACGCTCTTCGCCTGTGACGAAATCGCCGGATTCATCACCGCCTGCTGCTATGTCCGCCCGTCAAAAAGCATTCTAGATCTGGAAATGGAATCGGTGAGAAAGAAATTGAAAGACAAAGCGTTTGCCAAAGGTGTTTCTCGCGACGACGTTCGCAACGGCGCCGCCGAGCTCGGCATTCCCATCGAAGAACACATCGCGTTCTGTATTGGCGCCATGCGCGAAAACGCTGACGCCTTGGGCCTCCGCGGCAACCTCTAACCCGGCTTGGTGCAGGCGGCTGAAAGAAAGTGCTATAACGGAGTCCTCGGCGCGGGGAATACGCACCAGTTTGTAATCCCCCGGAGAGCGAAGACCTTCAGGTAGCCATCTTTCTTGGCATTCCGTATCGGTTGGCTATCCCGTCGCTGCTCCGCACCATCTACATCGCACGCGGCGCTTCCAAATACGCCCACCGCTCCACGATCTGCCGCGCTGCAATTCTCCAAATCACAATCCCGTGAAATTCCAGTTTCTTGCCAGTCTGCAAATCCGTAGCCGCCCAATGATTCCGCACCACCACGCGATCGTCTTCCGCAATCATGTCTTCGATCGTCACACGCAAATCTGGAAATTTCTTCAACGCCCCGCCGACATACGCGATCGCTCCCGCAGGCCCAGGCGGTGTTCCCGGCGGCACATCCACTCCATGATCCACAAAATTGGCCGCAAAATTCACATTTCCAATTTCCACGTTTTTCTTATTCACGAATTCTTCAAAATGATTGCGGATAAATTCGCGCGCTTCGCTGTGCGTCATTCCTGTCTTGGTGTTCACAGGTTCCATCGAAGCCCGCCTAAGCCTTTGCCGCCTGCGGACGGAACTCTGCCGCATTTTCTTTCAGAAAGTCGTCCATCATGATCGGTGCGCGACCCAGAAGTTTTTGCAATAATCCGTCGGTCTCCCCGCCCTTTCCGTTCACATAATACTGCTGCAGGTCCAACAGCGCCGTCGTCAGCCATTCCGGCATTCCCTGATCGAGCATCGCTTTCTTTTGCGCGCCCATCGGAATGTCCACGTACTTCACTTCTCGCCCGGCAACTTTGCAAATCTTCTTCGCCAATTCCGTGTAGTTGATCGCCTCCGGCCCGTTCAGCTCATAAATTTTCCCAGCGTGCTCGCCGCCGGTCAAAGCTTTCGCCGCCACCGCCGCAATGTCGCGCACGTCCAGAAGACTATTTTTTGCATCGCGCATCGAGTTATAAAACACGCCTTGGGTTCGAATCGTTGGCGCAAAAAACGCCACCACATTCTGATGAAAAGAGTTCGGACGAAGAATGGTCCAGCTTAGCCGTGTGCCCTTCAACTTATCTTCTACCTTGCGATGCCAGCTCGGAAACGATTTGTCATAATCTCCCGCGCCCAGCGCAGAATTCAGCACCACATGCTTCACGCCAGCGGCTACGCACGCATCGATCATGTTCGATTCCAGCTGCACCAAGTCGGGAATCGGCGAACACACCAAATACACGCTGTCCACATTCTTCAACGCCGCACCCAGCGTTTCCGGCTTCGCGAAATCCGCAACCACCGTCTCGGTTCCCGCAGAGGCTTTCGCCGCTTCCGCCGCCGATCTGTACATCGCCCGGTGCTTCGGGCCGTTTTTCGCCACTGCCTGCAGAACAGTTCTCCCGACATTTCCACTGGCGCCCGTAATCAGAATCATGATCATTCTCCAATTTATAATTTCCCTAAACACGCGTCTGCCACAGCTTCTACCCGGCACGCGAATCACAACGAAATGGTATAATTTCTGTTACGCCCGCTGGAAGTACGCACAATTTTGTAAGCCCCCGGAGCGCTTCATGAAGACCAACTTCGGCTGCCCGGTTCAGGGCACCATTAATGTTTTAAGCGGAAAATGGAAAGTCCTGGTCGTCTGGCACTTGGGTTTTATGCCCCGCCGCTTTGCGGAAATGCGCAAGCTGCTCCCTGGCGTCAGCGAAAAAGTTCTCACCGCACAATTGCGTCAACTGGAAAAAGACGGCGTCATCCAGCGCAACATCAAGACATCGATTCCACCGCAAGTCTCTTACCGCCTGACCAAGGCCGGCGACGAACTCATTCCCATGATGACCGAGCTGTGCCACTGGGGCACTCGCCACCTCGGCATCCCACCCAATCTCCCCATGATCCGCAAAGCCTCCAGGCGTTCCAAATCGCGCCCCCGAAAATCACTCGCCGCCTGAATTCAACCAGCCACTGTTCGTTAGATCGCATTCCCGGCAGGCAAATTTTCGCCCGATTCGTTCTTCTTTCGTCACGCATTCTGCTCCTGAGGCCTGCGAATTCCTTCGCGCGTGTTAATGTTTGTTTTTTATGAATGTCACTTCTCCCGCCCCTGGCGCGATACCCGCCAATTCCGACCGTCGGCTTAGCGGTTTTTGGTCGTACCACCACTTGCAATTAGCGCTGGTGGTGTTGCTTTCTGTCTTGCCTTATCTGCCGTGTTTAACCTTCGGTTTCGTTTACGACGATGACGCTCAGATCCTGCAGAATCCGCTCCTGAACTCCTGGCGCTCGCTCCCCTCCTTCTTCACTCACCAGTCCTGGAGTTTTCTCTATCCCGCAACCATCGCCAATTACTACCGTCCGATGTTTCTCATCTGGCTGAGCCTCAATCACCATCTCTTTGGCCTGCGGCCTGCCGGTTGGCACTTTGCTTCCATCTGCCTGCACGCAGCGATCGCCGGACTTTTGTTCCTGCTGCTTCAGCGTCACGGATTTCCACCGTGGATTGCATTCGTCTCGGCTCTCTACTTCGGCTTGCACTCCGCCCACATTGAATCGGTTGCCTGGATTTCCGGCTCAACCGACCTGCTGGCTTGCTTGGGCATGCTTGCAAGCCTGCTCCTGTGGTGGCGCTGGGTTGAATCTCGTTCTCTTCCGCTGCTCGTCGCTTCACTACTGGCTTATTGTTTCGCGTTGCTTTCCAAGGAAACCTCGATCGTGTTTCCGTTTATCATTTTCACTTGTGCGTGGCTTTTCCCTCCAATTCCATCCTCAGGCACAGATGCTAAAGGACATTCCCTTGCCGACGCTTTCCGGAAGACTGTTCCGGTTGCGCTGACCGCCGCGCTCTTTCTGGTCCTTCGAAGTTTCGTTCTGGGCGCTCCTCACGGCAACGGCTTTACAATCCCCGTTGGATCTTCCATCGCTTCGGCGCCCCTGCTTCTGCTTTTTTATTTTCGCCATTTGCTTTGGCCCGCGCCTCTTTCGTTGTTCTATGACCTTCAGCCTGTCCCATCGTTTGGCTGGAGCTCGTTTTGGTTTCCGTCGATCATCGTCATTTCATTGCTCGTGCTCTTTATTTACCTCGCGTACCGCTGGCATGATCGCTCGACCCCTGCCGCATTTGCCTGGCTCCTGTTTCCTCTTGCCCCGGTTCTCTTATTTTCTCTTTTTCCAGCTAATGACATGGCCCACGATCGTTACCTCTATATACCAAGCATCGGCGCGGCACTTTTTCTTGCGATTGCTCTTCGCGTCCTGGTTTCCTTCGGCCGGTTGACTTCCCGCCATTTGCTCTTTCCTCTTTCCGCTGCTCTCGCATTGATGGCCAGCTCTACCCTTTTGCAGTTACGCCCCTGGAGAAATGATTTCTCCCTCTACAAACGCGCCTGCTCCCTGGCGCCTAATAACTCTATTGCCTGCAACAATCTGGCGGTTGCGTTCATTGGCCACGGTCAATATTCGTTGGCTCGGTCGGTCCTGGTTCCTGTTCTGCAGCGCGACCCGAACTTCGCCCTCGCCAATGCGAATATGGGTACGGCCAATTATCGTCTCGGCGACTTTCCCGCTGCCGAACAATATCTTCGCCGCGCCATCTCGCTAAACCCTGCGTCTCCGCAGCAATATCTTGATTTGGGAATGATCTGTTATCGAACCGGCCGCCTGGCCGAGGCCGTGGAACTTCTTCGGCACGCGATCACTATTGATCCGGCCGGAGAGGGATATCATGTCGCCCTGGGCACTGCGTTCATGGCGCAAAACGATTATCATCAAGCCTGCGACGAGTTCCGCGCGGAACTCCGGCTGCATCCCAACCTGCCGGCCGCAAAAACTCTTCTCTCTCTGTGCGAGCAGCGCCTCACCGAATCAAATCGTGCGGGAGCACACCCATAACCGCATGCAGCGCTACAGCTGCAGTTTTGCCTGATTCCCGTAGACTTGCCGCGCTCCGGCGGCACAAAAAACTCTCCGGCATCCTCGGGGCAATGTCCATCCACTCATTATTTCGCTTGGCTCGCGAGCCTTCTTAGCGTATCTTGCATGTAACAAATCCCTTCACCGTTAGGATGTTCAATGGCTACCGTTTCCAGCGCGGCGCTGCCCTTGCAACGGGTCTCGTGGCTCCGCCCAAAATATCTGCTCTTCGCCTTTATTGGCCTGATGCTCGCCTACGTCCTTCGCCACAACGAGCACTTTCTCATCGACGCCAAGGATCCCAACTGGGCGCACATCCATCCTTTCCGATGGTACCTCTTGCCCCACGGCATCATGGGCGCTTGCGCTTTGCTTCTTGGTCCCTTGCAGTTCTCCGATCGTCTCCGCCAGCGTTTTGCCAAGTTCCATCGCGTCGTCGGCCGCTTTTATGTCGCCGGCGTCTTTATCGGAGCACCCATGGGTTTATATATTCAGTATTTTGAGGAACGCATGGGCGGCGCGCGTTCCTTCAGCTTCGCTGCTGGAACCGACGCGGCTTTGTGGATGCTGACCACTGCTATCGCCATCTTTTTCATCCTGAAAGGAAAAGTCCAGCAGCACCGTCAGTGGATGACCCGCAGCTTCGCCGTCGCCATCGTCTTTCTTGAGGTCCGTGTGGTCGCAGGCGTCACCGGCTGGAAAAGCGAGTCCGCAATCGAAACCACCGTCTGGATGTGCGTCGCCTTCTCTCTGCTCTTCGCAGACATCGTCCTGCAATGGCGGGACTTCTCCCCCGCGCGCACTGTTCCCGCGCGGATTCCTGCGCTCCAGCCTGTTCAAGCCGCGCAAATCGCTTCCGATTAGCACTAGTCAAACACGCGCCATGAAAAAACTGTTCTACCTGCTGATGGTCTTGCTCGGCGTGGCAAGTTCCGCTCCGGCGCAGTCCCTTCCTTCCCACCCAGACCGTGCCGAAAAACAACTGGGCGCGCTCGATCGTCACTCGTCAACTGCCAGCCCCCACAATCTCGTGCTGGGGAGAAGCCGAAGCCAAAAAGTTGATTGGTACCGAGCTCGCCTACTCGGCGCAAAGTTTTCGCTGGAAGGATGTCCGGGCGAAAAATCCCACCGCGACCACCAGAACTTTGACCGCTCAGCAGTTTCACGATGAGAATTCCGGCGCTGGCTCCAACAGTTCGCAGGTGACTTTGGCACAGGTCGGCATCAAAACAAACCACGTGCTCGAGATCAAGATTTCCCATCCCAACGCCAGCATCACCGGGGCAACCAGTGAAATTCCCGGTGGCACCCTTCTCAGCAAAGACAAAAACACGATTATTTTTTCCGTTTGCAATATATACTTCGAAGCGAAACGGCGCGCCGCCATCCACAAATGATCTACGGAGAGAAATCATGACCGCTCAATCGCATGGCGACCTGGACGGAAAAGTCGCCCTGCTCACCGGTGGAACCACTGGCATCGGGCGCGACACCGCCATCCTCTTCGCAAAAAACGGCGCAAGAGTAGTTGTCTCCGGCCGCCGCGAGACCGAAGGCAATGAAACCATCAACCTCGTCCGCGCTGCGGGCGGCGATGGCCTGTTCGTAAAATCCGATGTCTCCAAGTCCGCCGACGTTCAATCCTTGGTGCAAAAAACCGTCGAAAAATTCGGCCGCCTCGATCTGGCCTTCAACAACGCAGGCATCGAAGGACAATGGAAGCCCATCATCGAACAGTCCGAGGAAGATTGGAACTCCGTCATCAACATCAATCTCAAAGGCACCTGGCTATGCCTCAAATACGAAATTCTCCAGATGCTCAAGCAAGGCAGCCCGGGCGCCATCGTCAACATGTCTTCCGTCGCCGGCTTGATGGGCTCCGCAGGCGCTGCCATCTATGTCGCCAGCAAGCACGGCGTCATCGGCCTCACCAGAACCGCAGCAATTGAATGCGCCGCCAAAAATATTCGCGTCAACGCAGTCTGCCCCGCTGTAATCGAAACCGCCATGGCCGACCGCGCCTTCGCCGATCCGCAAGTCAACAAACGCGTCCTTGCTTTGCACCCTCTGGGCCGCTTCGGAAAGCCAACTGAAATCGCCGAAGCCGTCCTCTGGCTCTGCTCCGATAAATCCTCCTTCATGACCGGCCACTACATCACTCTGGACGGCGGCATGCTAGCCGGCCCCAATCCAAACGGGTAGCTGGCTTTCGGTGGTAACGGCCGCCTTCTGAGGGGCGCTTTTTGCGGCGTAACTACAATCCATGATTCTTTCTTTGTTTGCATTCCAGCAGATTCCGAATACTATGTCCCGCGCATCACTCGCATTCTCGCTCTGATCCAGAGGAGTCCAGCCATGCACATGCACAATCTCAACCTGCTCGCCATTCTTGTCGCTGCCATCGTCACCATGCCCATCGGCTTCCTCTGGTATTCCCCACTGATCTTCGCCGATCCCTGGATGCGCGAGATGGGCTACGACCCCGACGACAAAGAACGCATCAAGGAGATGCAAAAAAGCGCTGGCCCAACCTACTTTGTCGCCTTCATCGCGAGCCTGGTTTCCGCCTTTATCCTTGCGCTGTTCCTCCATCACATGAACGCTCACAATCTCGAATATGGTTTGCTGATCGGCTGCCACGTTTGGCTTGGTTTCGTCGCTACCGTTCAGCTCACAGGCGCACTTTTCATGAAGCAGTCCATGAAACTCTTCGCCATCAACACCGGCTACCAACTCGTCTGCTACCTCTGCATGTCCGCCATCCTGACCCTCTGGCGCTAGCCCAAATTCTCGCGGAATCCGTTGTAGGGGGCGCAACATTTCGTGCTCTTAGTCTGCATTCTCGTCAAAATTCCACAGCCCAATATTCCGAGCGCTCCGCCGGTTCCGCCCGCTCCGCCCATCAGCAGTTTCGGAACCTCACCTACAGTAGCTGAAGTGAGCCTCTGAAAAGCCTACAGTTAACTGGTGTCTGGTGCCCTGGCGGGACACCTTTCTATTTTCGCGTTCGTTCAGGAGGTTGAAATTTATTAAATCCTATGGTATATACACAATAAGATGAAGAGCAAGCCCAAAGGCTCGCAGGCCGCACGCTTGCGCCAGCGCAAGTTCGACATCCTGCGCCGCTTTGCCATTCCTCCCGATCTCCTCCCGGGCTCGCTCTCGCTCTCTCATCTGCACTGCGGCAAGCCTAACTGCCACTGCAGGAAGGGTGCCGGCCATGCGGCTTGGTCCTTAACGTTCATGGTGGACGGCAAGAAGCAGGTCCAGCACATTCCCAAGGCCTGGGTCGAAGATGTACAGAAGCGCGTCGATGCCGGACGCGAGTTTCAGGACGCCGTGCGCGACGTATTGGCAGCCAACGCCCAGTTGCTGGTGCTGGCGAAGAAGCAGCGGCGCCGATGAAACGACCGAGTCCGCGGCGACTCTGGTTTTATGTGACGCGGCGGCTCGGTTTACGTTCCTATTGCGAAGCTCCCGGAGACGGTCGCAAGTATCCTCAGATTCCTGCGAGGACTTTGCTGTGGGCACTGCTCCTCGGCCAACTGCTTCGCGAATGCACCTTTCACGGTGTGGAATCCCTGGTGCGCATCTCGGGATGCCGCGCCTTGTTGGTGAGCAGGATCTTTAGCGATGACACGCTGGCATATTTCACCGAACGAAATATCTCTCAGCGGCAGGCTATTGGTTAGGCGTGGTTTGTAGCGTCCTCGCACTCATTTCTCGCGTGTTTCTTGCTTTTGATTCCCACCCGCCAGGCATCGGCTCCTCCACTGGACTCGTTATTTCCTACACAAGTTTTTTCCACGGCGCCGCGCTGTTCTTCCTGCTGGCCATCGCCAGTTCGTGGCGCACCGCAAAGAGCTCGAGCTAACTTTCGCAAACTCCAGGCCGCAATTGACAGGCCAGTTCAATTACTCCCTGACCGTCATACGGATTTTCCTGTATTTCGCAGCGTTCCATATTCTCGCAAGATAATCGGGCTAACGCGTCCAATTTTAACTTAGGGTTTGTAATATACTCTCATCCCCACCTCGGAGCGCTTTGATGGCCGCAAAAGAAGCATCCGTGCTACAAAGCGCAAAAAATGCCTTACCTGCCCCGCTGAATCATTCGGCTCACTCCGTTCAGTTTTACTTTGAAGACCGTCTCATGATCGAAGGACTTGCCGGGTTAGTTGCGACCGCTCTTGTCAGTAGAGACGCCGCCATTGTCATCGCCACTAAAGTCCACCGCGAAACGCTGGCTCGTGAATTGAAGGACCGCGATCTGAATACCACCAGAGCTATTGCCGATGGCCGCTTTGTTTGTCTGGATGCATCAGAGACCCTGGCGCGCATCATGTTAAACGGCATGCCCGATTCCGAACGCTTCTCACATCTGATAGGCGGATTAATTACCAGCGCCAGAACGGCCGCTAAAAGTGAGCAGGTAGGACTGGTCATTTTTGGCGAAATGGTGGCCATTCTTTGGACCGAAGGAAAACATCAGGCTGCGATTCGCCTGGAAGAGCTTTGGAACGATTTGGCAGCCCAATATTCTTTTTCTCTGCGCTGCGCTTATCCGATGAACGGCTTTCACAAGCAGGAGCACGCCGACTCTTTTGCCAAAATCTGCGCCGCGCACTCCTCCGTCCTTCCATTCGGATCTCGCGCCCTGGTCCTCAACGATGACCAGCAGCGCACCATCGTCGCTTTACAGCTGAAGCTACAAGTTCTCGAATACGAGAGCACACTGCGCGAAACGGAACGCCGCTTTCGGCTGCTGGTCGAAGCAGTGCAGGACTACGCCATCTTCACGCTCGATGCCGACGGTTGCGTCAACAGCTGGAACGTCGGCGCCAAACGCCTTAAAGGCTACGAAGCTTCCGAGATTATCGGTCAGCATTTTTCCAGATTCTATCCGGCCGAGGACATTCAGGCCGGCAAGCCACAACGCGAGCTTGCTATCGCCATCAGCCAAGGCCGGGTCGAGGATGAAGGTTGGCGCCTCCGCAAAGACGGTTCCAGATTCTGGGCCAACGTGGTCATCACCGCGACCAAAGACGCCCACGGCGGGGTAATCGGCTTTTCCAAAGTAACCCGCGACTTCACGGAAAGAATGCTTGCCCAGAAAGCTCTTCAGGATTCCCAGCGCAAATTGCAGGATTCCGAACGCTCTCTTCGCGAACTCTCATTCCATCTGCTGCGCACTCAGGATGAAGAGCGCCAGCGCATCGGCAGGGATCTTCACGATAGCCTGGGCCAATACCTTTCCGTTTTGAAGATGAAACTGGACTCCCTGAAATCTTCTCCATCGAAAATGTCTGCTAGCGATCTCGTTGAGTTGAGCAACTGCGCGCAAATTACCGAAGATGCCGTGAAGGAAGTCCGTACCATTTCATATCTGCTTTATCCGCCCATGCTGGAAGAGATGGGCCTCAAATCTGCCATTTCCTGGTATCTCGATGGATTTACCAAACGCAGCGGTATCCGCACAACTTTTGAAGTTTCCTCAGCTCTCGGTCGTCTGGCGCCCAACGTGGAACTCGCCATCTTTCGTGTCTTGCAGGAATCCCTTACAAATGTGCACTGCCATTCGGGCAGCCCCACCGCCGACGTTCGCTTGTTGCTCGATGACGACAACTTTATCTTGCGGGTTTCTGACCAAGGTAAAGGCGTCAGCCTCAATAACTTCGAGCTGCCGGGCCGGGACTGGACCGGCACGCACGGCGTTGGCTTGCGCGGCATGCGCGAGCGCATGCGACAAATCGAAGGTAACCTTGAATTATGGTCGAGCGAGAAAGGAACTACGGTCACCGCCACCGTTCCGCTCCGCCACGCCGCTGCTGTTCCCGCCGCTCCTTGAGGCCATCCTGAATGAATCCTAGAATTCTGGTGACTTCTCCGCCGCCCAAAAGGCGTCGGCTTCTCAGCCCACGACAGCATTACTGCACCGCCGTTAACGGTTGCAGGCTCAGTCCGAGCCTGAGTATTTCTAAACTGCTGGCGTGGTCTCTGGTGGTCCGCAGTCCGCAAGTGCAAACGTGCTGCCTGGCTGCTAGTTTCTTCGGGGCAGGCTGACCACAAGGACAACGCTGGCTGGTGCCGCGAGGGTCTACTCTCAGCAGTTGGCGACCAGCGCTTTCAGCCTGTACGCCAACCTATTTAAGAAAGATGACCACCCGACATCAGCAACGGACTTGGCGAGCATTCCCCCAGCCAAGGCTTTTACATTCAAATCCTCGACCGCAATGAATTGATTGGCAGCAACGATTTCCCGAGACAACTTATGCTGAAAGTCTCGACGTTGATTCCTGATATCTCGGTGCACGTTCTGCACCAACTGCACCGCTTTACCCCAACGCTTTGAGTACTTCTTGCGACCAGACACACGACGCTGCCTACGACGCAGACGTTTCTCGGCCTTGGCGAAGTGACCAGGGTTATCCACGATTTCGCCTGTTGCTCGTGTGGCGAAAGACTCCAGTCCAACAGCAATGCCGATTTGCTTCGTGTTCTCTGGCAACGGCTGTGCCGAGACTGCGCATGAGAAGCACGCATACCAGCGGCGCA
>Ga0185299_10006929_pt1 | contig 11846 bp, 8 predicted proteins | sample PaiPotPPA55metaG_FD_128002 | JGI IMG/M metagenome (GOLD analysis project Ga0185299, IMG submission 128002) | Iron sulfur acid spring bacterial and archeal communities from Banff, Canada, to study Microbial Dark Matter (Phase II) - Paint Pots PPA... ...
GACCGTATTGCATGGCAGCCCTTGCTCCTGTTCCAGCGCCAGAGCGTACGCGATGCTGCGGACGTTGTGCGATGCGATGGCCGGGCGGAGTAGATCGTGGCGCTCGACCAGAAAGGCGCTCAGCCGCTCGAAGTTGACGTCGGTCTGTTCCTTCTGGTCCCAGACCGGCAGCTCCCAGTTGTGCTGGCCCGCGACGATCATTTCGTAGTCCCAGTACGCCCCCTTCACCAGGCGCACCCATACCGGCGTGCCGCGCCGGCCCGCCCACTGGGCCAGGGCCTCGAGGTCTTGCGCGCAGCTTCGCAGATACGCCTGCATGGCGATGCCGACGTCCGGCCACGTGCGGAACTCCTTCTCGTCCAGCACCTCCTGGAAAATGCGAATCGTGAGGTCCTTGTAGGCGAACTGCTCCATATCGACGTTGACGAACGCCCCGCGTTGCCGTGCCAGCCGCAGGATCGGGCGCAGCCGCTCCCGGACCGCTTGGCTGGTTGCCTCCGGGTCGATCGGGTCGAACTGGCTGTAGAGTGAAGAGAGCTTCACCGAGACATTCACGCGCGGGAGCGCCCCATGCGGCGAGCGGTCGATCAACTCGACCGCCGGCCACTGGGCCGCTTCGGCGGTGAGACCGTCGATGAAGTGCAGGTACTGACGTTGGTACTGCTCGGCCTCGGCGCGGGAGAGCACCGCCTCGCCGAGCAAGTCGATGGTGAAGCCCAGGCCGCGGCCGCGCAGCTCGCAGATGGCCTCGAGCGTCTGCTCGACGCTGGCGCCGGCGATGAACCGGCGCGCCAGCCGCGTCGCGTTGAAGCGCGCGGCAAAGGCCGCCGCTCCTCCGAGCAGCCCGTCGTCCGGAAGCCAGTCGACCACCCGGCCGAGCGCCGGCGGAAGATGCCCGCGCACCGTGTGGAAATACTCGCGGAGATGACGCGCAATTGCCCGATCGGTGCGCAGCGCCGGCAGCGTGTCGACGAGGCGAAAAAGCTGCACCTTCACTGCCGGCTCGCGCATCGCCAAGGCCATCAGCCGCTCGTCCCACCACCGTCCCGACGCGATCGAGGGCCGCTCTTCGCGCACCCGGCGGAAGATCTCGCGGCCGATCTGGCGCGTCCGTGCTTCCAAGTCCGCCGCCTTCATGCCGAATGATAGTCAACTCACCGCTGGACACCATCCCGACCTCCCCGCACACTGCCGGCAGTCGGGCCAGGAGAATACCATGCGAATCATCGGGACTGTGGCAGGCGTGGCGCTGATCGTCCTGGTCTTGGTCGACGCCTTCGAGATCATCTTGCAGCCGCGGCGGGTGATTCACCGCTTCCGATATGCCCGCCTGTACTATCGCAACACCTGGCGGGTCTGGCGCGCCATCGCACTGACCATCAGGACAGGCAAGAAACGGGAAGGTTTTCTGAGTGTCTTTGGTCCGCTCTCGCTTCTGGGTCTGTTCGCCATGTGGGTGTTCGGGTTGATCGTGGGGTTTGCGCTGGTTAGCTGGTCGCTGCGCCTGCCGATTGTGAGCCCCGAAAGGGTGCCCCACTTCTCGACATACGTGTATCTCAGCGGGTCGACGTTTTTCACGCTGGGGTACGGCGACGTGACGCCAGCGGCGTCGCTTGGCCGGGCGTTGACGGTCATGGAAGCCGGGCTGGGGTTTGCGTTCCTGGCCATCATGATCAGCTACCTGCCCGTGCTCTACCAGGCGTTTTCGCACCGCGAGGTGACGATCTCGCTGGCGGACGCCCGCGCGGGCTCGCCTCCCACTGCGGGGGAGTTCCTGCTGCGTCTGGGCCGTGCGGGAAGGCTCGAGGCCGTCGATTCGTTCCTCATCGAGTGGGAGCGATGGGCTGCGGAGCTGCTGGAGAGCCATCTCTCCTTCCCCGTGCTCAGCTTTTACCGGTCACAGCATGACAACCAGTCGTGGGTCGCGGTCCTGGCCATGATTCTGGACACCTGCGCTTTGCTGATGGTGACGGTTAAGCGGCGCAGCACATATCAGGCACAACTCACTTTCGCGATGGCGCGGCATGCGGCGGTGGACCTGGCGCTTGTGTTGAAGGTGCGGCCGCAAGATCCAGATCAGGACCGTTCGCCCGAGAAGCAACGGCAGCGGATGCGCGAATTGCTCGAGGAAGCGGGCCACGACCTTCACGATGAGGCGGAGGCCGCTGCCAGACTGGCCGAGTTGCGCCGCATGTACGAGCCGTTCCTGGCCGGGCTTGCCCGGCGATTTCTTTTTACCCTTCCCCCGATCATGCCCGATCAGCCCGCCGCCGATAATTGGCAGCGCAGCGCCTGGATGCCCCGGACTCCCGGAATTGGAAGCCTGCCCGCTGTAGCCGACGGAGACGATCATTTCCGATAGTTGTGTTCCCCATGTGGCACAGCCGAGGGCGGCTGTGCCACACAATTCACAGCCGAGGGCGGCTGTGCCACATTTTGCGAATTCCTTTTCTTGACCGATTGTTCCAGAACGCCTATCGTCGGGGCTGGTCGATATGCCAAGGCCAAAGGAATTCGATCCGGGCGAGGCGATGCAGGAGGCGATGGAAGCCTTCTGGCAGCGGGGCTACCACGCAACGTCCATCCACGACCTGCTGTCGGAAATGAAGCTCAACCGCGGCAGCATGTACGCGACGTTCGGGGACAAGAAGCAATTATTCATGGCGGCACTCGACGAATACGAGCGGCAGGGTCGCGCGGCCCTGTCCGAGGCCCTCGACAGGCCCGGATCGGTCAAAGAGATTCTCCGTGAGTGGGTGATGCAAGTGGCCGATGCATGCAGCGGGGAGGCCGGGTCGCGCGGCTGCCTGGCGCTGAAGGCGGCACTCGAAGTAGCGCCGCACGATGCCGACGTGGCCGACTGGCTCCGGCACGTGTCGCGGCGGCGCGAGCGGGCCGTCGCTCAAGTGATCCGCCGAGGGCAGACCGAAGGCGACATCAACCCGCGCCTCGACCCGCGCGCCATCGCCCGCTACCTGATGAGTTCCCTGGCCGGTTTGCGGGTGCTCGGCACCGCGTCGCCCGCCCATCGGCAGATGCGCGAGGTCGCCGACCTCATCGTGCGAATACTGGATTAATCAGGACGTTGTCGATTTGCCAGGGGCTTGTTCGTCCTGACAGAGTCAAAGCGTTGTGGAGCAAACCATGCGATTGCGACTTGTGGTCTTGGGCCTGATCTTGTGCGCCGGCATGCTGACCGCGGCCGGATGCGAGCGCAGCGGCGCGCAGCAGACAATGCAGGCTCCGCCCCCCTCGGTGACCGTCACCCGCGCAGTCTCCCGGGAAGTACCGGTCTACCTCGATGAAATCGGCAAGTGCACCGCCCGCGAGTCGGTCACGATCACGCCGCAGGTCGCCGGCCTCATCATCGAGCGGCATTTCGAGGACGGGGCGGACCTCAAGAAAGACCAGCTCCTTTTTGTCATCGATCCGCGGCCGCTCGAGGCACAGCTTCACGCGGCCAAGGCCCAGCTCGCGCAGTCCAAAGCCGCGCTCGAGTTTGCAGATATTCAATTGAAGCGATACGCGGACGTCGCCGACACGCGGGCGATTTCCAAATCGGATTACGACACCAGGAAAAACGCCGTGGACACCGCCGACGCGCAGGTCAGCGCCTCCAACGCCGCCATTGAGACTGCGACGGTCAATCTCGATTATTGCCAAATCCACAGCCCCATTGACGGCCGGGCCGGCGCCCGGCTCGTCGACGTCGGAAACGTCGTCAAGGCCAATGAGGGGTCGCTGCTCCTGATCCAGCGGCTCGATCCCATCTACGCCGACTTCACCATCACCGAGCGCAACCTTCCCGAAGTGCAGAAGGAGATGGCACGCGGCACGCTGAAGACCCAGGTCCGTCTGCCGTCCGACAGTGAAGCCGAGGCCCGCACGGGGAATCTGATCTTTTTGGACAACGCGGTGCAGGACGGGAGCGGTACGGTCAAGCTGCGGGCCGAGGTGCCTAACGCCGACCATCATTTCTGGCCGGGACAGTTTGTGAATGTGCGGCTGGTGCTGATGGTCAAGCCCTCGGTGCTGGTGCCGAACTCCGCGACACAGATCAGCCAGCAGGGGTTGTTCGTGTTCAAGGTGGTGGCGGACGAAAAGTCCCCGACAAAGCTGGGCGTCATCCAGCAGCCGGTAACGCTGGGCCAGCGGCATGGAGACGTGGTGGTGATCAACAGCGGGCTTGCGGCGGGTGATACGGTCGTGACTTCGGGGCAGATGATGTTGCAGCCCGGCTCGCCGGTGATGGTCGTCAATGCCGGCCCACCCGCCCCGGCGGGCGCGCCCGCGCCTCCGAACGATGGGCCCAAGACATTGCAGTCGCCCCAGAATGAAGGCGCGGCCAAAGGGGATTCCGCCGCCTCGGCCGACACGAAAACAAAAGGGGGGCGCTCATGAATTTGTCGGCGCTGTTCATTCGACGGCCGGTCATGACCGTCCTCTTGACCGTGGGCGCGCTGCTATTTGGCGTGCTTGCGTACAGAGCGATGCCGGTCAGCGATCTGCCGAACGTCGATTATCCGGTCATCCAGGTCCAGGTGGCCTACCCCGGAGCGCCGCCCGAGACGATGGCCAACAACGTGGCCACGCCGCTGGAGCGGCAATTCATGCAGATTCCCGGGCTCGAGCTGGTGACCAGCAACAGCGCGCAGGGTTTCAGCAGCTTCACGCTGCAATTTGACCTGAACAAGAGCATCGACGCCGCGGCGACGGACGTGCAGGCCGCCATCAGCCGCGCGCAGGGTCAGCTTCCCCAGGACCTTCCCAGCCCGCCGACCTTCACCAAGACCAATCCCAACGATCAGCCGCAGATGTACCTGGCGGTGATGAGCAACACCATCACCGAGGCTGAGCTGTACGATTACGCCAGCACACAGGTCGGGCAGCGGATCAGCATCATGCCGGGCGTGAGCCAGGTGCAGGAGTTCGGGACTCCGTCGGCGGTGCGGATCAAGGCAGACCCGTCGAAACTCGCCGTCCGCAACATGACCATGGACGACCTGGACGCGGCCATTCGCGCCAACACGGCTTATCAGGGGGCCGGCCAGTTGGATGGCCCCAACCGCACGCTGCTCCTGCAGCCTCAGGGGCAATTGGGCACCGCCGACGGATACAACAGCATGATTGTCGGACGGTTCAAGGGCAATCCCGTTTATCTGCGGGACGTGGCCCGGGCGGTCGACAGCGTACAGGACGAGCGTCAGCACCCCAGCTTCTGGTTCCGCGACGCCAAGACGCCCACCGCCATCGTGGTGCTTCCGATCTATCGCCAGGCGGGCGCGAACGCGGTCGAGGTTTCCCGCCGAATTCAGGCCGAGCTTCCCAATATCCAAAAAACCCTTCCGCCCAGCGTCGATCTGCGCGTCATCTACGACCGCTCGGCCAGCATCGTCAATAGCTTCATGGACGTTCAGGAAACGTTGCTGATTGCCTTCGTCCTAGTCGTGATGGTGATCTTCTTTTTCCTGGGCCGGGCCGGCGACACGCTCATCCCAACGGTGGCGCTGCCATTGTCGCTGCTGTTGACGTTCATCGTGATGAGCGTACTGGGCTACAGCCTCGACAACCTGTCGCTGATGGCTCTCACGCTGGCAATCGGGTTCCTGGTGGACGACGCGATCGTGTTCCTGGAAAACGTTGTGCGGCGCATGGAGACCTACGGCGAGTCGCCGCTGACCGCGTCGCTCAACGGCGCCAAGGAAATCAGCTTCACCATATTGAGCATGACCGTTTCGCTGGCGGCGGTGTTCATCCCGCTGGTGTTTTTGTCAGGGCTGATGGGCCGGATTTTTCGCGAATTCAGCATCACCATCGTCGTCTCGATTTTTGCCAGCGGCATCGTCTCGCTGACGCTGACGCCGCTGATGTGCGCCCGCATGCTCAGCCGCCGCGGCGAGGGGGCCAAAAAGACGTTCCTCGAACGTGTCGTGGGAGGCGTCGAGCACCGCGTGCTGGGCCTTTACGGCAACTCGCTCTGGTTCTTCCTGCGGCATCGCTGGATCTCCGCGCTGGTCTGGATCATCTGTCTGCTCGGAACCGGATACCTGTTTTACATTGTCCCCAAGTCGTTCCTTCCGACCGGCGACAGCAGCTTCCTTCTGGGCGTCATGATCGCCCAGCAGGGCTCCAGCCCACAACAGATGCGGGAGTACCAGAACCAGGTCGAGGCCGCGATGCAGGCCAATCCCGACGTGCGGCTGACCATCACCGCGACCGGACTCTCCCAGTTCCTCAACAGCAACCAGGGCTTCTGCATCGCGTTCCTGGTGCCACCCGAGCAGCGAGTGACCAAGCCCAGGCCTGGGGAAAGCAAGGCCTCGATCGAGACCGTGGCGGGCGACCTGATGATGCGATCGGCCATGCACACCACCGGGCTGCTGACGTTCCTGGTCCCGCAGCCGGTCCTGCAAATCAGCACCGGGGCGACGGCGCGCAATCAAGGCTCGGTGCAGTACAGCATTTCCGGAGTGGACCCCAAGGAGGTGTACGCTACCGCCGGCAAATTGATGGGCGCATTCTACGGCCAGGCCGGCAAGTTGCTGGCCCCGCAGGGCGGCGTCTCCAGCGACATGTTTCTCCAGACGCCCAATCTGCAGATCGACCCCTTGCGCGACCAGGCGGCCACATACGGTGTCAACACCAGGGCCATCGAAACCCTTCTGAATCACGCGGCCAGCCAGAACTACACGTACCTGATCAAGCGGCCGACCAACCAGTACCAAGTCATCCTCGAGTTGGACGATCAATTTCGAAACGAGCCGGGCGACTTAAACAAGCTTTACATCCATTCAACCGATGGGCAGCGGACGATCCCGCTGAATGCGGTCGCCGAGTGGCGCCAATCGATCGGGCCGCAGGCGGTGAACCACATTAACCAGTTCACTAGCGTTACCTTCAGCTTCAATCCCACGCCCGGCGTCCCGCTGGGCAACGTGACCGACTTCATTCAACAGACCGCCGATCAAATCGTCCCGCCCACGATGAAGGGCACGTTCCAAGGCCAGGCGCTGACTTTCCGCAACACCGTGACCAGCCTGACCATTCTGATGTTCATGGCCGTGTTCGTGATGTACATCATTCTGGGCATCCTGTACGAGAGTTACCTTCACCCGATTACGGTGCTCTCGTCGTTGCCGGTGGCGCTGGTTGGGGGGCTGGCGACGCTGGTGCTGTTCGGCCAGGAGGCATCGCTGTACGCGTACATCGGCATGTTCATGCTGATGGGGATCGTCAAGAAAAATGGCATCATGATCGTCGATTTCGCCCAGCAGCGCGTGGCGCAGGGAATCGGCGACGCCCAGGCGATCCACGACGCCAGCATGGACCGTTTCCGCCCGATCATCATGACCACGCTTGCCGCCGTCATGGGCGCGGTCCCGATCGCGCTTGGCTTCGGCGCCGACGGCTCCAGCCGCCGCCCGCTGGGACTGGTCATCGTCGGCGGATTGATTGTATCTCAATTCATCACCTTGTATGTGACTCCGGCGATCTACCTGTACCTCGAGGACTTCCAGGAGAAGGTGCTCGACCGGACGAGCTTTTTCCGATCGAGCCGGGCACATGCCCCGCCTGGCCGCCCCCCGCGTCAGGAAGAGCAGCTCGAACTCGTCGGCGCCGACGGGAACGGAGACTCATTCGAGTCGGAACACTAACCTCTGCGTTCCCCGCGTCCTCCGCGGTGAGTCTTGAATTTTCCGGGCTAAGTTCCCTCGGCCGGTCTGCAATCTTGTCTTTGTCACCCCGACGTAGCCGCTCGCGAACCGCAGCGTTTACTCGCGGCGCAGAAAGAGGGCAAGGCGCTCGTCGAGAAACTTCGGGCTTACCCAGAAGTCGGTTTGCTTCAGGCGGTCGAAAGCGTCTTCCGGGGAGCTGTCGGAGACGACCAGCATCAACGTTTCGCCGGGCCTAGCACCTGGTCGAGCACGCGGCCCTGCAGCTCAAGGTCCTCGTGCGCCAGCGAGGCGTCAAACACGTTGTGGCGCTTGAGCAAGGCGTCAGTCTCGAACCGGTCGATGCCAAGCGACTCGGAGAGCTCGTGATGCGTCAGCTTCCGCTGGCGAAACAGCTCGATGAGCGCTGCCTCTTTGGCGGCTCGGTCGAGGTCGCCGAGGCGTTCCCGGAGGTCGCGCTCGATTTGTGTGGGAAGCTCAAAGCTGACTGCCATGCGTGACCTCTCGCGATGATTCTAGCAGGAAAGAGTGAGCAAAGGCACAGGGGCAAGAGCAGGCGCTGCCGCACGTCCTTACAACACCCGCCCCCACGGCAAGCCGCGGCCGGACCGATCCCGCCAAGCGTGCCTCTTGCGGCCGGCAAACTGCGGTGCATCGGCCGACTGGCCCGACGCGCTGGCGCCCGGGAAAACCGCCGGCGAAGCCGGCGCCGCCGCGGCGGCTTGGAGCGGCCACGTCGACAGCGCGTGGCCGTAGTTGCGGGCCAGCAGCACGAAGTCGTTGAAATCCACTTTCCCATCGCCATTGAGGTCGCCGGTCGCAAACGTGCCGGGTTGGCCGTAGTTTCGGGCGAGCGCCACGAGATAATTGAAGTCCAGGGGCACGGATGAAACGAGCACGTCGCCGAACACCGGCCCGGCGGCGGTCTGTCCCGCGAGGACGTTTACCGTCTGCGAGTAGCCCAAGGGCGCCGTCGTCGCGTAGCCGGCAAAAGGCGTCTGCCGGACGACATATGTGCCTGGCACGATGTCCGAGAACGCGTAGTTGCCGTTGGCGTCGGTGGTCGTGCTGATCTCGCCGGGATCGAGGATGCCGTTGCCGTTGGCGTCCAGAAAAACGGTCACGCCGGCCAAGCCGGTCTCGCCGCTTTCCAGAAGCCCGTCGTTGTTCGCATCATTAAACACCGCGCCGGTGATCGAGATGACCGGCGTAACCACCAATATGCCAGGAACGTAGCTGATCATGTAATTGGTTGATGTCAGTCCGGCGGCAGTCACCGCATACGTGCCGGCTGCGCTATAAACAGTCGCGTCCGTCGAGTACGCGAGTGTGCCAGTGAGGGAGCCAGCTTGGTCGCCGTTCCGGAATCCGCTGTAGCTCGACGAGAACGGGGGGTTTGGCTGGCCGTACGCGCGCGTCGCGCTGTTCACGGTCACCGTCAGAGGGGCCGGGCCTACCGTCAATGTCCCAACGTTCGACAGGTCTCCTGTCGTGTAGTCCTTCGCAAGTTTCCCTGTCCCGTTGTCGGAGAGGACGGCGCTGATCGGGTATCCGCCGTCCTTCACGGGCGCCGCGGCAGCGGCGGCGTCGCTCAAGAGCATGGCCGTGATGGGGTCGCCGTTCTGGATTCCCGCCACCGTGCCAGGCGGCAGCGTCAGATTTTGTCCGTACTGCTTGTTCAGCAGGCCGGCGCTCACCATCAGCGTTGCCGTGCCCACGGTCAGGGTCCCGACATGATTCAGGTCGGAGTCAACGATGTAGTCGGTGTTCAGATTCGCACCGGCGAGTGTGGCCATGATCGCGTATGATCCCGCATCTGCGGTGGCTATGTCACCCGAGCTTGAAAAGCTCGCCGTGATTGCGTCGGTTCCCTGGGTGCCGACGAAGCTACCGGTTTCTGTTGCAATCTGCCCATAGATCTTGCTGTTCGGGATCGCGGTGACGGTCAGGTGAGCCGGAGCGATCGTAAACGTCTTTGTGTCCGAGTTGGCCGTGTAGTTCGCGCTGCCGGCATAGCTGGCGACAACCGTGTAGGTTCCGGCATCGACGGGCGGCCCGGCCAGAGGCTGACCGGTTGCCTGTGGGCCTGCATAATAAGTGATGGAGACTGGAGACAAGTTCTCGCCAATGACACCCATAGCCGAACCGGTAGCTACGTACGCGTCCGCGTTATATGCCTCACCTGCTGCGGCAGCAGTCACGGTCGGGTTGGCTTGCTGGACAGTCAAAGTCCCGGTCCCGCTCGCGGCAGTGTATGTCGAGTCACCGGCGAATGATGCGGTGATCATGTGCGTACCTGCGTTGACCTGCGCTAGACCTTAAACAAGCGTGATTTTCGCCGGGCCCGATGGGGCCGCAAACAAAAAACTCGAAACGCCCGCGTTTTTGTGTATGAAGAAGGGAATAGCCGTTCCTTCTGCTTCACACGCAAGGAGGCGTTTCGAGTGAACCACACTACACATGCAAAGTGGCTGCGACGCAAGCGACGGATCGCCAAGAGACTACGCCCGCGGAAGTTCAAGGCCCGCGACAAGCCGATGTTCACCGCCCGCAACATTCACTACGAGATGGCCGATCGCACCCGCGCCCTGGGCTGCGGTGGGATCGGGGCGGTCCACCTACTGGCCCGCAAGGTGGGGCTGATCGACGCCATCGACCAAGACCTGGAGGTCTTGAAGGTGCACCTGCCCTATCACGAGAGCGATCACGTGCTGAACCTGGCCTACAACGTGCTGTGCGGCGGGGAGTGTTTGCAGGACGTGGAATTGCTGCGGAATGACGAGGCGTACCTGGACGCGTTGGGGGCAAGCCGCATTCCCGACCCCACGACCGCCGGGGACTTTTGCCGCCGCTTCGAGTCGGCCGATCAGGTACTGGCGTTGATGGAGTCGATCAACCGCGTCCGCATCGGCGTCTGGGAGAGGCAGGACCCGGAGTTCTTCGCCCGCGCCGTAATCGACGCCGACGGCACGATCGTCCCGACCGACGCCCGGTGCAAGCAGGGGATCGACATCAGCTACGATGGGCAGTGGGGTTATCACCCGCTGATCGTGTCGCTGGCCAACACCAAGGAGCCGCTCTATATCCTCAACCGCTCGGGCAACCGCCCCAGCCACGAGGACGCGGCAGGATACCTGGACAAGTCGATCGACCTGTGTCGCAAAGCGGGATTCAAGTCCATCCTGCTGCGTGGGGACACCGACTTCAGCCAGACCGGCCACCTGGACCGATGGGACGATCAGCCGGACGTGCGGTTCCTGTTCGGAATCGACGCGATGGTGAACCTGCAACTGAGGGCCGAACTGCTGGACGAATCGGCCTGGAAGAAGCTGTCCCGCCCGGCCGTGCCGAAACCAAAGGAGTTGACCCGGCGACGGGCCAGGCCCAAGAACGTCAAGCAGAAGATCATCGAGCGGCGTTGCTTCAAGGACCTGCGTCTGCGCGCCGAGCACGTGGCCGAGGTCGACTACCGGCCGGCCAAATGCAGGAAGAGCTACCGGCTGATCATCTGCCGCAAGAGCATCGACGTGGAGATGGGCCAGGAGAAGCTCTGGCGGGAGTACCGCTACTTCTTTTTCATCACCGACGATCGCCTGACGCCAGCCGACCGGCTCGTGCTGGAGGCCAACGGCCGCTGCGACCAGGAGAACCTGATCGAGCAGCTCAAGAATGGCGTGCATGCGATGAAGCTGCCGGTGAACGACCTGACAAGTAACTGGGCGTACATGGTAATGGCGTCACTGGCCTGGACGCTCAAGGCGTGGTGGGGGCTGATGCTCCCGGAGCCCAGCGGTCGCGGACGTCAGGATCGTCGCGAGCGCAAACACCGGATCGTGCGGATGGAGTTCAAGAACTTCGCGGCCAACCTCATCCGCCTACCGTGCCAGATCATCAAGAGCGGGCGGCGATTGATCTACCGGCTGCTGAGCTACAACCCGTGGCAGCAGCCGCTGCTGGCCGGCGTGGCGGCCTGGCGCACCCGGACCCAATGCTAAGCACCGCCCCCCGATGTCGGGGTACGGACGCCCCGATTCGTAGCGGCCTTGTGGCGGAGATCACGCGACCCACAACTACAACTCGCAGCGGACCGGCGGCACGGAAGCCCGACGCCACGGCAGCCCCTGCGCCCTTCACACCCCCGCGCAGGCGGGCGGGGGACTCGCTTGTTTAAGG
>Ga0185299_10006930_pt1 | contig 11845 bp, 7 predicted proteins | sample PaiPotPPA55metaG_FD_128002 | JGI IMG/M metagenome (GOLD analysis project Ga0185299, IMG submission 128002) | Iron sulfur acid spring bacterial and archeal communities from Banff, Canada, to study Microbial Dark Matter (Phase II) - Paint Pots PPA... ...
CGCGGAGCGTGTAGGCCCGATCATTACTGACCACCGGCGTTGGCGCAGGTTCACCCTCGACAAGGGCGGCAGCATCGGTGGCAACTTCTTCCGGAGTGAATCCAGCCCTCGCCGCCACGCCGGGATTGATCTGAAACGTTACCGCGGGACCACTGATGGTGTTGTCGATGCCGTTCAGTACATCTACGACGCCCTTGATTTTGCCGATTGAATCAGCGACTTTGGGAGCCCAATCGGCAAGGAGTGCCGGATCCTGCGCGAAGAGCTTGATCTGGACCGGCTCCGGCGCGCTCGTAAGGTCTCCGATCATATCTTGCAAAATCTGAATGAACTCCACGTCCAAAGCAGGTTCTTCAGCCTTTATTTTGGTGCGAACCTCTTCAATCACTTCGTCGATACCCCTGCTGCGATCATCCTTCAGCTTCACCGATACATCTCCGGTATTCGCCTCCGTCACCGCGGCCAATCCGAGCTGCAATCCAGTGCGCCGGGACGTGCTCTCCACTTCAGGGACTTCGTGCAATATTTGCTCGACATGGGTAATTACGCGATTGGTCTCCGCGAGCGAGCTGCCGGCGGGCATGATGTAGTCCAACACAAACCCGCCCTCATCCATTGCGGGCAGCAGGTCTGAGCCCAGGAAGTGATAGCAGATGTACGAGACCGCGATCAGTGCGAGGCTCAACACGGCCAGCCTTTTGGGATGCCTCAATGCGCGGCTCAACCACTTCTGATGAAAGTTCACGATCTTGAGAAAGAAGCCACTGACGGAGGCATCTTCAGCCGCCAGCAGGCGCTTAATATCCTCTTCGTGTTCAGTGGCTGCTTCGACCGCAGTCTCTCCCGATTTGCCATGCTTGATAAAAAACTGGCTGAGAGTGGGAGTCCACGTCAGGGCCAGAGCGAGTGAAGTAAATAGCGACACGGCCATCGTGACCGCAAGCGCTCTGAAAAATGTTCCCGTAACACCCGCAATCGAGATCAGCGGAAGGAATACCACCACGGGCGTAATAGTCGATCCAATCAACGGAGTCGTGATTTCCTGTAGCGCGCTCTGGATGGCCTCGAGACGGTTCTGCCCGGCGTCACGATGGAGCACGATGTTTTCGACCACGACAATGGCATCGTCAATCACCAGGCCCACGGCGGCCGCGAGACCGCCCAGGGTCATCAGGTTGAAACTCTGTCCCATCAGTTTCAGCGCAATGAATGTGACCGAAACCGTGACCGGAATTACCAGTCCGGCCACGATCGAGGTTCCCCAGTCGCGAAGAAAAACGACGAGGATGATCGATGCGAGAACCAGACCGATCAAGATGGCGTCTCGGACGCTGGCGATGGATTGATGGACAATCAGAGACTGGTCATAGAAAGGCTGGATCTGGATGCCGCGCGGAAGAGTCTGTTGAATCCGTGCTATCTCCGCGTGTACTTCGTCGGCGACTTGGACAGTGTTGCTGTCCGGCTGCCGATTGATGTTGATGAGAAGCGACGGTTTGCCATTTGCCGTCACGATTGTGTAGACCGGCTTTACGGCAGAGACAACGGTTGCTACATCTCCGACGTGTATGGGAATTCCCGCAGGCGTCGCCTTGATGACTACGCCTGCAATTTGCTCGGGAGTGCGGACCTGGGCGTTAATCAGCCCTAAGACAAGCTGATGATTTTCCTCCAGCAGCCCGGGAGAATCGATGAGGTTCGTGCGTCGCACTGCCTCGAGAATGTCGGGAACAGTAACCCCGGCCACCAACAGCTTGGAAGGATCGGGGATGATATGAAATTCAGGCTCTTGTCCGCCCTGCACCACAACCGTCGAGACGCCGTCCAGCCGATTCAAGCGCGGCTTGATTTCATAGGTCGCCATCTCCCACAACCTGGTTTGCTCAATGGTGTCGGAGGTCAGGCTGTAGCCGATGATGGGAAAACTGGCGAACGTCAGGCGATGGGCTTCGACTTTCGCGCTCGATGGAAGTTCGGTTTGCGCGCGAGATAGCGCGGCGTTGACGTACTGCAACGTCTGGAACATGTCGACATTCCAGTCGAAGAAAAGGTCGATTTCAGCCGAACCGCGGCTGGTGATGGATCGGACATTCAGTAGCCCCGGCACGCTGTTAACCGCCTCTTCCAGAGGACGGGTAATGGTCACCATCATCTGATCGATCGGCATCACGCCGTTGTCTACTGCGATCAGAATTCGTGGGAAGTTAGTTGCTGGGAAAACCGCGACGGGCACGGTGAAAGCGAGATATCCGCCAACCAATGCAAGGGTGACGGTCAGGAAAATGACCGATCGCGAATGATGCGCGAACCAGTATGGAGACTTCCTGTCGTTGGCGGTCACTTACTGTTTTTCTCCTTGCTGGAATCCTTGGACGAAGACGAGGAAGTCTCTTCGCCCGCTGAGGGTTTGTCGCTTCCCTTCTCTGTATCTGTCTGTTCTTTTGCTGCTTCGACGGACACCTTGGTGTTATCCGGCAGACCATAGGCGCCGGAGGCGACTACACTCTGCCCCTCTTTCAACCCGTCAAGAATCTGCACATTCTCATCCTGCCTTATTCCGACCTTGACTGCCAACTGGCGAGCGTATTGATCGGAACCGATGACCATCACGGTCGCACTGCCGTCCGCGGCAGTCAAGACGGCCGAGGCGGGAACAACCAGAGCGTCGGGCACGGTCTCAGACACCATGGACAATCGCACGCTCGTGCCAGGCTTCAGAGTTTGATCCGGATTCTTCGCTTGCACCCAGACTTCGACCGTAGTGCTGTTGGGATCAAGCGCCGGACTCACCAGCGTCACCTTGCCCTCCGTCGGCTTGTCGAGCCCCGAAACGTCGATGGTGGCTTGGTCTCCAACCTTGAGCAAGAACGCATCTTTTTGCGGGATGTGGGCGCGCGCGATTACGCGTGAAAGGTCCATGACCGTAATCAAAGGGACTCCCGCACTGGGCATTTCTCCCGGGTAGAGTGGCCGATCCGTAACTACGCCGTCGATGGGGCTGCGAATTTCTGAATAGCCGAATTGAGCCTGTGCTCCGAGGTATTTGCCTCGGGCCGAAGACAACTGGCCCTCGAATCCCTTGGTTTCCTGCTGCTTGACCACGGCGTTGAGGGAATCAAGATGTCTCTTCGCCAGCTCATATTGAGCTCGCGCTTGCGTAAGGCTGACTCCGGCTTGATCCAGATCCTTGCGAGGTAAGGCCCCTTGCTTAAACAATTCTTGCCGGCTGTCATAGACCTTTTGCTGAGCGTCGAACATCTCCTTGGCCGATTGCGCATCAAGTGTAGCCTTCTGTATTTCTTCCGGCAGGCCGGCTGCCGTTCCCGTAACATATGTGGCTTCGGCTTGTTCAAATGCGCCTTTGTTTTCTTCTTTGGCCGCTGCCAGATCCGAGTTCTCCAAAACGGCCAGCAATTGGCCTTTGCGCACCTTGCTTCCCCGTGTAGCGTAAAACTGTTTTACCGGCGCACTGATCTTTGGCACTATCGCCGCTTGTTGCAGAGGAAACAATACAGCATCCGCCGTGATGACGTGCTGAATGGTTGCTTTCTGGGCGTTCGCGGCGGTTACAGGAACTGCAGCTTCTTCGGTTTTTTCCTTGGAACAGCCGACGGATGACATCGCAATCGCCAGGAAAATCGAAATCGCCCGCCGGGAAACTTGGAAATCCCGCACATCTTCACGAATTGTCTTTGGGAATAAGAGTTTTTGAGTATTCATCGGTTTCAGAACTTTCCAGTCAGGGTCTGAATATTTGCGAGCGCCACCCGAAACCGCACCTGCCCATCGTCATACGCGTTGCTCGCGGCAGTGAGCGTATTCTGTGCGTCCACTACTTCCAATACGGTAGCTTCGCCGGACTGGTATCGGAGGCTCGTCAATCGCAGGCTCTCGGACGCCAGTTGGGCAGATTGGCTTAGCAGTTCCAGTTCCGCGTGCGCGGCTTGCGCTTCGTTGTAAAAGGAGCGCAGGTTTGCCAGCAGCGTGCGTTGGGCCGCACTCAACTCGACCACAGCTTGTTTCTTTTGAAGGTTCGCCTGCTTCACTTTGCTGAAGTTTGCCCCCCAACTCCAAATTGGAAGCTGTAGAGTTGCCGCCGCCGAGCTGCCAAGGTTGCGGAAACCGGCGGGACTCTCCGTGGCGAACTGGTTTGCGTCGATCCCATACCAGTAGTCCACTGTGATGGCCGGCAGAACTCCTCCCCACGCGCTGGTAACCTGCCGGCTGGCTTGCAGGAGCGCAGCTTGCGCGGCACGGAGATCCGGATTATTCCACGTGCCCGCTGCGGTCACCTCGTCAAACGTCGGCAGCGTCTGAGCAGCGCCAAGATCATCCACCACCGTAAAGTTCTCGTTAAAATCCTTGAACAGCAAGATGGCAAGGTCGAGACGACTCTTGTTCATCCCTAACTCGGCTTCCCGCAAATCGCGCTGTTGCTGCCGGTACTGGAGTTGCGCCTTGATGACGTCGGAGTGTGCGACCTCGCCGCCGTTTTCCAGCTTCTCGCTGATTCCCAGAAATCGTTGCGCTTCCTCGTTGGCGCGTTGCGCTGTTGCGTACTTATGCCCAGCCGCAACGTGCGCGTAATAGGCCTGCGCCACCGTGACTGCCAAACCGCGCAAGGCGATCTCGGATTCGGCCCTGGCCACCGCCTGCGCCGCTGACGCTCGACCGTAGTCAGCGAATGTCTGGAGGGAGAGCGCCTGATGCACATTCCCCTGTGCGATGTACTCGTGAACTCCGTTATTGGCAATAAAAATCGGATTGTTCGTTCCGTGCGGGCTAGGCTCGGTGTAGACGAACTGCATGTTGTAACTGACATTCGGAAGCAGAGCGGCCCGGCTTTGCACAAGATCCTGATGGGCGAGGCCAAGCGCCGTGAATGCGGCTTGCAGTTGAGGATTGTTCGCCGTGGCTCGCTGAAGCGCGTCAGAGAAAGTGATGATCGGCGGCGAAGCAGCGGAGGAGTTTAGGGGAGGGCTTTGCTCCGCAGTCGTAGTAATCTGCGCGCTGGGGACGGGTTCATTCGCTTGGGCCGGAGCGCCCCCAGCCATCAGGAAGAGAAGCGACTGGACCAAGAGCGTCGCGACAATCGCGGCTCGTCGCACTCGGGGGTAGCCCGTTTCCGGATTTCGCATAGTCTTCAGCCCTAGCATTTGGCGTCTTGCACTAACCATTGCGGCAGGACTTGGCAGATTCCGAGACCCGATAGGGGTTCAGTTGAAGCAATCACGTACATACATAGAGTTACTCGCGTCAGATTAAAGCGCTCTGAAAGAAGGATAAAATTGTGTTCAGAGTCAGTGCGTTCGAAGCGCTGGCTTGGCCAGGTCATTTTCAGGAACATGGAGAAGCGGCAACTCCACTGTGAAACGACTGCCATGGCCTTCTTCGCTGGAAACCTTGATCTCAGCGCCATGCGCCGTGCAGATGGCTTTTACAATGGCCAGTCCCAATCCTGCCCCGCCGGAGTTGCGCGAGCGTGCCTTATCCGCCCGGTAGAAGCGCTCGAAGACATGAGGTAGGGCATGGGCCGATATCCCAACGCCATTGTCGGAGACCTCGAGGACAGCCCTGCCGCGGTCTGCGCGAACATTCACTTCGACTTCACCGCCCTCTTGCGTGTATTTAATGGCATTTGCGACGAGGTTCACGATGACTTGCTGCAGGCGCGATCGATCTCCCTCTACGTAGATATTTGTCGCCACATTGCTGCGAAACAGGATCAACTTCTCCTCCGCCAACAGTCTCATTTGCTCGGCAGTGGACGCCGCCAGCTGGCCGAGGTCAAGCCGCGTCTTGTCCATTTTCACCTCACCCGCATCCAGGCGTGAGATGGCCAACAGGTTCTCAACTATGTGAGACATCCGGTGAGTTTCTTCCAGGGCGCTGCCAATCTGATCCGTAAGCGAAGGGTTGAGCCGATGGCTCTGAGCGATGCCCTCAAGCTCCAACTGGAGAATCGTCAAAGGCGTCCGCAATTCATGAGAAGCGTCCGCGGAAAAGCGGTTGATGTGCTGAAAAGCCTGATCCAGCCGCTCGATCATCCGGTTCAGCGAGACAGAAAGCCTTTCAAGTTCATCTCCGGTTCGGATGACGGGCAGGCGTTCGCTGAGGTTGGTGGAGGTAATTCCTTCCGCCCGTTTTGTGATCTCGTCTACCGGCTGAAGCGATCGCCTCATCAGCCAATAACCGCTCACCACGGCAAGAGAAATGATGAAGGGCATGTAGATGGCAAACGTTACCAGCAATCCGTGGAGCACAACCTCGATCTGCTGATATGGAATTCCGCTTTCGACGACGAATTTACTTCCATCCGGTGTCGTGAATTGCTGAGTATCGATCAGTAACTGCGGCCGTCCAGCTAAACGTACTTTTCGCGGACGATTTTTTTCATCTCCCTTGGGTAAAGGGACTTGAGACGGGTCGAATGCGCCGTCCTTCGGCGCACCGGAAACGTACAGGACCCCGACCCCTTCCTGGACAACACGAATAAAGTGGCCATTTACCTCGGGCGCATAGGCCTCATTGATTTCAGTCTCAAGCCAATCTGTGCGCTTGAAAGGATGTTGCGATAGCAACTGCGTTCCAATCGTCCTACAGTCCGAGCCGAGCGTTCTTTGGAGATTCCAGTAGAGGTATCGCTCCAAGCCGAGGTAGACAGACACGCCAAAAATCAGCAATGCGCCAGCGAGGAGCCCCGCGTACCAGGCCGTGATGCGGAAACGGAGCGATCGAGTATTCACGAGTGCGCTCCGTTGCTGATGCTGTAACCGACGCCTCGAACAGTACGAATCAACTTCTGCTCATACGGGTCGTCCACCTTACTTCGGAGGTGCCGCACATAAACGTCCACGATGTTTGTGATGCCGTCGAAACTCTGGTCCCATACATGTTCGATGATCATGGTTCGCGATAAAACCCTGCCGGCGTTCGACATCAGGTATTCGAGCAATGAGTATTCTTTCGAGGTCAGATCGATCCGTTTGCCGGCACGCCTCACCTGCTGAGAGAGACGGTCGAGCTCCAAATCGCCCACGCGAACCACGCTGCTGCGGCTGACCGGTCCACGCCGGAGTAGCGCCTTGACACGCACCAGTAGTTCGGCAAAAGCGAACGGCTTGGTGAGATAGTCATCCGCGCCCGCTTCAAAATTACCCACCTTGTCGGCGACCGCGTCGCGGGCCGTTAGAATCAATACGGGGACATTGACATTCTGACTCCGCAGACGGCGAAGCACCTGAGTGCCATCCATTTTCGGTAGCATCAAGTCGAGAATCACGAGGTCATAGTGATACGTGGTTGCGAGTTCGAGTCCGGACTGGCCGTCCGCGATAACGTCGACCGCGAATCGCTCTGCCATCAACCCGCGCGCGACAAAACCCGAGACCTTCGTTTCGTCCTCGACCAGCAGGATGCGCATTAAGTCTCCCGAGGCATAGTATATTGCCATTTCAAGATGAAGCCTAAACAAAGCGAGGATGAAAAGTTATTCAGAATCAACGGATATTCTTACCGTTTTTGTTGGTGGAGAGCCGGGCGCCCCCGCCCGGCTGGACGGACTGGACGGGCGAGGCGCCCGTCTCTCCACCATGTAACTCGTAACGCAGCTGGGTACCAGTCTGAACGAAGTTTCATTTGGCCTTCATTGGACCTTAATGTTGCAGGATGACCATCGGTAACCACAATGCTCAAGAGAAATTTCGCCGCTCTGTTGCTCTTTGCCTGCTCCCTCGCCACCGGTCAAACTCCATCCCCGGACCACTGGGTCGCAATTCGTGCCGGCCGGCTTTTTGACACGAAGTCCGCAAAACTGGTGAACAATCAAGTTGTGCTGATCCATGGGGACCGCATCACCGAGGTTGGCCCGGCCGAGCGCGTGAAAGTGCCAGCGGGCGCCGAGGTGGTGGACTTAAGCCAAGCCACCGTACTTCCCGGCCTGATCGACGCACACACCCATGTCTTTGGGAACGGACCGGACCTGGAGGAACAATTCTTACGCGATTCCTACCAATACCGCACCCTGACCGCGTTCGCGAACGCGCAGAAAGACTTGATGGTGGGCTTCACGACGCTTCGCGATCTCAAGACGCTGGGGGCTAGCTACAGCGATGTGGATCTGCGCAACGCCATCGACCGCGGCGTCGTTCCGGGTCCCCGCATGCAGGTCTCGACCCGGGGCCTTCAGGCAACGGGCGGCTTCATCATGAACGGTTACTCAGAGGAGTTGGCTCTTCCGGCCTCGCTCCAGGTCGTAGACTCTCCCTGGACCGCTCGTCAAGCGGTGCGGGAGCAGATCGCGCACGGCACAGATTGGATCAAGCTGTACGCGGCGTACCAGTTTCATTTCACCGAAGACGGGAAGATGGTTGTCCCGCCCACGTTCACGGCGGAAGAAGTAAATGCAATCGTGGATGAGGCTCACCGGAGGGGGCACAAAGTTTCTTGCCACGCTTTCGGTGGTGAGGGTCTGCATAACTGCATCAACGCAGGCGTGGAATCGATCGAACATGGCGTCGATCTTGACGACGGCGAGATCAAGATGATGATCCAGAAAGGCATTTATCTGGTGCCGACCCTGTATCACTATCAGCTCGATCGTGAGGAGAACGAGAAGAAACACCATGGCCATAGCGTCGCGGAAGTCTCGGAACGCAGCTTCCCCAAGGCCGTCGCGGCAGGCGTGAAAATTGCTTTCGGCTCCGGAGCCGGCCCCTTCCCCCATGGAAGCCAAACGAAAGAATTCGAGTACATGGTGAAATTCGGAATGACTCCGGTCCAGACAATCCTTGCCGCAACCACCGGAGCAGCACAACTGATGGGGTGGCAGGATCGCATCGGCTCCCTGGAAGCGGGTAAGTTCGCAGACGTCGTCGCAGTGTCAGGAGATCCAACCACCGACATCACAGAACTTGAGCGGGTGAAGTTCGTGATGAAAGGCGGACAGGTATTCAAGAACGAGCTAAAGTAAGAAATAAAGTAGGGCGACTCGAGGAAACTTGAAGAATTACAAAATCGCAGTGATTGAAGGAGACGGCATCGGGCGGGAAGTAGTCCCCGAAGGGATTCGCGTGCTCGAGGCGGCAGGGCGCCGTTTTGATCTTTCTTTATCATGGCGGCATTTCAACTGGAGTTGCGAGACCTATCTCAAGACCGGGCGGATGATGCCAGAGGACGGGTTGGAACAGTTGCGCCCCTTCGATGCAATCTTTCTTGGAGCGGTGGGTTACCCGGGCGTCCCCGATCATGTTTCACTTTGGGGCTTGCTTATTCCGATTCGCCGGGCATTCAAACAATACGTGAATCTGCGGCCCATACGGCTGTTGGAAGGAATCAAGACTCCCCTCAGTAATCGCAAAGCGGGAGAGATCGATTTCTGTATCATCCGTGAGAACAATGAAGGCGAATATTCCGCGGTCGGCGGCCGTCTCCACCAAAACACGGATCTCGAAATGGCGATTCAGGAGACCGTCTTCACGCGGCAAGGTTGCGATCGGATCATGACCTATGCCTTCGAATTAGCGCGGACCCGCAAGAATCATGTAACCTCAGCGACCAAATCGAATGGCATTGTCTACACCATGCCTTTCTGGGATGAAAGGTTCTCCGCGATTTCAAAGAAATATCCGCAAGTCAAAACGGACCAATACCACATCGATATTTTGACCGCGCACTTCGTGAGCCATCCTGACTGGTTTGATGTTGTCGTGGGATCAAATCTTTTCGGAGACATTCTGTCCGATCTCGGCGCAGCCGTCGTCGGGTCGATGGGGCTCGCTCCCTCCGCCAATTTAAATCCCGAGCGAGAGTTCCCTTCGATGTTCGAGCCGGTCCACGGTTCAGCTCCCGATATTGCCGGAAAAAAGATTGCCAACCCGGTCGCGCAAATCTGGTCGGGTGCCATGATGTTGGATCATTTAGGCGAGAAGGAAGCCGCTCGCGCGGTCGAGGATGCCATCTTCAAGGTGCTTGCCAGCCGGGATCCTCTCACTCCGGACATCGGCGGAAAAGCCGGAACCCATGATATGGGGAACGCGATCGCGGCTGAGGTATTGGCCATGGCAGCCAGAGTCTGATGATTACATGCGGGCCCTCAATCCGCGGGTGCGTACACCAGGATTGCTGCATCTTCCTTGTTGTTTGCCGGAGCGGCAACATAGTAGCGATTGAGTTCGGGTGACCAGAACGACGTGCCGGCGCCGGCCCGCGTGGAAATTTTGCCTATGGTCTCGTATTGGTCGGCGCCCTTCTGCTGATACACATAGACGAAGCCGTTCGGCAACTCTCTTCCCCCGGAAACATATACACGCTTGCGCAGTCCATCGAAATAAACTCCGTCCTGCCCCTCGACCGTCGGAAAATGAGCAACTTCCTTACCCGACCTGGAATCCATGACAATCATCTCGGCAGGCGTGCGGGTTCCAATGAAAAGGCGTGACGTGGACTCGTCAAAAGCAGCACCCCCTGGTCGCTGACTGCTGACCGGCCAAGTGGAAACCAGCTGCCGCTTGTTAGTGTCGATTACCTGAAGCTGGTCGGCAATGGAGATGAAGACAAAGAGCGTCGTCCCGGACTTATTCAAGAGCAGCTCAGAGGGATGCGCGGTCACCTTGATATCGCCAATGTGTTTGTCGTTTTCCGCATCGATGATTCCGACTTCTCCATAGGCTTTTCCTGCATCCTTGCCACCGTAACCTACATAGACCAGTTTGGAGTTTGGTTCGTAAACGATGCGGTTGGGGCCAGGCTCGAGCTCGATCGAATCGAGAAGTTGGAGAGTGTCACCTCGAAACACTCTTACCATTCCATCGTCGCCGCTTGCCAGGAACAACTTGTTGAGTTTCGGGACATACAACACGCCTTGAGGCTTCTTGAACCCGGGAATACTTCGCGTCCACTTCCCGGCGCGCAGATTCACCACCTCAAATGTGCCATTCTCCAAACCGGCGAGGAATAGCCGTTTGCCCCGTGCGTCCGCCTCCATGTGGTCCAGGCGGCCCCCCACATTTGGTATGGAAATCGTCTGGACGAGCTGCAGCGGCTGCTTTACGCCTTCCTGGGAACCTGCCAGCGCAGCGCACCCAAGGAAGCAGAATACGACTGCCCAGAAACGGAAAGAAGACCTGTTCATCGTGTCCACTCAATCTTCTGGTGCGTAAACCCACAGCGCGGCCCCTTGCTTCGAGTTTGCGGGCACTGCCAGATATAACCGGTCTCGCTTCTCATACCACAGGCCGGTTCGCGCTCCGACCGTGGTCGCTACTTTTGCCAATGGCCGGTAATGATCAGCGTCAGTCTGTTGGATGACGCTCACGAATCCCTCTCCTCCAAGCGCATAGATACGTTTCCGGCCGGTGTCGTAATAGACATCGTCCGAATCGGCGACACAGGGCACGCTCGCAATCGTTGCCCCGCTCTCTGTATCCAGCACGACGACTTGTGCGGGTTTTCGCGTCACTACGAAGAGGCGGTGATCGGCTTCGTCGAGCGCCATCGGATAGTTGGCCTTCCCGGTTTTTAGAGGCCAATCCGTTACTTTGTGCGTTGTCCGATCGATCCGGACAACCTTCGCCTTGGTGGCGATGTTCGCGTAGATCACCGGCTTGGAGCTGGCGATCTGAAATGACTCCGGGTGAGCACCCAGCTTGGCGACGTCGTCCCGACGCTTGCCGGTCTCGGCATCAACCACCGCAATCCCACCTTCTTCATCTCCACCATAGGCGACATAGATCCGCTTTTCCGCCGGATCGTAGCGCACGTTATCGGCGTCTTCTCCAATATCGATAGTATTCAGAAGGTTGAAGGAGTTCCCGTCGTAGATCCTGAGCTTTCCGTCCGTGCCGTT